>WNFH01003468.1_pt1 | contig 11185 bp, 8 predicted proteins | sample 5400411 | NCBI WGS metagenome assembly WNFH01 (sample SAMN13153347, study PRJNA577476) | soil metagenome | isolation source: 200 cm saprolite under Douglas fir tree site 2 hole 3 | place: USA:California | collected 2015-04-18
AGGTCAACGCAGCGATACTCGCATTCCTCCAGCGGTAATACCTTCACTATGATGGGATGTGACTAAATCATCGTTTGATCGACGTAACACCAGCGCCAATCCTGACCGGGCATAAAAGACTGTATGATTGGATGATTAGTGGCGTGAAAATGCTGGGTGGCATGCATGTTCTTCGAGGAATCGCAGCACCCAACATGCCCGCAAATGAGGCAGAGACGCAGACTCACCCAGCTATCGCCTGTCTTAAGGCAATCCTCGCAGCCGTTTGCACTCGGGGTGACTTGTTGTATCTGATCGAGATGCGTACATTGCTTTGTAGCCGTGCTATCCTCCTACATGCTCTCTTGAAGAGTTACTAACTTTCATAATCGGCGCCCACTTCTGCAGGGTTTACTACAGGGGATACTGATGGTTGTTTGGTGCCCAATCCCTTGCCCTCAATCAGCAGTAAAGCACTGAGCGCACTCGTAGCAGCCAGCGCAGCACCAATGAGCATGACTACGCGAAAACCGGCTACGAACGATTCGGCGATGGCTCGCTCCAGTGCCGCGTGTAGCGAATTGCTCACTCCGGCAGGGATTACTATCCCGAGCAGCCTGGTACGCTGCGCTTCAATCATCTGCTGTGTCACCGCTGCCAGGTGCAATCCGGCCAGGTGGCTATCGAGATTGCTTTCGAAGACGCTCAAGATAACAATGCCCAAAACTGCGATGGCGAGTAGCCCGGCTGCACGGGAAACAGCATTGTTGACACCCGAAGCAACACCCGCACGTTGTACATCCACTGCTCCCATCACCGCAGTCGTCAATGGCGCGACGCTGATGGCCATACCCAAACCCAGTACCACCACAGCTGGAAAGAAGGTTGTCCAGTAACTGCCACCGATACCTGGCACAGTAAAGAGCGCAAATCCACAGGCGGCGATGAGCGGGCCAACGATAAGCGGAAGCTTCGCACCGTAGCGACTCACCAACCCGCCGGACCAGCGTGAGAGCGAGAACATGATCACAATGAACGGTAGGTTCGCTGCACCGGCAGCCGTGGGCGTGTAACCTTGCACCCGGATAAGATCGAAGGGAAGGAAGAACAATGCTCCACCTAGAGCCGCGTAGAGCAGCAGCGTCAGCAAATTCGCGCCGCTAAATGTCTTTGAACGGAACAGGCTGAGAGGCAGCATAGGAGCAGAACTGCGAGCCTCCACGAAGAGAAACGCGATGAGCGCGACCACACCGAGTGCCAGGGCACCGAGAACTAGCGGGTGGCCCAGGCCGAGGGTGCCCGCTTCTATTAACCCATATACGATTGCACCCAGGCCAAGCGTTGTCAGCAGTGCGCCCCACCAGTCTAGCCTTGCTTTGTCTTCTTTATCGCGACTCTCGGGCACGCGCCAGAACAAAATGCCAAGCACGATAACCGCCATGGGAACATTGATAAAAAAGACCCAACGCCAGGAAGCAAATTGCACCAGCCAGCCTCCTAGCACGGGTCCCAGTACAGAGGTGATCGCAGTAAAGCCCGACCATGTACCAATCGCTCGCCCGCGCTGCTCTTTAGCGAACGAAGCGCTGATAATCGCCAGGCTTCCTGGCACCAGCAAAGCGCCGCCAATGCCCTGTACTGCGCGTGCAACAATTAAAAACGTTATGTTCGGTGCAAGTCCACACAACACTGAAGCCGCGACGAAAAGCACAATACCTATAGCATAGATGCGCCTGCGCCCAAAGGAATCGCCCAACGACCCACCTACGAGGATCAGCGCGGCAAGAAAGAGTGAATATGCCTCCACGACCCACTGCACGTCGGCAACGGTCGCGTGCAAATCTATCTGCAGCACTGGGAGTGCCACATTGACGACGGTGCCATCGATAAAGGCCATGCTCGACCCCAGTATCGTAGCTGCAAGAACCCACGGTCCAATATTGCTTGTAACTGAGATGCTCTCAGGAGCAGAGCGAATAACGCCTTCATCGCAGGGTGGTTTGACAATATGAGCCATCTCCGATCTCCTTCGCATCTCTTGCCTTACTCTTCTTCAGTGTCGCCGATACCTGGCCCCTCTACAATTCCCATCAGTATTGTATCATCATAATGGCAAGGTGGAAGGTTTGTATTCCACCCAAAGAGCACAAAGAACTCGCTCACACCGTGGCGCGGCTGCAATGCCAGTTTGGCGGCGTCGAGCGGTACCAATCCCGCCGTTGCACCAGCATCGAGCACCCTGCGCAACGCGGCAACCAGCAGTGCAGGGTCGTCCACCTGTCCGCTGCGTCTCGCTTCTGCACTCTCTACCTCAAAGAGCGGCTTGAGCAAGGCCAGTACCTGCCCTTCAGGAGCCAGCAAAGCGGCAGCTATTGGGAGGGCTTTTGTGAGCGAGAGGTACGAGAGATCGAGGGTGATGAGGCTAGGCCGTGGGTCAAGCGCGGTTGAGATAAGATCGCTGAGGTTCGTGCGCTCGAGGTTGCGTACCCGCGAATCTGCACGCAGGCGACCGACTAACTGGCCATAGCCGACCTCTACCGCATAGACAAACGCTGCCCCGTGCTGTAATAGACAATCGGTGAAACCGCCGGTGGAAGCTCCACTGTCCAGTGCCACACATCCCGCCACGTTCACATCGAAATGCTCAAGCGCAGCCTCCAATTTATAGCCACCCCGACTGGCATAGCGCTGCCGTCCGCGCACACGCAGCATAGCATCACACGGCACCAGCATGCCCGGCTTATCGATGCGCTGATCATTGACCAGGACCTGGCCGGCCATGACCCAGCGCCGTGCCTCGTCTGCACTCTCAAAGATGCCACGCTCAACTAACAGAGCTGCTAGTGGGCTTTTACGCACTGATTTTGACTTCGCTATCTAGCACAAGAACAAAACGGTTGTATGCTGGTTATTGTACTTCACGGTAATTGCTGCGTCAAAATGGTGCAGAAACAATTGTGACCTGGCACCCACAGGAGGTGCCAGGTCATAAATTGAGCTTACGAACCTACCTCAAATGCTTCTTCAAGAAGCTGACCGCCAGCGGCCAGGCCTCCGCAGCAGCCTTTTCATTGCCCATCCCGTGATCGGGGTTGATGAAAGCGTGACCGGCATCGTACACCTTGACGGTAATATCTTTGCCCGCCGCCTTGTACATCCGCTCGATCTTCTGGACCTGCGCCATCGGGATGCTATCATCTCTGCTACCATAAATAGCCAGCACAGGTGCGTTGACCTTTGCCACCTCCTCAGGCTTGGGATCGTACCCACCGCCGTAGAAGGGAACGACCGCACCCAGATCGGCATAACGCGCTGCCACCGTGTAAGTCAGAAAGCCTCCAACGCAGAAGCCCATCAGGCCCAGCTTCTTAGGCGTGACATTCGGCCTGGCCTTGAGCGTCTCAAGTGCACCAACTATCTCCCTGGCTGCCTTATCGGTGTTGCTCCTCATCATCATCACCATCTTCATTGCGTCATCAGGTTCGGTCGCGACCTTCCCGTGATACAGGTCGGGAACAGCTACCACGAAACCTTCGGTCGCCAGCCTTTGTGCCAGCTCGCGGACATGTGGCTCCATGCCCCACCACTCCTGAATCAATACCACGCCTGGATGATGAGCGTTGTCGTCCGGCTCGGCTATGAAGGCGTATGCATTGTCACCGTTTACCTTCAAAGCAATGTTTGATGTGCGTATTACAGCCATGTGTTCTCTCCTCTTGAAATATTGGTTCTTAGCACCCCGCCTGTGATTAGAACCAGTTTGATGATAATTTGCGAAGCAAATTATCATCAAAGGGACGAAGTCGAGCTGGCATGATAACCGACGCAGTCGGTTATCATGCCACTTATCATCACACTATTTATCGTGGGTGTTTCTTAAAGAAGCACCATGCATATAATATATTGCAGGAGGGTTACAAACAAGCTGGACGATATACCATCGGTGCAAGTCCATATAAGTTCTGACCCTGGCCTTGTCAATCTTTCAGCTTTTTAGATCATGGTCTTCCTGGTACCCACAAGGGGTGAGATAGGTACGATCAGCCTGTGACTACCGCCCCGAACAAGGTAATGAGACCAAGCAAGCGTATGACATCGCCCGCGTTGTCCAGGAAAACTCCCTGGCTGGAGGGAAAGGAGTACTGCGTGACGATGGTGAAATAACCGAAGCTGATCAGGAGGAAGGACAGGCTCATTAACAAGCTGAAGCGTGTCTCCTTCTTCATAAAGGCAGACACGTAGTAGAAGAAGATGATGAAGCAGAGGAGTCCTCGTGAACCACTGAGCAGTGTTCTTGTCACGGCGGGGTTAGGGAAGTCAGGTAAGACAGGCGCTAGCAGTAATAAAACCAAAGCCAGCAAAGAAAGCGCGATATGCCAACGCATCAATTTGCGCAGGTATTCTTCTGAACTAGCTACAAGGCTAAGCAAGATAAACAAGAAACTGACTGACTGGCCAATATAGAGGAACCAATCGGTATTGAGGGAAACGCTGGTGACGTTGCTCCCCACGAAGTCTGCGGCGGCGGTCAATGCAATCAAGGCCATCGACAACCCTAGAATGAACAGGCGGGGATTGCGTGCCCGAAAGTAGAGGTAGAGCGCACGTACTGCTATAAACACAGCGACGGCAAATAACGAGATCGCAAGTATGTCGGGGATCAGAACTGAAATCGGCATCCCAATGCTCCTCCTTAATATTATGATGGACTCTGCGCTGCAGCACAGAGTCTTTTTAGGAACGGTCACGAAAAGAAGATGAGTTGGGGTGGTCCCACATTTATAGAGAGAGATTCGTCACTCGCTGACCTCCTGGTTCGTACAACTCAATGCGCTGTTGGACCAGCAGTATCTGTACAGCCGCATACATCTCTTTCACATTCAGGCCGGTAGTGCTGGAGAGTTCATCTACGTTTTTACGACCATCGATAGCTGCATAGAGACGGCGAGCCTGCTTATCTACAATGTCAACGGAGCTAGCTAGTGGATTGCTAGATCTCATCAGCTCAGCATTGTGGCTCCGACGAGGAGTAAGTTCAAGTAGATCTGGCTGAGGCTGGCGCTGAGGAGGACTTGAGAACGCTTGCAATTGAGCAGGAACTAATAAACCACGGTATTTGGCGATTGGTATAGTTTGCTCTAGGATCAGGCCAATGGACGCCAGCCGATCCTGGGGGAGAGCGTGCCTCAAGAAGAGCAAGCTACTCGCCGTCGACACGGATGATGTACTCTCACTAGAAAGGTCAAAGCCTGTAGGCTGTGTGCTGAGAAAATAGCCGCAGCAGTAATTCAGCCCATAACGGCTGAGCAGATTTGCTTGATGGGCAGGAAATATGCTGGCCATGGCGACGAGCGTTAAATGACGTTGCTCCCGTAGTATATGTTCAGCCATTGCTGAAACCTGATAGTTTCCGACAACATGCGGTGGTAGTGAAGTGTCCTGGCAGGCTATGGCTCGTAGCTCTATGGCAGCTTGGCCTGAAGCGTTGCCCCGCATCGTCCAGAACTCAGTAACCTGCACGTCAAAACGCTGTATAATTGTGCGCGCTAGCCACAAAAATAACTCATCAATATGACTGAGGGTTGTCGCGGCCTTAAATAATTGCCTGGTAATGACCTGTTGTTGCTCGCTCACACCAGGTTGAGGTGAGCTATTATCAAGCCTTTCATCCTTTTGCATATAGCCTTCTTATGCACTCCCTACACTCAGCAGCATGTTAATGGTCGTACCTTCAGGCTCCCCTGGTAAACTATAGTAGAGAATAGCGGAAATAGGTGGATAAGTATATTAAGAAATCATTAAAATTTTATTAGGATTGTATACTTTGTAACCTTTTCAGCTTGTTTTAACGTATCTACTAAAATACACATTTATAGCCTCTTTTTCGCGCTCTTGCTTGGCCTCTGCCCCCACTCTCCATTACCGATGGTAATTGATACTCCACACTGCTATAATAGGTTCCAGATTGTTAGAGAAAGAGAGAAGGAGGAGAGGCGACGTATGGCTCGCCGCTTTCGTTCACGTAGTACACCTGCCGAAAACTTACGCATAGTCTTGCGCGCTATCCCGTGGCGATTCCTGCTGGCGCTGGCCTTTCTTATCCTGACTGCTATTCCTGCTTACTCGTTGGGGGTCCGTCTAGGGGCACAAGTGATACCGAACGTGACGAACTTTTTCGTCAATCTTGGTGCCCCACCGCCTTCCGCTACGCCCACGCCATTGCCGCCATTTACAACCGCTTTTCCTCAACCCGGCTCGCTGCTTTACACTGTGCAGCAAGGCGATAACTGTGATGAGATCCTGGTGTTCCAGATGCACATGGCTGATGCCGGACAGATTTTCAGCGACGTCAAGCCGAACACCGTCAAAGCGCTTGGTACAGCTACAGGCGTCGATTGTCATAAGCTGCAACCCGGCATGGTGCTGGCGCTCTCACCGCAGTACCCGCTCATTGCGCTCGGCGGTGTAATCCTCAAAGTAGAAGCAACATCACCACAGCAAGTGCTGCCGACCCCTTTGGTTCCCGTTCCTCAACAGCCGATGCTAGGTATCGATTGTTCCGATGGCTGTCGGCTGACTGTGCGCATCGCGCCGGAAGTCGAGGTACAACTGCTAGTTCAAACGACTATCCCTGTGCACGTCGGATCCTGGGTTTGGGCACAGGCCATGTATGCCCGCCAGTCCGTTCCCGGCTTTAGCAATTATTCCTATGCCGACCTCGGCGCTTCACTCAATGGCATGGTATTGCATGCCTGTGATCTCCAAATTGACAATACCCACGATAACAACTCGCTTTCATGTGATCAATTGCAGCCCAATACCATTGATGATGATGGTGGTGCATGGCTCTTAGGTGTCACCGGTCCTGGTGCGCTCGACCATTGGCGCTATCCCCTCGATAAATCGGGGGGCTACCGCTTTCATCCCGGCACGCGGGTGTTGATCTGGCTCACCGCCGACAACAACGGCAACCTGAAGTTCCAAAGAGGTAACCCTGTATACCGCTATGATGAAAACACCGGGCTGTATGTACGGGCTTGATCTCCCGTTTGGCAACCTTAGCTATGATATAATTTTGGTAGATAACTGCTCAACCTTCAGACACCCGGAGAAAGCCCATGGCAGGACTGGAAGGGAAAACCCTCGACCACTATGAACTGCAGAGGTTGATTGGTAAAGGGGGTATGGCCGACGTCTATGAGGCCTATGATCGCTACTTTCAACGCGAGGTCGCCGTCAAAGTCTTCAAACGCGAAGACGACGAGTTGCTGCGCCGCTTCATCCGTGAAGCCAAGCTGATGGCCTCACTCAAAAATGAACATCTCGTGCCCATCTACGGCTCTGGTGAATGCCAGCTAGACGGTCTCATTCAGTACTACATCATCATGCCTTTTATGCAAGGCGGCACACTGCGTGCTCGTATCCGCCATGCTCCACTTACACTGGCCCAAGCTTGCGAATGCCTGCAAGAGATTGCCCCAGCTCTCGATTACATCCACAGCCAGGGTGTCGTCCATCGCGACATCAAAGCCTCCAATGTCCTGCTGGATGCCGATGGCAGATATTATCTCTCTGACTTTGGTATTGCTCGCATGACCGCTGATGTGACCCAGCTCACCAGTACCGGCAATGTGCTGGGGACCGTCGATTATATCGCCCCGGAGCTATTTGAAGGCAATAACAAGGCCGACGCGCTCAGTGACCTGTATTCACTGGGCGTGTTACTCTTCGAAATGGTCACCGGTCGGCTTCCCTTCCATGCGGATAACCAGATCGCCGTTGTGACCATGCACATTAGCAAGCCTCCGCCATTACCTCGCAGCCTCAACCCGCACATCTCCCCCCAGGTCGAGCATGTAATCCTGAAAGCCCTGCAAAAGAAACCCGAACGACGCTATCAGAGCGCCATTGAACTGGCCAATGCGTTTTGTATTGCCATCGCAGCGAGCGACATGGAGGAAACCCAGGAGGATATACCAGGCTCTGCTCCTGCTGCACCAGAACCCAGGACCACTCCTGAACGCATCACACCCTTAATTGTACAGCCTCCACCAACACCCACCCCCGCGGGCGCGATAAATCGGGCCCCTACGCCAGAAATGCCTCCCACTCCCGCGATAAATCGGGGAGTTACTCTGCCCAAAGTAAGCAGCAGTAGGTCTCCGATTTATCGTGGGGAACTCCTTGAGACCAGACCAATTGAAAGAACGCAGAAGCAGAGACGCAGACGTGCTAGACCTGCAAGCCCACGCGCCATGGTTGTGACGGTACTGGCTCTGGTTATCCTGCTTGTGCTGGCTATTCCAACGTTCCTTGTAGCCACACATCGCCTGAATCCGAATAACGCTTTTGCTACGACCCCTGTTCAAACAGCAACAACTCCTGATTTGACGGCCTCCGCTCAGACTGCCGCCTCAGCCACCGCCCAGGCTCAGGATCAGGCAACCGCCACCGCTCAGGCCGTTGCCTCAGCCACCGCCCAGGCTCAGGATCAGGCAACCGCCACCGCTCAGGCTCAGGGCCAGGCGACCGCTACCGCTCAGGCCGTTGCCTCAGCCACGGCCCAGGCTCAGGATCAGGCAACCGCCACTGTTGTTGCTGGCGTAACTGCCACCGCCCAGGCTCAAGCCCAGGCGACCGCGGGAGTCGATCAGACCGCCACGGCAGGCACTCCTATCTATCAGGATGCATTGACCGATCCGACGAACTCGAACACGATGGCAGCGAACTGGGACCAGAATAGTCATTGTATGTTCATGTCAGATGGCTATCATGTCACCAAGAGTGCCGGTATCGTGAACCTGCATGGCTGTCGTGAATCTGCAAATACGTACAGCAACCTGACCATTTCTGTCGATGTGCGTATTCTCAGTGGGCACTCCGGTGGTGTTTTCTTTCGCGTCAGCACAGATGTGTTTAACACCTATACAGGTGGCTACCTGTTCGAGATAGACAGCCAGGGAGACTATAGAATCTCAGGCTTCAATGGTAGCGTGCAGCCACTGCACGATTGGGCCTCTTCATCTGCCCTCAAAAAGGGCAACGCTGTGACGAATACCTTGCTGGTGGTTGCACAGGGTGGTAAACTGCTGTTCTACGCTAATGGGATGTTCCTCGCAGAAGTAGATGACACAACCTACACATCAGGTGTGATTGCTTTTCTGGCGTATACCACCGATACGAATGCCGATGTCGTGTATACTAACTTGAAAGTCTACCAGTTGTCGTAACTATTTCTCACGCATCACCGATTGCTCGTTCACGTGGCGGCACGAGCCTGTGTTCGACAGCATACGCCGCTGCCTCACTGCGACGTGAAAGCCCCAGTCGCTCCAGGATATGGCTGACGTGGTTACGGGCCGTCTTCTCAGTAATACACAGTGCCTCGGCAATCTGCTTGTTCGTATAGCCACGTGCCACCAACACCAATACTTCGCGTTCTCGATCCGTCAGTTCGCTACCTACGGCCTGCGTTTGCAGCCGTTCCATCAACTGCTTTGTTGCATTGGCATCAAGCAACGATTGACCTGCCGCCGCCTGGCGAATGGCACGCAGCAATTCGGTGCGACTCACGTTCTTCAACAGGTAGCCGCTCGCTCCCGCCAGAACCGACGTGACGATGGCATCATCATCAGAGTAGGAAGTGAACATCAGGATATGTACGGCGGGATAGAGGCTCTTGATTTCGCGGCAAGCTTCAATGCCGTTCATCTTTTCCATACGCACATCCATCAACACCACTTGCGGTGCCAGCACGCCTATTTTTACACAAGCCTCTTCTCCATTGCTCGCCTCGCCGACCACCGCCAGGTCTGGTTCCAGCTCGAATACAGTACGCAGTCCGAGACGTACTACTTCGTGATCGTCCACGATCATAATGCGTATTTTTGCCATCGTTCCTTCTCTCCATTCACCTGGAATGCGACTCATCTTTTGCGTACGGGCGTGATTATGAGGTTTAAAAAATTGATCTGGCCACGTGGTGGATTCCCCGAGGGCCGATAAATCGGCGGTGGGCGCGATAAATCGGCCCCTACAGGTGTGTCATCCCCGTTCGTGGTATCCCGAGTATTTTGTTAAAATTCATCATCACGCCCTTACCTGGGGATGCATACCCGTATACTGACACCCCCACCGGGTGCTTGCCCTACTTCAAACGTTCCGCCTAACTCCTCTGTTCGTTCGCGCATGCCGCGCATACCATGACCGAAATAGATGCTCTGGCATTCGCCATCGGCTGCGACATCATTGCTATAGGGAAGCATCTCCAGTCCGCGCCCGTTATCACAAATTTCGATCTCCACGCCGCGTGGTAGATGACGTAGATGCACCTGAATCTGTGTTGCTCCGGCGTGTTTATAGGCATTGGTCAGCGCTTCCTGCGTGATGCGGAAGATATCAGTCCCCACCTGCACGACCGTGCGTGTACGTCGCTGGTCACCGTTTGGTACCTCTTCGGTGCCCTCGACCTCGAATTGTACCAGCAGGCCGCTGATCGCCTCGAACTCGTGCAACTGGTTGGTCAGCATCTGCGTCAGGGTGGTTGTGCCACTGATCAACGGCTTGAGTGAGAACATATAGTGGCGTGTCTCCCACAGGGCCTGTTTCGAGATGGTGACGAGCTTTTCCAACTGCTCTGTGAGTGGGTGTATCACCTCAGCGTCCTCTTCGGATGCCTCCTCGATACGCTGGGCGCGGGCCACGCACGTCTCAGTATTCAGGCTCAACATATAGATGAGTTGCGCGACGCCGTCGTGAATCTCCCTGGCGATACGCCCGCGTTCGGCTGCCGCCGCCAACTCTGCTGTTTGTTCTGTCAGACGCATATTCTCAAGCGCGATCAACAGTTGCGCTCCCGCGATAGCCAGGAACTCCTGTTGCCTCTCATCGAATGGCGTCTGGCGTATGCTCTCGGCCCCCAGTACCATATATAGTTGCCCGTCTTTGAGAAACGGCAGGTACAGACGGGCAATGCCACGGCGGTCTTCGCCGTCTTCATCCAATTCACCGCTCGGTCGCTTGAACGATAACAGTTTTTCCCCCGAGTGTATCACCCGCTCAAGCAAAACCTCGCTCTCACGCAAGGGCGGAGGCGTAGGGACGGACCTTACGTCCGTCCGGCGATCGTAAGGATCGCCACTACCGCCCCTACTAACTACGCCTACTTCTATGTAGGTATCAATCTCGGCTTGTGCGGCTTTGCCGT
>WNFH01003469.1_pt1 | contig 11184 bp, 10 predicted proteins | sample 5400411 | NCBI WGS metagenome assembly WNFH01 (sample SAMN13153347, study PRJNA577476) | soil metagenome | isolation source: 200 cm saprolite under Douglas fir tree site 2 hole 3 | place: USA:California | collected 2015-04-18
CCACCCGGACGGTCACCCGGCGAGCGTCCAGGTGCTCGAGGAGCGGGATGGCGTATTTCCGGGAAATCCCGAGGAGGTCTTTGATGTCCCCCGGGCCGATCTCCTTCCGCTCGCGGAGGAGCGCGATGACCTTGTCCTGGATCGCGTCGAGCGCCGCGGCGTGGAAGTAGAGCGACTCCTTGACCCGCACGAGCCTCTTGCCCTCGATGAGGAACTGGAAGAGCTCGTGCTGGTCGCCGTCGCTCACGCCGGCGCGGCCGAGGGCCTCCTCGGGACTCGGCGGCGACGCCTCGGCCTTGAGGAACTCCTGCTCGACGCGGTCCACGATGCGCTGCTGCTCGGGCGTCAGGCGCACCCGGTGGGACGCGAGCCGGACCTTGTCCCGCTCGGTCGCGACGATGCCCTCGGTTTCCAGGGCGACGACGAGCGTCGCGAACACCCGCTCGTCGGCGCCACCCGCGCGCACCCGCAGCTCCTCGCGCGACATTCCGGGCTTGAGCGGGTTGGCGCGGTGGAAGGCCTCGAGCGCCGCGACGGCGAGCGCCCTGAAGCGCGCCGAGCTCTCGGGATGGAGGTACCACTCCCGATCGACGACGAGCACCCGGCCCTGCGCCACAAGGCGGTCCAGCAGGCCGCGGAGCTTCTCGGGCCCGAAGGGCACCCGGCCGAGCAGGGTCGCCAGGCGCGCGCCCGAGGGGCCGACGTGGCGCACGTGCTCTTCCACGATCTCCTGGGGACTCCCCGTCTGCAGGAGACGCAGGTGCGCCACGAGAGCGGGCGCCTTGCGCTTGAAGCGCGGCGGATCCACGTCGAGGATCGTCCCGCCGCCGATCGTCACGATCGGCGAGTACGAGCGCACGACGAACCGGTCGCCGGGGAGCGCGACCAGCGGCGCCTCCAGGCGGAAGCGCGCCGAGGCCGTCTGGCCCGGCCCGAGCTCGGGCGTGTCCAGGAGGAGGACGCGCGCCATGATCTCGCTCGTCCCGACGTGGAAGCGGACGCGGGTGCGCGACTTGACCGCGCGCGGGGCGTCTTCGAGGAGCTCGAGCGTCCCGTCCACGAGCAGTGAGGAGACGAGCGTGCCCGCGAGGCCGACGACGTCGCCGCGCTCCACCGCCGTCCGCTCGACGCCCTGGAGATTGATCGCGGTGCGCTGTCCGGCGAACGCCTCCGCCACCGGGTGGCCGTGCGTCTGCAGGCCCCGGATCTTCGCCTCCACGCCCTTCGGATAGACCTGGATGCGGTCGTCCACCGCGACCCTGCCCGCCGTGAGCGTTCCGGTGACGACCGTGCCGAAGCCGCGCACGGTGAACACGCGGTCGATCGGCAGGCGTGGGAGCTGGTCCAGGCCGCGCGGCTCCACCACTTCCGCGAGCCCCCGGAGCGCGGCGCGGAGCTCGGCGAGGCCGTCGCCGGTCTTCGCCGAAACGGCGAGGATCGGCGCGCCCTCGAGGAACGTGGAGCGGACGAGCGTCGCGACGTCGTCTCGCACGAGCGCGAGCCAGTCGGGCTCGACGAGATCGGTCTTCGTCAGCACGACGAGGCCGCCCTTGATGCGAAGGAGCGAGCAGATCGCGAGGTGCTCGCGCGTCTGCGGCATCACGCCCTCGTCGGCGGCGACGACGAGCATCGCCAGGTCGATGCCGCCGACACCGGCGAGCATGTTCTTGACGAAGCGCTCGTGCCCGGGCACGTCGACGATCTCGATGACCGGGCCCCCGGGCTCCTCGAGGAACGCGAACCCGAGGTCGATGGTGATCCCGCGCGCCTTCTCCTCGGGCAGGCGGTCGGTGTCGATGCCGGTGAGCGCCTTCACCAGGGACGTCTTGCCGTGGTCGATGTGGCCCGCCGTCCCGACGACGACGTGCTTCACGGCTCCGCCGCGGCTGAGAGCGCTCGAGCGAGGGTTGCGACCTGGTGCGAGAGGACCGTCCGGCAGTCGAGGAGCAGACGGTCGTCGACGACCCGTCCGACCACGGGCGGATCGCCCGCCCTCAAACGCTCGTCGAGACGCATCGCCTCCGCCGCGCCGTCGCCGAGCGCAACCGCGGCCGTCGGCAGCTCCACCGTCGGCAGCGCGCCGCCGCCGACCTGCGCGCGATCGTCCACGACGCGCGCCTTGAGGCGCGCGCGTGTCGCTGGCGCGAGTCGCCGGAGGACGGTCCGCGCGCGGCTTCGGACCCTGGCGAGCGGCTCGGTGAGGAGCCGGAGCGTCGGGATCGTCTCGAGCGCCGTGCCGGCTTCGTACGCGTAGAGGGTCGCCTCGAGCGCGGCGATCGTGAACTTGTCGATCCGAAGCGCCCGGTTCCACGGGTTCTTCTTGAGCCGCGCGACGATGGCCTGCTTGCCGACGACGATCCCGGCCTGGGGCCCGCCCAGGAGCTTGTCGCCCGAGAAGGAGACGAGGTCCACGCCTGCGGCAACCGTCTCCGGCACCGTCGGCTCGTAGGGAAAGGCGTGCGGGCGCAGGTCCACCAGGGAGCCGGAGCCGAGGTCCTCCATCACCGGGATCCCACGCGCGCGGCCGAGCTCAACGAGCTCGCGCGAGGACACATCGGCCGTGAAGCCCACCACCCGATAGTTCGACGTGTGGACCTTCAGGAGGAGCGCCGTGTTCGGCCCGATCGCCTCCGCGTAGTCCTGAAGGTGCGTCCGGTTCGTCGTCCCGACCTCGCGCAGGACGGCCCCACTGCGCCGCATGATGTCGGGGATCCGGAACTCGCCACCGATCTCGATCAGCTCGCCGCGCGAGACGACGACCTCGCGACCGTGGGCGAGCGTCTCGAGCGCCAGGAGGACGGCGGCGGCGTTGTTGTTGACGACGAGCGCGTCTTCGGCGCCCGTGAGGCGCGTGAGGAGCCCTTCCACGTGGCTGTAGCGCGAGCCCCGCTCCTTGGTTGCGAGATCCAGCTCGAGATTCGAGTAGGCAGCGCCGACGGCCGCGAGCCGCTCCAGGGCGAGCGAACTCACGAGCGCACGCCCCAGGTTCGTGTGGAGCACGACGCCGGTCGCATTGATCACGGGGCGGAGGGAGAAGACGCCGGCGCGCCGTGCCCGCTCGACCACGCGCGCCGCGAGCGTGTCGGGATCGGCGGGTGCGCCGCGCCCGTCGAGCACGCGCTTCCGCTCGGCGTCGAGGAGCTGGCGCACGAGCGCCGTCAGGCGGGCCCGCGGCACCGCGCTGAGCTCCGGCCGCTCCGCGAGACGGCGGAGGAGCTGGTCCACGGACGGCAGGCCGCGAAGGGCCGTCGCGCGGTCAGCGCTCATCGAGCGCGGCCTCGACCTTCTTTCGCAGGCGGGTGACGACCTCCTGGGTCTCGTGACGCCACGCTTGGGGCGTCCATTTGCCGTCGCGGGCCTGCCGGCCGCTGCGTACGGCGTCCTCGACGAGCCCCGCCCACAGCTCGTCGAGGTCGGCGCGCGACAGGCCTTGGCCCCGCAGCGCCCGCGCCCACTCCTCGGCGAGGCTGTCGATGAGCCGGTCGCGCTCGGCGGCGAGACGCCGCGCCTTCCGGATGAGATCGGCCAGGCGCGAGGGCATCCGCCTACTCCCTGACGAGCTCCCGCACGGTGTCGAGCAGGTTCGCCTCGAACCGGCCGGTCGACGCGCACTGGTAGACGGGCATGGGGCGGAGCTTGCCGCTCCCGCCCTTCCTGTGCACGTGGGTGCGCATCTTCGCGTTGATCTGGACCTTCGTGTGGGTGCCGTTGGGCTCGACGAAGAGTGTGAAGGACGCGAGCGCCTCGCCCTCGACGCGGTCGTCGCCGATGCGGCCGCAGTCGGCGTAGACGCCGATCGGCGCGATGAAATCGTCAGACGCGATGACGCCGGAGTCACGCGCGATCGCCCGGAGCGCGACGTTCTCCTTCGCCAGCGCGCGCACGATCGCCGCCCACGTGACGTCGTAGCCGGCCGCGATCTCGTCGCGGTGCGGAGGCGGCGCGAGCGGCGAGACGTAGAGGCGCGCGCAGGCTGCGACCAGCAGCGCCGCGGTCACGACGGCGGCGCGGCCGAAGTTACTTGTGGTGGTCGATCCCACGGTACGCCTCGATGAACCGCACGATCCGCGTCTCGTCGAACGCGTCGAACGCGTCGATGCGCGTCCACGCGGTCAGGGCGATCCGGCTCTTCATCGTCGGGTACGGGGCCAGGATCACCTGGCGGTCGTACCGCCGCACGATCGCGCGGAGCTGCTCGACCAGCTCCGGGCACTCGCAGTTGTACTGAACGAGCACGCCGCCGTCCTCGAGGTTGTGCACCTGGAGCGGCAGCGGGATCGGGCGCGTGTGCACGCCCCACGGCGCGATGTACGGCAGGTGCGGGCCCGAGGTCGGCGGGTCGGAGTTGTAGGGCTCATGCGGGCTGTCCTCCGTGGCGATGTGGAGGTTTCCCTGGCTGGGCATCTGCGCGCCAGGGAGGTCGGCAACGGCCCGGTAGGCCAAGTATCCGACGCCAGCGGCGACCACGACCGCCGCAGTCGTGGTCAGCACGAGCCGCTGCCGGCGCGACATCCTCGGACGGGAGCGTGTTTGTCGGTCGTGCCTGGCCATAGTCTCCTGTGTGGCGGAAGCGTATGGGAGTCGAACCCATCGACCGTTTGTCTAGAACGGTCCACCGGATTTGAAGTCCGGGAGGCCCACCGGGTTCCTAGACGCTTCCGGCACTTTCACGATGCTCCGATTGAGCGTCACGAGTGTACCACCGCCGCAACCGCGTCCTTCAACTTGACTCGCGCCCAGCCGCCGGGAGAAGCTACGCGCTGGCTCCGACTCTGATGAACCGCCGCCCGTGGGGACCGTCCGAACGTCACAAAGGGGGCAAACGTCGTGACGGAAGATGATCGGCTCGAGGGGATCTACGTCGAGCATCACCGCCGCGACCAGGCGGGCGGCAAGCGGCTCGGACAAGCGTTCCTCGAGACGGAACGGGCCCGACTCTTCGGTCAATGGATCGGCCAAGGCAAAGACCTGCTCGACTTGGGGTGCCGAGACGGAACCCTCACCCGCCACTTCCGCGAAGGCAACCGCGTCGTCGGCGCCGACATCGACAGGCAGGCGCTGGAGTCCGCGAGAACGCAGTACGGGATCGATGTCCAGCGGGTCAATCTCAACGCGCCGCTTCCGTTTCCGGACGCGCGGTTCGACGCGGTCGTGCTCGCGGAAACCCTGGAGCACCTCCCGTATCCTCGCATCACGCTCGGCGAGGTCAAGCGGGTCCTCCGGGCTCGGGGCACCTTCGTCGGTAATGTTCCGCTCTTCTATCATCTCCACGGGCGCTGGCGCGTGCTGCGCGGCAAGCGCCTCGACAGCGACCCCACCCACTGCCAATACTTCTCCTACGATTCGCTGAGGGAGCTGCTTCAGGGATTCTTCACGATCGACGAGATCGTCCCGCTCAAGGGGCGGCTCGCGCGGTACTCGATGCGCCTGTTCGCGCGCAACGTCGCGTTCCGCTGTCGGAAGCCCTAGGATCGCCCGCCTCCCGCCAGCGGCGGGAAGATCGCGATGACGTCGCCCGCGGCGAGAGGACGTCCGGGCTCCGCGTCCTGACCGTTCACGAGCACGACACGCGCGAGGTCGGGGGGGAGCCTCAACCGGCGCGCGACGTCGTCGACGGTCGATCCTTCCGGGACGTCGAGCGTGACGGCGCCCTGGGGGTCCGGAGCGGGCAGATACGTGAGGAAGGACGCGAAGAGCCGGACTTCGACCTTCAGCGGAGGAGTTCGGCGACTCGCAGCCGATCGCCCGGCCGGATCTGGTCCAGGCTCTCGAGGCTGTTCCAGCGAAGCACGTCGTCGACCGACAGCCCGTACCGCTTGGCGATCGAGCTCACCGTCTCCTCCGGCCGGACGACGTGGATCTCGCGGGCGGCCGCCGCGCGGCGGGGCGCGGTCGCCTTGGCGGCCGGGCGGCGAGGCACCAGCGCCGTGAGCACTCCCTCTCGAGTGCCGGCCGGGATGCGGACCTCCCATTTGGTTCCTGGCGGCGTGATTCCGCGGACGAGCGTAGGATTCAGCGCCCGCAGCATCTGGAGCGAGAGCCCGGCGCCCGTGGACAGACGCCGGAGATCGGTCGAGGGCGGCACGGAGACGCGCTCGGTGTCGTCCCACGCCTCGCCACCGACCTCGAACCCGTACTGGTCCGGGTCGCGGCCGATGATCGTCGCCGCCTGGATGGCGGGGACGAACTCGCGGGTCTCGCGTCGCAGGTGCTTCGTGCGCTTGAGGTCCCAGAAGTCCGACGAGCCCGTCAGGCGGATCGCCCGGCTCACCCTCATCTCGCCCGCGTTGTACGCCGCCTGCGCGAGCGCCCACGAGCCGAACTGGCGGTGCAGATCGCGCAGGTACGCTGCGGCGGCGACGGTGGACTTTTCGGGATCGAGCCGCTCGTCCACCCACCGGTCCACGCGCAGACCGTAGCGGCGCGCCGTGGAGGCCATGAACTGCCAGAGCCCCTTCGCGCCGACGCGGGAAACGGCGCGCGGGTTGAAGCCGCTCTCGATCATCGCCGTGAACGCGAGGTCCGTCGGGAGGCCTTGATTTCGGAACACCTCCCGGATCATCGCGAGGTATTGCCCGGACCGGCTCATCCACATCTCGACGACCATGCGCCGGCTGCCGGTAAAGCGGTCAAGGAAGTACCGGACGTCGTCGTTCATCACGACCGGATAGTCGCCGAGGTCAGGCGCCAGCGGATTGAGGCGGACCGACTCCTCGACCGTCCCGGCCCACGGGTCCACCTCGACAACCTCTCCGGGAGCCGTCACCTCTGGCCCGGAATCGGGCGTGGCGACCTTCGGCTCCGCCTCCGGCTCGGGCCGTCCCGGATCGTCCTCAGGGAGCCACACGCCGGCCAGTTCCAGAGAAGTGATCTCAGAGGGGTGAGTTTCTGCGGCGCTCGCAACAGATCCACCCGGCGCCAAAACGCCCATGAAGCCCGTTGCAAGCAGAAGGAGAGGGGTTCGAATCATCATAGGGGGAGGAGATCTTCAATATTCGTACCACAGGCCCGTCTGCCAGGTCAACGGCGTCCGGCGCATGTGACTGAGGGGAACAATCTTTTCTTTCTGTTAAAGTTCATGCATACTTAACCCGCGAATAGACAACCGCCGTGACACGTCGTATGCGCAGGAGATAGGCAAAGAGTCCCCAAACCCCCTTTGGTGGAGGAATGACCGCCGTGAAGAAACTACTCACTCTGGTTGTGACCCTTGCGTTCGCCGCCGGCACGGTCGGATTCGCCGCGGCGCAAACCCCGACCCCGGCGCCCACCGAGAAGGCGCAGGAGAAGAAGGCCGAAAAGCCGGCGGACATGAAGAGAATGCCGGCGAAGAACGCCAACGGCGCCGTGAAGGCGGCCTCCGCCGACAGCGTCGTGGTGGCCGGCAAGGAGAAGAACAAGGAGGTCGAGTGGACGTTCGCCGTCGACCCGAATACCTCGATTCGGAGGGACGGGAAGTCGATCACGCCTGCCGGCCTCAAGCCAGGCGACTCGGTTCATGTCCGCTACATGGACATGGGCGGCAAGGCCGTCGCCCAGTCGATCACGGTGAAGGGCGGCGGGATGGTGAAAAAGGAAGCCAAGACCGAGAAGAAGTAGCGCTCGCGCGCTGGACGCCGGTCTACGGACGGGCGTCCAGCGTCCGTTCCTCCTCGATCCCCGTAAACCAGACGTTCCGATCCGTCAGCTCCACCTCCTCGATCCGGCCCGCGGAGACCGTGAGCTCGCGTACCCAGACCGACACCGCGCTGAAGCCCATCAGCCGGAGGGCGGGGGCGTACGTTTCACGCTCCCGCTTCGTGGCGCGGGGCGAGGCCTTGCCGACGCGGACCGACCGGGTGACGATCAGGAGCCAGGGGCCCGCGGGCACGTCCTCCACCCTGAAACCACCCGTGGTGTCGACGACACTCGTCCGGAGGAGGTCGGCCGCCCCGGCCTCCCAGAGCGATTTCTCGTAAGCCTCTCGCGCCAGGCGAATCGCCCGCGCCGACGCACGGTAGGCGGTCGCCGAGTCTCGCGAACGTGTCCGGATCTCCTCGAGCCGCGCCGTCAGTGCGGACGAGTGGGGCACGAGTGTCACCACGGCGCCGCCGAGTGGCTGCGCGACACCGCCCGGCTTCTGGCGTTCCTCCCATGCGTGGCCCGTGACGGTCCCGACCGCTCCCGCGGCGGCGGCGTGGCGATGCGCGTCGACCCGCACGTCGGCGTCGGACGCCGCCGCGACGCTCGCAAGGATGAGCACGGCAGCGAGCGCGCGCGCGATCACGGCGTCGCCTCCGCGGCGGGCCGCGTGCGCCAGCGATTGTGCATCCACAGCCACTGCTCCGGGACCTGCCTGACCGCCGTTTCGATCGCCGCCGTGCAGCGCATGGTCAGTTCGACGACGGCGCGCTCGGCGTCATTCACCGCGGGCGGGACGAGCGGTGGGTGGACCATGACGCGGTGGCGTCGGCCCTCGCGGCGGATGAAGATCGGGACGACGGGCGTCCCGGTGCGCACGGCCAGCACCGCGAGGCTCTTCGACGTCGACGCGGCGCGTCCGAAGAACGGGACGAACACGCTCTCACGCCGGGCCGCATTCTGGTCGAGCAGGATCGCCACCATACGCCCGTCGGCGAGCGCGCGCAGCACCGGCCGGAGCGCGCCGCGCTTGTCGATCAGCTCCACGCCCGATTTCCGCCTGAGCCGGTCCGCCAGCGCGTTCAGTGGCGCAGAATCGAGCGGGCGCACGACGATCGCGAGCGGATAGCCGGTGAGCCGGTGGGCCGCGGCGAGCAGCTCCCAGTTGCCGAGGTGCGCCGTGAGAATGAGGGCCCGTCCGCCGGCCGCCATGACGCCCTCGAGATGCTCGAGGCCCTCGAGGCTGAGCGCCCCGAGCGTGCGCTCGAGCGGATGCGCCAGGCTCGCGGCGAGCTCGACGAACAACACCCCGAGGTGCTGGAAGGAGCGCCGGCCGATCCGCCGACGCTCGGCGGCGTCGAGCGCGGGGAACGCGACGGCGAGGTTGGCGAGCGCCACGCGCCGCCGGCTCGGCAGCGCGACGAATGCGAGGTCGCCGAGACACCGCCCGAGCCACGCCCCCGCTCCTGCGGGCAGCCGCCCAACGAGGGTGGCAATCGCCGACAGGATCAGGCCGCCCGCTGCCGGCGCTCCCTGAGGATCTCGACGGCGATCGGGATCACGGAGAGAACGACCACCACGATGACCACGAGGTGGACGTACTCAGCGATGTTCGGAATCGTCCGGCCCAGCAGGTAGCCCGCCCAGGTCATGCTGGTCACCCATCCCACGCCGCCGACGACATTGTAGAGGAGGAACCGGCGGTATTGCATCTCGCCGACGCCGGCGACCACCGGGGCGAAGGTGCGAATGATGGGGACGAAGCGCGCGATCACGATCGTTTTGGGCCCGTGGCGCGCGTAGAAGCGACGGGTCCGCTCGACGTGGCGTGGGTTGAAGAGCAGCGACCGCTCGCGCGTGAACAGGCGCGGACCGATCCGGACGCCGATGGCGTAGCCGACGCTGTCGCCCACGACGGCGGCCACGATCAGGAGCCCGTTGACCCACCAGATGTTGAGACTGCCCGCCGCGGCAACAAGCCCCGCGGTGATCAGGAGCGAATCGCCGGGCAGGAAGAAGCCGACGAGGAGCCCCGTCTCGGTGAAGACGATCCCGACCAGGACGGCGTAGCCGCCCCAACGGATCAGGTCGTCCAGGGAATGGGCCCCGGTAACGACCCCGAGCAGAAACTCCACGGAGCTCTTACTTGCCCCGCGCGACGGCGCCAACGCGCCGGGTCTCGGCTGGGGCGGGCGCTCCTCCCCGGATCCGCATCGCGTAGAACGACCGCCAGACGAAGACGACCGACACCGCGAAGAAGAGCGCGGCGAGGAACAGGCTCAGCCCGGCGCCCTGCTCGGCCGTGAGCGTCACCGCGAGCTCCACGGCCAGGAGGCCGAAGAGCGTGGTGAACTTGATGATCGGGTTCATCGCGACCGACGCCGTGTCCTTGAACGGGTCGCCAACCGTGTCACCGACGACCGTCGCCGCGTGGAGGGGCGTCCCCTTCTCCTTCAGGTCCACCTCGACGACCTTCTTGGCATTGTCCCAGGCGCCGCCCGCGTTGGCCATGAACACCGCCTGGAAGAGCCCGAACAGCGCGATCGAGATCAGGTAACCGATGAAGAAGTACGGCTCGAGGAAGGCGAAGGCGAGCGTCGCGAAGAAGACCGTCAGGAAGATGTTGAACATCCCCTTCTGCGCGTACTGCGTGCAGATCTCCACGACCTTCTTGCTGTCCGTGACCGACGCCTTCGTCACGCCCTCGAGCTTGATGGTCGCCTTGATGAACTCGACGGCGCGGTAGGCGCCCGTGGTCACCGCCTGGGTCGCGGCGCCCGTGAACCAGTAGATCATCGCGCCGCCGGTGATGAGCCCCAGGAGGAACGGCGGGTGGAGGAGCGAAAGCTTATCCAGGTTCTGCGTCAGGCTGTGGGTGAGCAGCATGATGATCGAGAAGATCATCGTGGTCGCGCCGACCACCGCGGTACCGATCAGGACTGGCTTCGCCGTCGCCTTGAAGGTGTTCCCGCACCCGTCGTTCTCCTCGAGCAGCTGCTTCGCGGTCTCGAAGTTCACGTCGAAGCCATGTGCCTTCCTGATCTCCTGCTTGATGCCGGGGATCTGCTCGATGACCGATAGCTCGAAGACCGACTGGGCGTTGTCGGTCACCGGACCGTAGGAGTCCACCGCGATCGTCACCGGCCCCATGCCGAGGAACCCGAAGGCGACGAGGCCAAACGCGAAGACCGCCGGCGCGGCCATGAGCGTGTCAAGCCCCGCCGTGCTGACCGAGTAGGCGATGCCCATCAGCACGACGACCGCCATGCCGAGCCAGTAGGCGCTGAAGTTACCCGCCACGAACCCGGAGAGGATGCCGAGCGACGCCCCACCCTCCCGCGCGGAGGTCACGACCTCACGCACGTGACTCGACTCGGTCGAGGTGAACACCTTGACGAGCTCGGGGATGATCGCGCCGGCCAGGGTGCCGCACGTGATAACGGTCGCCAGTTTCCACCAGAGCGAGCCGTCGCCGAGGTCGCGGACGAGCACGTAGGAGGCGAGGTACGTCAGCACGACGGAGACGGTCGACGTGATCCATACCAGCGAGGTCAGCGGCGCTTC
>WNFH01003472.1_pt1 | contig 11182 bp, 8 predicted proteins | sample 5400411 | NCBI WGS metagenome assembly WNFH01 (sample SAMN13153347, study PRJNA577476) | soil metagenome | isolation source: 200 cm saprolite under Douglas fir tree site 2 hole 3 | place: USA:California | collected 2015-04-18
CCGCGCCCCTTGACCGGGTGCTCCCCGGCGTCCCGGGCGAGCGCGACCAGCTCCGGAGGCAGGCGGATGCGCACTTCCTCGGTGAAGAGGAGGTCGGTGCCCAGCGTGTTGTTGAGGTGCTCGACCCGGGAGGCGGCGTTGACCGTGTCGCCGATGACCGCGTACTTCATCCGCGTCTTGCTGCCCAGGTTGCCGGCCACCACGCGGCCGGTGTGGACGCCGATGCGCGAGGCGAGAGCGGGGATGCCCCGCTCTTTCCAGAGCGATGCCTTCCCGTTTCGTTCCCAGGCGAGGTTGAGCTCGGCGCCGCGGCGTTGCATCTGCAGGGCGGCGCGGACCGCGCGCTCGGCGTGGTCGGGCAGCTCGCCAGGGGCGCCGAAGACCGCCAGGATGGCGTCGCCGAGGAACTCGATCACGCATCCGCCCTGGCGGTCGATGACTTCGCTCATCGCGCCGAAGTACTCGTTGAGCAGGTCCACCACCTCGGCGGGAGGCAGCTTCTCGCTGATGGTGGAGTAGTCCCGCACGTCGGAGAAGAGGATGGTGACGTCGCGCGTCTCCCCGCCCAGTTTCGTCCCGCCCGGGCGGGCGAGGACGGCCCGCGCGACGTCCTCGCTGACGTACCGGCCGAACGCCTGGCGGAGGACGAAGCGCTCCAGCAACGCGAAGATGGCGAGGCCGAACACCAGGCCCGCGATGCCCATCGAGCCGAGCAGGTAGCGGACTCCGACCAGGCCGCGGCGGTAGATGTCGCGCGGCAGCTCGACGCGCAGGATGAGCAGCGGAGCGGAGGCGACGTCCTGCACCAGCGCGTAGGCGGCGAGGCGGTCCTCGTCCAGGGCGCGGGTCAGCGCGGGTCGCTGCGGGGACAGATCGCCCGCCGCCCGGGCCAGTTCGGGAGAGGCGCGCGCGGCCGCCACCGGGGTGATCGAGATCGCCAGGCGGAGCGCGCGGGCCAGCCGATCGACCTCCACGGCGTCGAGCGAGCGGCCCATGATCAGCACCCCTCGCGGCGGGCCGCTGCGCGTGCTGGTGAGCACGGGGTAGGCGGCGACCATCATCGGCCCCTGGGGCGTCTCGATCAGGCCCTGGCGTCCCTCGGGCTCACGCGGGAGGAGCCCGTCGCCGGAGGCGCGAAAGAAGACGTCCGCCGGGGGCGGCGGGCGGGCGGTCCCGCTGGCCAGGTCGTATGCCTTGGCGAAGACGACCTTGCCCTGGGGGGTGGCGAGGAGGACCAGGCTGAGCCGATTCTGCGCGAACGTCTCGTCCACGAAGTTGAGCGTCGCGTAGTCTGCCTTGCCCGGGTCGCCGCCGAGGAAGGCGTAGGTGTCGTCCCAGGCGGCGTAGTCGCGCGTGGTCGCATGGAGCTGCGCGATGTCGTCTCGCAGCGCGGTGACGGCCCGGCCCAGGTCGCGCGCCGCGGCCTCCTCCTCGAGGCGCAAGAAGCTGCCGAGGAAGATCGTGCGCACCGGAAGCGCCAGCGCGGCCACCAGGGCGAGCGCCGTCGAGGCGATGATCACGAGCGTCTTGACGCGAAGCGAGGAACCGCGCCGGCCGGCGTGCATGTCCCCCCCGCTCGCGCTCAGCCGCCTTCGGGCGTGCTCAGCGCGCGCACGCGTTCGGCCAGCTTTTCGGAGAAAAGCCGGTAGATGCCGGCCGCGCCCGCCGGATGGCTGTAGACGAATCCGGCGAACCGGTCCGGCGAGATCTTCAGCGCCCGCACCAGCGAGCTGGCCACCACGCGCGCCGAGGTCACGGATTTGGAAACGAGCGAGATCTCCCCGAGGTGGTCGCCGGGTCCCAGGCTGTTCAGGTGGCGCGCTCCTCCCGCGCCGATGGCAACGACCTCCGCGCTGCCCTCGACGATGACGATCAGCCCGGGAGCGTCGACACCTTCCTCCACGACGATCGCTCCGGGCTTGTAGGTCACCTCCGCCGAGAGACGATACAGGTCCTTCATGTCCTGGAGCGGCAGCTTGCCGAAGAGGGGGATCGCCTTGAGGAACCCGTAGTCCTCGGGCGCGGCCGGAGCTGGACCGGAAGCGCTCGGCGGTGGCGCCACGGCGGCGCCGACGCGTTCCCTCGCCGCGATCCGCTGCATGCGCGTCCGCACCCGCTCCGCCTGATCGTGCAGCCCCTGCCGGACGAGGAGGTCGACCAGCAGCTCGTGCAGCCCGAGGTCCTTCTTGGCGGCGTCGTTCTCGCGCAGGGCATCCGCCGCGAGCTGCGTCGCCTCGGCCAGCCGGTTGCGACGCGCGAGGATGGCCGCCAGCCGCTTCACCGCGTCGACGCGCAGGGGATCGGTCTCGGGGACCTTGCGCAGGGCGTCCACCTCGCCCCGCACGTTGCCGAGCTCCACGTAGAGGTCGGCCGCCTCGAAGGCCCGCCCGCTGCGCAGCAGGCAATCGGCGCGCGACTCCTGATCGCCGATCTGCTCGTAGAGCGCCAGCGCCTGATCGCCATCGCCCGCCGCGTCGAAGTTGCGCGCGGCGCGCGACAGGTCTCCGCTCCGCTTCCAACAGCGCCCCGCGGCTGCGAAGTCGCTCGCCTCCTCGTAGATGTGGGCGGCGTCGGGCCACGCCTTGAGCTGCTCGTAGAGCCGCGCAGCCCGCGCGAAGTCGCGGGCAAGCACGAACATCCGGGCGGCGTTGTGTCGCGTGGCAACCGGCATCTGCAGGACGGTGGTGAAGAGCTGCTCGGCGACGTGCTGGCCGCTGTCCTCGTACATGCGGGCGGCCAGGTCCAGGTCACCCTGCACCAGCGCCGCCTGCAACGCGCGGACGACGTTCCCGATGCCGCCGCCACCGCCCTCGTCACCTTCCAGCTCGAGATCCAAGACGGGATCGCGGCTTGCCATGCAGCCATGATGGCGCCGCCGAGGCGCGCGAGGCAAGGAGCGGCCGGTCAGCGCGCGGCGAGCCACTCGATCAGGTCGATCTTCGTCACGATCGCCGCGACCTGATCTCCGTCCTTGACGATCGCCACCTGGTCCTTCGCGAACAGCTCCCGCAGCCGCGACACCGGCGTCCGCAGCGTCACCACCCCGTCGATGGGCTTCATCACCGCGCTGACCGGCTCGTCCAGCTCGTGCCGGCCCTCGAGCAGCGCCTGCAAGAGGTCCACCTCGTGCAGCATGGCCACCGGCTTGTCGCCGTCCACTACCGGCAGCTGCGAGACGCCGTACCGCTTCATCAGCTCCACCGCGTGCTTGGCGGTGTCGGAGGGCTTCACCGTGTAGACCGTGCGCTTCTTCCCGCCGAGCAGGTCCCCGACCGTCCCCATCCGGTCGGTCGGATCGAGGAAGCCATTGTCCTTCATCCACTCGTCCGAATAGAACTTGGTGATGTAGCGCGACCCGCTGTCGGGCAGGATGACCACGATGGTCTTGCCCTTGCCCATCTCCTGCGCCAACTCGACCGCGACGTGGATGGCGGACCCGGACGAGCCGCCGCCGAACAGCCCCTCTTCGCGCGTCAGCCTGCGCGCGGCCTGGAAGCTCTGCTTGTCGTCGACGCGCCGCACGTCGTCGAGCACCTTGAAGTCCATCGCCTTGCACAGCATGTCCTCGCCGATGCCTTCCACCTTGTACACGTGCGGCTGCACCAGCTTCCCGGTCTTGAAGTAGTCCAGGTAGACGCTGCCCTCCGGATCGACGCCGACGTTCTTCGACTGCGGGAACTTCTCCTTGAGGTACTTGCCCGCGCCGCTCATGGTCCCGCCGGTGCCGAGGCCGGCGACGAACGCGTCGAGCGTCAGCCCCGCTTTCCGCACGTCGTCCTCGACCTCGGGCCCGGTGAGCTTGTAGTGCGCCTCGATGTTGTCGGGGTTGTGGTACTGGTTCAGCATGAACGAGCCGGGCGTCTCGCGGTGGATGCGCTTGGCCGTCTCGTAATAGCTGCGCGGGTCCTCGGCGGGCACGTTGGTCGGCGTGACCACCACCTCGGCGCCGAACGCCTTCAGCGCGTTCACCTTCTCCGAGGACATCTTGTCCGGCATGGTGAACACGCAGCGGTACCCCTTCACCGCCGCCCAGAGCGCGACTCCCATGCCGGTGTTGCCGCTCGTGTTCTCCACGATGGTCGCGCCCGGCTTGATCCGACCCTCCCGCTCCGCCTTGTCCAGGATGTACAGAGCCATGCGGTCCTTGATGGCTCCACCCGGGTTCATGAATTCGCACTTGGCATAGACCGCCGCGTCCTTGGGGCCGACGAGCTTGTGGAGCCGGACCAGGGGCGTCCGGCCGATCGCCTGCAGGATGTTGTCGAAGACGGGCATCGAGGGCCTCCGCGCGCCTTATTGTAGACTCGTTCGCGCGGGGAAGTAGACTCGTTTGCACATGGACCACAGCGAGCTCGCGCGGGCTTACGCCGAGGCGATGGGCCGTCCCGCGGCGAAGATCGAGCGACTTCCCGGGGGTGCGGGGAACCGGACCTACTGGCGCGCCACGGACGGCGCCGGGCAGTCGGCCATCGTCATGGAGCTGCCGCCGGAGCCCGCGAAGAGCGAAGAGGTTTCCAAGGACGGCGCCGCGCACGACCTGCCGTTCCTGAACGTGCACCGCTACCTCGAGAGGCTGGGCGTGCGCGTGCCGCGCATCTACCTCGACGCGCACCGGCGCGGGTTCGTGGTGCTCGAGGACCTGACCGACCGCACGTTGGAGATGGCGCTGCGCGGCGGCCGGCCGGAGGCGGGGGCGTCGTGGCCGGAGCACCGGCGCGCGATCTACGCGCGTGCGATCGACCAGCTCGCCCGGTTGCGCGCGCACGCGGAGCGCGACCCGGACCCTTCCTGCCTCGCCTTCGGCCGCGCCTTCGACTTCGACCTCTACCAGTGGGAGTTCGAGCACTTCATCGAGTACGGGCTGCTGGGCCGCGGCGCGAAGCCTTCCGAGGCGGAGCTGCGCGAGCTGCGGGAGACGTTCACGCGCATCTCGCGGCAGCTGGCCGCGGCGCCCCGCGGCTTCACCCACCGCGACTACCAGAGCCGGAACATCATGGTGCTCCCTTCCGGCGAGCAGGTGGTGATCGATTTCCAGGACGCGCTGCAGGGGCCGCGGCAGTACGACCTGGTGGCGCTCCTGCGCGACAGCTACGTGGAGCTGCCGCGCGATCTCATCGACGAGATGCTGCGCAGATATCTGGAAAGGCTCCCGGCCGAGGGCGGACCCAAGCTCGACGAGCGCGAGTTCGTCGGGTTCTTCGATCTGCTCACCGTGCAGCGCAAGCTGAAGGACGCGGGGCGCTTCGTCTTCATCGACCAGGTGAAGAAGAACCCGTCGTTCCTGGCGCACATCCCGTCCTCGCTGCACTACGTGAAGGACGCGCTGGCGAGGCGGCCGGAGCTGGGGAAGGTGCGCGAGATCCTCGCGCGCCACGTGCCGGAGCTGAAGTAGCTCAGCGGGCCTTGCCCCCGTCGGCCGCCGGCGCCCGTTCCCAACGGTACTCGGTGAGCCGCGGCGGGATCTCGCCGCCGTCCTCCTGCTTCTGCCGCGTGCAGTCGTCGCGCACGTCGTAGGAGGTCTCTCCCACCACTTGCAGCGCGTCCGGTTGGCAGGAGCTGACGCGCATTCCGAACTCCAGATCGCAGCGGCGGCCGCCGGGCGCCTCGCCCTTGGTCTTCATCGTCCCCGCCAGCGCCTTGTCGGTGCGGTGCAGGTCGATCAGCATCGGGTCGTCGCCCGGTTCGGGCGCCGCGTCGCCGCCGTCCGCCTCCCGGCGGAAGAACTTCCCGCGCACGGAGTCGCCGTGGTCCTGGAGGCGGTACGCGTAGGACGCGTCGCTCGCGTTCACCCAGACGCCGGACAGGTCCTGGTCGCAGTACCGAGCCTGGGGCGGCGGAGCGCGCTTGCACCCGGTGGACAGGGCGACGGCGGCGCAGAAGAGCAGGGTGGATCGGCTCATGGGAGGCGGCTCTCTATCACAGCCGCCGCCGTATTCGGCGGCGCTGCGCTCTACGTCGCGGGCATCGCGACTCGGCCAAGCAGCAGGCGCTCCGCCCGGTCGACGTCGGCGAAGTCCTGCAGCACCACCTCGGGACCATGCGTCGAGAGATCGTGGACGGTCCAGCGCCCCGTCGCGACCCCGCAGGCGGGCAGGCCGGCCTCGTGGGCGGCGAGGATGTCGCGCGGCGTGTCGCCGATCACCAGGGCCTCGGTGGCGCCGAGGTCGCGGGCCCGCTTCCAGGCGGTGCGCACGATCTCCGGGCGCGGCTCGGCGTCGCTGCCGTAGCCGCCGAAGCGGAACCGGTCCCACAGGCCCACGCAGCCCAGCTTGAGGCGCGCGCCCGGCTCCAGGTTGCCGGTGCAGAGCCCGAGCAGCACGCCCTCGCGGCGACCCAGCCGGTCGAGCAGCTCGGGCACTCCGGGGAGCGCGACGTACGACTTCGCCGCGCACTCCTTCTCCAGGGCGAGCAGGTACTGCGCAAGCACCGCGTCGATGTCCTCCTCGGGCACCTGTTGCGGCTGGCCGTGCCGCTCGGCCGCGAGCAGCAGCCGCGCGATCGCGCGGTCGGTCATCCCGTCGAGGCGCATCTTGCGCAGCTCCTCCGCCGCCCGGGGGCGCGCGCCCACCGCCGCGGCCAGCGCGCGCGTGCCCGCTCCCGAGCTGCGCGTGAGCGTGCCGTCCAGGTCGAAGAGGAGGGCGCGCATCAGGATCCGCTGATCACGGCCTCGGCGATGCGCATCGTCGGCGCCGCCGTGCTGGAGCGCAGGTCGAGGTCGTTGCCGACCGCGTCGATCGCCTGCAGCATGTCGAGCAGCGAGCCTGAGACCGTCACCTCCTGCACCGCGTGCACGATCTGGCCGTCCTCGATCCAGAGGCCGTTGGCGCCCCGCGAGTACTCGCCGGTGACCACGTTGGCGCCGCTGCCCAGCATGGCGGTCACGAGGAAGCCGCGCTGGGTTTGACGCACGATCTCCTCCGGGCTGACCGTTCCGCGGTCCAGCACGAAGTTGCTGGTGCCGATGTGCGGCAGGCTCGACCAGCCCCGGGCGGCGTTGCCCGTCGAGCGCGCGCCGGCTTTCCGCGCCGTGTACGTGTCGTAGAGGAAGTTCCTCAGCACGCCGCGGTCGATGACCACCGTGCGCTGCGAGACGACGCCTTCGCCGTCGAAGGGCCGCGTGGCGAGCCCCCCTTCCAGCGTCGCGTCGTCGACCAGCGTGACCTGCTCGGACGCGATCCGCTTGCCCAGGAGCTTCGCCAGGAAGCTGCTCTTCTTGTAGACCAGGTCGCCGTTCACCGCGCCCGAAAGGCCCGCGAGGAACCCGGCCGCCTGCTGCGGCTCGAAGATGATCGCCGCCTTCTGCGTCTTCACCTTGCGCGCGCCCAGCATGCGCGCGGCGCGCTGCGCGGCGATGCGGCCGATCTCCTCCGGCGCCTGCAGCTCCGCCAGGCGGCGGCGCGTGTCGGACCACGAGGCAGTCTGCAGCTGGCCGTCGGCCTCCGCCACCGGCGAGCAGTACAGGTACGCGTAGCTCGCCCGCGACTCGGCGGAGGCGCCGCGAGAGGAGGCGATCGCCGACCGCGCGAGGAAATCGCCGGCGCCGGTCCCGTCGAACTTGCGCACGCGCCGGTCCACCTGGGCGGCGGCCTGCTCGGCCGCGTGGGCAGCGCGCAGCTTCCAGGCCGGGTCGATGTCCTCGATGGCCGGGTCGAACGCGCCCTCCGGTCCCCGGCCGAGCTGGCTCCCGCGCGGGAGCTCGTTGAACTGGTCCTTCGCGGCGCCCTTCGCCAGCGACACGGCGCTTTGCGCAAGCTGGCGAAGGCCCTCCCGGGAGAAGTCGGTGCCGTACGCGAACCCGAGCCGCCCCGCGGTGAAGACGCGCAGCCCGACGCCCTTGCTGGTCGCCTGCTGCAGCTCCTCGACGTTGCCCTCGCGGACCTTGACCGACGACTCGCGCGTCCTCTCCGCGTAGGCCTCGGAGTCGCTCGCGCTGGCCTTCTTCGCCAGCGCGACGAGCTGCTCGCAGATTCCGAGCAGCCCGGCGTCCTGCTCCTTCCGCGCCTTCCGGGACGCGACCTGCGCTTCCATGCTCAGGCTCCCGTTCCGCCGACCGTCACGTCGTCGATGCGCACCGTGGGCAGGCCCACGCCGACCGGGACGCTCTGGCCGTCCTTGCCACAAGTACCCAGCCCCGGGTCGAGCGAGGCGTCCGAGCCGACCGCGCTCACGTTCTTGAGCGCCTCCGGGCCCACGCCGATGAGCATGGCCCCTTTCACGGGGCGGGTGATCTCGCCCTCCTCGATCAGGTACGCCTCCGAGATCTCGAAGACGAAGTTGCCGTTCGAGATGTCCACCTGGCCTCCGCCGAACTGGCGGCAGTAGAGGCCCTTGCGCACTCCGCCCAGGATCTCCTCGGGCGTCTGGTCGCCCGGGGCGAGGTAGGTGTTGGTCATGCGCGGCATCGGCGCGTGGCGGAAGCTCTGGCGGCGGCCGGAGCCGGTGGATCGCTGGCCGGTGAGCTTCGCGTTGAGGTGATCGTAGAGGTACCCCTTCAGCACGCCCTTCTCGATCAGCACCTTGCGCTCGCCCGGGTTCCCTTCGTCGTCCACGTTGAGCGAGCCGCGGCCGCCGGCCACCGTGCCGTCGTCGATCACGGTCACCAGCTCGGAGGCGACCTTCTCGCCCAGCTTGCCGGCGAAGAGCGAGGTGCCCTTGCGGATGAAGTCCGCCTCCAGGCCGTGTCCGACCGCCTCGTGGAGCAGGATGCCGCTCCATCCGGGAGCGAGCACCACCGTCTGCGGCCCGGCCGGCGCGGGGACGGCGCCGAGGGTCGCCACCGCCTGCCGCGCGGCCTCGCGGCCGACCTGGGCGGGAGAGAAGTCCTCGAAGAAGCGGAAGTCGACGCGTCCGCCGCCTCCGTAGAACCCGGTGCGCCGCTCGCCGCCCTTGCCGAAGGCGACGCAGCTGACGCCCAGGCGGCACAGGTCCTGCCGGTCCTCGGCGAGGCGCCCGAGCGTGTTGGCGACGAGGATCTCGCGGGTCTGATCCGCGTAGCCCGCCATCACCTGCTTGACGCGCCGGTCATGCGCGCGCGCGGCGGCGTCGGCTTCGCGCACCAGCTCGATCTTGCGGGAGACGTCGATGGCCGCGAGCGGCTGCTTGACCTGGTAGTACGTCGGCAGCGGCGTGCGCGAGAGCGCGACCGGCCCCAGGTCGCGGTTGCCCTCGGCGATCAGCGCGGCCGTCTGGGCCGTGCGCAAGAGCGCCGCTCCGTCCAGGTCGTCCGAGTAGGCGTACCCGACCTGGGCGCCGCGGATGGCGCGCACGCCCACGCCGGTGACGGCGCCGACCTGCGCGCTGCGGACCTTCGCCTCGTCGAGCGACACGGCGGTGGTGGTCGAGCGCTCGACGTACACCTCGGCGAACTCGGCGCCGCGGGACATGGCCGCGGAGAGCAGCTTCTCCACCAGCGGCAGCGCCAGCAGGGGCGCGCGGGCGGCGGCGGGCTTCCGGACGGCTTTCGGCATGGCAAGGAAGTAACGCGGACGGGGCGTCGGGGAAAGCGGGAATGGGCCCGTTGACTTGTCGCCGACGCCGAGGTGACCTTCGCCCCGTGCGACTGTTCTTCAGCGTGCCGGTGCCGGACGACGCGCGGCCTCTCGCCTCGGGCGCGCTGCGCGAGATGAAGCGCGCGGCGGGGGACGCGCCGCTCTCCTGGACGAAGGACGAGCAGCTGCACTACACGCTGGCGTTCCTGGGAGAGCAGCCCGAGGAGGCGCTGCCGCGGCTCCGCGAGGCGGCCGCCCCGTGCGCGGCGCTGCACGAGTTCTGGCTCAGCCTGTCGGGCGCGGGCGCGTTCCCGAATCCGCGGCGGCCGCGCGTCCTGTGGCTGGGCGCGGGTGAAGGCGCGCGCGAGCTGGAGGAGCTCGCCTCCTGCCTTCAGCGAGGTCTGCGCTCGGCGGGATTCGCGCTCGAGGAGCGGTCGTTCCGCGCGCACCTGACCGTGGCGCGCGTGAAGCCGGGCGGAGAGCGCGCTGCCTCGCGCGCGCTCGCGGCGGCGCCCCAGGGAGAGATCGCGCGGATGCGCGTGGACCACCTTTCCCTGATGCAGAGCAAGCTTTCTCCTCAGGGCGCGAAGCACGCCGTCGTCCACGACGTCCGCCTGCGCTGATCTCGCATGAGTGGATCTACGCCGTGATGTACTGCGAGGTGCGATTGACCGTTCACGCGCGCTTCCTTACAAGGCGTGCCCCATGGCGGGCGCGGACGGACTGGCACGGGAGGAGCTGGCCGCGATCGCCGCCAACGGCCTGCTCCGCTCGCTCGAGCCGCTGCGCACCGGGGCGGGCGCCGAGGTGGAGCTCGCCTCCGGAGAGCGCCTCGTCAACTTCAGCGCGAACGACTACCTGGGGCTCGCCTCGCACCCCGCCATCCGCCAGGCGCTCGCGGACGGAGCGCGGCAGTGGGGCACGGGTGCGGGAGCGAGCCGGCTGGTCTGCGGCGACTACCTTCCGCACCACGCGCTCGAGCAGGAGCTGGCGAGGTTCGAGGGCACCGAATCGGCGGTGCTCTTCAATTCGGGCTACGCCGCCAACTGCGGGCTGGTGCCGGCGTTCGCCGGGCCCGAGGACGCGGTCCTCTCCGACGCGCTGAACCACGCCAGCCTGGTCGACGGGTGCCGGCTGTCGCGCGCCCGCACGGAGGTGTACCCGCACGCCGACGTCGCCGCCCTCGAGGCGGCGCTGCGGCGCGCCCGCCAGCAGGGGGCGCGGCGTGTGCTGGTCGCCACCGACACGGTCTTCTCGATGGACGGCGACCTCGCGCCGCTGGCGCAGATCGCCGATGCGTGCGAGCGGCACGGAGCGCTGCTGGTCGCGGACGAAGCGCACGCGACCGGCGTCCTCGGGCCGCGCGGGGCGGGGCTCGTGGCGCAGCTCGGGCTGGGTGGACGAGTCGACCTGCGCATGGGGACCTTGTCGAAGGCGGCGGGCGCGTTCGGCGCGTACGTCGCGGCCACGCGCGCCTGCTGCGAGCTGCTGGTCAACCGCGCCCGCCCTCTCATCTTCAGCACCGGGCTGCCGCCCGCGGTGCCGCACGCGGCGCTCACCGCGCTGCGCATCCTCGAAGGCGCCGAGGGCGACGCGCTGCGCGCCCGCCTGCGCCGGAACGTGGAGCGGTTCGCGGTGGGCCTGCGCGCGCTGGGCCTGCCCGCCGAAGCGGCGACTCCCATCTTCCCCGTGGT
>WNFH01003478.1_pt1 | contig 11172 bp, 9 predicted proteins | sample 5400411 | NCBI WGS metagenome assembly WNFH01 (sample SAMN13153347, study PRJNA577476) | soil metagenome | isolation source: 200 cm saprolite under Douglas fir tree site 2 hole 3 | place: USA:California | collected 2015-04-18
ACTCGTGACCACCCCGGTGTGTGAATCGAGCCGGGCGAGGCGATTGGCGTACATCTCGCCAACCCACACGTTTCCCCGCGCGTCCACCGCTGGCTGCATCAGGCCAACGTTGGACTGTGGGAACGGATAGAGGTGAGACCGCGCCGTCTCGGCGAGCACCCTGGCTGTAGGAGCCGGTGTTCCTGCCGTTGTGCTCGTTGTGGTGGCGGCAGGAGGAAAGGTCTCAGGCTGTGTTCCAATCGTTTGTCCCGCATGTTGGGCACTGCCGTAGGAAAGCGTCATGATGGTGCCGATGCCGAGCAACAGCACCATCAGCAGGAACCAGGCGTCACGGCGACGACGTGCTGACCAGCGGGGCGCGCGACGGTTCATCCGAGGAACTCGGCCAACGCTCGACGGGGCGGCTCTGCCTTCCTCATGCTCTATCGAAAGGTGATGCTGTGTCGTTCCCGGTGTTCTCATCGTGATTTTCTCGCTGGCCTCTAGATACATCTTTCATGGTGCATGCCTGTCTGACGCCGAGAGAGGCGAGGTAAGGCGCTGCTTCTCACCGATTGGATAGCATTGTGACAGGCATCCCCGGTGTTTCAAACGTCCTCAGTTCGACGCTAGAAGCGTTAGGATTGTGGTGGCTTCTCCTGTTCTTGTGGATACGGTACTTGTGGTTGATCATACTGCTGTTTTGGTTGTGGGTAGCGGTCATGCCGCCCACCTTCCTGATAGGTCTCTGGCGTCGTCGGAACCGGCTGATATCCTTGCTCATACCTTTGATCGGGGTTCTGTGGTGGTGGAGTATATGGCATTGGTGGCGTCTGCCGCCTATTCAGAAAGCTGACAAGAAGCCATATGGCCACGGCCAGCACCACAATGAAGAACAGTACGCCTACTATCATAAACCCCATCATCGCACCCATCATGCCCATCATACGCGTTCTCCTTCTAGAGGGTGTCCATCTGCACGTCAGTCCGCCTCACAAGGGAGAAACTCTCTCCTTTTGCCGGGTACCTGATACTGCTCTTGATCTGCTATGAACAATCGTACCTTTGACAATTGTACCACAATACTCTATACTAGAACTACAGTAGACGCGTACCTTGTCATCAAGTGTGGGAGTATTCACGTGTGAACTGCACGGGCGCAGGTTTCAGTTCGTACACCAGCCTGTTGTTGGAGATGAGCAGCGGCTCAGATACCTGGCAAGAAGAGGAGCAGAGTAATGACTTCGGAACCCGATATCAGCGTGTTTCGACCTGATCGACCTGGCATCCGCAAGGTCCTCGGCGATCTGGAAGCCGAGATCATGGAACTTGTCTGGTCGCGTCCGGAGGGCTCGGGCACAACGGTGCGCGATGTCTTCGAGATCCTGTACGAGCGTCGCCTGAGCGCCGAGCGCCGGCGCATCGCCTATACCACTGTAATGAACACTATGACACGTCTCGCGAAGAAGAACCTCCTGCGCGTAGAGAAACGCGACCAGGCCTACCTCTATTTCCCTAACCTGACACAGCCTGAGTTCGTCTCGCGTTTCGTGGGGCGTATACTCGAAAACCTCTACGTCAATTTCTCGGGAGCCACGCTGGAGGGCCTGGAAGCCCTACCGGACCAGGAGGCAGCCAGCCGTGTACGCCAGCAGCTCGATGAGATCGCCCGCCGCCGTACGCTAGAGGAGGGGGAATAGTGCATCTCCTGCTCGCCCTCTCAAGCATCGTGCTCGTCATGCTTGGCAGCTCCCTGACACTCGGCATCCTGCATCGCGTTGGTTCCTGGTCACAGCGGCGTGATGTGCAGTGTTTTGTCCTGGCAGTGCCGATTGTCAGTCTCTTGCTCGGTATCGGTGGACTGCACCACTTTAGCGGTCGTGCCTGCCTGAGCCAGGCACCATCCTGGGATTCTTTGCTCGGTGTTGCACTACCGGTGACAATGGGAGCGGTCGCGTTTGGCGCGCTGAGCTTAGGGATCACACGGCTTGTTCTCATGGCGTGGATGGTCGCTCGCAGCAGTACGTTAGCTGATCCAGAACTCCAGTCGCTCGCTGACGGCCTGGCGAGACGGCTCGGCTCGCCCCGGTGCCGTGTCCTCCTCCGCGTCTACGATCGACCGCTGGCGTTCACCAGTGGCATCGTTCGACCGAGGGTGCTGCTCTCGACCTGGATGGTCGAACACCTCGACCGTCGTGAGCTTGAGGCGGTGCTCGCCCATGAACTGGGGCATGTGGCACGGCGCGATTACCTGGTGATCTGGCTGGCGACCGTGCTCCGCGACACCTTCTTCTACGTACCTACGAGCTGGACTGCCTACCGCCAGCTCCAGCATGAGAAAGAATTTGCATGCGACGACGCCGTGGTCGGCACGACGCATCGGCCGCTGGCACTGGCGAGCGCGCTGGCGAAGGTCCTGCTGCATGCAGTCGAGGAGCCACAACTCGCCCGCCTCGGAGTCGCGCAGCCGCTCGTGAGGGTGGAAGAGCCAGTCAATAGCCGAATCGAGCGCTTGCTCGCCACACCACAACCTGCGTCAAGCGCCTACTGCGCGAGCAAAGGCGGCCTGCGTATCAGTCTTCCGGCATTAGTTGGCCTGCTGATCCTCGAAGGGGTCAATCTCAGCGTGATGCTTGCACTGATGGGATGCGGTCCCGCCCTGCTGCTCGGAAAGCTGTTCTGATTTAGCAGGCACAGGAGTGTTTTCAATAGGCAGGAATCTAGCATTTTCTTAGTCGAGCCGGATTCATCGAAAAATCTTGCAATTTGTTAAAGAATCTGGCAGGGAAAGAAGAAAGCCATGCTCCAACGGAGCCGCCGAAACGGTCTCCGAAGCGTCTTTGTTGCTGAACGAGAGGCAGCGTTTCCTTGATGGGGTTACACAGCAACCAGGAAACCACCAACGATCATCACACCGGCTCCGAGGAATCGGCTTCTGATCTGTCCTTCCCCAAGGAACCACCATGCCCACAGAATCGTGAGTACTGCACTCAGTTTGAAGAGAGTAGTGACATATCCAACCAGGCCAAGTGCAATGGCGGTGAAGCCAAAGAGTGGAGCAATCCCTGCAATGAGCATTGCAAGCGATAGGGCGCGTGGATGGGCTGCAAGACCTTTCCACCAGCGCTCTTGGACACCTTCTCGGGATCTCGTCCACAACGCACCAGGCGTGAGGAGCACTACCATGAGAAAGGTTCCAAGCAGGGCGACCACTGGGCCGCTTGGCGGCGTCATATGGTCAATTGCGAGCTTTTCCAGGACCGTGGTGGTGCCCCACAACGCCGAGGCAAGAATGGCGAGGAGCGTTCCAGGCCGACGCAGCAAGAGGCGTAGCGGAGCCAAGAGATTCTTTCGCGCTGCTTCGACTTCCAGCAAGTATGCTCCCAAAAGCACTACCGCCACACCAAGCGTTTGCCGAAGTCCTGGCACCTCACCGAGCAAGAGCCAAGCGATGAGCAGGGTAAAGGCAGGATTGAACGTGAGCAAGGGACTCACTAGCGAAGCATCGGCCTTCGAGAGGGCAACGGTTGAAAGGAGTGTTGCTGCCCAGTTGAGGACGACAGAGGCGAGGAGGGCAGCGACAAAGATCCCATCCAGATGGGGGATGTGAGCTGCACAGGAAAGCGGAAGACCTCCATGCCAGGTGACGGAGCACTGCGTGAGGAGCAGTGTCCCTAGCGCCAGAATGGGCAGCGAGGCAGTATTCGTAATCCAAGCCACCAGTGCTGGACGGGCATCGCGCAACACATATTTGTTCAAAATGGGTAAAAACGAGGTCAGGACCGTGGCGACAAGCGCGAAGAGAACAGCCATTTTACGCCTCTGTAGGAGATATAGCTTCCATCATCCATTTCTCTCTACGATACGAGAAAGGCAGGCAAAACTGCAAGATTTTTCGGATAAGTGTAAATCAGCTCACTCCGGTAGCTTTTTCTGCTCGTGTTTCTCTCGTTCTCGAGGCATTCCTCAGCGTCTCAAGGCCAGGCACATACAGCAATCGTCACCCGGAAGAGATCACTGCCGTGAGGAGGCGGAGACGCCTCTCTGTGCGTCGCACACAATTCTTTTGTGGTTTGTCTACTATCGTTCATCGTACCCTTGACGGCTGTACGATGAGCGCCTATAATCCTATCCGTAGCCAGGTTATAGGCATGCATCAAAACGGGGGGTCCACGACGCGCGGCCGGCGCAAGCAGCGCAGTAGTCGTGTCACCTCGCACGTATGCATAGGTAGAGAAGAGAACGCGTGTGAAAGAAGATCGAACCAGGTTTATGCTATCCCGACTCCAAATGGGCTCTACCCGGCGCCGTTTGCTCATCGCCGCCCTGCTTGCCGTCTGCCTGGCACTTGTCTTGCCCGGTACGAGCGAGGCACACGCTATTTTGCTGCGTTCCGACCCGGCACAGGACGCCGTTCTGTCAACGCCACCGTCGCAGGTGCGCATGTGGTTCACCGAAGCGCTCAATCCCGCCGCCAGCACCGCCGCGGTCGTCAACGAGGCGAACCAGCGCGTTGATAAGCGAGATGCGTTTGTCTCGCCCAACGATGCAACTGAGATGGATGTCTCCTTGCCGCCCAATCTGTCACCAGGAGTCTACGTGGTGGTCTGGCGCACCGACTCCGCCGACGACGGGCATGTCCTCGTCGGCTCGTTCCTCTTTACAGTTGCGCGGCCCGACGGGACCGTTCCTACCCTGAACAGTGGAACGGTTCTGGGGCAGAACGCGCTCGGTGAGGGCAACTCCGCGGGGCAGGGTAGTGGTCAGCTCAATGGCCTGACGCTCTTCAACCTCATTATGATTACGCTGGTCGAACTCGCGGCCGTCTTCTGGGTGGGAGCCCAGTTCTGGCCGATCTTCGTCCTCCTGCCCTCTATAGAAGATCACGAGGAACTGAGCGAGTCAAACCGGCAGGTGCAACAGCGCTTTGAGCGGCGTTTTTCGCTCCCCACGCTGCTACTGCTGCTGCTGGCGAACTTCGGCGTGCTGCTTGGACAAGCGCTCACGGTCACCGGGGGAAATGTCGCAAACGCCTTCGCTCCTTCCCTGCTCGCAGGCCTCGTCACGAGCGGGCGCTTTGGTACCTTCTGGGTCATGCGCGTGATTGTCATCGTCCTGGCGCTCCGGCTCTCTCTGTATCAGTTGCAACTGTACCGGTCGAGACGCAGCCTCCCACGCCTGGTCAACACCGTCCTCCCGTGGGCTAACCTGCTCCTCGGCCTGGCGCTCTTCATTGCTATGACGATGTCGAGCCACGCTTCAGCTGTCACCGGCAATACCGGGGTTATCGCGCTGGTGGTGGATTGGCTCCATCTCGTGGCGGCAGCGCTCTGGGTCGGGGGTATGTTCTACATTGCCACCAGCTACCTGCCGGTTCTCCGCGGGAGTCCAGTCGCGGAGCGGGCGCGCTCGCTCGTCACCGTGCTGCCCTACTATTCGCCCTGGGCTCTGGCGGGGGTGGTCATCATGGCGGTGACCGGCCCGCTCAGCGCCACGATCGAGCTGAACTCGTGGGAGCAGTTGTTCGCGACGGCCTACGGGCGGACGCTGGTCATCAAGATCCTCCTGGTTGGGGCGCTGCTCCTGACCAGCGCCATCCACGTCCTGCTGCTGCGGCCGCGCCTGAGGAAAGAGGTAAAGAAGTATGCCTATGCCGCGAGCCGTCTCCAGGCTGAGCAGGCAACACATGCGTCAAGTCCTGCCGCGTTGCTCGTCGGGCAGGCTCACCTGTCTGAAGAACGGCAGAAGGATGGGGCTAACTATCCGATGCAGGTACCGCCTCCATCCTCCCAGGCAGCGCCAGCATCGGATCGCGCAGCCAGGGCGCTTGCCCAACAAGTGAGGCTGCGCGAGGGACGACTGGCGAAGCGTTCAGGGCAACTCACCCGCATCTTGCGCTGGGAGCCTGTGTTGGGGGTGGCCGTGCTGGTCTGCGTTGGCCTCTTGAACGTCTTCGGAGGCACGCTTACTCCCATTACTGCTGCGCAGCAGCCCGGGTCATCAACTGGAACCGCTGCGCCATTTCACGCGACGGCAAAGACAACGGATGGCAAATTGACGGTCACGCTTTACATCAATCCGAATACTGCCGGTCCCAACGGCTTCCAGGTGAAGGTGGCGGACGCGCGGACGGGCGCGCCGGTCACCGATGTGGGGGTAGCGCTCTACACGACCATCCTGGATATGGATATGGGAACCCAGAATGTCAACCTGCTCCCCGATGGCAAAGGCCACTTCAGCGCCACGGGCGACCTGGTGATGGGTGGTCACTGGCAGATACGCATTCAGGTACGAACACCCGATAACATGCTCCATGAAGCCACCATTAAGGTCACGACCCCCTATTGATGAATCCCTATTTTTCACCGTAGGGTGTTTTTGCCTCTCATCCCCCTACTGTTCTGCTTCTATAGACATTCCTGGCAGTGGTATGCCCTTTTCCATCGAATTGTAACACCGTGTTGGTCAAATATCTACTATCATCGATCGTACTCTTGACGATTGTACACATGACGTCTATAATCCAAACAAGCTGATCGGGCACATGTATCGTTCCACAAGAGGCAGTGATGCAAACATGTCATCCTGTGCTGCGATCGGACCCGGCGCAGGACGCCGTACTCACCGTCGCCCCCGGCCAGGTGTATCTTTTCGGGGTCACTGTTATTATTTAGGGCTCAAGATACGCGGAGCCGGGCGAAGAGAAGCAAGAGGAGATGATGAACATGGCACGTAAATCTGCGGCACGTAAGCGTCCAGCGGTAGATGCGGCGCCGCGCAGTGATGTTGTCCAGTCGAACAAGGAGGCCCGAACGTCCGGTGGGTTCACGGCCTTGCTGGAGCGTGCGACGCAGGAGATACTGGCCGTGACGTACTGGTTCGATCCTGCCCCGCATGCAGAGCACTACCCTGTCACGGTCAGGTTTTCTGGGCGCCGCGTCGATGTGAAAGGGCGAGTGCAGTCAGGCGACAAGTTTGTTCAGGACGAGACAATCGAGCAGGTTGTCCCCGGCAGTGGCCCGGTCTCCCTCACGGCCCGTATCCGCGGCATCAATCCTGGCGAGTGGGTCGTGACAGCGCACGTGCTGGGGTCCGCTCAATCTGCACGTGGGCCGAGGGAGCAAGAGAACACGATCCACGCGGCTGGGAGCAGCGGCCTAGTCGCTCGGTTGTGGCGCAGGTGGGCGCCGCCCGCGGGTTCGGTCGAGCCGGTGAGAACCTGCCTGACCCCTTTAGCCCATGTGCCGGGGATCCTTCCCGGCATTTGGGGAGCGATGGTGACGCTGGGCATGGCTGTCGCGCTGGCGCTCCAGGCCCTGGTGATTTCCCGTGACCATCTGGCGCTCGGCCCCTGGTGGGCGGTAACACTGATCGGCATCGCGGTCGGCATCATCGGGGCGAAGGTGTGGTACATCGTCCTTAAACGGCGCGAGCATCTCCTGGACGGATGGTGCATCCAGGGGTTCATCGCCAGCGCCCCAGTGGCTGCTGTCATCATGCTCGCGGCGCTGCACGTGCCGGTCGGAGTCTTTCTCGACGCAACGGCTCCGGGTCTGCTGGTCGCAATGGCGGTGGGCAGGGTGGGGTGCTTCTTCGCCGGCTGCTGCGGAGGGCCGCCGACGGCGTCAAGCTTCGGCGTGTGGTCATCCGATCAACGCGTGGGGGCACGCCGTATCCCCACACAGCTGCTGGAGTTGGTGCTCGCCTTGAGCCTGGGGCTGGTGGTGCTGGTGGCGGTCTTGGGTCACGGACCGGCGGGCGGCGCCTTCTTCGTTGCGGCACTGGCGGCCTACACCCTGGTGCGACAAGGTCTTTTGTATCTGCGCGCCGAGCCGCGCAAGACGAGGCTGGGTGGGCTGGCAACTTCCGCCCTGGCAGCGCTTGTGCTCATCGCAGCCGTCGTCTTGCTCGCGCGGTAACCGGCGAGTACATTGTGCCGTGCTGCATCTGTCGGCGACCTCCGAGGCCGACGTCGAGGTGGCGCTCACTCTACTACCGCCAATAGTACTCTTGACGGTTATACTATTGCGAGCTATAATCCGACAGTACCATGAACGATCAGGCACAAGCTGTTGGATCAATCTTGTAGCAACGCTGAAGCGGAAAGTTGGTAGGACCCATGGAAGCGGAAAGCCTTCCGCCTGGCAAGGCACGAACCGAGACGGGAGTGGTAGAGCATAGAAGGAGCGGCGGCAAACGCCGCATCGTCGTTTTTCTCACAGTGAGCCTCGCATGCGTTGCGCTGCTCGCCCTGCTCGGGTCTCAAATCCTGGCACCCGCTCAGGGTCAGGCAAACTCCGGGAGCAGTCTTCTCATAGGACATCCCGCGCCAGATTTTACCCTGGCGGCCCTCAGCTCCCGTCCTGCGCCGTCAGTACACCTGGCGAGCTTGAAGGGAAAACCGGTGATGCTCGACTTTTGGGCATCGTGGTGTGTCCCCTGTCAACATGAGGCTCCCCTTTTGCAGGCAACGTGGCAGCGCGTACAAAGCCAGGGGATCACCTTTCTCGGCATCGATTTCCAAGATGATCACAGTGAGGGACTGAACTTCTTGCGCACCTATGGGATCACCTACCTCAACGTCGTAGACGATACCGGCTCCACCGCCATAAACTACGGCGTCACAGGCGTGCCAGAGACCTTCTTTCTCAACCGCCGCGGTGTGATCGTTTCCCATGTGATCGGAGAACTGACCGAACAAACCATGCAAAGCAATTTGCAAATGATTCTCCGCTCGACGTAGCGCGACACTTGTAGCGTGAGCATGTAACCCTGAATGGTATATACCCGCATGATCGAACCAGCACAAAGTGACAGCGGCATGAGCAACAGAGAGCAAGCGCCTCGACCTGGGGAGGACTACGCCCGTGAGGTGGCCGAGCCAGCGCGGCTCGCAGTTCCCCGCGCGTCGCGGCGACCTGCCCGCTCGTCGGCCCGCCGCCGACGCGATGCCTGGTTGCTGCTGGTTGCGCTCCTGGTGGGTACTATTACTATCGTCGCCCTCTCAGGCGGCAATACCCAACGTCCACCGCAGGCGCGGGGAGCGCAGCCGGGTCGAGCGTCTCTTCCACCGTCTCAAACGCAGCCCGGCGCTCCCGCAACCACCACGGCAACCGGTACCTTTCGCGAGTATCCCCTGCCGCAGTCAAACGATGGCCTGATGCGGCTCACCATTGACCACGAGGGACGCCTGTGGTTCGGCGAAATGGGGCGGAACTACCTCGCCGTCTTTGACCCACGGACGCAAACGTTCCAGCAATGGACGCCGCCAGGGGGAAAGTACGGCATTATGGGTATACAGGTCGCGCCAGACGATACGATCTGGTTTGCCGAACAGTACGCCAACTATATTGGACACTACTTCCCCGCAACGGGACGCTATCAACTCTACCCCTTGCCCACGATCACGGTGCCCGATCCCAGTCATGCAGGCAAGACGCTCACGCTGCCGAGCGCGCCCAACGACCTGGCGCTGGATGCGCACGGAAACGCCTGGTTTACGGAGCTGAACGCGGGCGCCCTGGGGCGGCTCGATACCCACACCGGGTTCATGCAGCAGTATCCACTGGCAGGTAAAAAGAGCGCACAGGCGCTCTTTCCCTACGGCGTGACCGTTGATCAGCAGGGAATGGTCTGGTTCACCGAGCCGAGCGGCGGTCACATCAGTCGCCTCGACCCCGCAACAGGTGGTATCCGTTTGTTCACGCCCCCAGGGTCGAACGTTGCGCTGATGGAAATCGCCAGCGACACGCATGGCGTTATCTGGGCAACCTCGTTCAGTCCCGGGCTGCTGCTCAGCCTCAATCCGCGCACTGGCACCTTCACAGCATATTACGTTCCTTCTATAGGAGCGAACGGAGCGGGCGCGCTCTATGGCCTGGTCGTCACCCCTGATAACGATGTCTGGGTCACGGTCTCGGCAGAAAACGCTATCGCACGCCTGGATGTCGCAGCACACCGATTCACCCCCTACCGTATTCCGACCGACTCCAGTTTACCGATAGGGATCGTCGCAGGAGCGAACCATACCCTCTGGTTTACCGAGGCTGGCAGTAACAGTGTTGGCATGATGCAAGCATAGGTGGCAACACCTTTATCTATAGCTCGATGTTCCTGGGAGGATTTGTCTTTGTCCTGAGCAAAAAGCGGCTACACGGTATTCCCTGGTGGGTATGGATCTTCATAGTGCTTCCTATGGCCTGGGATGGTACTACCCAGTTATTTGGCTGGCGCGAAAGCACGTGGGAATTGCGCATAATCATCGGCAGCTTGTTTGGATTGGAGAGCGTCTGATTTGCTCTCCCCCTCCTTTGTATGCTCCTCCTGAAGCCTGTACTACGCCAGTGGCTCAGCCGCCTCAGAAGGTGCGACGTAAGCGCGCAGCGCCCACCCATGCCACAGCCAGTTGACCGTAAACGCCTGTTCACAGGCGACGGGAAGTCCCGCTTGCGCACAGAGCGACCGCACCTCTGCCAGGGTATAGGCACGCCCATGTCCCCCTTCAATCCGCCGCTCGAACCACTCAAATACTGTCCAGGCGAATGAAGGCTTGCGCCGTGCGAAATCTTCGAGCACCAATTGTCCCCCCGGTGCCAGCAGCCGCCCGAGTCCCGAGAGCGTCGCCACTGGATTTGCGAGGTCGTGCAGTGTATTGGTGCAGATGACCAGATCAAAGGTCTCCGGCGCGTATGGGAGGCCCGCTGTCTCACCAGTACCGACCTCCGCTTGCTCAAGCCATACATGTTGCCGACCTTCCAGAGCTATGTGCGCTTGCGCCAACATGTCTGGGCTCGCATCTACCCCGTGCGCTTCCGCATCAGGTATGAGCTCAGTCAGCATGGTCAACAGGATGCCTGTCCCACAGGCCACATCCAGCACACGCGGTGGACGCTTCAATCGTTCTGGCACATGACGCAGTGCATCAAGGTCAATCATCGCCACCGCTGCGGCGTGCGTGCGCCTGTTGAAGCGACGCCAGCGTATGTTGTAATGTCTTGCTCGCCTTCCCCTATAGTATCTGCTCACCTGTCGAGTTTCTGATCAAATAGCTCCTAATTACTATACAATTGCCGAAAGTATGATTGGTAGTAGTTGCTTCTCGCAATACCTGTCCTTCTCTATCCTGGTTTCAAGATGTGTTGCCATGCAATCTTCCAGTATTCTGGTTAGAGCATCCTAAACAGCTAATACTCT
>WNFH01003480.1_pt1 | contig 11168 bp, 9 predicted proteins | sample 5400411 | NCBI WGS metagenome assembly WNFH01 (sample SAMN13153347, study PRJNA577476) | soil metagenome | isolation source: 200 cm saprolite under Douglas fir tree site 2 hole 3 | place: USA:California | collected 2015-04-18
GGGGAAAAGAGCGCAGCGCATTCCATCCTGGCCAGGAGTGATTCACTCCAACAAAGGCCGTATACATTTGCGCAGACCAACTTGTGACATCCTCACATTTCGCTTGCGGCGAAGCGGCGGACCATACATTCCGGTTAGCTGATCATCCGGGACTTGGGCGTCCTTAAGGAAAATATGATAGACCACGTTATTCTCACAGTCAGTGACTTCAAGCGTTCAGTCGCTTTCTATGCCGAGGCTCTGAAGCCACTTGGAATCACAACCCTTCTAGACTACGAAGGCAAAGACGGACACCCAGACTTGAAAGGTTTTGGTATTGGCAAAAGCCATTTTTTCTGGCTCAAAGAAGGCAAGCCCGATCCTCAGGCCGTTCACGTCGGATTTGTAGCGAAAGACCATTCCGAAGTAGATGCATTCTACAAGGCCGCATTAGCAGCTGGAGGAAAGAGTAAGAAACCACCTCAAGCGCGTCTCGAATACTATCCTGGCTATTATGCGGCCTGGGTGCTTGATCCTGACGGCCACGATATTGAGGTCGTCAATAAAAGCTAGCCGCCGACAGAATATTGTTCACCAAGGGGGGAATGGCAATCGACTCCGAGCACCATCGGGCATTTCTTTTGTGTGGTGGAACCAAATCACTCACTGTCTTTGCTTTGGACACTCACAAGACGATTGCGCAGCTCCCTTTGCCGGCAGGGGCCGACGTTGTGAAATTCGACCCAGGTTTGCGGCGAATCTATGCCGCCTGTTACAGTGGCTTCATCGCGGTCGTTCAAGCAGATGACGCGGACCACTATCGAAAGATTGAGGATTTCGCGGTGCAAAAGATGGTTCACAGCCTTGCCATCGACACCGCAACTCACCGGGTGTATGCGCCCGAGCAACAAGAAAACAGCCGGCCTGTTGCCCGCATAATTGTTTTCGAAGCGGTTGCGCCCGCGCCGAAGCCCTAAACGGAGACCTCGACTCGGTCCGGTCATCGTTCTACTGTTATTCGCCGCTTCCGGATATGCACTGACTAATCAGCCGCTGCAACCCGAGAAACCATCCAACTGACATTGTCTTTAGAAGACGCGGGCCTCCAATTCGTAACTTTCCGACCTTCTCATATCCACGGCATTCCCCCTTCGACTAACTTCGGTATTCACGAGCCCCCCAAAGGCATACAATGCCAGGACGCACCACTCCCAGCGGCGCAAGCAATAGCCGAGCCAGCAGTCGAGCAAGATATGATGTCCCCGATTCGCAGTGCCCCTGTTCAATTTCTGAAACATTCGCTCCCTCTCGCGCACTATCTGAAGAGGTCGTGTCGGAAAACATCTTCGCTCGGCTCTGACGGAGCGTCTTCGTGTGGCCAGGTGCGGGCAACGAAGCCGGTCAAGTCTGTCTGTCTTCCCACGGCATAACAGGAGGTCCCCATGATTCGCAATCTTCAGGAGGGTCCGAATTCGGTCAACGTCCAGGAAACCACCTTTACTCTCGACAACATGGGCCGTTTCCTCTGCAACACATTGCAGGAGGCACGGGACAGCGCCGGCGTCCAAGTCGCAGGCAAACAGCGAGACTTTGACACCATTGTCATCGGAGGCGGTACATTCGGCGCGGCCATCGCGGCGTCCTTGTTATTCGCGGACCCGACGCACAGCCGCCGTATTCTCGTTCTGGAGGCTGGTCCATTCGCCTTGCCAGAACACAATCAGAACATGCCGTACCAGGGCGGGACGCCCGACTTTCGCAAACCGTGGGACTCGCACCCCGCACTCGCGTACCCAGGTCTGCTATTCGCTGTGGGCGGGCGCTCGTTAGCCTGGGGCGGGTGGTCGCCGCAGATGTTACCGGCGGAAATCAGCTCTTGGCCTGCAAGCGTCGCGGCAGATTTGGTCAATAAGTACTTCGAAATCTCAAGCGACCAGATCGGCGCGACCGATTCGAATGATTTCATCTTCGGGCGCCTACACGACGCGCTCCGAGAACAGCTCTTTCAAGCAATGAAAACCGCGGCCAATGTTCCGGGCGCGATCCCGCTCGCGGCGCTGCCGGATCACCCGTCCGTGCGCTACTTCAATCAGAGCGCGACACTCGCGGCGGCAGCCGGCGCAGCAGGAGGGACAGTAACTACCATTCCGCCTCCACCCGTCCCGCCCGATAGCCAATTGCGCGAATGGTTGGGTTTTGACCTGAGCGATACAACGTCTCGTGCCGACCTTTTGAATCTGCTAAAGCTCGAAGCTCCGCTTGCCGTTCAAGCACGCACGGCTCCCGGTGAATTTCCAAATAACAAGTACAGCTCCGTGCCTACGCTAACCAAGGCGTCGCGTATCGCTGCTGGCGAAACAGGCGGAATCGGAACCGAAGCCGACGCGCGGAAGCGGCTGATGGTGGTCCCCAAGTGCCACGTGCTCGACATCATTACCGAAACGCAGAGTGACAATTGGGTGCGCGCGACCGGTGTTCGAGTGCAGGATGCAACCGGCGCCGAACAAGTTATCTCCCTTACGCAGCCAAGTACGGACGGTCACCAAGGATCCATCATCGTCGCCCTAGGAACAATTGAGAGCACACGCCTCGCACTTAGCACTTTCAAGGACTCCCTTGCCGGGCGCGCGGCGCAACGGATGGGAACGAACCTGGTCGCCCATCTTCGCTCCAACCTCACAATCCGCATCCCAATCGCGGCGCTATCGTTTCTCGCGCCATCCGACCGCAAGTCGCTGGAGGTTTCTGCCCTTTTCGTGAAAGGCAAGACCACCCTCAATGGTGTGGATCACTTTTCCCATCTGCAGATTACGGCCTCCGGCCTCGGCAAGCTCGGCGACAACTCCGAAGCGGAGTTGTTCCAGAAGGTTCCCGACATTGAACACTTGGAAGGGCTCCTCAACGCCACGGACACGCACGTCGTCATCACCGTGCGCGGCATCGGCGAAATGTCCACTCACAATCCGGATAGTTTTGTTCGACTGTCCCCGACACTCACCGACTTCGGTCGCCCCGCAGCCGAAGTGACGATGGCGGATGTCCGCGGCGGCAGCAGCACCACTCCACAATCCCAAAGTGACAAGCAGGTGTGGGATGCGATGGACGCGCTCGCCGATCAAGTTGCGGCAGCGTTTGCGAACAAACTGCCGTTCGACATCCTCGCGAACGATGGAACCACCATCAACATGCCCGCCAACACCACCGCAGCGCAGATCAAGGCTGCATATCCATATCCGGGTCGCCGAGACCGCCTCGGCACCACGCACCACGACGCTGGAACACTGTTCATGGGCACCGACCCTGCCACATCCGTGACCAATGAGTTCGGGAGAATCCACGACACCACGAACTGCTACGTCGCAAGTCCCGCCGTTTTTCCTGCGCTCGGTTCGCCCAATCCCATGCTGACCGGCATCGCCTTAGCCCACCGCACGTCGGACATGCTCACGGCGAATGTTTTGCCTCAACCGCTGGCCCGCGTCATTGATTCGGGCTTCACGGCTCTTTTCGATGGCAAGGCAAGTACCTTCAATTCCTGGAAGAGTGCGGACGCGAAAAATGGGCAAGGCTTTGCTCTCATCGATGGAGAGATCGTAACGTACGGATCGGCGGATTTCGCTTTGTTGTACTTCGCCACCAAGGCGTTTGCCGATTTCCACCTGCGGCTGCAGTTCAAATGTTTCGATCTGAACAACAACAATAGCGGCGTGTTCGTACGTTTCCGCGATCCGCGTTTGCGCCTTCCCGCGGCCCTCGCATCACGAGCCGACGCCGACAAAGTCGGCGGAAATCCAGCGTGGAGCGCTGTCATCTCTGGGTTTGAGGTTCAGATCGACGACAATGCGCGCGGAGATGTGAATAAGGACTTCTATGGCCGGAAACCGGAACCGGATGGTCTTTGGAAGAACCGAACCGGAGCGATCTACAAGATTCCGGCCGGAGATTTTATTTACCATCTCGGTCGATATGACGATCGCCTGCAACAGTACACGCCGGGACCGCCTTTGCTTCCGGGTGTTTGGTTTCAATACGACATCGTCGTCAGCGGGAATCACTACGAAGTGACTCTGGCGAACACGCAGTCCGGTGCGTCGCAAGTCACCACGATTTTCGACAACCCGGACGCCGCGCGTGGGATAGCACAGTTTGGCGGTCAGTCCGCCGGGTTTATCGGCATTCAGTCTTATCCCAGCTCGCCGATGACGTTTCGCGATATTTGGATTAAGTAGACAACCAATCGCATTTCAAGAACTTCCTCGTTGTTGCAGTCCAGCGATAAGCCGGTCGATATCTTCGGTGGAAGTATAGATGTAGCACGACGCTCGCACGGCCGCCGTCACACCGAATCGCTTCAACGCAGGCAGCGACGCCAAGTCGCCCGCGCGTACTGCAACTCCCGAACGATCGAGCGATGCCGCAATGTCCGGCGGTTTGCTGTTTTCAACCACGAACGAGAAAACCGATATCCGCTCGCTCGATTTCATCGGACCGAGAATTCGTAGTCGCTTTATCTTCGATAGGCTCGCCAACGCGTATTCGGTCAGCTCCTGTTCCCGCGTCCACAATTCCTTACGCCCCAAAGACTCGAGGAACCTAACCGCCGCAGCCAGCCCGACTGAGCCCGCTACGTTCGGCGTTCCTGCTTCGAATTTGAGTGCACCTTCCGCGAAGCGTGCCGGAACGGACTCCAGCTCTACTTCATGCACCATATTGCTCCCCGCCTGAAACGGTGGCATTGAATCAAGCAGCTCGCGGCGCGCCCACAGTGCGCCAATCCCCATCGGACCGCACATCTTGTGTCCTGAAAGCGTCAGAAAATCACAGCCGATCTCTCGGACATCCACCGAGAAATGTGGGACGGACTGCGCCGCGTCGACGAGAACCACTGCCCCAGCGCGATGCGCCCGCTCACAGATTTCCTTCGCCGGATTGATCGCGCCCAGGACATTCGAAACGTGGGGAAACGTCACCATCTTCGTTCGCTTCGAAAGGAGCGTGTCCAACTGGTCGAGGCGCAGATGTCCATCGTCGCTGACATCCCAAATGCGGAGCGTCGCTGCCGTGCGCCGCGCCGCCAGTTGCCAGGGAACCAAACTCGAATAGTGATCGGACACCGTGATCAGGATTTCGTCGCCGCGGCCGAGGTTCGCGCCACCCCAGGACGATGCCACGAGGTTGATCGCTTCCGTCGTCCCGCGCGTGAATACGATCTCGTCAGAGCCGCGCGCGTTAAGGAACCGGGCCACGGTCGCTCTGGATTCGTCGTACAGAGATGCCGAGTGGCGCGCCAGGGCGTGCAGCGACGTTGAAGGGTTCGCGTTTTCGTGGAGATAAAAGGTATCCAACGTATCGAGGACCGCGCGTGGACGTTGCGTCGTGGCCGCGCTGTCGAGATAGACGAGAGGATGTCCGTTCATGCAATCCCCGAGCAACGGGAACTGTGCACGCACGTCCCCTGAACTTGCCGCACCGAGCCCTGTGCGGGGCTCCGTGATAAGCACGGAGCCAATCGCAGGCAGCGCTGCCACGCCGGAAATCGTTCTTAGAAAGTGTCGCCGCGTGTTTCCCATCGCTCCTCCTCTGTCTTATCGCTGCCAGGAGTACGTCCATTTGATCGCGAAGCGTGTTTCCCGCACTTGTGGCGGATTTGACGGCGCGATGCTGGCGAACTGCGTTCCCACGTTGTAGATGACATACAAGTCGCTGTCCGGCCGGTAGTTGTAGCGAAGGCGAAGGTTCGCGCTCACGGCTTGGGCGTTTGACGTGTCCATTTGGACGAGGCTCGTGAACGTCAGAAACCGGTTGAACGAGTAGTTTCCTTGCAGGCTTGCTAGAACGACGGAAAAATTCCCATTGGGCAAGGGCAGGCGAAAACGGTCCCACGTCTCCGAGGCGGCGATGGAGAATTTCGCTGTGGGACGGTAGTTGGCTCGGATGCGAAACTCGTTCAGAGTGCCGCCGTAATACCCGCCAAAGCGCTCGAAGAAGTTGTACGTAAACTTCCGGTCTTGCCCCGACCCGTAGGTCAGTTGGTGCCGCGTGAAGTGATACAAACCGTTCGGAATAAAAACACTCTTATAGATGTGAAAGGGCGTGGTGATTCGCTGCGTGAACACATCGACGATGTCGTCGTCGGTGTACGCACCGCTGTGGAATTCGGCCCGGAAGGTGTTCTGCCACTCTTGGGTCGAAACCTGGCCAGTCGTATCCGGCGCGTGCAGCAGGAAGCCTTCGAATTGCAGCTCCCGGACGCTCGGAATGCTCGGCCGAACCTTGAACGTCAGATCTCCGTACGTTTCGTTGGAATCGGGCCGCTCGACAAAACCCACCTCCGGGTTGAAGTTTGGCCCGGTCTTCCTTCGCTCGACGATTCCTTCGACCCAGTTCGAGCGGTAGGTCAGCGAGGCGCCAACATCGCTGTTTCCACTTGGACTTCCGGGGGATTGTGTTCCCGCCATGTGCGCGTCCACGAACCAGTCCTTGAAAAAAACAAGTCTTGTATCCACACCGCCCGTCTGGTTGAAGGTGTCGAGCACATCACCGGATCGTTTGTCGATTCCCATGACCCCAATGTAAGAACCGGCCCAAAGGGATTCCTTCAGACGAATTACGGCGAAGTTTGAATACGGATTTGGACCGCTGGAGCGCGTGTCCACGTCCATCACGCCCAATTCCAAACGGCCGATGCGCCCGGTCAGCTTCGCTCCGCCGTTGATGGGGACCTGATTGCCGGTGACCGGGTCAATGCCGATCTGCCGGCTGAAAAACAATTGGTCCTGGTCGCCCAGACTGAAATTGAAGACGCCCGCATTTTCGAGAAAGAATTGGCGCTTCTCGGGGATGAAAACCTTGAAGGGCGTGATGTTGAAGGGCTCCAAATCGACTTCGGTGTCCGCGAAGTCCGTGTTTCCCGTGAGATTCAAAACGAGATTCGACGTGAGGCCGTATTTGACGTCCACTCCGCCCGTAAGCGGGAACTTCGGGTCCTGTCCGGTTTGCTTGTCGTAGCGCGCAAGGCCGTACGGCTTCACGATGAACAACCGACCGCTTCCAATGTCCTTGATGCCTTCGAGGTCTCCCGCTTCCGACACTTTTGTGATTCCGAACGTCCTCCGGTAGGCTCTCCACAAATCCGACTCATTTTTTCTGCGGACGAACCGCTTGAAATTCACTCCCCACAACACATCCTTGGAATGCGTGAAGTTGAGTGTCGTGAACGGGATCTCGATCGTCGCGGTCCATCCATCCGCGCCGATCCGCGCCTCCGAAGTCCAGACGCCGTCCCACCCGGAGTCGAAATCCACGCTGGAGTTGTCTCTTTGCTCTTCGACGATGAGCCCGTCCATTTGTGTCCCGAGCGGATTGACTTGAAACACGTACGCTCCGCGGCGGTCATGATTGGAATCGATGAGGATTTCAAAATGGTCGTCGAGGTCCTGGCTCACGTCGTGGCGCAGTTCGCTGGCGATGATTCGAGACGGTTCAGAATCGAAACAGTGAATTCCAAAGTAGACCGCATGTCTTGAGTACAGAATCCGCACTTCGGTCCGTTCGGTCGCGGGCTGGCCCTCGTACGGTTCTTGCTGGCGAAAGTCCGAAATCGTTTTCGCCAACTGCCACGATGGATCGTCGAGCGTTCCATCCATTTTCGGACCTTGGTCGACGCGAACAGCCACCGCCGCATTCGGCGCTGCCGTTTCGGTTTGAGGAGTTTGTTCGCCACGTTGAGAGAACGCGCTGGTCCGAGCGGACGAGAACACCATCAACGACAAGAATGTCCCGAAAGCGCGCGCCCACTTGTACGTTCTGCTGGTCACGTCCCCTTGGCCTCTTCGGTCTAAACATTGGCGTCAACGGCGAATCTCAACTCAGTCTTCGAGCGTCGGCAAAGTCTTCAGCACTTCGGCGGCTCTTGGGCGGTTCCCGACCAAATCGTCTTTCCGATTCTTCCGCCGCAAAATATCAAGGATGCGCGTAGCTAAACTGATTTAGATCTTGTTACGCAACAAGACCACGACCGCCGCACGAGAAACACCTGCGTAGTCCGCCCGTACTCCCTCGAATGACACCAACTTACGGAACGACCGCGAACACCTGAATCGCCGCCGGCGACGAGCCTTGCCGCCGCACGGCGACGTACAGCCGTCCTAAGTCGGGCGAGAAAAAGCTGGTGCGCGCTCCCTTGACCGTCGTCATGCGGCTTATCTCTTTGTAGTGGTCCGCGTCCTGCTGCTCGAAGACCGAAATGGCTCCGTCACCGCCCGTAGCGTATATGCGCTTGCGAGAAGCGTCCCAAAAGATGTCGTCGCAATCGCCGACTGCCGCAAGCTTCTGAACGACCTTGCCGCTCCCCGTATCCATCACAACAAGCCGCGCCGGTACGCGCGAGACGACGAACAGCCGGTGATCGGCTTCGTCGAGCGCCATTGCGTAGTTGCCCAGCGTCAATCCCATCCCCCAGCTCGTCACGACCGAATGTGCCTCGCGGTCCACCACGGCGACCTTCCGCGACCCCGGCAGGTTCACGTAAATGCGAGAGCTGCCTTTTTCCAATTGGAACGATTCCGGGTGAGCGTCCAATTTTGTGTCCGCGATCTTTTGTCCGTCGGTGTCCATCTCTCCGAGCGCTCCGCTGCCGAATCCGACATACACCTGCTCGCGTCCTGAATCGTACCGCAGGTTGTCGGCGTCATCGCCGTACTCGACGGTCTTGAGGACCTGAAACGAGGTTCCGTCGAACACCTTGACCGTTCCGTCCTTACCGCTCGCGACGAACAGCCGATTCTTGTCTGCGATGTAGAGCGCGCCTTGTGGTTCCTTCAGCCCCGAGATCGTGTGTGCGCGTTTGCCTGCTTTGAGATCGACGACTTCCACGGTGTCGTTGCCCAGAGCCGAAACAAAGAGCCGCTGGCCCGCGACATCCAGAGACAGATGATCGATGCGCCCCTGTACGTCCGGCAACGGGATGGTCTGTTCGAGCTTGAGCGGAGCGTTTGCCTGCGCGCCCGCGAGCGGAGCCCACGCAAGCAGCACTGTCATCACCGCAATCGCCTCTCGCACGTTCATCCGCGTTCCGTTTCCTCGCATTTACCCAACCTAATTCTTTACCACCAAATCTAAACCCCCGATGAACGAACCTCCTCCGGAGGCCGAACCGCCGCGAACTGCCGATAGAGAATCAGATCGTAGGCGATCTTCAGCGCCCCGGCGATGAAGAAGGGAATGTCGATCAGAAGAGGGCGCGAGAACAGAAACCCTACGAAAATGGGACTCATGGCCGCTCCCGCCGTCCTCGCCACGCCGGTAATCCCACCTGCGGCGGAACGTTCCTCGGGACGAACCACCGCCATGGTGTAGGACTGTCTTGTCGGAACGTCCATCTGGCTGATGCTGAACCGTATGAGCAGCACCGCCACGGCGAGCGCGAGGTTGGGCATCAATGGCACAAGAATGAGGAGAACATTCGAAGGCAGGTGCGTCACTACCATCGTCTTCACCAATCCAATGCGGGAGGCGAGCCGCGAAGCGAGCAGCGCGGAAATTCCCGCGAGCACGTTAGCCCAGAAGAAAATCACTCCGAGCTTCACAGGTTGGACTCCGAAGCGCAGATAAAACCAATACGCGGCAAAGCTTTGCACCACGAACCCACCCGCGAAAGAATCCAGAGCGAACAGGCTCGACAGTTTGAAGACAATCGAACGCGAATGTCCGACCCCGAGAAACTTCCTCACCGCCGAGCTTTCTTCGGGCACGGAGTCGCGCACTTCCGTCGAGGACGAGAGACTCAAGAAGAGGAACGCGAGCGCCATCCCGAGTGCGGCATACAGAAGGACCACAGCGCGGTAGCTGTCGGACGCGGAGAACGATGCCTTCTGGACGATTCCCGACGCCGCACCGCCGCACAACGCGCCGAGAGCCGTCGCGACGGAGCCCGCCAACGTGTACCAGGCAAAAACCTCCGTGCGGCTCGCGGCGGAAACGACATGGGACAATGCCGCTTGTTCGATGGAGAGAAAGGGACCGACTTCGTTCCCGCTCGGGCTGATCACGCCGATCGTTCCCGCAATGATCAGAAAGAGCAGGTTGTGTGTCGAAGCGAAGGCGATGCCTGCCCCCGCCATTAAGATCGCGCCGACGATGAGCGTGCGGCGGCGGCCCATTTGGTCGGCCCGCGTCGTGAGCAGCAGCGAGATCGCGATATCACCGCCCAGCGTCAGCGTCAGTAGAAGTCCCACCTGCGCTTCCGTGAGGCCGAGACTTACCAGATAGAAGACAAGGACGACGGAGAGCGCCCCATACGCGAACAGACGCAGGAATCGCGTGAGAAACAGAACGATGCCGTCCCGCGGCAACGCGCGGAGGGAAACCGGAATGAGATTTTTCAAGTACATCGCGACTAGAGCCGAGCCCTCCCCTTCCTCTTCTCGCATAGAAAAGAGCGGCTAACGGTCGCCGAGCGCTTCGTAGACGACCATCCGCGCCACCGGTTTCCCATCCTCTTCCTGTTCCGGCGTATAGAGTTTGTGCGTTTTCAAGTCCACCGCGACCGTGTGCACCGCGTGCTGAACGCGAAAGTCTTCGAGCTTCCGGTAGTGGTCGGCGTCGTCCTGGTGGAAGACGGCAATCGCCCCGCTGTAGCAGGCGACGTAGATCCGCCGCAGGCCCGGATCGAACTTGATGACATCGGGTCCACCCGGCAGGGGAAGAAATGCGATGGCACTCTTCTTGTCGAGATCTAAAACCGTCATCAGTTCGTTTCCCTCGCAGGAAAGGAACGCGCGGTGGTGCTCCGGATCGAGTGCCATGCCGTGGTTCCCTTTGCATTTCCCAACCGCATACCGGCCCACGACGGTATCGGTCGCGGGATCGATCACCGCGAATATGTCTTGGTCCTGCAGATTTACGTACACCTTGCGCGCGACCGGATCGTATTGGGGCATCCCCGTTTCACTCTCGAAGTGCAGTGTTTTCACGATCTCGTCTTTCGTTACGTCGACGACTGCTTCCGCTTTCCCGCGCTCGTCCGACACATAGAGTTTGTGGAAGGGAGCGCCACGCCTGCGACCGTCATCTTCAGATCGCTGCGCGGGATGTTGACCTTCAAGACGGCGTCCTTGAAGTCGCCCTTGCGGTCGAGCGATTTCAGAACCTCCTGGTAGTCGCCCGGCACCTCCTGTGCGAATGCCGCT
>WNFH01003481.1_pt1 | contig 11168 bp, 11 predicted proteins | sample 5400411 | NCBI WGS metagenome assembly WNFH01 (sample SAMN13153347, study PRJNA577476) | soil metagenome | isolation source: 200 cm saprolite under Douglas fir tree site 2 hole 3 | place: USA:California | collected 2015-04-18
CGAAGAGCCAGCAGCCGCGCGCCCCAGCCTTCGGCGGCGACGCGGGCACGCTCCGCGGCGACCTGGTCGGCCGGCGCATGGGTCAGGTCGCGCATCGCTTGCCAGCGAATCGCCGGGTCCGCGTCGAGCAGCCAGTCAAGCGCGTCCATTGGGCAGGTCCCCCTCGGCTTCGATTCGGTGCAATTTACGATACCAACCGAATGACTGAGGTCTTCGTGCCGGTGCGGATCGAAGTGATGACACTGGGCGAGGCGTGGATATCGATCGCGTCGGCGATTCTGACAGGCGGTGTCGTCGGGAACTGGGAAGGATTGCCAATCGTCGAGGTGTTCCGCGCGACGCTCGACGTGTCTTCGCCGAGGATCGACGACCCGATCATTGCCCAGCACGGCGATCCCGAACGCCTGGCCTGGATGCACGCGAACTTTACCGACCACTCCCGAGTGGCAGAGCTCGGTGACGCCGACAGCTACGCGACGCGCCTGTACGACTACGCCCACACAGGCCACGATCAGATCCGCTGGGTGATCGACCGACTGGCGGCCAATCCATCGGCGCGCGACGCGACGGTCACGACGTTCCAGCCACTGACCGACACCAGCTACATCCCATGCGTCAGCCTGCTCGACTTCTGGCTCTTCGAGGGAAAGCTACAGCTCGCCGTCTACGCGAACGCCATCGACTTCGGCACGAAGGGCTATGCCAATCTCGTCGAGCTCGCAGCGCTTCAAACTCGCGTGGCCAGCGACCTCGGCGTCGGGGTCGGCACGCTGACGATGACCGTGAAGTCGGCCCACATTTATGAGACCGAGATCGACCTGATACAACGCATGATCGCGGCAACATAGGGGCCCACGAGAGGCTTCTTCTAGTCATCCCTCGAATGCGGGAACGAGCGCTCGACGCGGTCGCGCTCGGCGCGCACGATCATGCGGATGTCAGCGTTAGCTTCATCAAGAGTGAATTGCAAGGCTTGATTTGAAGGCCAATTACGACCTGTCCGCCCGCGTTACTCGTGAGAAGCCAAGGCACTTGACAGTCGCTGCGAGGCGTGTGTTAGGGTCCGGGGGCGAGGGGACGGGAATCTCCGATAAGGAGGCGACCGTGAGTTTTATGATCTCGGCGAAATGGCGCCGATTAATACCTGCGGGAGCGGTGGCGACAGTTCTAGCGCTTTCGTATTTGGCGCCTCTACCGTCGGAAGCGTCAAACGGTCAAGGCGGCTTCGGCTACAACTGTGGCGTAAAGGGTTATGGCTATCACGACCACGGCAAGCCATGCCCGAATCGACCGTTCCCGGGCCAGGGCGTAGGCCTCGAGAAATTCGGGATCGCGGTCTCAACAGGTGGTGTTGAAGGCACTGACACCACGTCATCCCTAGACAACGAAAACGCAACAGCGTCCCAGGGCACGAGCCATGGTCACGGCCAGGGCAACTCACGAGGCCACGGCCACTAGAAGCACTCCGTAAGCGACCCGACAACTATCGAGGCTACCGAGGGGGCTGATGACATGTGCTCGCCACTGATACCCGCTGCGTTCATCCGCAGATCCGACGTGGACGCCTGAGCGCGATGGCCGCAGTAATCGATCGTCGTTATCGGCCTGGATATCACCCGCTCGAATCCACGGTGGTGGGGGTTCTGGTCCACAACGAAGAACCGACGATAGAGACCTGTCTCCGGGCCGTCCTCGCCGAACAAGAGGGGCGGACCAGGGTCCAGTCGGTGTTGGTGATCGCAAGCGGCTGCACCGACAAAACCGAGGAGATCGTGCGGTCCGTTGCGGCCAAGGACCGGCGCCTCAGGCTGGTGGTGGAATCGGAGCGCTCAGGAAAGGCGAGCGCTCTCAACATTCTGCTGCGCCACTCCTCTGAACCTTTCGTCGTGATTCTGGGAGGCGATGTGGTTTTCACCCCTGGCTCGCTGGCTCGCCTCGTCGAGCCGCTTGCCGATCCGTCCGTTGGCATGACCGGAGCCAGACCAGCTCCAACCAATCCGCGCAATGGCATCGTCGGCCATGCCGTGAACATCCTGTGGGACGTCCATCACGAACTCTCGCTTCGCAAACCGAAGCTGGGCGAAGCAGTTGCTTTCAGGCGGGTGCTGCACTCCATCGACGAGAGCACGCTGGTTGACGAGGCGAGCATGGAGCAAGTGATCGTCGGACAGGGCCTCCAGCTCAGATATGTCCCGAATGCGATCATTCGGAATCACGGCCCGGAAACGATGCGGGAGTTCTTTGCTCAAAGAACCCGCATTTACCGGGGTCATGTAAACGTGGCGACTGCAACCGGCTACCGGGTTTCGTCCATGGGCCTTGCGTCGCCGCTGGCGGCAGGCTGGAGACTCTGGCGCCGCGGTGGTACGCCTGCGCGGTACATCGTCTCCACAATGGCTCTCGAGGCGATCGCCAGGATCGGCGCGCGCCTCGAACGGTTCACTCGCCGAGGACACGAGAATGGGATCTGGCATCCGATCCTCACGTCCAAGCGGGTGGTCATGCATGGCCATGTGCTTCGGGCGCATCACGAAGCCATTCAGCGCCTCGAGCTCGTCCCCCCAGAACCTGAACCTCAGGCTCGAAGCCTTCGATCGGTCGTACCGCACCTGAAGAAGCTGGTCAGGCTCGAGGACCACATCACGGTTGGTCGGCGCGGGCTGACGGTAACCATCCGGGGTGACGCGCGGGGTGCTCACACGCTCGCCGAACGCCTGCCGTCCGAGGTCCCCGGTTTCGTGACTGAAGTGCACATTGAAGGGGAAGCGAGCCCGAACTGATTTCAGGCTAGGCTCCTTCGGATGGTCAAGACGGCCGCGGTAGTCGTCGATTGGCGCCGGCCCGACGACACTCTCGGCGCTCTCAGCAGCCTGGCGGCCATGGTTCCGCGACCAGATGTCCTGGTTTGCATCGAGAACGGGAGCTCGGCTGAGGAGGTGGCGCGTGTGCGGACCTCGGCACCACCCGCCACGAGGATCATCGAGCTGCACGAAAACATCGGCTTTGCCGGCGCCGTGAATCTCGGTGTCGCTCAAGCCCTCGACGCCGGCGCCGATTGGATTCTGCTTCTGAACAACGATGCCAAGGTCGAGGGGAATTGCCTCGGCCGGCTTCTCGACGAAGCAAGCCGATATCCGCGCGTGGCGGCAGCCGGGCCGGCAATCTCTTTTGCCGACCGACCCGATCGCCTCTGGTTTGGTGGGGGCGAGGTGAGCGATTGGTTTGCCTTCACCCGGCATCGCGGCTTGATGGCTCCATCCGCTGAGCCGCCTCCCAGCTCGGACGCCGGGTTTATCACCGGCTGCTGCATGCTGGTTTCGGCAACGGCCTGGCGAGAGATGGGTCCGTTTCGCGCCGACTTCTTTGCGTACTACGAAGACGCCGAGTGGTGTCAGCGAGTCAGGGCCGGCGGGTGGCGGTGCCGATACATCGGCGAGGTCTTGTGCACCCACGCGGTGAGCGCCTCGTCGTTAGAGCGAGGTGATCTCGGCCTTTCCGAGACGATCGCGTACTACAAGGCTCGGAACCCATTGCGTTTCGCCCTCGAGACCAGAGAGTTAGGTCGGCGCCTGACGAGGATTCTCGGCTTGGTGGTGGTCTGGAACGGCTACCACGCATGGCGACTGCTGCTGCTCCGACGCGCTGACGTCGCGGCGGCTTACCTCAAGGGAATGCTGGATGCCGTTCGCGGACATATGGGCCCGTACGGCAGACTCGTCTGATGACCGCCACTACGTGGTTGCAGCGAGTGGCAGTGGCAGCGGGTGTTGGCCCGGCCTGGGCTCGCCGCGCGTATCAAGACGAAGTCAACATGCGGCTGCTGCTGGCCTTCAGTCTCGCAGCGGATTCGAACTGCATCGACGTGGGCAGTCATGACGGTCGGTTCCTCGCAGAGATGGTCCGCATCGCGCCGCTGGGGCGTCACGTCGCGTACGAGCCTTTGCCACCATTCTTTGCCAGGCTGACCACAGACTTCCCGGGAGTCGACGTGCGCCGCGCAGCCCTTTCGAATGTGAACGGAACGAGCGATTTCACGTACGTCAAGAACCTGCCTGCCTACAGCGGGTTCCGACGACGTAAATATCCGAGCAAGGCAACGATCGAGACGATCACGGTGCAGACCGAGCGGCTTGACGATCGCCTGCCCAGCGATTACGTGCCTGCCCTGATCAAGATCGACGTCGAAGGAGCTGAGCAGCTTGTGATCGAGGGAGCGATGGAGACGCTGAAGCGTCATCGTCCGATCGTTCTTTTCGAACATGGCACCGGAGCATCGGACTTTTACGGCACCGGCCCGTCAGACATTTACAGGCTCCTGTGCGACAGTGCCGGGCTTCGTATCTTCAACTTAGACGGCGACGGTCCCTACAGCCTTCCGCAATTGGAGACCGTCTATCGTCGCAACGAGCATTGGAACTTCGTGGCGCACCGCTGAAGATCCAACCGCGATTCAAGGCTTGATTTGACGCTTGAAGAAGTACAGGGCGTCGGGACTCGGATCAAACGCCACCAGCATGATGCCGCCATTTGGCGCCAGGAATGGGAGCTTCCAGTCGACCGTCTCAGGTGTCGCAGAACCAGCCAGTGTGAGGTGTTTCGAGGCAGCCTGGCCCATGCCGAATATTGCCCCAGACATGAGGATCCGCGCCAGATCGACAGACACCGACCCCTCATCCGGAATTTCCCCGCCGAAAATGAGGAAGCCACCCGACCCTCGCGGCAGATACGCGATGGACGTGAGCTGACCGGAGTCCCAACCCAGGTCGAGACCGGCGTGGGCGGTGATTGAGCCAAGCAAGACCCCCGCGCCGGTGAAGTTGTAAGTTGCGTCCAAAGCAGACGCAAACGCACTGGGCACGTCGCCCAGCCGACCAAACGTGGTCGGATACTGGACGACATTGCTCCCGAGCAAGCGTTGCGTCCCCGCCTCTCCAAGGGCGTCGTCGCTCGACAGCGGTTGGCCATTGCGTCCGCTCCAATACCCGATCGCTCCTCCGCCCCAGACGGCGACTCCACCCGCTTGGACCCACGGTGAGACCAGGTCAGTGTCCTTGGAGAACACATTTGCCGGAAGTACGCCCGTCATCGTCACCACGACCCTGCCGGGTGCCCTGGCGGTGTCCAGCAGCACGCCGGCCAGACCCTCAGCTGAAACAGCGACTACTGGGGGTTCATGATGTCGCGTCGCCAGCTCGGCGCTGAGGTGGTCGAAGATGCCCTGGGGAACGGTGGGTGCTACGTCGGCAGCCGGAAAGCGAGAATCGTCATACACGTACATCGACAACTGGGGAATTGACTTGGCTGGCAAGGGGAAGGCTGCGACGTCCAATTCCTGGTGAGGCGATCCATGCGAAATCACCAGCTGGATCGTGCTTGCCTGAGCAGTGAAAGAGGCTGACCTCACATCAACGGCAAGACCTTGCTCAGCCCGCTCAACTGGCGAGCTGGAAATGACGATTTCCGCAACCACCACTCCAACCAGCAAAGCGCCGACCACGGTTTCGAGCCACGTCCACTGCGCGCCGGCACGTAGGTCCATCACCAAAACTCTTCTCGCGCGAGTCGTATCCAGACGACAAAGAGAGAAATAATGGCCGCGACCGTCGCGAGCGATGCCGGCGCGAAGACATCATCCGCCAGAGTGGCGCCCCAAAGTCGGGGCGGTGCGGTGTACCAAGCGATTACTTCGTTATTGACCACGCTTGCTGGAATCAGATGCGTATACGTCGCCACAGGTGCAAGAGAAGCTGTGGGACCGAGGATGGCAAGGGAGAAGAACACCGGCGCAAGAGAAATCACAGCGAAAGGCCAGTACCCTCGGCCGCTTGCAAACACGAACACCGTGAGCGCCGGCAGCCACCAAAGGATGTACTGAGGATTTGCAATCGGGGACAGCAGCATGAAGCTCGCGAGCGTCCCGATCGACCCGGTGAACAGTCCGAAGACCGGATCCTTCCGGACCATGATGACGGTCCAGATCGCCCACAGGACGATCGCAACGATTTGCGCTGTCGTCGTAGCTTGAATGACGGTTCCGCTGTTCTCAAACGCCCATACCAGAAGCCCCGAAAACGGCTTCAGGTATCTGAGCCCGCTGATAGATATTCCACCGATTGTTATTGGTGTCTGTGCTCGAGCAAATACGTTGTGCAGCATCGCCTGTACGGACCCCTGCAACACCAGAGGCGCAACCAGGCAGCCCATGGCCACGCCGGCTCCCAGACCAAACCCGGCCAGCCGCCGGACGGTGAATCTGGTCGACTGCTGGATCGAGTTCTCCATGACCGCGATCGCCAGCACCAACTCGAGGCCCAGAGTCACCGGAGACAGCTTGGTCAGGATTCCGATCGCCCAGGCGGCTCCGGCCCAGTATTCCCGACCGATCAGGATCAAGATCAGCGTCGCCAGTACCGCGAATCCGACGATGACGTCGAAGGCGCCGTGGATGGCGCTTTCGTAAATCACAAAAGGGTTCAAAAACCACGCCATGAAAGCCAGTCGAGCGCGCTTGGGCTTACCCGTCAACTGGTTGACAAAGCGGTAAATGACCGCAGCGGTCAGCAAATCAAAGGCAAACAGGGCGACCTTGAATAGCAGGTTGAATCCGGGGGCGGTCACAACATCTGTGTAGTCACTTGTGACGCTCGCGGCCGGAGCAAAGTTATGGTCGACTACTCCGAAGAAGCTCGGTCCAAAGCCCGATGCATGAATCACGGTTCCGAGAATCTGGAGTAGGTAGCCCCAAACAGGAGGGTAGGAGAAGCCTGGGCGCTGGTAAAGAGGGACGCCATAGTAGCCAGACAATGCGGTGTGAAACCAGACGGCATCGTCGTAGTTCCAAGCCGCAAAGGGAGCCAAGACGAGGCGGACAACGAGCCCTGCGGTCAATGGACCCAGCGGGAGCTGCAGATGCGTTGCTCCCGCTCTCAGCACCTCGACGGTTCGGAGATACGCTCGCTGAGCAACGCCTGATGCCGCTTTCAGAGCCTCCGCGGCTGTGCGAAACGCTTGCTCGGCAGAGCCACGATTGGCGGGGTGCGCCAAATCGACTAGGCGAACTCAGCGAGGGTCAGGTTGCCCCGCAGAACTTCGCCCTCACGAATGCCACAGCATGTTGCGGTACAGCTCGATCGATCCATAGTCCTTCACCAAGACGAGATTTGGTTGATGGTCGAGGTAGTCGTAGCTTTGCCAGTCGACCTCGCGGGCAAGGAGAACGTATTTGAATCCGCGAGCCGCGAGCTGCGAACTCCAGTTTCCTTGGCCTGCTTTAGCGACCAAGTCTGACACCATGACCTGATCCACATCGGTCGGCGCCCTGATACCGGGGATCTCGAGATCCTCGCTGGCTACAACGGGTGTCGAGAAGAAATCCGGCGCGGGGTTGGCAACCACGCGATTGGAATTTTGAACAAACGACAACGCGAGGTAGCCATGCCATGGGAGGAAAACAACGCGTCCAGGATGTGGGTCGGCTGACACGGCACGGTCAACCGCATACCAGCCTGCTGGATAGGAAGATGGATGGATCTGGCCGTGCATTCCGTATAAGAGCCCGCTGCCGTAGTACAGCGGGACGGCGACTATCACGGTGACGAGAAGTGTGAGCGCCACCTCTCGGTTCCCGGGCGACTGAAACCGAACGTAGGTGGCTCGTCTGATGCCGACGAATCCCAGTGCGATCAGCTGCGAGTACGCGAGCGCGACGATGGCGCCCCACTTTCCGGCATCGCGCATTCCTCGATACGGCGGGAACACCGCATCGAGCCAATGGATGAGGGGCGCAATGTGAGCGTCGGCTATGCCGATCCCCAGGACGACCGCGACCACGATCGCGACAACCATGCCGGCCACCCACGGGCGGGTGTGGTCCGAATCGACGGAGTCAACGCGCTTCCAGCCGCCCACGACTCCGGCACACACGATCACGAGGATCACGGCGAGTATCACAGGCCACGCGACGACGAATTCCTTCATCGAAGCGAAGCGCTGTGTGTCCTCCGCCCAGAAGCCATACAGCCCCAAAACGTTGACAAGCACGCCGAGGGTTGGATCTGCCGTCGTGCTGAAGGCACTCAGGTCCGCGTCTCCAATTCGCGCGAGCGTCTGCGATTCGGGACCGTTGCCGCTGAGCATTGGAATGAGCCAGTACGAACTCGCCACCAATGCCGCGACGACGGCCAGGAGCACAAATGCTCCGAGGCGAGCCGCGCGATCACGGATCTGTTTGTCGAGTGCTAGGAAGGTCCCGACGAGGACCCCGCTCAGAACGGCAGCAATCAGCGCCATGTGGATGTCCAAAATGCCCACCAGGGCCAACATCCCGGCAGCGACCAGGGCCCGTCGCACGTCCGGCGCGAGAATCAGGCGGCGAACCGCGAGCGCCACGAAAGGCAAGACTGCGTAGCCGGCAAGAACAGTGAGCTGACCGTAAGCCAGACGGTCGTAGACAAACGGATTGATCATGTAGATGAGCGCGGCCGCAGCGCGCGCGACGAATGGCCCGGCAGGTACGGCGAAGTAAGCGCCCAGGCCCGCCGTCAGAAAGATCGAGACGATGAGAACCTTTCCGACCACATCAGCCGGAAGAGCTGCGGCAGCCAGCGCGAGCACAGCCTGCAGCGCGGCGAAACTCGTGGGGAAGTTCGGGAATGCGTAGTGCCGAGGACCGGCGAAGTCGGTCCCGAATATGTAGCCCGAGCTCAGCCACGGTCCGACCACGACCAGCGTGAGGAAGCTCACCCATAGGACCGGGGCCAGCGTCCGCCATCTGTTCGCAATCGCTCGAGAGCCGAACGCTCCTGGTTCGGTGCCGACGAGGTCCCCGGGCCGTGTACCAGTGCTCAAGTCGCCACTATGGTGCCAACCTTGGCGGCGCGCAGACGCCGCAGCCCCGTTCTTCGTACCGGTGCGGATCGGCGTGATGACGCTGGGCGAGGCGCTGGATCGCGATCGCGGCGGCGATTGTGACAGGCGGTGTCCGGCCTACGAGAGGCTTCTTCTAGTCATTCCTGGAATGCGGGAACCAGCGCTCGACGCGGTCGAAGCGTCCGTCGGCGAAGCCTGGTCTCGAATCGACGCCCCAAAGCTGCGAGGCGATGGCCAACGCGATAAGGGCCACGAGTGCCAGCAGGGGCTGCATGCCCAAAGCCTACGCTGGTGCATCGGGAATCAAGGTGACTGCACTGGTTGAACCCACGCTCTCAGACGTGTTGGCCGCAGCCGCGCGCATTCGGCCTTATCTCGCGCCCACCCCTTTCCGGCAGTCACCTGCAGTCAGCGAGGTCGTGGGCGCTGATGTCTATCTGAAGCACGAGTTCCATCTCCCCACCGGCGCGTTCAAGGTCCGGGGCGGCGTCAATCTCGTCTCTCAGCTCAGCCCTCAAGAGCGCGAGGCCGGCGTGATCGCCGCCTCGACCGGAAACCACGGCCAGTCGGTCGCGTACGCGGCAAGACTCTTCGGAGTCGAGGCCATCATCTGCGCGCCAGAGAACTCAAACCCCGCCAAGGTCGAGGCGATGAAAGAGCTGGGGGCGATTGTCAATCTGGTCGGTGCCGACTTCGATGAGGCGCGCGTGGCGTGCGAGCAGCTTGCCGCTGCCAACGGCTACCGGTACATCCACTCCGGAAACGAGCCGCTGTTGATCGCGGGTGTGGGTACGCACACACTCGAGATCTTGAGCGAAGAACCGCGCATCGATGTCATCATCGTCCCGGTCGGAGGCGGCAGCGGCGCGGCCGGCGCCTGCATCGTGGCGAAAGCGGTGAACCCAGGAATCGTGGTCATCGGGGTTCAGTCGGAGAAGGCGCCATCGGCCTACCTCTCGTGGCGGGCCGGCAAGCCTGTCGACGCAACCACGAGCACGTGGGCGGAGGGCCTGGCCACGCGGACGCCCTTCGAGCTGCCCCAGCGGATACTGCGCCGGCTGCTTTACGACTTCGTCCTCGTTTCTGACGAGGCCATTTCGGAGGCGGTTCGATTTCTGCTCGCGCGCAACCGGATCCTGGTGGAAGGAGCCGGCGCGTCGTCCCTGGCCGCTGCTCTAACTCTCAGGGACCGGCTGGCGGGTAAGCGCGTCGCTCTGATCTTGACCGGCGGCAACATCTCGATCCCTCAGCTCAAGGCTGTGCTCGACGGCTCCTGATCGCGACAGCCGGCTCTGCGATACTGCCGCAGTGGCACCGCTTTCGAGGCGATTGCGCCGTATCGAAGAACCCAGGATCGCGGCTGCCCTGCTCGCGGTGCCGCTGCTCGGGATCCTGGCGGCCTACAGCTACGCCCTGACCACCGTGAAACCGACCTTAGGCGGCCTCATCGCCGCCGCCGGGCTGGTCGGAATCGCCGGGACTGGGCTCCTGTATGCTTGGCGCGCTGTCACCGGCGCCTCCGACGAGTAGCCGGCTAGGACTACTCTCACCAACCAACGGAGTGCGGATGGACTCCCTCCACGCGATCGGCTTCTACGTGTCCGCTGCACTGGCCGGGGTCGGCGGCATTCTTATCGCATTCCTGCCCGGGCACTGGCGTCGCGGCCTGGCACTCGGAGCGACGGGGCTGGGCGTCGCGGGCATGTACGCATCGCTCTCGGCCGGCTTCGCGGCGATCATCGTGCTCGTCTGCTACCTCGGCTGCGCCCTGCTCGTGGCGCGGCCCGATTACCGCACCACCGAGCTGGCGGCCGGCGGCCTCTGGCGTCAGGTCGGCGCCGTGGGCGCGGCGCTCTTGCTGGTCGGCCTGGCCTATGCGGCGTTTCGCGGCCGCTTCGCGCACGCGACCTTCTATGACGGTCCCTTCAACACCATGACCGTGGCGCGCCTGCTGTTCGCCCACGATGCGCTTGCCACCGACGCCGTCGGCGGCCTGGTGCTCGCGGCCCTGGTCGGGGCCGCTATAGCATGGCGCCGGGAACGCCCTCGAGACGAGCGGGAGGGCCGGCGATGACCGTCACGCTGGTCTCGGTCCTGTTCGTCGCCGCCGGCTTGACGGCGCTCGGGGCCTTCATCGCCGCATGGAAGCGTGAGCTGACAGCTGCGCTCACCGGGCTGCCGGTGATGTTTGCCGGCGCGGGCGTCGCTTTCGTGGGCGTGGCGCGGTTTGGCGCAACATCGGGCGCACCGCTCCTCGGCCAGGAGGTCGCGGTGCTGCTCGCGATCGCGGCGCTGGGCGC
>WNFH01003482.1_pt1 | contig 11168 bp, 7 predicted proteins | sample 5400411 | NCBI WGS metagenome assembly WNFH01 (sample SAMN13153347, study PRJNA577476) | soil metagenome | isolation source: 200 cm saprolite under Douglas fir tree site 2 hole 3 | place: USA:California | collected 2015-04-18
TGCCACGCGGATACTGGTGTTAGCCGCAAGCGACTTTTGGATCAGCGAATCGAGAATAGGATCGTCGAATTGTTTCCACCAGCGCGGATCGAACGGCGCCTCGGTGACAAGTTGCGGATCCGCCGCATGGTAGCTCACCGCTGCAGGCTGTGGCGCCTTGTAGTGCGGGCCGACCGCGCAGCCGTTTACGCCGAGTACAGTGGCGAAGAGCACGGGGTATTTCAAGAGGCGTCTGGACATGGTTCTAGGCCTCCACCGAAGCGCTGGGCGCGAGTCCTGCACTAGCAGCCGATATCTTGGTCTCCCGCCCTTCCACGAATCGCTGAACTACTACGTAGAAGACCGGAGTCAGCACCAACCCAAACGCAGTGACGCCAAGCATCCCGAAAAATACTGCAACTCCAATGGCACGGCGCATTTCTGACCCAGCTCCGGTGGACAGCACTAAAGGAATGACGCCCATCGTGAAGGCGAGAGACGTCATTAGGATCGGCCGCAAACGCAACCGGCACGCTTCCAGCACCGCATCGACTCTGTTCATCCCCTCCTGAAGCTGTTTCTCCCTGGCAAACTCCACGATAAGAATGGCGTTCTTGCAGGCCAGCCCTACGAGAACAATCAAGCTGATCTGGGTGAAGACATTGTTGTCGCCATTCAGCAGCCAGACCCCGGCGATGGCGGAAAACAGGGTCATCGGAACAATCAGGATGATTACGAGGGGTAACGACCAGCTTTCGTATTGAGCGGCAAGCACTAGGTACACGAGGAAAACAGAAAGTGGGAAAATGTAAACCATCGTGTTGCCGGCAAGAATCTTCTGGTAGGTAAGTTCTGTCCACTCGTATTTCATTCCATTTGGCAATTGATCGTTAAGCACTTTGGCGATCGCAGCTTCCGATTGGCCCGTGCTGTATCCAGGTGCGGCCGCCCCGTTAATTTCCGCGGCTGGAAATCCATTGTAGTGCATGACACGGTCCGGGCCGTAAATCGGCTTAATGGTGACCACCGATCCCAGCGGAATCATCTCTCCGGCCAGGTTTCTTGTCCTCAGGTGACTGATATCTTCCGGCTGCAGACGGTACGGAGACTCCGCCTGCACGTTCACCTGGTACGTTCGGCCAAAACGGTTGAAGTCGTTCACATAAAGCGAACCTAGGTAAACCTGCATGGTGTCAAACACGTCGCCGAGGGGAATCCCGTAGGTCTTCGCCTTTTCGCGGTCCACATGCGAATCGATTTGCGGAACATTGATGTCGAAGCTGGAGAACACTCCGACCAGCCCTGGTGTCTGGTTGCCTTTGTGTAGCGTGGAAGTCGTCTCTTTATAGAGCGATTCCAAGCCCATGCCAGCGCGATCTTCAATGTAGAGTTTGAACCCGGCCACCGTACCCAATCCTTGAACAGGCGGCGGAGGGAAGATTGCGATAAATGCTTCTTGGATGGACCCGTACTGTTTGTTGAGATCCGCTGCGATGGCATTCGCGGAAAGCTCGGGGGACGTTCGCTCCTCCGAAGGTTTCAAAGTAGCGAACACAATTCCGGAATTCGGACTGTTGGTGAAGCCGTTGATCGATAGCCCAGGAAAAGCAACGGCGTTCTGCACTCCCGGATGTTTGAGCGCAATGTCGGACATCCTGCGAATCACATCTTCGGTGCGATCGAGCGTCGCGCCGTTCGGTAGCTGCGCGAACGACACGAGATATCCCTTATCCTGCGTGGGTACAAATCCTGTGGGTACGCGCGAGAAGCCGAGAATGGTAAGCGCGACCAGACCGGCGTAGACCGCGACCGCAATCATGCTGGAACGCAGTGTGTGCGTTACAAGCTTTCCATAACCGCCCGAGGCGCGGCCAAAGAACCGGTTAAAGAGCTTGAAAAACCAGCCGAGTACGAAATCAATCGCCCGCGTAAAACGATCCTTCTTCGCCCCATGAGGTTTCAAGAGCAACGCCGCCAGAGCCGGACTCAGCGTGAGCGAGTTAAACGCTGAAATCACCGTGGAAATGGCGATGGTTAGAGCGAACTGCTTATAGAACTGCCCCGAGAGTCCGACGATGAACGCCGTGGGAACAAAAACCGCGCACAACACCAGCGCGATGGCCACGATCGGTCCGCTGACTTCTTCCATGGCCCGGCGCGTAGCTTCATGGGGCTCGTGTCCTAATTCGATATTCCGTTCCACGTTTTCGACGACAACGATCGCATCGTCCACCACGATCCCAATCGCCAGCACGAGCCCAAACAGCGACAACGTATTAAGCGAAAAGCCCAGCGCCAGCATGATCGAAAACGTTCCGATCAGCGAGACGGGAAGCGCCAAAAGAGGAATGATCGACGCCCTCCACGTTTGGAGAAAGATCAACACCACAAGTACGACCAGGATCAGCGCTTCGACAAACGTGTGCCCGACAGCCTGAATCGATTCGCGTACGAAAACCGTCGGGTCGTAGACGATTTTGTAGTCCACGCCTTCCGGAAATGATTTCTTGAGACGTTCCATCGTCTCGCGCACCTGCTGCGAAGTTTGGAGTGCGTTCGAGCCAGGCCGCTGTGAAATTGGAAGAGCTGCAGCCGGCTTGTTGTCCAGCAAACTTCGGAGTGCGTACGTGCTCGAACCCAGTTCGACACGGCCCACATCGCGGATGCGCGTAATCTGGCCATCCTTGGCGGCACGCACAATGATGTTGCCGAATTCCTCCTCCGTCGTGAGGCGCCCCTGCGTGTTCACAAGCAATTGAAACGCTGTGCTTCCCGTGTTCGTCGGCGGAGCACCAAGGACACCGGCCGCAACCTGGACGTTTTGCTCGCGAATCGCCTGGACCACGTCCGTGGCCGTCAAGTTGTGCGAGGCCAATTTATTTGGGTTGAGCCATACGCGCATGCTGAAATCGCCCGCGCCGAAGACCTGTACGTTGCCGACGCCAGGGAGGCGGCCCAACTCGTCCTTCACCTGGAGAATGGCAAGATTCGCCAGGTACAACATGTCGTACCGGTTGTCAGGAGACTCCAGGTGCACCACCATCAGCAAATCCGGTGAGGTTTTCTCTGTCGTTACACCGAGGCGTTGGACTTCCTGCGGCAATCGCGGCAGCGCCTGCGATACACGGTTCTGCACCTGCACTTGCGCTTTGTCGAGGTCCGTGCCTAGTCCGAACGTGATCGTCAGAGTCATCACGCCGTCGGCTGTGGCTTGCGAAAACATGTAGAGCATGCCTTCGACGCCATTGATCTGCTGCTCGAGGGGCGAGGCCACGGTGTCTGCAATGACAGTGGGATTTGCGCCCGGGTAGCTTGTGCGTACTACGACAGTGGGCGGTACGACTTCCGGATACTCGCTCAGTGGAAGGCGAAAATATGCGAGTGCTCCGATGACAAAAATGATGATGGAAATTACCGCGGCAAAGATGGGGCGCTTGATGAAGAAATTAGAGATATTCATGGCGGTCCTGGCTATTCCCGCGCTTTCGGATCGCGCGACTTCTCTTCGTGACCCGCAAGGGCGGATTGCGTGGATGTCTCACCCAATGCGTTAGGTTGACTCGCCATGGAAACCTTCTTGGGTGTGACAGCGGCTCCGGGACGCACGCGCTGCAGGCCGCTCACGACGATAATGTCGCCTTCGTGCAAGCCATCACGGACGACACGCAATCCTTCCGTCATCGGGCCCAGTTTCACGGGGCGATACTCGAGCGTGTTGTTTTTCCCGAGCACAAACACGTATTTTTGATTTAGGTCCGTAATGACGGCCTCGTCTTTTGCCAGGCAGCCATCGTGCGCTCCGCCTCCTTGCAACCGAATCCTCGCAAAAAGCCCGGGCGTTAGAGCCAAATTCCTGTTCGCAAACGTGGCCCGTAAGCGAATCGTTCCTGTCGAGGAGCTGACCTGATTGTCCACAAAGCTCACCTGGCCGACGTGGGGGAATCCGTCTTCGTCGGCAAGACCTAACAGCGCCGCGCTGCGAAGATCGTGCGAACCGGTCCCGTGGCTTTGCGTCACCCGCGCATACTTCAGGTAGGTCTGCTCATCCACATCGAAGTAGACATAGATCGGATCGAGCGAAACCAGGGTCGTCAAGGGCTTGACCTGCGCGGCTCCGCTCTCGACCAAATTGCCTTCCGTGATCTCCGCCCGTCCCACCCGGCCCGTAATCGGAGCCGTAACGCGCGTGAACTCCAGATTTAGTTCCGCTCCACGAAGAGCCGCCCCCGTGGACGCGATGCGAGCTTCCGCTTCATTGCGCACCGCGGCGCGCCGGTCGTACTCTTCGGCTGACATCCCATCGTTGTTATGAAGGCGTTCGGCGCGCGCAAAATCACTTTCGGCTCGCGAACGCTGTGCTTTCGCTTGCGAAAGATCGCCCTTTAGACGGTCTACTTCTGCCTGGAAGGGACGCGGATCGATCTGAAACAAGACGTCGCCCTCCCGAACAATCGCGCCTTCCTTGAAATTCACGCTCTGCAAATAGCCGGAAACGCGCGGGCGAACCTCAACCGCGTTGACTGCTTCAAGTCGGCCGGTGAACTCGTCACTGTCGCCTATTTGCTTGCAGACAACTTCCGCCACGCTCACCTCCACCGGCGCTGGCGCCTTGGGTTGAGCTGAGCTGGAACACCCGGCATTTAGGCCGGCAAGAGTCGCCAAGCCGATGCCGAGCATCAGCTGGGATGTCAAGGTGCTAAGGTCCTTACTCTTCCGAGTGTCCTTTGTTTCGAGTTGCATGTGCCTCTCCAAATTCCTTTCCTGCGCTTCCCGTTCCGGGCTTCGACGATTGGTGCTCGAAGCCTACCTGCTTACAAATCCAGCCCTGATTTCGTCGTGGTCAAGTATAGATGACGAAGGATGAGCCATGGTTACATGCGAATACGTGACATCCATTCGATACATGGTATACAATACGCGACTACATCTATCATGGCTAGACGTCCAGAACTGTGCCCGGTAGAAGCGACCGCACGAATTGTCGGTGGACGCTGGAAAGCCGCTGTTCTCGATCAGCTTTTCCAAGGCACCAAACGGTTCTCCGAACTGAAGCGCGGGATTACGGGGATCACCCAACGAACGCTTGCCCAGCAACTCCGCGAACTGCAGAGCACGGGAATCGTTGAACGGACTGTGTACCCGGACAGGCCGCCGCGAGTGGTATACGCCATTACTCCTCTCGGAAAGTCTTTGCGGCCGTTGTTGGACGCGATGTGCCTTTGGGGCAAGTCCCACTCGGCTGCCATGGCATTGAAAAAGCTCCGGGCTTCCGATCGGCTGCAATAAGGCCGTTCTGTTGTATAACTGGGACTTCCCCCACTGTTTCCGCATCAACCGCTCCTCGATGAAACCTAAAAGTCCTTTGAATAATAGTCGTCGGATCTGCGCGGAACCGCCGTAGACGAACAAATCAGGGCCGGTTACATAGCTCAAGCGCATGGTCTCCGACGCAACTCGACAACACGAACCCTGAGCCAGGGTCTGCTAACAAGCCTTCGTGCAACTCGGTTGCGGGGCCGCCGCGCGCGGGTTTCTTGTTCATGTCCGGGTTTCTTTCGCATATGGACTTCCGTTCCTCCCCGCTGAAACGAAACTTCGTCCATAGTATGTGGTCAAGGTGAGGGGTTTCTCAGCACAACAGCGAGTGTTCTGAATCAATCAAGGAAATGAAAGCGTTGTGAGTACGAACAGGGTAGATGAATTTGTAAACCGCAGCTGAAGTCTTGCTAGGTCCAACTCCCGACCTTTCGGTTGTTTCCCGAAGGGTTGCGGTGTCATGTAGGTGTCATGCGAACGGTGATGAAATGCGACGAAAGGCGGATAAAAACTGAAAAGAGAAGGCGGGTTGAACTGCTCCCGTTTTATCAGAACTTGCTGATTCCCCTCGATTTGTCCCGACTGCGGTACTTTGTGATTAAGTTATCTTCTCGGTTGTCAACGAAGGGCTGATTTCATCTGACGCTGTTTTTCGTTGGACGCGCGAGAAAGCAATTGGCAGAACGGCGGAGCGGTCTGAACTCCTACGATGTGATTATCGATTCGCTTCTCCGCAACTCGATGAGACGAGAAATGCACAGGGTCCCCACGATTTTTCCCCACACTCGCAAGATGGAATGCCCTAAACTGCCGTCAATTCGATAATTCTTGAATCGCCCTCCTGCCCTGAGAGTTTTTGCACGGCTCAGTGTGCAGCGAAGTCATGGGAACTCAACGGCTTGCAAACCCTGACCTCCTGCTTGGGAGAATTCCACAGGGAAGCGCTGGGTGAAGCAAAGTTTTGATAAGCCCAAGAAAATAGGCGAGATGTTTTGGTCGGGGCGCCCGGATTTGAACCGGAGACCTCCTGCGCCCAAGGCAGGCGCGCTACCAGGCTGCGCTACGCCCCGACATGCGAGACTTCAATTCTAGCGTACTTTCTTGATTTCCCCACCAGCCCAGAGTCTTACCTGGTTTTGATCACTCTTGAAGTACTGCGCCCCACTTGGAGAAGCGTCACAAACTTTGCGGCCGCTGAGCGTGGCAGGCGCTTTTCCCCAACACCTCTTGCACCTAGTTCGGCCTCCTCCAACCCGTATAAAATGAACCGGTTCACTGATCGCGAGGAGCCCCGCATTGGCACGCGCCGTGAGAACCGTACAAGACCTCTTCGACCTCACCGGGCGCACCGCCATCGTCACCGGCGGCTCCGTCGGACTTGGTCGCCAAATGGCCGAAGCTCTCGCCGAAGTGGGAGCCAACCTGGTCCTCTGTGCCAGAAAAAAAGAGCGCTGCGTACGAGCCGCCGAAGAATTGAAAAAACTTGGCGTGAAGACTCTTGCGCTCGGCTGCGATGTAAAAAATCCCGCCGACGTCCATGCCGTCGTCGACGCTACCCTCGCCACCTTCGGCCGCATCGACATCCTCATCAACAACGCCGGCACTTCCTGGGGCGCTCCCATCGAAGAGATGCACCTGGAGCATTGGAACAAAGTCATCGAAACCAATCTCACCGGCACATTTCTTTTCTGCCAGGCTGTTGGCAAGACTATGATCGCTCAGGGCCGCGGAAAAATTATCAACGTTGCTTCGGTCGCCGGCCTCGGCGGCTCCCCGCCCGAATTTCAAGCCATCGGCTATCATGCCAGCAAAGGCGGCGTGATCATTTTCACGAAGGATCTCGCCTGCAAGTGGGGGATGCACAATATTCAGGTCAATGCCATTGCTCCCGGCTGGTTCCCCACCGACATGTCTCAGGTTCTCATCGAACGAAACAAAGGCACTTTACTCAGCAGAATCCCGCTAAGCCGCTTCGGCAGCGATCACGACCTCAAAGGTGCAGCAGTCTTCCTGGCCTCCGACGCCTCCAACTTCGTTACCGGCCACGTCTTGGTGGTGGACGGCGGGCAATCCGCGTGAGTCGCACGGGGAAATCCTGATGCATCCGTGCGGGCACTGATCCGTTCTGCTGAGCGCGCACTAATGGTATATTCGATAATATGAGAGAGATGAGAGCCGACTTCGCGACTGTCGAAGAGGCGGTGGAGGAGATTCGACAGGGGCGAATGATTGTCCTTGTTGATGACGAAGACCGCGAAAACGAAGGCGACTTAGCCATGGCGGCGGAGAAGATTACGCCGGAGGCCATCAATTTTATGGCCAAGTACGCGCGGGGACTGATTTGCTTGCCGCTCACGGAGGAACGCTGCGATGAGCTGCACCTTCCGCTAATGTCGCCGATCAATACTTCCGCGCACGGGACGGCGTTTTGTGAGGCGATCGACGGCCGGCTGGGAGTCACCACCGGGATTAGCGCTTCCGACCGCGCCATTACGATACTGACGGCGGTGGACCCGAAGACGAAGCCGCAGGATTTGGCGCGGCCCGGGCATATTTTCCCATTGCGGGCGCGGAATGGCGGCGTGCTCGTGCGCGCGGGGCAAACCGAGGCGAGCGTGGACTTGGCGCGCATTGCGGGGCTGACGCCCGCGGGCGTAATCTGCGAAATCATGAATGAAGACGGCACGATGTCGCGCGTGCCGCAGCTCGTGGAATTTTGCAAGCAGCACAATGTGAAGATGCTGACGGTAGCGGACCTGATCCGCTACCGCATGCAGCACGAGCGCTATGTGCGGCGCCTGGCGGAGGCCGTGCTGCCGACGCGCTACGGCGAGTTTCGCATGATCGCATATTCGAGCGACGTGGACCACGACCAGCACGTGGCGCTGGTGCGCGGAGATTTGGAAGCCGGGACAGCGCCGCTGGTGCGGGTGCATTCGCATTGTTTGACGGGCGACGTTTTTGGGTCGATCACGTGCGACTGCGCGGAACTGGTTGCGCGCTCGCTGGAAGCGATTGCGAAAGAGGATCGCGGCGTGTTTTTGTATTTACATCACACCGGGCGCGGGTTCGGGATTGAGGTCAGCGAGGAGCCCGGGGTGCTGCCGCAAATTCATTTTCATTCGCGCGGACAACTGGACCGGGAGCCGGCGCGGCAGCGCATGGTGCAGCACGAGAGCGGCATCGGCGCGCAGATTTTGATCGATCTGGGACTGAAAGATATTCGCGTACTAACCAACCATCCCAAGAAAGTCGTGGCTCTCGAAGGCTATGGCATCCGCATTGCGGACCAGGTGCCGCTGCGCGTTGAAACACGGCACGAGACACATCAGAGCCTGTAGCTGCGATTCTGCCGAAAACATCCGCCTGGGAAATTCCCTCAAGGGTGCAATATCGCCAAAATGGGCCAGCGCCTACCGCGGCCCTCCAGCCGAGACAGGTGGCGGCTCCTCCTGCTCTGCTCCTGGTGGGGGCGGCGGTTCGTTCTTTACCGGCGGGGCCTTCGCTTGCGACGCGCCGAGCTTGGCGCAGCCGGGACAGGTGACCGGCTTATTGAGCGACGCAGATTTACTCACCGTGAGGTATTTGCGCATTTTCTCCAAGCGTTTCTTGCCAATGCCGCGAATTGACAGCAGATCATCGACGCTCTTGAACGCGCCATAGGATTTGCGCATCTGCAGGATTTTTTCGGCGGTCGCGGGGCCGATTCCGGGAACTTGCTGGAGTTCATCGGAGTTGGCGGTGTTGATGTTGATGGGCTTGAGCGGCGGTTTCTTGGTACTCCCTGCCGCTGCTGCGAAGGCAAAGCAGATCGCAAGAAAGAAGAGAGAGAGCCAAACCCGCAGTTTGCCGCGCTCCATAACAGCGTGAATACTAGCAGAGGGAGTTTCCTAAGTAAATAACATACCCAACTAGCTGACGTGCTTGCCGTGAGCGTCGTAGATGTCGAGGTCGCCGAAGAGGGCGGCCTGCGGCTCGACTTGGGTGCGGTCGCCGACCACCACGATTTGCATGTTGGTGGAGTCGAGATATTTTCGCGCGGTGGACAGCAAATCGTCGGGCGTGAGTGCGCGAACCTTTTCGCGATAGGTCTCGAGGTAATCGTCGGGGAGTTCGTTGAGCGCGACGGTGGCAAGTTGCGAGAGCAGGCCGTCTTGCGTGGCGAGGCCGAGCGAGAACACACCGCTGACGTAGTTGCGGGCGTCGGCTAGCTCAGGTTCAGGGACCGGAAGGGCGCGGAGTTTGTCGAGCTCGTAGAAAATTTCGTTGAGCGAGGCGGCGACGACATCCTCTCGAACGGCAGCGGAAATGGAGAAGTAGCCGTACTGGCGCAGGGGATTGACGCTGCTGCGCGGGCTGTAAGTGTAGCCCTTATCCTCGCGGATATTCATCACCAAGCGCGAATTGAAGGCGCCGCCATAGAGGCTGTTGGTGAGGCCGAGCTTGAGCCAGTCGGGATGCTGGCGCGTGATAGCGTGGCAGCCGGCAAGGATTTGCGCTTGCACCGCACCGGGAACATGCACGAGATGGACGCGGCGGCCACGCGGCTTTGCGGGTTCCGGCGCAAGCGGCATCACCGGTTTTTTCCCGCGCCAGGCGCCAAAAACATTCTCGATGGTCTTCAGCATGGCGGCGGAATCGAAATCACCGACCATCAGGAGTAGCGCGTTTTCCGGGGTGTAGAAATCGCGATAGACGGAGAGGAGGTCGTCCCGCTTGTAGGCGGCTACTTGTTCTTCGGTGGGCGCGACTTGCGCGTAGGGATGAGCGCCGAAGAGAACTTTGCGGAGGCGCTCGCCGGCGAGGAAACCGGGTTGGGTGCGATCGAGCTTTACTTCTTCGAGCTTTTGGCGGCGCTCGCGTTCGAATTCGGGCTCGGGGAACGCGGCTTCGCGCGCTAGCTCGTTGACCAGTTGAAGCAGCGGCTCAGCGAGTTCGGAGAGGCCGGCGAACCCGATAGCGCTGTTGTCGGCCCCAGCGTGCGAGGAGAGATCGGCGCCCAGGCGGCGGAGATCTTCTTCGATTTGGCGGCTGGGGCGCATGACGGTACCCGTGCGCACGACGGTGGCGGTCATTTCAGCGAGACCAGGGCCGCGATGCACTGCGGCAGCGTTGCCAGAGCGAAGAAAGAGTTCGCCGTGAAATTTGGGAATGGTATGTGACTCGACGAGGACGACTTCGAGTCCGTTGGACAGGTGTGTTCTGGTGCGCTTGGGCCAGGTGACCTGGCGCTCGGCGGAAAGCGGCGGAACGGCGGTGTGAATCTCGGCGGCGGGGCGGGTGGCCATTTAGGCGGCCTCCTGTGCTTGAGCGTTTGCTGGGCGGCGGAAAACGATGGCGCGCTTATCGTTGCGGAGATATTTCTTGGCGACGCCCTGGATGTCTTCGCGCTTGACGGCGAGGAAGCCGTCGAGAACTGTGTTCACTAACTGCGGCTCGTTATCGAACAGCGAGAAGCAGGCGAGCAGGTGCATCAGACCATAGCGAGGCATGCCGCCACGGCCGCCTTCGAGCGTGGAGTAATAGTCAGAGCGGAATTTTACTTTGAGCTGGTCAAGCTCATCGTGGGTGATGCCATTTTGCTGGACTTCGCGAATGACGGAATCGAATTCGGCGAGGGTGGCGTCGCTCGAATACTCGGGCTTGTGCAGGATTTTGGTGACCATTTGCGTTGGGCCGTTATAGCCGAAGATGTCTTCGATGCCGCCATCAACCTCAACGGCGACTTGCCTTTCGAGGACGAGGTGGCGGTACATGCGCCCTGCGCGACCGCCGTGCAGGGCTTGATCCAGTAGAGCCATGGCGCACCAGTCAGTGGTGCGGCGCGGCGGAACGGTGTAGCCGATGGCCATGGCCGGGAGCGTGCCGAATTT
>WNFH01003485.1_pt1 | contig 11166 bp, 5 predicted proteins | sample 5400411 | NCBI WGS metagenome assembly WNFH01 (sample SAMN13153347, study PRJNA577476) | soil metagenome | isolation source: 200 cm saprolite under Douglas fir tree site 2 hole 3 | place: USA:California | collected 2015-04-18
TGTCCAGCGGGTCCGATCCACCGCCAAACTTCATGCGTCGGCCGAGCGCGTAGCCGCTGGGGAAAAAAGTCTTTGCCATTGTTTCATTGATGATGGCGACCTTAGGGCTGCCGGCCACGTCAGCGCGAGTAAACTCGCGGCCATTCAGTAGGGGAATGCCCATGTTGGAAAAATGCCCGGGCGCGACAGCGTTGCGCATGACATGGCGAGTGCCAGCCAGCGCTGGCGGTTCGCCTTCGACCGTGACGTTGGAGCCTCGGTCGCTGTCGGCAATCAACGGTTCTTGCGCGCCACTGAGGGAGAGCACTCCAGGCAACGCCGAGATTCGGTCTTCCAGTTGGCGGAAAAAGGCGAAGCTCCGCGCCTGGTCGTAGCCATTGAGTTGCGGCGCGACGGAAAACTGCAAAACGTGGGCGGTGCGAAGACCAAGGTCGATGTGTTTGACATTGAAGAGGCTGCGCGCAAATCCTCCAGCAATAGTGACGAGGAGCAAGGTCAGCGCCACTTGGCAGACCACCAGTCCTTGGCGCAGCCGTGTATGTTTTAAGCCGGAGGAGAGCGCTCCGGACTGCTCTTTCAGCGTGGTGACCAGCTCCACACGCGTGGCGCGTAGCGCTGGAACCACGCCAAACAAAACGCCAGAGAGGAGAGCCAGCACGCAAGTAAACGCCAGCACGGAGGGGCTCAAGGCGCTGGAGAGGCCATCAGCAATTCCATTTTCTGCCGCGAAGCGCACCAGGGTCGAACTGGTCCAGGAGGCTATCGCCAACCCCAGAAGTGCGCCGGTCACCGACAATAGAAACGACTCGACCACCAATTGCCGGATCAGACGTGAGCGGCTTGCGCCCAGGGACAGCCGAATGCCGATTTCCCGCTGCCTTGCCGCGCCTCGCGCGGTCAGAAGCCCGGCCACGTTCGCGCACGCGATGAACAAGACCAGTCCGACCATGCTCATCAGCGCGGTCAATTGCGGTCCTGCACCGCTCGAGAGCTGCGGGCGGCCGCGGGCTCCGCTTCGCAATATCAGTTTCTTGGCCAGGAACGCCGCTTTTTTCGAGTCGTCCCAGCCCGTGAACAATGGCAACTCATCGCGCAGCAGCGCGCTGTACAGTGGGGCGACTCCCGCAGCGGCGCGCTCCTGCGACATCCCTGGTTTCAGGCGGCCAATCAGTTTTATCCAGAAGTCTTTGTGATTGTCCAAACTTAGCGGACCCGAGATCAGCGACGGCAGCATCGTGATGGGTATATAGATTTCTGGTACGAAGCCGGGCTGAATCCCGTCGAAGCCCGCCGAAACGATTCCAACGACGGTCATGGGACGGTTGTTGACCAACACGCCTTGATTCAAGACGCCCGGATCGGAGCCGAAGCGGCTCTTCCAGTATCCGTTGGAAAGCATCACTACCGGATTGCCGCCTTGAGCCACAGTATCCGCGGGCTCGAAGGTTCTTCCGATCGCGGCGGTCACACCGAGAGTCTCGAAATAGTTGCCGGACACAATGTCGGCGCGTGCGCGTTCCGTATGTCCACGGTAGGTAAGAGTGGCGGTGAAGGTGTCCTTTGCCGCCAGGCCCGTGAACACACTGTTGCGATCGCGCAAATTCGCGTACATCGGATACGAAAACGATTCTGCCCCTTCTTCTCCAGGAGCGCCCGATTCGTCGGAGTTGACGTGGCCTTGCTTCGGGCCAGGCGAATACAGCAGCACCAGTTGCTCCGGGTGCGGCACGGGCAGTCTTTGCAGGACAACCTGGCGGAGAATCGTAAAAATGCCGGTGTTCGCGCCGATGCCGAGCGCCAGGGTCAGCACCGCGATGGCGGTGAAGCCCGGGTGCTTCGCCAGCATCCGCGCCCCGAATCGAATGTCTTGCCAGATCGCTCGCATCAGGAATTCCCCGGCAAGGCTGCCCGCAACCACACTGCGGCCGCCGTCAATCGCTGCTTTCCAGGGCCCTCTATGTCAGGGGTATACGCGACGAAGGCCAACATTGTTCCATGATAAGGACTTGCGGGCTTGATCCGGGCCACGACCGTCATGGGCAACCTCACTGACTGAGACAACCCCCGCTGACTGAGACGTTGTAGCCTGCATATCCGTCTTGCGGAAAGCGTTGAAAAACTTGTCGAGCCCTGGCGCGCCGCGCAAGCGCCATCATTTCAGCCGAATACGGTCGACGTTATCCCACTGCGACATGTCCGACAGGATGACTTTGTCGCCCACCTGCAAGCCTGACAGGATCTCGATGGTGGTCACGGAACTGCGCCCGAGCTTTACATTGACGCGGGAGGCTTCCGAGTTGTCCGGCGTAATCTTGAACAAGCTGATGGTGCTGTCGGCCTGGCCATGTACCGGACGGCCCACATACATCACATCCTTGAGGTTTTCCAGCTCGATCGTGCCGTCAACGCTCAGATCCGACCGCGCGCCTGGCGGCAACGGCTCGTCGAAGGTCACATCGACGGTGACCGTGCCGTTCACCACGGAAGGATCCATGCGCGAGACGTGTCCGGTGACGACACCGTTTCGCGTATCCACGGTCGCCTTCTGCATCTCGCGGATATCCTTGGCTTGCGTCTCGGCGATCTTAATTTCCGCCTTCAACCTGTTGGGATTGGCAACTCGCGCCACGTTCGTTCCCACGGCCACGTTCTGCCCTTCTTCCACGGGAACCAACTGCAACACGCCGGAAATGCCAGCGCGAACGCGGAGCGACTGCGATTGACTCAGACGCAACCCGTAAAGCGCCTTTTGTTGGTCAACCTGGGATTGGCTGGCCAGAAGTCGGGATTTCGCGGACTCGCCGGCGATTTTGGTCCGTTCGCCCTCAAGCTGCAGACGAATGGCGAGCTGGTCTTCCCGCACCTTAGAGAGATTCTTGGTGTGATCAGAGCCGATGCCCTCTTTGAATAGTTTTTCGTCGACGTCGTGCTGGAGGTGGGCCTGCTCGTAGTCGCTGCGCACCGCGGCTTCGTTGGCCTTCTGGTTCATCAGCTCGCTGTCGACTTGCACTTTGAGGTTGGCGTAATTGGCTTCGGCGGCTTTCAGCTGGTATTCGGCGTCGAGCACGTCGCGCTGCAGTTCCGGATTGCTCATTTCCAGGATGACGGTGTCAGGCTGCACCAAGTGCCCTGGACGAATCACGATTTTGTCCACGCGGGCCGCAGTCTGCGCAGGAATCCAATGGATATCCTCGGGGACGAGCGTGCCCAGACCGCGGACCTCGCGGAGCATCGGGCCACGCTTCACGGTATCGGGCCAGATGGTGGAGGCGTCGACGGAAGGCGCCGCAGGCTTCAGTTTCGACAACGCCAGCGTGACCCCGGCGCAAAGCAGCACGGCGACGGTCACGTAGACTATTCGTTTGATTTTTTTGGCGCGGGCGTTAGATGGTCGTTGGATATCCATAGTCTTTGTTCACCTTAGAAAATCGCACGCAGCCTGCCCTCGCGTATCCCGCGTAAGCTACGGTTATTCAGTAGTTTACACCCATACCGCCGCATGGAAAACAGCGGAAGTTGACCGAAAATGGGAATAACCGTCCCACGAGCGAACATGGTTCATTGACGTCGGCGCGCGTCCAGTTGTCAGCGTGCCTGAATGGGCCGGCAAGTGCGCCTCCGGCATTGCCCTCGGGAACTTTGTACCTTTGTGACGGGAAATCAAGTTGAAAGTTAGAAATGGCGAGAAGGAGCCGCTTCGCACCACTCCGGGGAGAAACCCTGGGCTCCGCAGGCGCGTATAACAAATGGGGATGCGTCCGGAAAGAGAGAAATGAAACCCGACTTGAAGCTGTTCGGTATTGCTATTTTCTTGATGGCCATTCCTGTTCTGATGGCGCTTCCACAATCCTTTCTTGTGTCCGACGTCGTTCTGAGCCAGGACACTCCTTCCTATAAGCAAGCCCCCGGCGAAGAGGGGCGCATGCCGCTGTTTGGCAAGATCACGGCGGTGCGAGATGGCGCCCTGGAAATCCAGAACCCGAACGGCGAGACCGTGGTTGTGAAGCTCACGCCGCAAACGGAATTCCGCAAGGATCGCCAGGCGGCCAAGCGCGGCGACTTCAAAGTCGGCGACGTGATCGCGGTGCGCGGCCAGGAAAACCCCGATCACACCTGGACCGCGCAGGTGATTGGCGCGCGGTCCGCGAATGGAGAGGGCCACGGCCCGAATATCCAGGCCGGCACGCTGGGCAAGGACTACGTCGCCGGGGAAGTGAAGTCCGTCGATGCGCCAAAGATTTCCGTGCTGCGCTCCGATAACGTGACGCAAACGATCGAGCTGAACGAAGACACTTCGCTGCGCAAGGGCCGCGATGCCATCACCATGGCCGACATTCAGGTCGGTGATCACCTTATCGCGCGCGGGGCCGTGCAGGGCAACGTCTTTGTGCCCAAGTTTGTTATGGTTATTGGATCAGAGCAATGGAAACGTATGCAGGAAATGGGGGGCATGCGCCCGGGCGCACCGGTAACCTTCGGGCCTGGTGGCGCTCCACAGAAACCTGCGGAGCGGCCTCATTGAAATCGCTCGCCCCGGCCCTGGCTCTTCTCCTTTTTCTTTTCTCCGCTGATTTGCTGCGCGCGCAAGATCCGGCTCCTTCTCCGGAACCCGGCTCGGCGCAGGTGCCGGCTGAGACCGCGGCGCCGACACCGCCGCCCGCGCCAGCCTCATTTGAAATCAGCGGAATTGTGCGGGCCGGGAAAATTCCGCTGCCGGGCGTAGCCGTCACCGCGTCCAATTCTCTCACCGGCAAGAAATTCTCCGTGGCGACCAGCGGCAATGGAACTTACACGTTTACCGGCTTGCCGCGTGGCCGCTACGTGGTGCGCATCGAATTCATGGGTTTCGCGCCGCAGACGCAGGAAGTGGTGCTGAAGCCGGAAACTCCTGTTGGAAAAGTCGATGCCGAGATGGTCTTGGCTTCGCGGCAGCAGGAGCAGGGCGTGGGAAATCTGGCCGCGCTGATCACCGCGGGTCGCGGATTTCAAAGCCTCGCGCTGGACAACACGCTTTCCGCTCTGGCGGGCGGCGAAGCAGCCGGCATGCTCGGTGGCGGGCAAAATGGAAATGGCGGGGATGTCTCTGCGCTGCCTCTCAACGGCGCAGGAGCGGAAAGCCCGACGGAATCCGTGAGCATCAGCGGAGCGCAGGGTCGCACGCAGGATTTTGGCGGCGGTAGCGAAGACGATATACAAGAGCGCATCCAGGAATTTCGCGAGCGCGCGCAGCGCGAAGGCGGCGGTTTGCAGGGCGGGGGACAAGGTGGCGGCCCGGGCGGAGGCGGTCCCGGTGGTCCAGGCGGAGGGGGGCCGATCATGATTTCGAGGCTGCCGCGCAACTTCAACATCAATCAACCGCACGGCATGCTGTACATATCAGACGATGCTTCCGCGCTGGATGCTACGTCGTATTCTTTGACAGGGCTGGCGACTCCGAAAGCCAGCTACAACCAGTCACGTTTTGGCGCTTTCCTTGGTGGCCCGCTGAACATCCCCAAGATTTTTAACGGCGGCAACAAGTGGTTTTTCTTCGCCGGCTGGAACGGCAGCCGCGGCAGCACGCCTTACGACGCGTTTTCCACCGTGCCCACGCTCGCCGAACGTTCCGGAGATTTTTCCGCTGCAACGTATCAAGATGACCGTCCGGTACAGATCTTCAATCCCGCGACTGGACAACAATTTCAAAGCAACGGGCAGTTCAACGTCATCGATCCCTCGCTCCTCAATGCATCCGCAAAGGCCTTGCTCGCTTTCATTCCGCTGCCGAACCTGAATTCCACGACGCAGAATTTTCATTACGTTACTTCGGGCAGCAGCACCAGCGACTCTGTCAACCTCCGGGTAATTCACAACTTTGGTTCGGGCGGCGGCCCCGGCCTTATGACCTTCGGCGGTCCGGGTGGTCCGAGTGGGGGAGGCGGAGGGAGCGGCCGCAGACGAGCGCAAAATAACATCAACTTTGGCCTGAATTGGACACGCAACTCGACGACGCTGGTTAATCCATTTCCATCTCTTAACGGCGGCAACAGCTTGCAAGGGTTGAATGCCAGCGCCGGCTGGACGTATGGCCATGGCCGCGCAACGAACACGTTCCGTGTGAACTACAACCATAATCATGTGGCGACGACGAACCTGTACTCAAATGTTCAAAACGTCGCTGGGGACGCTGGTATCGGCGGCGTCTCCGCCAACCCTTTCGATTGGGGGCTTCCCGGAATCAGTTTCAACACGTTTGCGGGGCTCTCGGACCCAACGCCGCGCCGCGAGCTCGATCAGACTTATACACTCTCCGATACCGTTTCCTGGAGCCGCGGCAAGCACAACTGGCGCTTTGGCGGAGACTATCGCCGCATCCTGCAAAGTTTTCGCTCCGCTAAGAATGCGGAAGGGAGTTTCGTCTTCACCGGTTTTGCGACTTCGCAATTCGCCAGCAGCGGCGGCGTGCCCGTGGCGGACACCGGCACCGATTTCGCCGATTTCCTGCTCGGCTTGCCGCAGCAGAGCACGCTGCAATCCGGGGCGAATTCCTATGATTTCCGCGCCAACTCTTTTGATGTTTACGCGCAGGACGATTTCCGATTCCGTCCCAGCTTGTCTTTCAATCTTGGCTTGCGCTACGAATATAATGGCCCCTATACGGAAGCGCAGGGCCAAATTGCAAACCTCAACGTCAGCTCCGGTTTCACCGGTGCGCAGCCGATAGTTCCCGCTGGTGCCGTCTTACCGAGCACAACCGGCGGGCTCGCCACCTCCACGCCCTCTCTGATCAATCCAGATCGCAACAATTTCGCGCCTCGCATCGGCATCGCGTGGAGGCCGATGAAACAGACCGTGGTGCGAGCGGGATACGGCATGAACTACAATCTCGCTCAGTACGGCGCCATCATACAAAATTTTGCGTTTCAGCCGCCGTTTGCGATTACTTCCACGAACGTCAGCTCGCTTACGAACGTCCTCACGTTGCAAAACGGTTTTCCGGCAACGAACGCCTCCGTGACCAACAATTTTGCGGTGGATCCGAACTATCGCCTGGGCTACGTGCAGATCTGGAATCTTGACATTCAGCGGCAACTGCCCGGCGGCGCAGTGATGAATCTCGACTATAACGGTTCCAAGGGTACGCGGCTCGATGTCGAGCGGGCCATCACCATCGCCGGAGTGCAGCCCTTCATCTATGAATCATCGGCGGGCAATTCCGTCTATAACTCGGGTTCGATTCGTTTGCGCAAGCGCCTGGCGCACGGTATCGGTATTTCGGGGTCATACACTTACTCCAAATCGATCGACGACGCTTCCTCGATCGGCGGTGGCGGCACGGTTGTCGCCCAAAATCCTTTCGACATCGCCGCGGACCGCGGCCTCTCCAGTTTTGACCAGCGCCACAAGTTCTCCGGCAATTGGATTTACGAGTTGCCCTTTGGCGAAAATCACCGGTTTGCGCAGCGCGGCCCGCTCTCGCATATTCTGGATGGCTGGCAATGGAGCGGTAACTTCACCATCGGCTCCGGACTCTACTTCACGCCCCGCGTGCTCGGCAATTCGGTGGACATCAATCGCGGCGTGAGCGGCTCGCTGCGCGCCAACGCGACGGGGGCGCCGGTTTCATTAGGCAACTCAACCACTCGCGAATGGTTTAACGCCGCGGCGTTCTGCTCGCCGGCTACTTCCGGCTCCAGCACACCCGCTTCCGGCAGCACGTGCGCGAATCCCAACGGCACTTCGTTCGGCGATGCCGGGCGCAACATCATCGAGGGGCCCGGGCAGATCACGTTTGACATGAGCCTGAACAAGACCATCACCATTAGGGAATCGCGCGCCCTGGAATTTCGCGTTCAGGCGGCCAATGTTTTCAACACCGCGCACTTCACGGCCATCAACACCGTCGTGAACTCGCTTACTTATGGTGAAGTGACTTCGGTCGGGAGCATGCGGCGTATCACCATGCTGGCGCGGTTCCGCTTTTGAGAAGGACGATGTCAATACTTATGAAAACGCGCGCGTTCCTGATGGTAGTGATTCTGCTGCTCAACGTTTCGCTCTCGGTTTTCGCGCAAAACGCGCCGCAGACTCCGCAAGCGCAGCAACCGCAATATCGCGTGCACGTCACCTCGGAACTGGTACTCGTCAACGTGGTTGTGCGCGACAAAAAAGGCAATCTTGTCCGCGACCTGAAAAAGGACGACTTCACCCTTCTTGAAGACGGCAAGCGGCAAACGATCTCCAGCTTCGACTTCGAAAACGTGGATGAGTTGAAGACCGCCGGTGCCGCCGAAGCCACCGTTTCCGGGGCTGCGCCGGACGGCGCCCTGCTGCGTCCGGCAGAAAAGACGGCCGCGCTGGATGCGCGCGATCGCCGCTTGATGCTGCTCTTCTTCGATTTTTCCGGCATGGACCCTGAGCAGATCGACCGTTCCGTGGACGCCGCCAAGAAATTCGTGCAAACGCGCATGCAGCCGGCGGATTTGATCGCGCTGGTCTCGCTGGCCACCAATATGCGAGTCGATCTTGATTTCACCGACGACAAAGCGAAAGTGCTCGGCGCGCTGACCTCGTACACCTCCGGCCAGGGCCAGGGCTTTGACAACGGCACCACCGGCAGCGCCGAAGGCGCCGCGGAAACCAGCGGCGCATTTACGGCCGACGACACGGATTACAACACCTTCAATGCCGACCGCAAACTGCTCGCGCTGCAATCCATCATGCAGACGCTCGGCAAAATCTCGCAGAAGAAAGCCATCATTTATTTCAGCAACGGCATCAGCCAGAACGGCGTGGACAACCAGTCAGCCTTGCGTGCCGCTACCGCTTCCGCCGTGAAGGCCAACGTCTCCATCTATCCCGTCGATATTCGCGGCTTGCAAGCCTTTCCTCTTGGCGGCGAGGCGCAGAACGCCAGCCTGCACGGCCAGTCCGCCTACAACGGCGCCGCGGTGCTGAACGATCTCAGCAGCAATGCGGCCACGCAGGAAACGTTATCCACGCTGGCCTCGGACACCGGCGGCAAGGCCTTCTTCGACTCCAACGATTTCGGCGCCGTCTTTTCGCAAGTGCAAAAGGACAGCTCCGCCTACTACGTTCTCGGGTTCACCAGCACAAATGCGCTGAAGGACGGCAGGTTCCGGCGCCTGAAAGTGCAGCTCAATCGGCAGGATCTGAAGCTTGACTATCGCTCCGGCTATTATGCCGGGCGCGACTTCGAGCATCTGAATCGCGCGGACCGCGAGCAGCAGATACAAGACGAACTGGCTTCGGAGTTGTCGCAGACCGACGTCGCCGTCTACGCCGGCGCTGCGTATTTCCGGCAGGATGATTCGCACTACTATCTTTCGGTTTCGCTTGTAATCCCGGGGTCGCAAATTCCCTTCGTGCAAGCGAAAGACAAAGACAACGCCACGATCGACGTTATCGGCGAGGTGCGCGCGGATGGAAAGTTTGCCGTGGGTCATCTGCGCGACACCGTGAAGCTCGCGCTCGACAGCGCGCAGCAGGTGCGACGCAAGAATGTCCAGTACAACACCGGCTTCCTCCTTGCGCCGGGAAGTTATCACCTCAAATTTGTTGTGCGCGAAAATCAGACCGGGCGCATGGGCTCGTTCGAGACCGATGTGCAAATTCCCGATTTGCGCAAGACGCCCCTGCGCATGAGCTCCGTCGTGCTCAGCAGCCAGCGCGTTCCGGCCGGATCGAAGAAGACCAGCGGCCCGCATCCTCTGGTGCAGGACCAAACAGAGTTAGTGCCTAACATCACCCACGTTTTCACGCAGGACCAGCACCTCTACCTGCAATACGAAGTGTACGACGCCGCGCGCGGAAAGAACCCTTCAGCGGCTGCGGGTGCGAATGGTCCGGCGAATGGTAGTGCGAACGAGTCTGCCAAATCCCCGCCGGCGAAAGTGCCGCGCGAGAGCGTGCGTGTCCTCACCAGCATCGAATTCTTGCAGGGAGGCGCGAAGGTTTACGAATCAAAGTCGGTCGTGGCGAATGAGGTCACCGCGCCGGACCGCAAAGCGGTGATTTTTCAAATCGATCTGCCGCTACAGGCTCTGAAGCCAGGCTTCTACGTGTGCCAAGTTAACGTAGTGGATGACGTTGCTGGAAATTTCGCTTTTCCGCGCTCGCCAATTCTAGTCAAAGAGCCGGCACCGCAAAGCGCTGCGAAGTCTCCGGTCGGACGATAAGTTCAGTTGTTAAGAAAGGCGCTCAGTTCCGCCGTAAATCTTGCCTGCTGCTCGATATTTGACAAATGTGCGGCGTCGACCTCGAAGTAGCGCGCACCGGGTATTCGCTGCGCGATAAATCGTCCGTCGGCTGGCGGCGTGGCCGGATCGTGCGTGCCGGATATCACCAGGGTCGGCGACGCGATTGCCGCGATGCTCTCGCGCAGGTCAACTTCGCGCAGCGCCGCACAGCACGCGATGTATCCTTCCGTGCTGGTGCTCTCCACCATGTGCTTCACGCGCTCCACAATTTCCGGCGAGCTGTCGCGGAATCGCTCCGTAAACCAGCGCTCCATGGTTCCCGCCGCAATCGATTTCGTGCCGCCCTTGCGCACCGTTTCGATGCGCGCGTCCCAGATTTCGGCGTTGCCGATCTTCGCGCCCGTGCTGCACAGCACGAGCTTGTGCAATCGTTTGCCGGCATGAATGCCCAGCCACATGCCCGTCACGCCGCCCATCGACAATCCACAAAACGAAAAGTTCCCAAAGTCCGCTTCATCCGCGAGAGCAAGCACGTCGCGTCCCAACTGCTCGAACGAATATGGCCCGGGAGTCACTTCGCTTTGCCCATGCCCGCGCGTATCGTAGCGCAGCACGCGGAAATGTTTGCGCAACTCAGGCATTTGCGCATCCCACATCGCAAAATTGGTGCCCAGCGAATTGGAGAGCACCAGTGCGGGCGCGTTCGCCGGCCCCTCGATCTGATAATGTATATGACCGCCGTTAACGTGTGCGACAGGCATAGTTGCTAGACGCGCTCCAAAATCACGGCGATTCCCTGGCCAACTCCAATGCACATGGTGCAGAGCGCGTACCGCGTTTGCGTGCGCAGCAGTTGGTACATGGCCGTCGTTACCAGACGTGCGCCGCTCGCGCCGAGCGGGTGGCCAAGCGCGATCGCACCGCCATTGGGATTTACGTGCGGCGCATCGTCGGCAACGCCTAAGGC
>WNFH01003494.1_pt1 | contig 11157 bp, 11 predicted proteins | sample 5400411 | NCBI WGS metagenome assembly WNFH01 (sample SAMN13153347, study PRJNA577476) | soil metagenome | isolation source: 200 cm saprolite under Douglas fir tree site 2 hole 3 | place: USA:California | collected 2015-04-18
TGCGAGCCGTGGGATCGGGCTTCATCCTGAGCGCGGACGGCTACATCGTGACCAACAACCATGTCGTCGAGGACGCGATCGGCATCCAGGTGAAGCTGGGGGACGGCCGCGAGCTGGCCGCGAAGGTGGTCGGGCGTGATCCCAAGACGGACCTGGCCCTTCTGAAGGTAGAGGTCACCGGGCTACCGGTCATCCCCGTCGGGGATTCGAATGCGCTTCAGGTCGGCGAGCCGGTGATGGCTATCGGCAACCCGTTCGGCCTCGAGCAGACGGTCACCACTGGGATCGTAAGCGCGACCGGTCGAGTCATCGGCAGTGGGCCGTACGACAACTTCATTCAGACCGACGCCTCCATCAACCCGGGGAATAGCGGTGGTCCGCTGATCAACGCCCGGGGTGAGGTTATCGGCATCAACACCGCGATCGTCAGCCAGCGCGGCGGATCGGTGGGTATCGGCTTCGCGGTGCCCTCGAGCATGGCCAAGTCGGTTATTACGCAGCTCGCCGCGCACGGCAAGGTCGAGCGCGGCTGGCTCGGTGTGTCGGTCCAGCCCCTCACCAAGGAGCTCGCCCAGGGCTTCAAGCGCACCGACGCGACCGGCGCGCTGGTCGCATCCGTGGTGGAGGGCTCCCCGGCGGAGAAGGCCGGTGTGAAATCCGGGGACGTGGTCGTGGAGTTCGCCGGGAAGAAGGTTACGAAGTCCGCGGACCTGCCGAGCCTCGTCGCCGAAGCCCGGGTGGGCAGCGAGGTGCCGATGGTCGTGGTGCGCGAGGGCAAAGAGGTACGGCTCACCGCGCGGATCGCCCGGCTCCAGGACGAAGCGCCGTCCAAGGTCGCTGGGGTCGAGGGCAAGGGCCAGCTGGGTCTCTCGGTTCAGCCGCTCACCCCGCCGGTCGCCCGCGAGCTCGGCCTCAAGGTGAACGAGGGCGTGCTGGTGCGTGACGTCGTTGAGGGGAGCCGCGCCGGCGAGGCCGGCATCCGCGCCGGTGACGTGATCGTCGAGATCGATCGTCAGCCGGTTCGCACGGTAGACGACCTCAAGACGCGAGTGGACAAACACGCCAAAGGCGCACCGATGCTGGTGCTCGTGAACCGCGAGGGCAGCACGATGTACGTGGCGATTCCTGCCGCGTAGCTGAACATCGGGGGGAGCGACGCCGCTCCGCTTCCGTCCGTTTGTGTTCCCTTCGAGGGGCGCATAGACGCCCGGCAGAGTAGCACCGAAGGCCCCGAGCGCAGACCGCCGCGCCGGGGCCTTTCGTTTGTCCGCGAGCGCCCGGATTCGCCCCCGGCAGTCCAGGCCGGGGCGCTGGTGCGCGCCGTGGCGTTCGGCCTCAGACTTCCGTTGACAACCCATAGGAGTAAGCAGAGAGTCTCGCCACCGTCCTGACCGGCGAAATGGGGTGTGGGTCGGAACCACTGACCAAAATGAGGTTCACGCGACGGAGAGAGGAAGGAGGACATCATGAGAATGCTGAGCGGTGCTCTCGCCCTGGTCTTGTTGTTGGGAACGGTGCCTGTGGTCTGGGCGCAGGCTGATCCGGCCAAGGAGATCGCGGATATTAACCGGAAGCGAGGGGAGGCGGGCGCCAAGGGCGATATCGATGGACTCCTGGCCGACGTTGCGGATAACGTGGTACTCACTGCAGCCCGTGCCGGATTCAGGATGGAGGGCAAGCAGGCGGTGCGCGCGTTCCTTACCAATCTGTTCCAGAACTATCCGACGCGCCAGGAATTGGGCCGCCAGGTCACGTACCGCGCCTATCAGGAAGGCAACGTCGTCGTGGTCAACGGCTACAACGACCAGACATTCATCGACCGCAACGGGAGGATGAGCACGTTGATACAACGGATCAGCCAGACGTGGGTCAAGACCGGCGGTCGCTGGCTGCTCGTCGATTGGCACGTCTCGGGTATGCCGGGCGCCCCGTAGCCGGCTCGGCCTAAGCCTCGCCACCCTTGACGCCCCGGTGCTCGTCCAGGCCGGGGCGTTCTGCTATCCTGCTGTATGTGTCGCACGTTGCCCCCTTGCTCGACTCACATCGCGATGATAGCGACGCCTAGATAGAGGTTTACCCGTGACGTGCGAAATTGCCATCATGAATCGCTATGCCATAGCTCTCGCAGCGGACAGTGCGACAACAGTCACCTACTATGTGGGAACGGAGGCCAAGGAACGGTACTTCAAGGGTGCGAACAAGATTTTCCAGCTTTCAAGTCACCGTCCGGTCGGTATCATGATCTTCGGGACCGCGACCCTCCATGAAGTTCCGTGGGAACTCATCGTGAAGGAGTTCCGGCGACACCTGCATGACAGGTCATCAACGAATTAGAGGGCTACGCTAGCGAACTGTTCGACTTCATCCGAGGCCACGATCGTTTGTTCCCGACAGAGTATCAAGAGAAGGTCTTCCGGGAAGAAGCACACAAAATTGCATTCTTTGATCTCTTCGCCGCGCAACAAGACGCGGCCGTATCGCAGGCTGCTGACAAGACTGCCGCGTACCGCGATTTCTTCGCGAAGCGACTCGCGGAAATTGAGGCGAAGCCGCTACACGATGGTTTCGTGCGAGATGAGCTAGACGCTGCGTTAGCGCGACATAAGACCGCACTCGAAGGCGACCTACAGCAATTGGTCAAGTCTTTCCAGGTTGAGGCGCATGTTGACCGTGCGCAACTCGCCGAGTTGGCCATCCGGACCCTCTTGACCGACCCGGCCGAGTTCATGGCGTCCACAGGCGTTGTCATCGCCGGGTTTGCCGACCACGACTATTTCCCGCGCTATGTCGAGTACGCATGTTCAGCAATAATCCTCGGCAAAGTTATCTCGACGCAGCGGGAGCTAAAGGGCGTCTCACGGGACACCCCCGCCCACATCAAGGCTTTCGCAATGACCGATATGGTCAACACATTTCAGGTCGGCGTAAGTCCTGATGTCCATCGCGCCGCGTATACCGAATGGCGCAAGTCGCTTCGGGCCCTCGCCGAGGAGATCAGCAAGCGGGTGCCTGCCGGGGCCGTCGGTGATGTTGATGCTCTAATCGAAACCGTTTTCGACAAACATACGCGGCAATGGTTCACCGACGCGTGGGAGGCGCATACCGTACCACTGCTCCGCGTCGTCGGCTCTTTGCCCATAGATGAGATGGCCGATCTCGCTGAAACACTGATTGAACTTCAATCGCTCAAGGAGAAAGTAACGAAGCCCACAGAATCAGTCGGCGGTCCTATAGACGTCGCGGTAATCAGCAAGTCGGACGGATTCATCTGGATTAAGAGGAAGCAGTACTTCGAGGCCGCGTTGAACCCTCGGTTCTTTCAGCGGCAGGCGGGAGAAAGTCAATCATGACGGACGGCGAGCATGCTGCGAGTTACGAGGCTCTGTTTCAAGAGTTGATGCAGAAGCCAATCCCTCGCGAGGGATTCGTCCTCTCCAAGCGTCCTCTCGACCTGCTTCGGCGAGGCGACGTGGACGTCGATCCTTACGAACGCTGGCTAGCCGGGCAGTCGAAGGCCACGAGACCATGGTGACGCGCGGGCCGAAGGGGAAGTGATCGACGACGAGGGAGGGAGGCCGGCGCTCCGAACAGGTCGGGCCAGCACGCGCCGCAGTCGCCCCGGATTCAGGCGTGGTCGGCTGGAAGAACCCGAGCCGACGCTCGATCGGCAGGAGTTCACCGACATGCTCGCGCCGCTTGGCCCCCTCGTGGGCCTCGGGATGGGCGACGTAGCGACGACCCGGAGCGTTCTGCGCAAGGTGGGCTTGTCGAAGATCGTGATAAAGCCCGATGGCCTGGACGGCTGGAAGTTCACCGGCCCGGCGAACCTGATCGGGCTGGCGGTACACAAACGGACGCAAGCCGCTCCCCCCTACACCCCCACCGGTTACCCGAGCCGCACGCGCCCAGGATAGAGCCCAGGATCGGGTTGCGCCGGCGAAGCCGCCGCTCTAGACTCCGCATCGATCAGGAGGACCGACCGATGCCGACCGCGCATCTTCCCGGCGATCTGCTCATGCACTACGACGACGACGATTTCACCGATCCGTGGTCTCCAGCCGAAACCGTCATCCTGCATCACGGCAACGCCAAGAGCGCGAAGCTCTGGTACGCCTGGGTCCCTCTGCTCGCTCGAGACTATAGGGTCATCCGCGTCGATGCCCGGGGCTTCGGGAGATCCTCGGTTCCCCCACCCGGCTATCCCTGGTCGCTGGGAGGATTCGCAACGGATCTCGTCCATCTCATGGATCACCTCGACATCGACAAGGCGCACCTGATCGGGGAAACCATCGGGGGTACGATCGCGCTCGACTTCGCTCACCGATTCCCCGACCGACTGCACACCGTGACCACGTGCACCTCGCCCTACAAGTTCCGCGGGGTCCAGGCCTATCTGGACTATTACAACATCGTGAAGGAGCACGGCGTCGAGACCTGGGTCCGACAGACCGCCAATCGGCGGTTGGAGCCCGGCGCATCTGATCCCCGGCACCAGGAATGGTATACACAGGAGATGAGCCAGACTGCGAAGCACGTGGTGCTGGAAACCCTGGCCTATCTCGCGACCGTGGACTTGACACCCATCCTCCCGAAGATCACGACGCCCGCGCTGGTCCTGGTCGGCGAACGCAGCGCCATGAATACGCCGGATCGGGCGCAGAGCCTGGCGGCACTCTTGCCACGCGGAACCCTGGTGGAGGTGCCGGGCGCCAGCGGCTACGTCCAGCATTCCGCCCCGGCTCAATGCGTTGCGATCTGGCGAGAGTTTGTGCGATCCTCTCGCGCGTGAGGTCCTGCAGCCTCGGGGCCCGCCGCTTTAGGAGGGGACGGACATGGGGGACATCCTAGGAATCGGTACGACCCACTATCCGCCAGGTCTGGTGCCGGATGAATACAAGCCATGGCCCCTGGCCCGGATGCTCCACACCGATCCGCGCATTCCCGTGCACTTGAAAGATCCCGCCAACTGGCCCGAGCCGATGCGGGCCGAGTGGGGGAACGACGAAGGGATCACGGCCTTCAAGGCGCATCGGGCCCGCGTGTTCAGCGCGTTCCGTACCATCAGGGACGAGATCGCCGCCTTCCGACCCGACTTCATTCTCATGTGGGGCGACGATCAGTACGAGAACTTCCAGGACGACGTCATCCCGCCGTTCTGCGTGCTGGCCTACGACACGCTCACGTTTCAGCCGTTCAAGCGGCTCGGGAACCGGCCGAACATCTGGGGCGAGCCCGGCGACAAAGTATTCACGTGGCCGGGACAGCCGCTGGCCGGTCGTTACCTCACCGGCCGCCTGCTCGAAGCCGGTATCGACATGCCCTACGCGTACCGGCCGCTGCACGGCGATGGCGTCGCCCACGCGTTCGCCAACACGCTGCTGTACCTGGACCTGGACCGGCAGGGCTTCCCCTATCCCGTGCTGCCGGTGACGGTGAACTGCTACGGCCGCGACGTGGTGCGCTACCGCGGCGGCGGAACCCAGCACGCCGAGGAACCCGATCCGCCCGCGCCGTCGCCGCGGCGCTGCTTCGAGCTCGGGCGAGCCACGGCCCGGATCCTCAGGGACAGCCCCTGGCGCGTGGTCCTGATGGCGTCGTCGAGCTGGTCGCACGCGTTCCTGACCGAGAAGAATCACTTTCTCTACCCCGATCTCGAGGCTGACCGGGTCTTGCTCGAGCACTTGCGCGCCGGCGACTACGACACCTGGCGTGATGTTCCCCTGGCCCAGCTCGAGGCATCCGGGCAGCACGAAGTCCTGAACTGGGTCTGTCTGGCGGGGGCCGTGGCCGAGCTCGGCTACAAGATGGAGCTCGTGGACTGGGTGGAGACCTGGATCTTCAACGCGCCGAAGTGCCAGGCGATCTTCCGATGAAGGCCGTCTACATCGCCGAACCCGGAGGGCCGGAGAAGCTGATCTTCGGCGACCGTCCCGATCCCGAGGCGGGACCGGGCGAGGTCCTCGTCCGCGTCAGGGGGTCAGCCGTCAATCACGCCGATCTCGCGATCCGCGCCGGCCGCTCGGCGACCGGCGGGCTGCCGCGCATCCTCGGACTCGACATCGCCGGAGAAGTCGCGCGTCTGGGACCTGGCGTGACCGGGTGGAAAGAGGGCGACCGGGTCGTGGTGGAGAATCGCGTCAAGTGCGGCGCCTGCACGCCGTGTGTGCAGGGGCGCGACGAGTTCTGCGAGCGACAGAAGCGGCTGGGCGGCGAGCTCGACGGCGGTCACGCGCAGTACTGCAAGGTCCCCGCGGCCAATCTGCAGCGGATCCCCGACCGGATGGGATTCGAGGAGGCGGCGACGTTCCCGCTCGCGGGGCACACGGCCTGGCACTGTCTCGTCGAGCGCGTGCAGCTCCAGCCGTGGGAAGACATCCTGATCCAGGCGGTCGGCAGCGGCGTGGGAAGCTTCGGCCTCCTCATGGCCAAGGGCATCGGCGCCCGCGCCATTGTCACGGCGGGAAGTGACTGGAAGCTCGGGAAAGCCAAAGAGCTCGGCGCTGACGAGGGGATCAACTACACGACCACGCCGAAGTTCAGCCAGCGCGTCAAGGAGCTCACCGACGGCCGCGGCGTGGACGTGGTGTTCGACTGTGTCGGCGCAACCGTGTGGGATGAGAGTCTCGCGAGCCTCAAGCCCGGTGGCCGGCTGGTCATCACCGGGACGACGGCGGGGAGCCAGGTCCCGTTCAATCTGTCCGTTCTGCAGGGCCGTCCGTTGACGCTGATGGGCAGCGGCGCCCGCAGTCGGCGCAGCTTCGCCGCGATGATGCACATGGCGCACTACGGCGGTCTGCATGGCGTGGTCGGGCGGACGTTCGACCTGGCCGACACCGCCAAAGCGCACGAGGTCATGGCCGGGCGCGATTTCTTCGGCAAGCTGGTCCTGCGCGTGCCGTAGGATCATCCACGACAATCGGGGTGCGAGCGCGTCGCTCCAGGAGGCTCGGAACATGAACATCGTTCGCCTGTATACCGGCAAAGACGGCCAGACGCATATCGAAGAGTTGGACCCCACCACCCACCCGGAGTTGACGACCCTGCAGCCCACCAAAGGCATCGTCTTCCGGACGACCAAGCCCGGCCATTTCTCCGATTGGCACAATGCCCCGCGCCGGCAGTTCGTCATCACTCTGGCCGGCGAGGTGGAAATCGGCCTCGGCGACGGCACCGTGCGTCGATACGGTCCGGGTCACGTGACGCTGGCGGAAGACCTGACGGGGCGAGGGCACACGACGCGTGTCGTCGGCAGCGAGCCGCGCTTGTCCGTCACGATTCCTCTCGCGGACTGAGGAGGACGACCCATGGGACAGATTCTCGGGCTCGGCATCACCCACTACCCGCCGCTGTCGTACAAGGGCAACATGACCAGCCGCATCAAGCTGCTGCTCGCCGACCCGCTGCTCCCCGCGGGGCTGCAGTCGCCGGAGGGCTGGCACCCCACGATGCGGGAGCAGTGGAGCACCGACGAGGGCGCGAACCACTCCGAGAAGCATCGGAACGACCTGATCCACTACTTCCGAAAGGCCCGGGCCGAGCTCGACGCCTTCCAGCCCGACTTCGTGCTGCTGTGGGGCGACGACCAGTACGAAAACTACCGGGAGGACTGCGTGCCGCCCTTCTCGGTGCTGGCCTACGACTCGGTCGATGTGCAGCCCTGGAAGGGCCATCGCGGCGAGAACTGGTGGGACGAGCCCAAGGACAAGACGTTCACGATCACTGGCCACCGGGCGGGCGCGAAGCACCTGGTGTCCGCGCTGCTGAACGACGGGATCGACATCGCGTATGCCTACAAGCCGCTGCACCATTCTCTGGGTCACGCGTTCATGAACTCGGTCATGTACCTGGACATCGACCGGAAGGGATTCCCCTATCCGGTCGTGCCGTTCACCGTGAACTCGTACGGCCGCTGGCTGATCGGGGCCCACGGTGCGCCGATGACACCTTCGCAGGCGGCGAAGCTCGCGGGCCAGACCGAGCTCGACCCGCCGGGTCCGCAGCCGTGGCGCTGCTTCCAGGTGGGAGCGGCGGTCGCGCGCGGGCTCAGCAGCAGCCCCTGGCGCGTGGCGGTGATCGCGTCGTCCAGCTGGAGCCATTCGTTCCTGGTCGCGAAGCACTCCCTGATGTTCCCGGACGTGGAGTCGGACAAGCGTTATTACGAGGCGCTGCGTGACGGCGACTGGGCGACGTGGCGCAACACCACGATCGAGGAGGCCGAGGACCGGGGTCATCACGAGCTGCTGAACTGGTTCTGTCTCGCGGGCGCCATGGCGGAGCTCCAGCGCAAGCCCGACGAATCGGTGTTCCTGGAGTCGTGGATCTCGAACTCCGACAAGGTGTTCGCCGTCTTCAGGCCGTGATCGCGTGGTGCGGAGGAGCAGGAACATGAAAACGTCACGAGCGTCGTACGTCGGCATCGTCGCGGTCGGCATCGCCGTGCTCCTGACGGCAAGTCAGCTTCGGTCAACCGCTCAGCCAACCATCGATCCCGCGATCCGCATCGGCGCGAGCGATCTCGGCGGTAGGGTCACGAGCGCCAATGGGCCGGAAGCCGGCGTCTGGGTGATCGCGGAGACGACCGACCTTCCCACCAGGTTCATCAAGATCGTGGCCACCGACGATCGCGGGCGCTACGTCATCCCCGAGCTGCCGAAAGCCAATTACAGCGTGTGGGTGCGTGGGTACGGGCTGGTCGATTCGACCAAGGTTCGGACCGCGCCCGGGAAGTTCCTCGACCTGAATGCGGTGGTGGCGCCGAACGCGGCCGCCGCGGCCGAGTACTATCCGGCCATCTACTGGTATTCCATGCTCAAGGTACCGGAGAAGAGCGACTTCCCCGGCACCGGGCCTCAGGGCAACGGCATACCGGTCGCCTTGAAGAGCCAGACCCAGTGGCTCGACGTCGTGAAGACCAACGGCTGCTACACCTGTCACCAGCTGGGCAACAAGGCGACGCGCGCGATCCCGAAAGAGCTGGGTGATTTCAAGAACTCGGAAGAGGCGTGGGCGCGGCGCATCGTCTCCGGGCAAGCCATGACTCAGATGACCAACAACATCAAGAGGCTCGACCCTCCACGCGCCTATAAGCTCTTCGCGGACTGGACCGATCGCATCGCCGCCGGTGAGCTGCCCGCGTCGAAGCCGGCGCGGCCCCAGGGCGTCGAACGCAACATCGTCATCACCCTCTGGGACTGGGCCGGCCCCAAGGACTATCTGCACGACGAGATCTCGACCGACAAGCGCAGGCCCACCGTGAACGCCAACGGTCTGATCTACGGAACGCCCGAGGAGAGCACGGATCTCTTTCCGGTGCTCGATCCGGTGAATCACAAGGCGACCCAGGTGAAGATGCCGGTGCGCGATCCGAACACGCCCTCGTCGAAGCAGAACCCCATGACGCCGTCGCCGCACTGGGGACCCGGGCCCATCTGGGACAGCCAGACGAGCATGCACAACCCGATGTTCGACGAAAAAGGCCGGGTCTGGTTCACCTCGCGAGTGGGCGCACCGGCGAATCCGGATTTCTGCAAGAAAGGCTCGGAGCATCCATCGGCGAAGCTCTTTCCCCTCGAGGAGTCCAACCGCCATCTCTCCATGTACGATCCGAAGACGGGGAAGATCACGCTGATCAGAACGTGCTTCCCCACGCACCACCTCGTCTTCGCGGAGGATGCCAACAACACGCTGTGGACGAGCGCCGGTGGTCCCGGCAGCGGGGTCATCGGATGGTTGAACCGCAAGATGTTCGAGGCGACCGGCGACGAGCAGAAGTCCCAGAGCTGGACGGCCCTCATCCTCGACACCAACGGCAACGGCAAGCGGGATGATTACGTCGAGCCCGACCAGCCGGTCGATCCCACCAAGGACAAGCGCGTCGTGGCGGCCTTCTACGGCGTCGGCGTGAACCCGCTCGACGGCACCATCTGGGGCACGGTGCTCGGCTTCCCCGGGTACGTCATTCGGCTCAATCCGGGATCCAACCCGCCGGCGACCGCTCTCGCTGAAGTCTTCGAGCCACCCCTGCCCGGATACGGGCCGCGCGGCATGGACATCGATCGCAACGGCGTCGTCTGGACGCCGCTCTCGAGCGGGCATCTCGCGAGCTTCGACCGCCGCAAGTGCAAGGGGCCGCTCAACGGGCCCACCGCGACCGGTCAGCACTGTCCGGAAGGCTGGACGCTTCATCCATACCCGGGGCCACAGCTCATGAACGTGACGGATCCGGGCAGCGCCGAGGCGAGCTACTACGCCTGGGTCGATCAGTTCGACACGTTCGGGCTGGGACGGAACGTGCCGATCGGCACCGGGAACGCCAACGAGGCGCTGCTCGCCCTGGTGAACGGGAAGTTCGTCGTCCTTCGCGTTCCCTACCCCATGGGCTTCTACGCCAAATGGATGGACGGGCGCATCGACGATCCGAACGCCGGCTGGAAGGGTAAGGGGCTGTGGTCGACCTACGCCACGCGAACGCCCTTCCACGTCGAAGGCGGCAAAGGGACGACGAGCAAGGTCGTGAAGTTCCAGCTCCGCCCCGATCCGCTCGCGAGGTAAGCATGCCGATAACCACCATCACCATCCCTCGTTTCGCGACGGGCCCGACGCCGCCGCGCGCCGCGAGCGCCGACGGGCCCAACACGCTCCGCACCCGCGTCGCCGATCTCGTGGCCAAGATGGGGCCCCCGCCGTGGTCACGACGGGTCATCCAGGACGAGCGGCAGCTCGTGACATTGATCGCCAACCGTCCGGGCGGCGGCAACCGCCCGCACTGGCACGCGGACTTCGATGAATGGTGGGTCGTGATGGCCGGCGAGTTCACGTGGGAGCTGACGGGCGGCCTCGTCGTCGAGGCGCGCAAGGACGACATCGTCTGGGTGCCGCGAGGCACCGTGCATCACATCAAGACCGTGGGGACCGAGAACTCGCTCCGGCTCGCGGTGGCCATGCCGCCGGCCACTCACTACTTCACGCCCTGCGAGCAGTGCGGGTACGACGACGACGGCCCGCGCGAGTGGAACGCCTGAGCCGACGGCGCGCGGCGTGACTCGCTAGCCCGGATTGTTCACGAGCGCCACCCGCACGAGGCGGGCGGGGCCTGTCGCAGGGCCACGGCCCCGCCGGGCCGGCTCCGTCACCCGCTCGCCCGAATCGCAGCTCTTC
>WNFH01003495.1_pt1 | contig 11156 bp, 11 predicted proteins | sample 5400411 | NCBI WGS metagenome assembly WNFH01 (sample SAMN13153347, study PRJNA577476) | soil metagenome | isolation source: 200 cm saprolite under Douglas fir tree site 2 hole 3 | place: USA:California | collected 2015-04-18
AGGGCGAGAACGGCAAGGTCTCGAGCGCGTCGATCGCGGAGTGGCTCAAGGCCGGGCTCGACGCGCCGGAGGCGTATGTCGGCAATCAGAACGGCGACGTGAAGGCGGCGATCGCGGGCGCGGCCAAGAAAGTGGAGTCGGTCTACGCCTATCCCTACCAGAACCACGCCACCATGGAGCCGATGAATGCCACCGCGCTCTACACGCCGGACAAGTGCGAGGTCTGGTGCGGCACCCAGAACGGCGAAGCCGCGTTCGCGGCGGTGTTGGAGGCATCCGGCCTGCCGGCGGCGAGCTGCGAGGTGCACAAGATGCTGCTCGGCGGCGGCTTCGGCCGGCGCGGCCGCAGCGACTACGTGACCCAGGCGGTGCTGATCGCCAAGCAGATGCCGGGCACGCCGGTGAAGCTGACCTGGTCGCGCGAGGAGGACATGACCCATGGTTCCTATCATCCGGTCATGCAGTGCAAGCTCGTCGGCGCCTTCGATGCCAACAACAACCTGACCGGCCTGCACATGCGGCTGGCTGGGCAGTCGATCCTGGCCTACGTGTTCCCGCAGAACCTGCAGAACGGCAAGGATCCGCTCACCTTCCAGGGCCTCATGCCCAAGGGCCAGGAGCACGGCTTCGGCTACTCGGTCCCGAACCTGCTGATCGACCATGCCATGCGCAATCCGCACGTCCCGCCGGGCTTCTGGCGCGGCGTGAACATCAACCAGAACGCCATCTTCCTCGAATGCTTCATGGACGAATTGGCGCTCGCGGTCGGCCAGGATGCGCTCGAGTTCCGGCGCAAGCTGATGGCCAACCATCCGCGCAACCTCGCCGTGCTCAACGCGGTGGCGGAGCGAGTGGGTTGGGGCAAGCCCGCCCCGCAGGGCGTCTACCGCGGGCTTGCGCATATGATGGCGTTCAACAGCTATGTGGCGGCGGCGGCGGAAATCTCCGTCAGCGGCGGCAACAAGATCAAGATCCACCGCATCGTCGGCGCCACCGACCCGGCCTATGCGGTCAATCCGGCGCAGATCGACCGCCAGGTCGCGGGCTCGTTCGTCTACGGCCTGTCCGGCCTGTTCTACCAGGAATGCACCGTCAAGGACGGGCGCATCGAGCAGACCAATTTCGACACCTACAACTCGATGCGCATCGCCGAGATGCCCAAGGTCGAATCGATCATCATGCCGGCCGGGGGCGAGACCTGGGGCGGCGTGGGCGAGCCGACGATCTGCGTGGCCGCGCCGGCGGTGCTCAACGCCTATTTCAACGCGACCGGCAAGCGCATCCGGTCGTTCCCCTTGAAGAACCACGATATCCAGATCGCCTGATTCGCAACGGCTGAAGACCAAGGCAAGCGGCGGCCCGAGGGGTCGCCGCTTCGTTCATGCCCGCGCGATTTCCCGTGCGCGCGCAATGGTTTTTTGCGTGCTCCCGTTTTCGGACGGGAAAACCGGTTCCCACTTTTCCCGAAAATGCTCTAAGGTCGGGCCGGGGACGTCGGACCGCCGGTTCCGGGGCGGCCGCGTCGGGCTGGGAGCGAGGGCATGGCGCGCCTGACCGTCAATGGGAAATCCCATGACATCGACGTCGAGCCGGAGATGCCGCTGCTTTGGGTGCTGCGGGACGAGCTTGGTCTCATGGGCACCAAATACGGCTGCGGCATCGCGCAATGCGGCGCCTGCACGGTGCATGTCGACGGCGAGCCGGTCCGCTCCTGCTCGCTGCCGGTAGGCGCGGCCGCCGGCCGGGAGATCGTCACCATCGAAGGCCTGGCAGCGAGCGGCGCCCTGCATCCCGTGCAGAAGGCGTGGCTCGAGCTCGATGTTCCGCAATGCGGCTATTGCCAGAGCGGCATGATCATGGCGGTGGCGGCGCTGCTGCGGGACAAGCCGAAGCCGACCGATGCCGACGTCGACGCCGCCATCACCAATATCTGCCGTTGCGGGACCTATCAGCGCGTCCGCGCGGCGATCCGCGCCGCCGCGAGCACCAGCGGAGTGAGCCAGCGATGAGCCGCGCGCCGCTGCTCGACCGCCGCACGTTACTGGTGAGCGTCGCCGCGGCCGGCGGCTCGCTTGCGCTCGGCTTCGACGTCCCGTTCGGCCCGTCCCCCGTTCGCGGGTCGACCACGCCTGCGGAAATCACCGCCTGGATCGTGATCGAGCCCGACGACACCGTGATCATCCGCGTCGCCAAGTCCGAGATGGGCCAGGGCGGCTTCACCGCGCTGCCGATGCTGGTCGCGGAGGAGCTCGAATGCGATTGGAGCAAGGTGAAGGCCGAATTCGCCGCCCCGCAGGACAACCTCCGGCGCGACCGCGCCTGGGGGGACATGTCGACGGGCGGCAGCCGCTCGATCCGGACGTCGCAGGAGGCGCTGCGCAGAGCCGGCGCGATCGCCCGCGCGATGCTGATCGGCGCCGCGGCGGCGCAGTGGAACGTTGCCGCTTCCGAGTGCCGGGCCGAGAGCAGCGTGATCACCCACCTTCCAAGCGGCCGCACGGTGCGCTTCGGCGCGATCGCCGAAGCGGCCGCGCGCCGCGAGCCGCCGGCGAGCGTCACCCTCAAGGACCCCCGAAGCTGGAAGCTCGTGGGCACGCCGCGCAAGCGGCTCGAGATCATCGACAAGGTCGAGGGCAAGCCGATCTACGGCATCGACGTGCGTCTGCCCGGCATGCTGCATGCCGCGGTGATCCAGTCGCCGGTGTTCAAGGGGAAGCTGAAGGCGGTCGACGAGGCCGCGATCGCGGGCATGCGGGGCGTCCGCAAGGTCGTCAAGCTCGACGACGCCGTCGCCGTCGTTGCCGACAATTGGTGGCGGGCGAAACGGGCGGCCGAAGCGCTCGCCGTCACCTGGGACGACGGCGCGAACGGCCAGGTCACGAGCGACGGCATCGACGCATTCCTGCGCAGCGGTCTCGCCGCCGACGATGCCGGCATCGGCCGCAAGGATGGCGACATCATCGCCGGCCTCGCCAAGGCCGCCAAGCGGGTCGAGGCCGAATACCGCGTGCCGTTCCTGGCGCACGCCACCATGGAGCCGCAGAACTGCACCGTCCACGTCCGCGGCGAGGAGGTCGAGGTCTGGGCGCCGACGCAGAACGGCGAGGCGACGCTCTCGGCCGCCGCCCGCGCCGCGGGCGTGCCGCCGCGCAACGTCGTGGTCCACAAGACCATGCTCGGCGGCGGTTTCGGCCGCCGCGGCCTGACGCAGGATTTCGTGACCCTCGCGGTCAAGATCGCCCGCGAGCTGCGCGAGCCGGTGAAGGTGCTGTGGACGCGCGAGGAGGACCTGCGCCACGACTTCTACCGACCGGCGGCGATGGCGAGGATGACCGCCGGCCTCGATGCCGCCGGCATGCCGGTCGCTTGGCACGTGCGCCTCTCCGGTCCTTCGATCCTCGGCATGCTGCGCCCGGCGCTCGTCGACAGACATTTCCAGGAGGGATTCCTGGACGACATGCCCTACGACGTCCCGAATTATCTCGCCGACTATGCGATGCGGATGACGCACGTGCCGGTCGGGTTTTGGCGCTGCGTCAATCACAGCCAGAACTGCTTCTTCAAGGAAAGCTTCATCGACGAGCTGGCGCACGCGGCGCAAGCCGATCCCTACCGATACCGGCGCAGGATGCTGCGCCGCCACCCGCGCGCGGCGAAGCTCATCGCGGTGCTCGATGCGGCCGCCGCGCGCACGGGCTGGGGGACGCCGCCGCCGGCCGGCGTCCATCGCGGCCTCGCGCTCAACGAGGTGCGCGGCACCTACACCGCGGCCGTCGTCGAGATCTCGATCGGCCAGGAGCTGCGCGTGCATCGCGTGGTCAGCGCCATCGATTGCGGCCACGTCGTCAATCCGATGACGGTCGAGATGCAGGTCGAAGGCGCGACGGTCTATGCGCTCACCGCCGCGCTCTACGGCGAGATCACCATCCGGGACGGCCGCGTGCAGCAGTCGAATTTCCACGACCACCGCATGCTGCGCCTCTCGGAGATGCCAAGGGTCGAGACCGTGATCGTGCGCAGCGGCGACGGCTGGAACGGCGTGGGCGAGCCCCCGGTTGCCGTGGTCGCGCCGGCGTTGTGTAATGCGGTGTTCGCGGCGACGGGCAAGCGCATCCGCTCCCTGCCGCTCAAGAACCACGATCTGAAGCACGCATAGGCAGGAACGGTCCGCGCCGAGGCGGCGCGGACCGGCACTCGGGAGGCTCCGACATGAATGCCGCGGGGATAATGGCTGCTGCCGCCTTGGTTTTCGCGACGATCGCCTCGGCCGCCGGTGCGGCCGACGCGCCGGCCGGGGCGGCGTCCTGCTCGGGCTGCCATCCGGCGAGCCGGACGGCGGACACGATCGTGACCCGGCTCACCGGCCGCAAGCCCGACGACATCGTCGAGGCGATGCAGGCGTTCAAGTCCGGGCAGCGTCCGTCGACCGTGATGGATCGCATCGCCAAGGGATTCTCCGAGGACGAGATCAAGGCCATCGCCGCCTGGTATGGCACGCAAAAGGATTGAGGACGGGAGGCCGCCATGACCGCAAACCGCACCAGCCGACGTGATTTCCTCAAGGTCGCGGGAGGCGCGATGCTGCCGCTGCCTGCGCTCGCCCGCCCCGCCGTCGCGCAAGGCGCGGCCGGGCGAGTGGTGGTCGTGGGCGGCGGCTTTGCCGGAGCGACCTGCGCCCGCTTCGTCAAGCGGATCGACCCGCGCATCGCCGTGACCCTGGTCGAGGCGAGCGCGACCTTCACCGCCTGTCCCTTCAGCAACGGCGTCATCGCGGGCCTGCGCGAGCTCAAGGCGCAGGAATTCACCTACGACAAGCTCGCCGCCGATCAGATCACCCTCGTCGCCGCGTCGGCGACCGGGGTCGACGTGCCGGGCCGCGCGGTGACGCTGAGCAACGACACGCGGCTTCCTTACGACCGCCTGGTGCTGGCGCCGGGCATCGACATCCGCTGGGACGGCTTGCCCGGCTACAACGAAGCCGCCGCCGAGCGCATGCCGCATGCCTGGAAGGCCGGCGCGCAGACGCTGCTGCTGCGCCGCCAGCTCGAGGCGATGGCGGATGGCGGCACCGTGATCATCTCCGCGCCCGCCAATCCCTTCCGCTGCCCGCCGGGGCCCTATGAGCGGGCGAGCCTGATTGCGTATTATCTCAAGACCAAGAAGCCGAAGTCGAAGCTCATCATTCTCGACGCCAAGGACGCGTTCTCCAAGCAGGGCCTGTTCCAGGGCGCCTGGAAGGCGCTCTATCCCAATCTCGAATGGGTGTCGCTGTCGAACGGCGGCAAGGTCACCTCGGTCGACGTCGGCGAGATGACGCTGGTCACCGATTTCGGCCGCCACAAGGCCGACGTCGCCAACGTCATCCCGCCGCAGAAGGCCGGACGGATCGTCGAGATCGCGGGCACCGCCGACCGCACCGGCTGGTGCCCGATCGACCCGGTGACGTTCGAATCGAAGCTGCAGCCCAACGTCCACGTCATCGGCGATGCCGCGATCGCGGGCGCGATGCCGAAATCCGCGTTCGCGGCGAATGCCCAGGCCAAGGTCTGCGCCGCCGCGGTCGCCAAGCTGATCGGTGGCGGCACGCCGGACGAGCCCAAGCTCATCAATACCTGCTACAGCCTGCTGGCGCCCGATTACGGCATCTCGGTCGCCGGCGTCTATCGGCCGGCGGACGGTCAGCTCAAGGAGGTCGAAGGCTCGGGCGGCGTGAGCCCGGCGAACGCGCCGAGCTCGTTCCGCGCGCAGGAAGCGACGTTCGCCAATGGCTGGTTCAACACCATCACCGCGGAAGTCTTCGGCTGAGCGGTTTCGTGCCGGCGTGCTGGCGGCGGCGCTCGCCGCCGGCACGGCGAGCTTCGTCGATTGCGGGCGGGCGCAGGAGGGCGCGCAAGCGCAAGGCAAGCTCCGCCGCTATGCCGTCGTGGCGGATGCGATCCCCGAATCGCTCACCGGCGCGAAAGGCGACCCGGAACGCGGGCGGGCGATCGTCGTTAACCGTCAGGTCGGGCTGTGCCTGCTTTGCCACAGCGGGCCCTATCCCGAGGAGAAGTTCCAGGGCACGTTGGCGCCCGACCTCAAGGGAACCGGAGCGCGTTGGTCGGAAGGTCAGTTGCGCCTGCGGATCGTCGATGCGCGGCGCCTCAACGCGGACACGATCATGCCGGCCTATTATCGCATCGATGGTCTCACGCGCGTGGCGCCCGCGTTCCAGGGCAAGCCCGTGCTGACGGCCGAGCAAATCGAGGACGTGGTCGCGCACCTTGCGACCTTGCGCGACTGACGGTTTTGCCCGAGGAGACCGCGGTAGCCAATGCGCCGAGAAGCGAATAAATTGACCGCCATGAACGATGATCTCCCGCAGGCGACCCGGCGCCGCTTCCTGATGAAGGCCGCGGCGCTTGCCGGCGGCATCGGTCTCGGGCTTCCGCCCGCGGCCGAGCGCGCCGCTGCCACGCCGGCTTCCATGAAGGATGCGATCCGGAAAATCGTCGGCGAAGCGACGATCCGCAAGGGCAGGGTCAAGCTCGACCTGCCGCCGCTGGTCGAGAACGGCAACGCGGTGGCGCTCACCGTTTCGGTCGACAGTCCGATGACGGCGGCCGACCACGTCAAGGCGATCCACATCTTCAACGAGAAGAACCCGCAGCCGAACGTGGCGAGCATCCGTCTCGGGCCGCGCGCCGGACGGGCGACGGTCGCGACCCGCATCCGGCTCGCCGATTCGCAGACCGTCGTCGCCATCGCGCAGATGAGCGACGACTCGTTCTGGTCCGACGAGGTCGACGTCGTGGTCACGCTGGCGGCCTGCCTCGAGGGAGTGTGACCATGGCGCGCACCCTGATCAACGTTGCGGCGAAGGCGAAGCGCGGCGAGATCGTCGAGATCAAGACCTTGATCTCGCACGTGATGGAAACCGGCTTCCGCCCCGACAGCGCCGGCAAGCTGCTGCCGCGCGACATCATCACCGACTTCGTCTGCAGATATAACGGCGAGGAGATTTTTCGCGCCGAGCTTTATCCGGCGATCTCGGCCAATCCGTTCTTCACCTTTTCCACCGTCGCCACCGAGAGCGGCACGCTGAGCTTCGCCTGGACCGGCGACAACGGCTTCGAGGCGACCGCTTCCGCCGCCATCACCGTCGAATGAAGGCGGCAGCGGTCGTCGTCGCCGGCGCCTTCCTCTGCGCGACCGCGGTCGCCGGCGAGATCCCGCTCTCCGAGCGCAAATCCGGCTATGAGTTCATGGGCCGCGACACCCGCGCCATGCAGGACGACGACGCCAGCAATCCCGGCACGCTGTGGGTGCTCGACGGCGAGACGCTGTGGAGCCGCAAGGACGGCGACGCCGGCAAATCGTGCCATGATTGCCACGGCGACGCCGAGGCGAGCATGAAGGGGGTCGCGGCGCGCTATCCCGCCTTCGATGCCGGGCGCGGACGACCGGTCGATCTCGAAGGCCGGATCAACATCTGCCGCGCCGACCGGCAACGGGCGACGCCGCTGCCGCTCGAAAGCAAGGAGCTGCTCGCTCTCGCGGCCTATGTAGCGCTGCAATCGCGCGGGATGCCGATCGAGGTCGCGAACGACGAGCGCACGAAGCCGTTCCTCGACGCCGGCCGCGACATGTTCACGCGCCGCCAGGGGCAGCTCGATCTCTCCTGCGCGCAATGCCACGACGACAACTGGGGCCAAAAGCTCGCCGGCGCTCCGGTGCCGCAGGCGCATCCCACCGGCTATCCGCTCTATCGGCTGGAATGGCAGGCGCTCGGATCGCTGCAGCGAAGGCTGCGCAATTGCATCAGCGGCATGCGCGCCGAGCCTTATCCCCTGGGCGCGTCGGAATACGTCGACCTCGAGCTCTACCTGATGTGGCGCGCCCGCGGGATGAAGCTGGAGACGCCGGCGGTGCGGCCGTAATCGTACGTTCTTGTAGGATGGGTTGAGCGAAGCGAAACCCATCATCTATCCCCGAAACGGTCGCGTAGGACAAGCAAGCGATTCTGGTCATCTTTCTCCGAAATCGCTTCCGTCATCTCTGATATCGCCCGCCCAATCCTCGGGGTAAACGCCAAGCCGTACCATTCGCTGAAACGATGAATATGGCCACTCTCGCACCCGTTGGGCATGGCCATGCTTCACCGGATTGAAGTGAATGTAATCGACGTGGCGTGCAAAATCGGCTTCATCGCGCAGCGTGTGCTCCCAATATCGCCGCTGCCAAATGCCCCGCTCCCCTCTGCCGGCACGGCTTGCTGAAACCTGCTCGCCTGGCGGTAAGGCGCGCGAAAACGTTGATTTGATCAATCGCCACCGCAGAGAGAAGTCGGGGTCCCCATCGGGCAGTGTCCAAACGGCATGCAAGTGATCCGGCAGCACTACGGTTGCCTCGACGATAAATGGGTGTCGCGTCTGCGTGTAGCGAAATGCGTCGCGCAGCAGTTCGATGTGGTCAATCAGCAGGCGTGACCGTCGATCTGCCAAATTGACTGTGAAAAAATAGCTGCCGCCGGGGACAAAATTGCGCCGATAGTTCGTCATCGATCGCTGATTCCCGAGCTGATCGGTTCGCATCGCTCAACCGATGCTACCAAATACGCGCATGAAAGGTGATGGGTTTCGCTGCGCTCAACCCATCCTACGAAAACCGGCGCGCCCGCGGGATGAAGCTGGAGACGCCGGCGGTGCGGCCGTAGCACTGCTCGGCCGTCGTTGCGATGTCCACAGCAAGGTTGGGTCGAGTGCGACGTAGGGTGGGCAAAATCGCCTGCTGTGCTCCACGTTTTGCGATCAGTCGCGAGCGATCCCCGCTCGGAGGCGGGGACAGGCTTTGCCCACGCGTGTTCATCCGCCCGATCCGCGTGGGCACGGCGCTGCACCGCTCGCGTGGCGAGAGCCGAGTTTTGGCCCGCGCCTTTGCCCACCCTACAGCGTGACGATCCAAGTCTTCACGATGTCAAACAGCCCGCAAATAGCGAATAGAAAAACCTGTTGCCCCCTATTCGCTGTTCGCCATTCGCATACCTTCTCGTTCCCGCGACGCGTTGCGCCCGGGGTTTGAACCTTCCCTTCATCCACCCCGACGAGGGGTGGCGGAGCGCCGAGACGGCGCTCGGGTGCAGCGGCACCCGCGACGTGCCGAAGCGCGTCCAAGACGCGCGTGAACGCGCTTTTGCGCGGCACGCCAGGCGCTTGCGAGGCGCCTTATCGTCCCCCAGCGGGGGGACGCGCGCCTCTCGGCGCTCCACCGTGGCGATTTTCGGCCCGGGCCCGTGCTTCCATCTCCGGCATTTCCTCCGGATCCGTGCAGCGATGCTCCTCGCGGCCAGGTCGTAGTGCCTGGCGGACGGGGTCCCGGACCTCCCGGGGCTGACGGTTACGAGCCGCCGCCGCGGGACGCCACGCCTTGCTCCGCCAACGGGACCGTCTCCGGAGACGCCCCTCGATGAGCGAGACTGATGCGACTCGTAGCATAGCCGCGATACAAAGTCAAGTAATAAATTCGTGATGTAGTCAAGCTCAAGCCGAAGCTAGCCAAATACGGGCCACTACCGCCCTGCGATGTATCTGCCGGTCCATTGGCGCGATTTTCATTCGTCAAGCCGAGAAATCACGCGAAACGATGTCGTTCGACGAATAGGGGCATGTTTCCGCGAAGCGTTGCGGATCGAGATCGGTCTCGTCGACGGCCCGCAGCCGTGCGCGGCGATAGGCGCGGGCGACCGCCTCCTCGACGCGAGGCCGCAGGCCCGGATTGTCGGCGAGGATTTGCTCGAGCTCGATGCGTCGTTCCTTGATCGATACGATCGAGCTTCCGGTGCGGCGCTGGGGCTGATGATCCCAGATCAAGAAATGCAGCAAGAGATCGCGTAATGTGTCGACGAGCTTGTCGAACTGTGCGCGGCCCAGCGATTCGATCTCCTCCGCCACGTTCTCGCGATCCACGGCATCCCAGCGCCCTTCGCGCACCAGCCGAGCCTGCTCCAGCGACCAGGAATAGAGGTCGCGGTCATAGGCGGCGCCGTCCGGCTCGTGAGTGGGCACCGGGGCGGCATCGTCCGGGCGCGAGCGGATGGTCATTCGGCAGCGTGCGCAGCGGTCGCGTCGAGCGCCACCAAAGCGACCATATGATCGCGCAGGTCGGATGCAGCTGCGGGATCGTCTCTCAGCGAGGACAAGGTGCGAGGAGCGGGGAGCGGGCGGCCTTCCTTCGCCTCCACCTCCGCATAGAGCGCCAACGCTTCCCCGGCATTCCGCAATGCCTCATCCACGTCGTCGCCGGCCGAGAAGCAGCCGGGAAGATCGGGAAACCAGAGTCCGACGGCCTTGTCCGGCCCGGCATCCTCGACAATGGCAACGTAGTGGGGCATCGGCGGCCGCTCAGTCGTGCTTCCATCCAGCCTGCGTATAGATATTACGAACAAGCCCTCGCCCCAAGTCCTTCTTCGGGTGGGGCAAAACGATGTTCTGCTGCCTTCTTTGGGTACTTGAACACGCGGTGCGAACCAGCCACGCAAGTACCGAGCGTGGACATCCGGACATCGCGACTTCGTGTGAGCGCAATAGGCAGGCCATGACGAGGCCAAGATAGCGACGAACGGTGTTGCGATTGTCGCTGCTCGAGAGGAGATCATGTAAATGCTGTCAATGCCGCGAGATCAAGCGCGGGTCCACGCCGCAAAATACTCAACAGACGCTTCGGTGTGTCGCCAGGGCGAGGCGCTGCAGGCCCCCCAGTATCTTTTAGCACCAAATGGTCCCGCGTGAAATCAAGCACCTTCAAGTTACGCTTGAACCTCATTCCAGAAAATTGACTAAGGTCTAGCATGTAAACCTCGGATTTGTGGCCAGCTTGTCTCTCATCAGATACGCTCGCATTGATCAAATGGATCAGTCGGAGATCCATTAGGCTCTGCAGCAGCTCGTATTCCTTTTGGTGCGTCTCCTTGTCGCGGAAATCGATCCGAAAATAAGTTACTTGCTTCGTCTCCAAAAGAAATTCGCGCAACCGATTAAGGACCTCGATACGTGCCTCGGCTCTGCCAAGGGATGAAGCCGCGTCGTCTTCGAGTTCTTGCAACTTGATCTGTGCAATACGGCCCGCCGATTCATTGACGTCTTGAACTCGCGCAGACTTAGCATTTGTCCGTTGACGTG
>WNFH01003497.1_pt1 | contig 11153 bp, 12 predicted proteins | sample 5400411 | NCBI WGS metagenome assembly WNFH01 (sample SAMN13153347, study PRJNA577476) | soil metagenome | isolation source: 200 cm saprolite under Douglas fir tree site 2 hole 3 | place: USA:California | collected 2015-04-18
CAGGACACCGACCCCAGGACACTGAGCCTGGGTATCGACACACCTTCGCCTCGCCGTGATGATGCCCGCCCTGCATAAAACCTAATCCTGGCTCGACACGATAACCTAAAAATGGTACAACATAATAACCTAATGAGGGAACAGCGCCAAAACCTAATGATAGGACACGGCTCATGGCAACGCCGCAGGAGAAACTGGTCGAATCCCTTGAAGCCCTGAGGGTGCTTCAGGACCGGGGTGTCGTCGCCATCCGGGCCGCCGACCTCAAACGGGTGCACCGGGAGCGCCTGCTCAAGAACGGCTTCCTGCAAGAGATCATGAAGGGCTGGTATATAGCCGCGCGCCCGGACGAGGCCGCCGATGAGAGCACAACCTGGTATGCCTCCCTCTGGGCCTTCTGCGCCGCCTATCTGCGCGAGCGCTTTGGCAGCGACTGGTGCCTGTCACCGGAGCACTCCCTGTCCCTGCACGCCGGCAACTGGACCGTGCCGCCGCAGCTTGTGGTGCGCTCTCCCAGGGGCGGCAACAAGGCCACGGCGCTGCCCTACGGCACTTCACTGTTCGATGTTCGCGCCGCTCTACCTGACGAAAAGGATATCGAAGAGAGGGAGGGGCTGCGGCTGTTCTCGCTGCCCGCGGCCCTGATAGCCAGTTCGCCCGGATTCTTCGAGAACAATCCCACTGACGCACGCGCGGCCCTTGCGACCATCCGCGATGCTTCGGAAGTGCTGGACCGCCTTCTGGAGGGCGGGCGCAGCAAGATCGCCGGACGGCTTGCGGGAGGGTTCCGCAACATCGGACGCGACCGGATCGCCGATGACATCCTGAAGACCATGCGCGCTGCCGGTTATACCGTGCGCGAACAGGACCCGTTCAAAAGCAGGATTGATCTTGTGCTGCCGAGGCGCGAGGCGTCCCCCTACGCGGGCCGCATACGCCTCATGTGGCAGCAAATGCGCGGGGCAGTGATCGACAGTTTTCCCTCGTCGCCCGGACGACCGAAGAATATCGACGCCTATCTCAAGCACGTGGAGGAGGTCTATGTCACCGACGCCTATCACTCGCTGTCCATCGAAGGCTACCGCGTCAGCCCGGCGCTGATCGATCGCGTCCGCCGCGGCAACTGGAACCCTGACGCAAATGAGCAAGACCGCGAGCATCGCAATGCGCTTGCCGCTCGCGGCTACTGGCTCGCCTATCAGGCCGTGCAGAAGAGCCTGCGGAGGGTGCTGCGCGGCGAGAATCCGGGAGCCGTTGCTGATGAAGATCACCGCGCCTGGTACCGTGAGTTGTTCGCGCCGAGCGTGACCGCGGGATTGCTGCGGGCGGCCGACCTTGCCGGTTACCGCAATGGGCCTGTTTTCATCCGGCGCTCAATGCATGTTCCGCCTAACCGCGAGGCCGTGCGCGATGCCATGCCGGTGTTTTTTGAGATGCTGACGCACGAGACCGAGCCGTCAGTGCGGGTCGTGCTCGGCCACTTCATCTTCGTCTACATTCACCCCTATATGGACGGCAATGGGCGGATCGGCAGGTTCCTCATGAACGTGATGCTGGCGGCAGGCGGATACCCCTGGACAGTCGTGCCCGTGGAACGGCGGGACGCCTACATGGCCGCTCTCGAAGAGGCAAGCGTGCGGCAGAATATCGTGCCATTCGCCGACTTCCTTGCGCAGCTTGTCGATGCGGGACTTCGCGGTAAGACAGTAGCCAAGGTGCCGGCAGCCGGTGATCGGAGTTTTAGAACCTCGGATGATCGGAATGGGGGGTGGGGGTAAGAGGCGGTGGTGTGGTGGGGCTCCTCTCGGCGTTCGTCGCCTACGGCCGTTGGCGGCTGGCGCCGCAAAATTAACCTGGCATAATTTGCGTTTGCGAAAAGCAGGACAACCACTCAAAGTGGAATCATGAAAATTAATATTGTGCCCCGGAATTTTGCCGAATCTTTAATCAAGCACGGCCTGTTTCCCGAAGCATCCAAGTCGGCTAAGTCGATTGCCTGAATAGGAGCTACCGCCGATTTTTTCAATGCCGGAGTATAGATAGATGGAGAGGTGGTTCAGTAGCAACTGTCAGCGGCGCTGCCAAAGCGGCTTTGATACAATACAACTATTATGAGCAAGGCCACAGAAACAGCCGCAAAGATGATCGAGTCTCTTCCAGAAGCCGCACAAGAACGAGTCGTCGAAGAACTGCGGGCTTTGGTGGAAGACGCCCGAGACGAGGCGAAGTGGGACGATCTTGTCGAGAAAAAGAAAGACGGTTTGGTTGCCGCCGCCCGTAAGGCGCGAAAAGAAATAGCGAAGGGCAAGGGGACCGACATGGATTTCGACAAGCTGTGAAATCCAAGACTCTTCCGAGCTTATTGTCTGTATCAGGAGCCAGCATGAAAACGAATCTCAAACGAAAAAACTATTATCTTGACGAGAAAAAAATCCGCCGCGCACGGGCGATCCTGGGCACGAAGACCGAGACCGAGGCCTTTGACGCTGCTTTGAACCTGGTAGTCTTCAGAAAAGAAATTCTCAAATCACTGGAAAAAGTTGCGGGCAAAGGTGGTGTGGAGAAGGTTTTTTAGTGGCAAAGCACCTGATCGACACAGACCTGTACATCGATCTTATTCAAAGCGGAACAACGCTCCCCCTCATACGCGAGCTCTATGATAAAGACGCTCCGGGCATTTATTTCAGCTCCATCGTAGCCCAAGAACTGTTGGCCGGCGCCCGCTCTCTTGCCGGGAGAACGCGTGTAGAGATATTGTTCAGGCCATTCGAGAGAGTCGGTCGAGTTGTAACTCCCAGTCACTACCAGTGGAACGATACCGGAGGAATTTTGGCCAAAGTTCTAGAACAGCGGCCGGATCTCAAAAGCAAACTGCCGGTCTTGGTCAATGACTGTTTGCTGGCTTTGAGCGCCCGCTCACTCGGCGCGACCCTGTATTCCAGGAACCGAGACGACTTCATGCTGCTTCGGAGCATACGCTCCTTCGCCCTAGTCGTGATCGGTTGAATGTCACAGGTAAAGATTCGACCCCGAAGTTTTCCTCGACCCCGAAGCTTTCCTCGATACGCGGCAAACCCGGCTTCCGGAGCGAACCAATGCTGACTGAGCCTCAGGGTCGAAGACGGGACGGTGAGTTTATCGAACCGTAGGATGGATCGAAGGTTCGACCTTGAGGACTCGGCCTGAGGCTCGTCCCGAAGGCTCACCTCGAAAGGTGATCTCTTTTACCGAGGGCTCTCTTCCAGACGGGGCGTGGGACTCTTCCCAGAGACCTAAGTGTTGCAGGATTTTTTTAATGACATCGGGCTGGTCAATGAAGCTGATGATCCGTATCTCCCCTTCACACTTAGGGCAGGTAAGCGGGTCGGTTTCATAAACTTTTCTAATAAAGTAGGACCAGAAAAGCGAACGGCGACCGACGCCACAATTTTCTATTTGAGATAACCTCGCTCGCGATAAAAACGCTTGGCGCCGGGGTGGAGCGGCACATCGTCGGGCGCCTCTTCGTCGTTGGCGCAGAGTTGGGCGATGTCGAGCGGCTTATAGTTATCCGTGGGGATCAAATCCTTACGCTTCTCGATCGCCTCGCACAGCGCGTAGGCAACATCGTCGGGCATGTCGGCGCGCACGATCATCGGCCAACCGCTGAAATCGAGAGTCGAAACGTCTTCGCTCATGCCGCGAAAACCGAGTTTCGACATCATCGCCGTGCGATAGCCCATCGTGGCCAAGGTTTTGAGAACCACACCGTCCACGGGCAAATAGCGGAAACCGTTGTCGATGGCGGTTTGGCCCCAGCTCTTGAGCCCTTCGTCGAAGATCGCGTTGATCGCGCCGTTTGCGATCGTGGCGCGCCGTAGCGGATGGCTGGGGCGCGTCGTCAATTGAATCTTTCCACCCCATTTCTGAACATCCGCCAGGGTAAATCCGGCGCAGCGCAGCGCAGCCATCACCGTAAACATCGTGGAATTTTCCTTCGGATCGCCGTGGACGACCCGCCGGGTGGAAAGCTTTAGTGGAAACCGCTCCTTTTTAATTTGGGTTAGGGACGTGATGCCGGTCGATTCATGAACCGCGAAGGCGACCACGTCATGGGAGGGAAAAACCGCGATCGCGCGCAGAGGATGACGTTTGCGGAACGGACCCTTGCCCCGATAGGCCATCGTCAGCAATACGGACGGGTTGACCCATGCCAGAGAAATCTCGCCTCGGGCAACCGCGACGATCTCGCGCACGCCGCCGGTGGCGCAGGAGAACGAGACGCCGTGATCGCTCGTTCGGGCGGTCACCGAAAGCCTGAGCGCGGTGCCAACGCGCGAATCGGTTTGCAATACGCCCTCCGCTGCCCGCCGAGTTTGGGATGAGAGTGAAGTGTCGTACAAAGATGCCGCCAATTCCAAGAGCCCCTTGGCGCGCTGGATGCCCGCGCTGTATCGCTTGATGGTCATGCCGATCCTCCAGAGATGTCGTCACGCATTGGCGAAAAAGTTAGTCGACCTCCGTGCATCAAGTCAAGGAAAATAAGCGTCGTGCGCTGAAAAAATTCACGCCCCGCGGCTTGATGGCGACGCGCGGTTTGGCGTAAGGGATGGACGGCGTTGCGGGTCGTCGCGGCGGAGGATCGAATACCTATCTGTAAATGATAGGAATTTGTTTCTGAGGGTCAGCCGCCGAGAACTCAAAATTGCCCCCTGTCGACCCCCGGTAACTCGCGTCCGGGAGCGCCAGCAGTCACCAGAGAAAGCGGGCTGGCCCGACCTCCCCGTTTTTGAGGCGGAGAGTATCCGATAATGACATGTTATGTCAACCTGAGCTTCGCTGAGACTGGCCCGAAGATAAGCCTGGACATCTACCCCCTGGTTGGGGTAAGAGGCTTTTAAATCAACTGGCTGTAGGATGGATCGAAGGTAATCTCTTTCACCCGAGAATCTTTTGGCGGGGCGTGGGACTCTTCCCAGAGACCTAAGTGTTGCAGGATTTTTTTAATGACATCGGGCTGGTCAATGAAGCTGATGATCCGCATCTCCCCTTCACACTTAGGCCAGGTAAGCGGGTCGGTTTCATAAACTTTTCTAATAAAGTAGGACCATCGCTTTTTTAATTCCTTGGATACCGGCGAGGCGTCGATCTCGGTGACCTCCAGCTTCCAGCTAGTCTCGGTTTCTTCTTTGGGCTTTGGAGCTCGCGCCTACCAACCCGAAGGCGGCTCAGGCAAACGGCAGAGACTTTGTCGACTTGCGCTTCGTGAAGGAGCTGGAGGACTCGGGGTTTATCAAAAGCCTACAAGGAAAGTAACCCGTCAAGAACTAAAGGAGTGGTTTCGCAAGAAAGCCTCCGCATCGCTGCGGCTGAAAAAGACCAGTCTCACCTCCCGGATCGAAGAGTCGGTTTGGAGAAATTTCTCAATCGCGCCCGAAGTAGAGGGTCAGGTCTTGCAATCACACATTCCGCTTGTTCGTCCCATCGCGTTTCCGAGTTGCAGCCTTCGACTCCGGTCACCTACTGTTGCATTGCAAGACCCGACCCCAGATTCTGTGTACTGTTGCATTGCAAGACCTGACCCCAGATTCTGTGACCCAGATTCTGACCCCAGATTCCATGCCAGATTCCATGCTGACCCCAGATTCCATGCCTGTATCGGTCAATCTTACCCCTGGTTTCAGCACTTCCGGCAGATGAGATCTCCCTTTGGAAATGGCAAGAGTACGCAGTCTACTCGCGTATCAGTTTGCGCGCGGTTCAGGAGGTCCGTCATGATGCGGGGCGAAGTTACGTTATCGATGACGAGCCATCCACCGGGCACGAGACGCGGGACCACCTTCTCGTAGATCTTAGCGTTGAGCTCCGGGGGATGAAGATCGGAGAAGCAAAACGCGATCTCCTCAAAACGGGTCGCGTAGTCGAGAGCGTCGCCATGAACGACTTGGACCGAACCTGCCGCTCCGGCGCGGGAGATGTTCTCTCGAGCGAAGGCGACCTTCTTTTCATCGAGATCAACCGTAGTGAGCGTGACACCTCTCGCACGAGCGGCCAGCGACAGCCACAGACTGGAGTATCCACCGCTGCTACCCAGCTCAAGGAATGCGCCGTGCGGCGCCGAGATCGCCAGGAGCGAAAGGCAGCGCCCGACGTCCGCGGGAACTTGGCGCAGCGACGGATGATCGCGTGCCGTCTGTTCCTCCAGAGCGCGCATCACCTGCTGCATGTCAGCGGAAACGTCATGAAACACTTGAGCCTCCCTCGAGATTCTCGAACGGCACGCTGCGCCGATTGATCTGCTCTTCGATATCGTCCGGATATAGATTCTCGCTCAGCAAAACATAGTCGCCGTAGGCGCCGTGAACGGGCCCAAGCAAGCGACGCTCCGCAATAAGCCCGGGCTTTCGCTTCCCAAACTGGGGCAAGTTCGACCGATATTTTTGGTAGCACTCGTACCAATTGCGCGTGAGCTGCACGTAAAAGTCCAGTGGAACCGGCGGCTGCTCGGCCTCCTTGCACAGCGCCGTCGACGGCTCCTGCCGCCACTGCTGCGGACGGGGAAGAATCCCGCGCGACATCAGGTATCCGAAGCCGGCGCTCGTCGATTTGACCGCCTCTGCCACGGATTGATAGCCGTGGGGCCGCGCCATTTCAACGCCGGCGACAAAGCTCGGCTGCACGCTCCCCTTGCCGAAAACCTCCACCGCCTCGCACATCCATCGCACCCAGTTGTCCCAACCGATTCGATGAGCCTTTCCAGGATTGATCCATTCAAAGAGACGCTTTTCCCACACCTCCATGTTGAGGTGTATGATGTCGACACCGGCGGCTTTGTACCATTCCATCTCTTCCCGCGGCCGCGCATTGACCTCGAAGGTAATCCTCGGCTGCGCCGCGCTCCCCTTGATGGCGCGGATGTACTCCCCATAGAATTCCGCTTCGGTTTTTCCGTGCAACGTCTTGGTGATGGTTCCACCGCTGACCACGAAACCGTGCGGACCTGAGTCAACCTTGCGGGCATCGCTCGCGACCGCCTCGACGACTCGCACGACATCTTCCACCGATTTTACCGGGGCGGTCAGAGTGAAATCTCGCGACAACTTCATCTGACGGGCGTTCTCGTTGATGTCACAGAACTTACACTCCTCGCGAGCCCCCCAGTATTGGCAATTACGAAAGATCGTAATGAATGTGCCGAATGCCACAATCTCATGAAAGGGCGTGCCGTCAGGCAGACTCTGCGCATAATAGTCGAGCGTTTTCGGGTACCGGACATCGGCGAGCACGCGCCCTTCCGTCGTCAGCACGAGCCGGCCATCGACCACATCGACCAGGTAGGGAGAATGAGGGGAAAGAGAGGTCTGAATCGCCACGGGACGCAGGCCGTACGGCCCGTTAAGTATGACGAAGTGCTCGGGAACGCGCCGATGCTCTCCCCTCTTGAGGTCGGCCATCGGCACGAGATCATAGGAGAACAATCGGTATGACTTGACCAGCGCGCCTGCTGTGGCTCGGAGCGCGGCATCGCTAAACCAATGACCCAGGCTCAGGAGATGTTGCTTGAGAATAGTCTCCTTGGGAACGTCGGGGTATTTTTTGAAATACGATTCCAACACTTCGGGATTGGATTCGTTCGTCGTCGAGACGTTACCCATTTCGCGCATCCTTTCGATCGTAACGTTTCTTGGTTCGGGCTTGGCGGCGCACTCGCCGTCGTTGCTACTTCAATAGGGTTTGGGCAACCTTGAGCGCGGGTTCGCGCACTTTACCGATTTTTTCTTCCGACTGATTTTCGATCTGCCAAAAATCATCGACTGACATATAATCTTTCGCCGGGATCGTGCCGGATTCTCTCAGCCAGCGGGTATCGACATCGAGGCGCCGGGTCGCTTGACCGAGCGCTCTGGAAACGATCTCCTGTCCCTCGCGACCCAACAGCCAATTGACAAAAACCTTGGTGCTATTCGGGTGCGCCGGCGCTTTGATTACCGCCAGATTGCCGCTGCCGCCGGTGCCGTAAGTTCCCTCTTTGAGTGTAGGAAGAGCCTTAATCGGCAACCCCGCTTTCAGAAACGGCAGATAGGAATAATAGGAGAGACCGATCATGACGGCGACTCGTCCTTTGGCCAAACTTTCCGCAAGCAAGCGTTGATCACGGCCGAGATATAAATCCTGCGCCACGAGTTTTTTGAGATACTCTTCGCCTTTGACCTGCCACATGAATGACCAGGTGGAGTCTCCGGCCCCCGGCGTGCGCGGATCGAGATAGCCGATCTTGCCTTTCCACTTCGGGTTGAGAAAATCGTCGAACGAACGGATCTCGTTCGGTTTGACCAGATCGGTGTTGTACCAAATGATTTCCGGGAGATACGCCTGAAACATGTAAATGAATCGTTTTGCGTTATCGACCCACAAATGACCGCCCCACCACTGTTTCGGATCTTGAACTTCGGGTAGCGCCAGCCACGGTTCGATCGGATCTAGAATGCCCTCGTCCAGCATGCCGGAGATGATCGAAGAAGAACCGCCGATGTGCAAATCGAAATGGCGCACGCCGGCTTTGAATTCGACCGCCATGCGGCGCACCGCCGCGCTGCCGCGGCCCGTGAAAATTTCGACTTCGACGCCATAGCGTTTTTTGAATTGATCCTCGAGCTGTTTTCTCATCTCGGCGCTGGCCGGGATCGATACCGTTACCTTGCCTTCATTCTTCGCGGCATCAACCAACTTATCCCATTCCGCCGACCCGGCGGCTTTGCTTTGTTGGCTGAAGACCGCGGGCGCGAATATCAGGACCCAAAACAGGCCGACAAACAAAAATTTTCTCGCGATTGTGATCTGGACTGGCAACCCTTTGTCTCCACTACACCGGCAAAAATCGCGTACTAAGGAACACCTTTTTCGGAGATTTTCTTGGGTGGATTAATAATCCTTTAAAGAGAAACATTTCATATGTCAAGTATTATTACCCAAATTCACTGGCTTGTCCGTGGATTCTGGGTTACCTCACTCTGACCCGAAAGTTCCTCGAAAGTTTCTGACCCGCTTGAACTCCCGGCCAACGTCTTTGTGTTTGCGCATCGAACACCTCCTGGGGTAATTTGTCGGGTTTGAAGATGGACAGAACGACGTTTATCGGGAGCATGATTGCCGCTCTTTGGCTGCTGGCTGCATGTTCAGCTGTGGCCGCGACGAAGCACGCTGCGCTTCAGGTGGCGTACAGCTCGATTTCCGGGACCGCGATTGTGCCCTGGATTGCGGTCGATAAAGGACTTTTCGCCAAATACGATCTCGCCGTCGAGTTGATTTACGTCGCCGGCTCGCAGGCGATGCAATCTCTCCTAAGCGGCACGACGCAGATCGGCATCCAGGGCATCGAGCCCGTCTTCCGCGTCAATGTGCAAGGCAGCGACACGGTCATGATCTTGGGCTTGGTGACGAAGCCGCCCTTCTCAATCATCGTGCGTCCCGAGATCAAGGACTTCCGAGAGCTGAAGGGCAAAGCGATGGGCATCACCCGTTACGGCTCGTCGACGGATTTGCTCCTCCGCCTCACTTTGGAAAAGTGGGGCTTCAAGCCGGAAACCGATGTGCCCATTCTGCAGATGGGAGGGGTTCCGCCCATCTTGGCCGGAATGCAATCAAAAAGAATCTTCGGCGGGCCCCTTTCATTGCCCACCTTGGCGCGGGCCAGGCAAGAGGGTTATCGCGAGCTGGCGGACGTGGCGGATTTGGTTCCCGATTATCAGGTCGCCGGAATTGTTACACGACGCGCGTTTCTCAGGCAGAACACCGACGCGGTCCGGGGCTTCATTAAAGCGATCGCGGAGGCCACTGCGACATTCAAACAGGATCCCGATTCTGCGAGGAGGGTCATGAGAGAACGGCTCAAAATCGACGATCCGCTGGTGATCGAAGAAACACAAAAGAGTTATCCGCGCTACATGCCCAATGTCCCATACCCGACTCGAGCGGGCATCGCCGTGATCAAGGCATTTCTGGAAAGGACCGAGCCCGCGCTTCGGCAGCTCTCCATCGACGACCAGATCGACGTGCAGCTGGTGCGCGAACTCGAACAGAGCGGGTTCTTTAACGGGTTGTATCAACGCAAATGACGGCATGGAAAAAATGCTTATGCGGTTCCTGATTTTGAGCGTTCTGGTTTTTGTGCTCGCAATGCCTGTATCCAGCGAGGCCCAGGGGTGAGAATAAGGGTGCAGGCTGATCTTACCCTTATAATTCCTTAATTCCCCTCCGCACTTCTATGAGCAACGCGCCGGTCAAGATCCTCGGAGTTCGAAGCTCGGCTCCTGATCTCTGAGGAGGTGCGTCGAAGTCTTGATGCGGCGATGTCCGGCGTTGAAGACCTGGGGCCGGTCGCGCTGAAGGGCCAACCGAATCCGGCTCGCATCTTTAAAGTCGCGTAACGGAAATCGGTATCCGTGATAAACGTCGTGCACAACGTCGACCGACATACAAAGGAGAGAAAATGGCTATCCGACTCATCGTAACGATCACAGCGGCGCCGGGAAAAGGAACCGAGCTGGGGCAGGCGTACAAGGCTCGCTGTGCAGAGGTGATGAAAGAGCCTGGCTGCGAGCAGTTCGAGGTTTTTCAGAGTGTGGTGAATCCGGACAAGTTCGCGCTTATCGAGCGCTGGACCGATCAGGCGGCGCTGGACGCGCATGCGCGTCTTCAAAACACTCGTCCTCCGCTCAAACCGGAGCTGCGTGCCGGCCCCACCGAGCGCGAAGATTACACGTACAACCGGACGCGGTAAGGCGGCTGCTCGGCTCAGCGGAAGATTGTTAACATATCCATGCTTGGCCCCAAGAAGCCACTCGTCCTACGAGAGCGCGATCACGAAGTGGCTGCGGCCGGAGGACATCGCGCGCTACGAAAAGATCGCCGACCCCTGGGTCGAGGTGAGCAAGAACCTCGCACACTAGGTTCGAAGACGAGACTGAAATAAGAGACGCGGGGCCTGATGTGCGCCTGGCACAACAGACTTATCAATATTTACGCGATGAGACAGAGCGTCATCGTCAATCCCGGTGTCCGAGTGAATGTCATAGGTAAAGATTTGACCCTCATTCTCCTATAACTCATTCTCCTATAACACAAATAAACAAACCCTGACACGGTACGCTGTGACACTAGTCAGCGAAGCGTTG
>WNFH01003502.1_pt1 | contig 11150 bp, 11 predicted proteins | sample 5400411 | NCBI WGS metagenome assembly WNFH01 (sample SAMN13153347, study PRJNA577476) | soil metagenome | isolation source: 200 cm saprolite under Douglas fir tree site 2 hole 3 | place: USA:California | collected 2015-04-18
AACGCCCTCGCAACGCGCGGCGGGAGCCACCCGTTTCCTGCAAGAGGATCACTTGAGCCCCAAACGAAGCGTATGACGTAGGTCGGCTCTCTAGGTGAGATGAGGAAGTTCTTCGATCTGAGCTCTGCCAGTTCACGAGGCCTTATTGAAGATAAATCGGACAAAAAGGAGAAGAATCCGGAAGTAAATCCATATGGAAAGGATGCTGTCACAAGCGTCTGTCGAGTCCAAGTCGGCTAGCCACCTATCAACTTTGAAAGGCGCGCTGGGGCAACTGGGGATGACCTCGCTTGACCCTGAATCCGTGGATACTTATAAGCGGGAGAGGCTGGAGCAGATAACACACAGCCTTTGTCCCCATTCGGCGCGGGAAATCACCGAGGAGGAATTTAGCTGTTGGGAAAGGGCTGAACTCCGCAGGATGTGCAAGAACAATCAGCTTGATGGTCGGCCCAGGATCCGCTTCCGGGATCGCTTGCACAAGCAGAGTTGGCTCGACCTACCGGGCGATGCGCCAGTAATTCGTTTCTGGGACACGCCGTGGGGCCCGCTCTTCTACACCTGCCTACGATGGGTGCGGGTACCGTTAGAAGAAGTGCGTAATGTCCCCGAATTTGTTAAGGCCAAAGCCAGCGAAATCGCCAATCTGTTAGGCGTAAACGTTAAATCTAGAGTGGTGGAACAAAATGAACGGAGGAACAAAATGAACGTTGGTGAACCGCAGAGAGTAATTGAAGTGGTCCCACTGCATGAACCAGTGCCTAGTGAACCAAAACCAGTTGAACCAGGGAAGGAACCGGTCTATGAGCCAGAAAAGGAGCCGGTTGAACCATGATGGATGTATCGGACACGTATATTCTCCCGATAGTTGGATATCGAGGTTGGGTGCTACGTAAAGGCAACCTCTCCAGTTACGCGATGGACAATTTCTGGATTCCAAAAAAGGCCAACGTGGCTCAGTGTGGTGGCTATCAACATGCCAAATTCTGGGGGCCACACAGCGTACAGCTTGGGCCGAAGCTGATTCCGCATGCAAGTTATGTGGCGCCAGTAGCAGAGTGTGGATGCGGGTTCTATGCTTTTAAAACATTGCCATATCTAGTGGAATGGCTAGAGCATCGGGAGCCAAACATCGTTGTCGGAGAAGTCTACCTGTGGGGTAAGATTGTTGATTGTCAGTACGGCTATCGCGCTCAATATGCTTACCCAAAACAGTTTTACAGCAACAGTTACGAAGACAATCACGCCTACAACAATTGCACTTTTGCGCTGCGTGTGTTCAGTGTTCCGGTAGAACTTATGCCAGAGAGAGTTACGCGACCTGACTTTGTATATGAACCGTGAGGTCCTGCATTCAGTAGGGGTGGGAAGGCAATCCAACAGAGCCGGGGGCCTACACAATGCGCTTGAAAATGCCGGACGGATACAAGCTCCCGCCGCACCACCATGTTCGTCGCGAGCACGTGACGGTGATCTCGGGAGCGTTTAAGGTAGGCATGGGTGACAGCTTCGATGCAGGAAAGATGAACGAATTTGCCCCTGGGAGCTTCGCGTACCTTGAGCCAACGGTGCATCACTATGCGATGGCCAAGGGCGAAACGGTGATCCAGTTACACGGCACTGGGCCGTGGGAGATTAAGTACGTGAATCCGGCAGACGATCCACGACAGGGTGTTAAGTCGGGCGAAGCCAAGAAGCAGTAGAGAACCCCGGAATCAGCCACCAAAAGGCCTTTTATTTGCTGCACGGGATGGCCGCTGGATACGCTATGGGTATGGTGAAATTCCCCTCAAGTCAAGCTGCGGCTCGAAACCTAAGAGTTTCGGCTCCACGGGCAGTAAAGCCGACTCGCCAGTAACTAAAAACATCTCGCCAGTGCGAAGAAACTCCTGCGCTGCTAGCGATAGGCTGTACCGGGTGCACTTGTCACGCGAGCACTTCCTTCCGGGCCAACGGATATCAACGCGCGGTCGGTTTCTCTTCCACAGCACCAACGGTCCACGTCCGCACGGGCAACTTCGCGAGCCGGTCCTCGAATCGTTTTGAAGCAAGGTCACTGTAGTGCCGCTCACAGACCGCAAGAGTGTCACCCAAGGCAGCTGCAACATCTGTCATACTCCAGCCCGCTCCGAGCCAGTAGTCAACGGCGGTATCGCGGAATCGATGGAAGACGTTGCCCTTGGAATAGCAACCGGCCGCTTTCATGATGCCCCGCATGATGGTATGCAAACGCTTCGTTTCTGAATCCGCCGTGCTGCTGCTGCCGTTCCAAAAAACGTAACGCGGATGCCCGTTTAAGGTCGCCAGCAGTTCAGCGTGCAGCCCGGAATCTAATTTCTGACGCACCGACCTTCCCGTCTTCTGTCTCTCGATTCTCAGCCAGCCGTCAGCAACCTGTTTCCGCTCCAATTGCACAGCGTCGCGTATGGCCAGCCCCGTGGACACTATGAGGCGGACGAGGGTTTGCATCTTGGGGTCTGTGGTGTGCTTGAGAATCCGCTTAATCTCGTCTTCGGAAAACGGCTTCGGTTTCCGTCTCTCCCGACCTTCTTTCGATTCGCGAATAGTTTTTAGCGCGTCCAGCAATTCGGTGCGATTCTCGCGGCACGTCGCGCGGAGGAAGCCCCTTAAATTCTGCTGTGCTTTAATCCTCGTAAGGTCGGACCACTTCCAGGACGAGCGAAACTCGATTACGTCTTGTGGTGTGATTTCCCCCGGGAAAAACTTCGAACGATTCGCCATGAACTGTTCGAAGAGTCCCAACTGGTAGCGCAATTTCCGTTGAACGGATTCCGATATATTTTCGGACTCCTTCGCGGAGATGAACGTCGCAATCGCGGCAGCAATCGTGCCGTTGCGCTGTGCGGGCGATGTGGCCTTCGTCACATCCGCGCCGCCTTCTAATTGTGCCTGCCGAGCCGCCCTCTTCTCTTCGGCAACCGTCCATGAACCCGTCTCGGCCGGTTCCCTTTTCTGACGGCCCTCCAGTGAATAGCGCAGCCACTTCGCGCAATCGCAACCCCGGTAAAAAGGCTTGCCCTCGTGCGGACAGCTCCCGCGATGGCGAACGAAGATAGTTACAACGGACCGCTTGTACCGCCGCGTGAAGATGCTGTGTGCCATTAGTCCCTCTTCCTACCTGGGACAGATTCTAGCACAAACAGCGGAAAAAGCCAGTAAAAATGCTGGCGGAGAGAGTGGGATTCGAACCCACGTTACCCTTTCGAGTAAACACGCTTTCCAAGCGTGCGCCTTCAGCCACTCGGCCATCTCTCCCGCGACCTAGCTTGCAGGAAACTGGGAAGCTATTGCTGGTGTCTGTTTAATTCACGGCGGCAGCCGCGCTCGATCAATTGCTCTTCGATTTTATGGCCCACGGCGCAGAAACCGCAACCCATCCCGGCGGAACTCGACCGCGTCCCTGCCACCAACACTTTCCACCTTGGACCCACCCCCCGGCGGGGTCAAGAAAATTCAAAGCGAGGGGTGAGGGCCAAAAGCCTGCGTTTGCCTACTTCTCGTCTTCGTGCAACTGCTGGGCCAGGTAGTTCTCGATGCCCATCTCGCCGATCGCGTGCAGTTGCCCTTCCAGCCAATCGATGTGTTCTTCCTCGTCGGTCAGGATCCCTTCCAGCAGGTCGCGCGAGCCGTTATCTCCGGCATTCACGCAGGTCTCGACCCCGGCATTCAGGCGCTTCACCGCGTCGAACTCCACCTGGAGATCGTTCTGCAGTTGCGCCTTCACATTCTGCCCGATGTTGATCTTGAAATAATCGCTCATGTTGGGAGTGCCGTCCAGCAGCAGGATGCGCTCCATCAGCTTCTCTGCATGCTGCATCTCCTCGATCGACTCTTTGCGGGTGTGCTTGGCCAGCTTTTCGTAGCCCCAGTTCTCGCACATCTCCGCGTGCAGGAAGTACTGGTTGATTGCGGTCAATTCTGCCTTCAGCACCTGGTTGAGCACTGCAATAACCTTTGCATCACCTTTCACGATTCGCCTCATGGAAAACGGAATTGGAAGCTGGAATACTCAGGGAACCGGGCCTTCAGCACTCAGCGGTCCGCATTCAGTCCACAAGCGCTGGGATAGGTTCCGGCCCGCAATTGGCTGAATGCTGAGTGCTAAATGCTGAGTGCTTAGAATAATAGCATTCCGCGCCGGGATGAACGGCGGATTCAACCGGAACTAGGAGACTTTTTCGGGATTTTCCGGAGTGGTGGGCGCAGTGCCCGGTGCCTTGCCGTTGCCGGACGAAGGCTGCGGAGGCGCGGGCGTCTTGGCTGGTCCTTCCAGCACGCGGTTGTGCAGGCAAAAGAGCGCCAACTCCAGCCGGTCAGCGACACCCAGCTTGTCATACACTTTACGCAAGTAGTTTTTCACCACCTGTTCGGTGGTACCCACGCGCAGGGCAATTTCCTTGTTCTTCATGCCCTGGGTCACGCAGGAGACAATCAAAGACTCTTTTGGCGTTAACTGCACCTTGGCACGCGATGAGGCCGGCCGCGCACCTTGCGTGCGGTAGGCTGCCAGAACCCAGCGCATTCCCCGGCTGTCGAGCCAGGGTTCGCCCTGCGCTACTTTGCGCAGGCAATCCACCAATAGCTCAGGCTCAACGTCGCGGGAGACGATCCCATGCGCGCCCCGGCGCAACAGTTCCAGTGTAAGTTCTTCGTCGGGCTCCGGAGTTACGACCACCACGCGCAGGGCGGGAGATTGCCGCAGCAGATCGGAAACCGCGTCCGCTGGGTTCGGCGTGAGCGCTGCCTCAAAAATCAGGACATCTGCGGAGAATTTCTGGGCGGCGGAGAGCGTTTGCGCCAGTGTCTCTGATTGCCCTACCACGCGGATGTCGTCTTCCAGGGCAAAAATCTTGCGCAGTCCGGCGCGGAAAATCGCTTGCGTGTCAGCCACGATCACACGAACGAATCGGCCGTTGTCGTCGCTCTGGTACGGCTCGGCAACGTTACTTTCCGTGCTGACCGGAATGCTTGCCATCAGTTTCCTTCGAGCCCTTAGCGGCGCTCAAAATGATACTCATCGATGACCACGCCCACACCGCGCCGGCCATCCTCTTCAAAACTCCGCACCACCCGGCCCCGGCAGTCGAGCTGCACATCGGCCTCCGCGCCCACTACCTCCGCGGGCAGCGAGATAGTGAAATCCACCATCGAGCCCACCGGCATTTCCGAGTCCACCTGAAACAGCACCCCGTTGGCGGAAATGTTCTGCGTTTCCGCCGCGCTCTGGCCCGACTTCGACTTTACCGATACCGGCAGCTTGATGGGAAAGCGCACCGCGCTCTGCATGTCCGGATAGCGCCCGCGTCCGGTTTTTTTCTGCGCCACTTCTGCTTTACCTGATTCGTGTGTCACCGGCGACGAGCCTTCTTTCCGAACCTCAGCGGCATCCGGCTTCCCGTCCTCCGCAGATCGGCCATTGTTCGACATTAGGCCGCAGCTTACACCCCGGAATCAGCCGAGAAAAGTTACCGAAGTCATGCGACTAGTAGGGCTTAAAGTCTTTTGCCCCATAGAGTTGCGAGCCAAAACAAAGGCCGCGTTCGCCCCTCACTGAAGCACCTGGCATCTGGTACTTAGCATTTAGCCCTTGAACGGGGGTGTAAAAGTGAAAGACTTCAGAGATTTGGAAGTCTGACACATCTGACCAACTCCGACAGCGAAGCGTGCAAGGTCAAGTCCGAGCTGTCACAATTTAGCACTCATTCAGCCAGCCAGACTTCTCCCAAACCTCCCGCACGACTGCACAACTTCCCGGTTTGCCCGTGACACGACCAGCACCGACCAGCCAGTCCTGGTCGTGAGTGCTAACGCCTGTTAGCAACAGTTATCGACGGGGGGCCACACGTTTTCCGCATACTGAATGGCATATGATAAAGCGAAGTTTTCATCTGCCCGTCCCCGTGACGCCTGGGTGGAGTCGATCACAATTCAGAGTCATCTTCCGGTGAGCGTCACCGAAATCGCGGTCTAGAGATTCTCGTGGATTAGGGGTCGGCGGGCTTCGGGCTCGCGACTTTAGCGGCGGATTGCTTCGGAATAGCCTGTCATTCGGGAACAATCGGCCAAGTTGTCAAGAATGGCACATCTCAGCGTTGCCGAGAATACGTCCGCTGGCAGGCGCAGTTTGCGCCAATTACATGGCAATGGGTCTCTGACGATTGCGTCTCACGTCAGGCGTTTTTTTGGGCGCAACGACAGGATCGTCACAGAAGCTAGTCCTACCAGGAAGCGGTCAGCGGAACTCCCGAAATGCCGGGCTTTTCTTCAAACGCTTGGGAAAACTCTTCTCGTATCCCGCCAGCCTCGGACACATCAGGTGATGCACGGCGGTGTAGCCGAAGTAATGCATCTCCTTCATCGCTTGTTCTGCAGTCCAACCTTCTACGCCCATGCGATACGCCGCGATCATCATTCCGGTCCGGTCATTGCCTAGCTGGCAGTGCACGAAAGTCTTCTTCTCCGGATTTTCCGCAATTAACTTCAGGAAGCGCGCGAAGACGTGGTCTTTGGGAAATGGACAGTACCAGGGAAGAGAGAGGTAGCGCATCCCCAGTTGCTTGATCTGTTTTTCGTCGCGCTTCGACCTGCCGGTGTCCACCACAATCTTGATGCCCATCTTCGCGAGTCTTTTGAATCCCTCGTGCGTTGGCTGGCCGCCGCGATAGAGCATGGGCGTGACCTCGCCAAAGTTAGGCACGCCTTCGAGCAAGAGATGGCGCCCCACGGAACGTTCGGCGGTGGGCACAGTGTCCTTGCCCATTTGAGGCGGCATCGCTCCCAGACACATCGTGAACGCCAGGAGCAGGCAAACCGCAAGGATACGGACTGTTGATTTCATAGAAAGCAGCGGCACGCCTATACTTTATTATGAGATTTCCGTTTTGAACCCGAAAACTGCACGCCACCGTGCATGGAAGTCCAGATCGAAGTGAATTCGCGACGACCGCGCGTAGGCAAGGTCGACACTTTGGTTAGGCAAACGGGAGGCTTGGCGGCTTGGCCGGTAGCACCCCCAGTGCACTTCCCTGGTACGACAAAATTAAAGGAGGGAATTGTGAGACCGATCACGCTTGCGTTGTGTATTGTCGCTTTGGGTGGTATCTCTCGAGGCCAAGTGCCTGTATTCGAACATGTGTTCATCGTTGTCGAGGAGAACCAGGACTTTAGTTGCGTTATCGGCAATCCAGCGATGAAATATCTGAATGCACTCGCAACCGACTACGGCCTCGCCACTTCGTACTATGCAAATTCCCACCCGTCAATCAGTAATTACTTCGTGCTGACCACTGGACAGCCGATTTATAAGGGCATTGGCGGCGATCGCCGCACAGACCCTGTCGATGTGGACAATGTCATTCGCGAGGTGCGAAAAAACAACAAGACTTGGCGCGCCTACGCGGAAGGTGTACCGAGACCGGGATATACGGGAGGAAACATCTCGGCGCGCAACTATGTCAAGCGGCATAACCCTCTGGCATACTTCGAAAAAGATATTCCTGCATCGGATAGAAGCAACTTGGCGCCCTTTGCTCAGTTTGCCACTGACCTCGCCCAGCCCGGCCACTTTGCTAATTATTCGTTCTTGACTCCCGACCTATTTGACGACGCGCACGATGTCAGGGGCAGCAACGGCGACAACATGGGAAAGGCGAGGTGCGGTGACAGCACAGCGCTTAAGAAGGCAGACGATTGGCTCAAGGACAACATTGACCCTTTGGTCCAAAGCAGCGTTTTCAAAGAATCGGGACTGCTAGTGATTGTTTTTGACGAATCGTCAGACGATGATGAGAGTGATGGAGCTGGACACAAAGGCGGTGGAAGAGTGCCAATGATTGTCGTCAGTCCCAAAGTGAAGCCGGGTTACCGCTCAGTCGTTCTTTTTCATCACGAAAGCACGTTGCGGTTGATGCTAGAAGCTCTTGGCCTTGGACCTACAAACTGGCCGGGTGGAGCGAAAGATGCACCGAGCATGGCTGAGTTTTTCCTTTCGGCGCACTAATATCTGATAGACCGTCTCAGAGCGATTGTTGACGTAACATCGCCATAGCACTCACTGACCGGGTTCTGAGCGCTAACGCCTGTTTTCGACAGTTATGATGTTTACGTGAAACCTGCTTCGTTCACAATCCAATTTCCCGAGCACTTCCCAGAAAAACGGCAGTATTATCTTGGTCGTTGCAGCAACGCTGGGGGCAATGGTCGAGCAAGCGGGTGATAGGGATCAGAGTGCATTGTGAAAGGATGCCATGAGCAAAGTTCGAGTAGCTGCGTTTTCTGTTTCGCTGGATGGATTTGGAGCGGGGCCGCGACAAGATTTGGAGAATCCGCTGGGGGTGCGCGGATCGGAGTCGCACGGGTGGGTTTTTCAGACGGAAACGTTTAAGAAGATGTATGGACAAAGCGGGGGGAATCGTGGCGTCGATAACGACCTAGCCGCGCAGTCGTTTGAGAACATTGGCGCATGGATTATGGGGCGCAACGTGTTCGGGCCAGTCCGAGGGCCTTGGAAAGACGATTCATGGCGAGGATGGTGGGGTGCGAATCCGCCATTCCATGCACCAGTCTTTGTGCTCACGCATTTTGGGCGTGACCCTCTCGTGATGGAGGGTGGAACGATATTCTCCTTCGTTACTGACGGAATCGAGTCCGCACTAGAGAAGGCAAAGGACGCGGCTCAAGGCAAAGAAGTCCGCATCGGCGGCGTGTCGGTGATTCGCCAGTTCCTTGCTGCGGGACTCATTGACGAGATGCACTTGGCCTTTGCGCCCGTTCTGCTGGGCGAAGGGGAGCACTTGTTCAGCGGAATGAATTTGCACGCGCTAGGATTTGCTCCCCACAAGACCATCATGGGGGAGAATGCGATGCACGTCTTCATTCGAAAAATGGACGGCGGCACCGAGTACAAGTACGAGGGCGGCGGAAAGTTCACTCGCACGAAGACGCTCTCGCTCAACAAGCAAGCTGCTCAGCATGCGGATGAGCGCCAGAAAGAAGCGGATCGTATCGCCAAAGAGAAAAAGGAAAAGGCTGAGGCGGACGAGAAGCGGTCAACGTAGTTGACGTAAAATCCCCATATCACTCAGAACCCCAGAATCGGGCCGATCACTTGGAGAGTCGCCAGCGACACGGAAGTTGAGAGTCTCCCCGCACTACGGGCAATGCCGCAAACTGGCTGTCAGACAAGTAGAGACCGATTGACTCTGTCCGTTAGGTCGGCTCAAGCTATTACAGCTAAATGCTGAATGCTGCTTCTAGAACTTCGTTACTTCGGTGAAGTTGAACTCTCTCACCTTCATGGCTGGGACTACCATATCAAACGATTCCTCGCCGCTCGCGCGCACTGGAGTTCCCATCTCCTCCACGTTCGCAAGCATGTGAATCAGGCTCTCGTTGAAGCGGAAATTGCGCACGCCGTGGCGAATCTTGCCGTCTTCTACGTAAAAGGTACCGTCGCGAGTCATTCCCGTGAGGATTTTTTCGTAGGGATCAACTTCACGGATGTACCACAGCCGTGTGACCAGCACACCGCGTTCGGTCGCGGCAATCATCTGGTCCACCGTCTCGGGTTCCCGGGGCGCGCCAAACACAATGTTCATCGGCGCTTCGCCCATTTCGTTGGGAATGGGAAAACCATGGCCGGTCGCCTCGATTGGGCCCACTTTGTCCTTGTGCTCCGAATTTTTCATCTTCTCGGCGGTAGCTCGCGCATAGACCAGCCGCTTCACCACCCCATTCTCCACAAGCGGCACTCGCTGGCGACGCATTCCCTCACCATCGAACGGCGACCCCGACTGCAGCGGATGGCTCACGTCATCCCCAATATTGATGTTCTCGCCAAAAAGCTGTGTACCCACGCGATTGTTCAGAAAAGATCGCTGGTCGAGGATGGCCAGCCCGCCGAAATCGAAGAACATGAAACCGACGATGTCCAGCACCGCGGCCGGTTCCAAAATGACCGTGTACTTCCCTGCCGGAATCTCGCGTGGGCCGGCGGATTCAGATGCCTTGCTGGCAGCGATCTCTGCAAGGGTAACCGCGTCAAGCTGAGCGACATTCGGCGAATTGGCTTTCTGCCATCCCGAGGAATCCTCCGCCAGCATGGTGATGGAGATTTCTGAAGAGGTTTGCCTGTGCCAGTCTGCGAGGCCACGCGAGTTGAAAACTCCTTCTACCGATTCCGCAGTCGAAAAGATTCCGGCCGTCGTGAGCTTATGCCTCTTCGCAATTGAAACAATCTTCCCAACCGCTTCCGCCCGCTGCTCGGGAGTGATTGCAGCCGTTTGCTCAAAGTAACGGCTGGAAACTGATCCGTTACCCTTACCGCCGCTGGCTGGCATGGGCAGCAAATCGGGATCGGGATGTTGTACTCTTGCCAGACTCTCCGAAGCCAGCACCACGCGTTTCAAGCTCTCGTCGGCAAATTTGTTGGTCGTCGCCCGCGCCGTTCGCCCGCCGAACACTGTCCGCACGGAAACAACATAATTTTCTTCCGCAACATTCTGATGAATGGTGTTGTTGGCAAAACGGGTGAGCGCGCTCTTGCCACCGTAGAACAGGACTTCCACTTCGTCCGCGGTGGAATATTTCTTGATCCTTTCGAAGATGTCCCCTGCTTTGCTCTTGTCTAGCATCCGCAATCAGCACTCAATCCCAAAACTGTCATCTTTGGAACCCTGCAAAGACCTCGTAGGGAATTCTCCCCTGCCTCCGAAATCAGTCAATGCCCCTTGTAAGCCGACCCTACCTTGATGTTCCGAAATCTTGCCGGCGCCGCTCCATGCCCCGTTCCCATGACCTGCTGCGGCTGTCCCTTGCCGCAGTGCGGCGTTCCCCACAGCACCCACTCGTCTCGCGAGCAGATCGCGTCCATCGAATTCCAAAACTCTGTCGTGAGCCCGGAATACGATGGATTCTTCAGCATGCGAGTGCGCTTGCCGTTCTGGATCCCCCATCCCATTTCGCAGCTGAACTGGAAGTTGTAACGCTTATCGTCAATGGACCACGATTTGTTGGTCTCCATGTAGATGCCATTGTCGGTCGACGCGATGAGCTGCTCGCGCGTCAGCGGCTTCTTCCCCGGCAGAATGCTGACATTGGTCATGCGGATGATCGGCAGCCGGTTCCAGCCT
>WNFH01003505.1_pt1 | contig 11147 bp, 12 predicted proteins | sample 5400411 | NCBI WGS metagenome assembly WNFH01 (sample SAMN13153347, study PRJNA577476) | soil metagenome | isolation source: 200 cm saprolite under Douglas fir tree site 2 hole 3 | place: USA:California | collected 2015-04-18
CGTGGCAAGGTTCAGGTAGGCATCGGCAAGGCGATCGGGCAGGGCGCGCACCCGGCGGTCGTCCGGCGCAAGCCGCGCGGCCTCGCCCACTAAATCCTGCGCGCGACCGGCGTGCGTTGCGCTGAACGAAGCGGGCGCCACTAATTCCTGAAAGCGCGTTAGCAGACCCTGAAGCTTCTGCTCGCGCTCACGCGACTTTCTCGCGCGCGCATCCTCGGTGCTCGCGACCTGCTTGGGCGCTTCCACTGTCACACGCGCCGGGCGAGCGGGCTCGGCCGGCAACGATGTTGGCGCCACTTCGGCTGCGGGGACGGGAGCGGGCGCGGCCGCGATCGGCAGTGGCGCCGCGGGCTCGCGCAACGCAAGATAAGTTGCGCCCGCAATGAGCGGGACAAGCAGTGCCGCCGCCACGAGCGCGCCCCGACGACTCTTCGCCCGCCCTGTGCCGATTATGACGGTTTGCGCCGTGGCGGCGCCAGGATCGAGGACAACGGTGCGATCGAACCTAACCGGGCTGTTCATCGCCGTCGCGGACATGGCAAGCGTGTTCGCGCCGCTTGCGAGCGCGTCGATCGCGGCCATCGCCTCCTCACCCGTCTGGAATCGATGGGCCGGGTCCTTGGCGAGGAATTTATCGAGAAGCGGCTGGTACACGTGCAGCGGTGGCGGCAGTTGCGGCAGCGGATCTTTAAGATGCTTGATGCCAATCGAAATTGCGGAGTCCCCGGTGTACGGCACCTTGCCGGTGAACATCTCGAACACCATCGCGCCCAGACTGTAGATGTCCGAGCGCTGATCTATCTCGCGACCCATCGCCTGCTCGGGACTCATGTAGTATGGCGTGCCCATGATCGCGCCCGTGGCCGTCATACTGCTCGCCGTGTCGTTGGTTTTGGCTATGCCGAAATCCGTGAGCACCGCCGTGCCGCTATCGCGGAAGAGAACGTTTTCGGGTTTTACGTCCCGATGTACATACCCCTTGGAGTGCGCGAACGCCAGGGCACTGGTAATCTGGCGCAGGATGGAGAGTGCCGCTTTCGGCGACATTCCCTGGCGGATACGCGACTTGAGATCGCCGCCCGTGATGTACTCCATGGTGAAGTAGTGATACGGGCCGGCGATGCCGACGTCATATACTGCATTGACGTGCGGATGCGAGAGTTTGGCAATGATCTTGGCCTCGCGTACGAAGCGCTGGCTGAAGGAGGGATCAGACGCCCCGAGCTCCGGAAGCATGACCTTGAGCGCCACTTCGCGTTCCATGCTTTCCTGAACCGCGAGATAAACGTTCGCCATGCCGCCGCGCCCAAGCTGGCGCAGGATTCGGTGCCCCGGAACCTGGATGTCAATCTTTTCTTCGGCCACGCGGCGCCCCGGTTATTCGCAACTGAAATGGATTAAGTGCGGGGAATCGTCCTTGATTTTCTCGCCGCAGGCGATGACGCCGCTGCCGAACAAGGGTAACTCCTCGCGTCGCAGAAACAGGTCGTCGATGTCCGGCAGACGGATGTACGTGCCGTTCGCGCTGTGGTCGGCAAACACGAATTTGCCGACGCGATGCTCAATCTTGCCGTGCAGGCGCGATGCCAAGGACGAGAGTAATTGGAGGTTGCAGGTGGCGTCACGCCCAATGGTGAAGCTCGACACGCCGCGTTCGATCACCCGGGTGGTGTCGCCGTAGCGCAGCACCAGCCGCTCGGCAGCGCCGGCCCCCGGCGAGTAGCCGGTGCCGAGCAGGGTGAGGTTCTCCTGGTGCCACAACACCTCGTGCAGGATGAGTGTTTCCTGCTTGCCCTTCAAGTGCGTTTGGTCGAGCCTGCGGGTTTTGATCGCCTTGCTCGATGGCAGTGCGGATACGGTTGTCGCCGTGGTGAGCGTCTGTTGTGGTTTGGCGAGCGAGGTGACGCGCGCGGCGACGTTCACCGCGTCGCCAAAGAGATCGTTGTCTTTCAGGATGGCCGGGCCGTAATGGATGCCGATGCGCGTGGCGAGCGGCACCCCCCCATTGACATCAGTCTGGCGCTCCATGAGTTTGTGAATTTCGCACGACGCCTGCATCGCCTCGGCTGGATCGTCGAACCGACACATGAGCTCATCGCCGATGGTCTTGATGACCTTGCCATGGTGCGCCGCGACCACAGCGGCGATTTTCTCCAAATGCGCGCCTATTTGCGCCTGCGCCATGGTGTCACCGAGCTTTTCATACAGAGCCGTGCTACCGGAAATATCGGCAAACAGGATGCTATACAGCTCTTTCAGGCTGGCTTCCGCCATGGTCATTTTTCCCCGGGAATCGCCCGTTGTTATCAATCAGTATATGCGATGTGATCGGGACCGCTACTTCATTTATCCTTTCTATATCAACACAGTAACGGAAAGATAAGATTCAATAGGGAACAGATCGCGGTCATCCAAACTAAATTGCTTGACCGCGATTTTTGCGATGATCATTGAGCCACGGCACAGCGAACGCGGCGGGGGAGTGGGGATAACGGCAGTTCCGACATGGATTCAGCGCGTCGACTCTTGGGTATTGCCTATCCGACAATCACTCCAGCCAAATACGCCTATGTCGTTCGACAAAGCGGCCGAGCTTTAAGGGTCCGAAGTAGGAGGATAAACAGATAAGGCAATATTTACCGTGGCCGACGGGTATGGCGCACATAAAACACCGCGCTAAAAAAGAAGATTGTGCAAAGTAAAATCTCGAGCAGGGCGTAGGGCAACACGCTATGCAGCGCGAACGGTCCCTGACGATGGCTTACGGTTAGCACTGTTCCTTCCACAAAATAGAACAAAATCAGCATGCTGGACCAGCCATAGGTGTATGCCTTGCCATGCAACAGGCCAAACAGCGGCACCAGCAGCGGGATCGATTTGAGCGCAAGCCAAAAGCCCGGCGGGAAGTGGGCCGCCGGCGCAAGCCAGCCTTCCCACAACAGCGTTAAAATAATCAGGGCAATATAAGAAGACAGCGCGAAGTAATACAGGATGCGCATGCGGCTAAGCGCGGGTATTGCTATGCAGAACCTTAGCGACGGTGGCGAGGCGCAGACCCAACGCGCGGCATAATTCTTTTTCCTCTTCCGTCAGCGGTTGGTCGCTTTTCGCTCCCGCCGTGTGGCTCGCGCCATAAGGCGTGCCGCCGGAAGCGGTACGCATTAACGCGCTTTCGCTGTAAGGCAGGCCTAAGACGAGCATGCCGTGATGCAAGAGCGGCAACATCATCGAGACCAAGGTGGTTTCCTGCCCGCCATGCAGCGAGGAGGTAGAGGTGAACACGGCCGCCGGCTTGCCGATTAAATCGCCGCCCAGCCACAGCGGCGTGGTGCTGTCGAGAAAATATTTCAAGGGTGCTGCCATATTGCCGAAGCGGGTCGGGCTGCCGAGGGCAAGGCCGATGCATTGTTTGAGATCCTCCAAAGTGACATAAGGGGCGCCGCGATCGGGGATGCTTTTGGCCGCGGCTTCGTGGTCAGGGGAGACTTCCGGCACGGTGCGCAGGCGCGCCTGCAGGTCTTGCACCGTTTCGATGCCGCGCGCGACCTGCTGCGCCATTTCTTTTATCGCCCCATGGCGGCTGTAATAAAGCACTAATATATCCGGCATTATAAAATCTTCAGCACATTTTCCGGCGGGCGCCCGAGCGCGGCTTTGCCGTTCGCCAGCACAATCGGCCGCTCGATCAATTTGGGATGCGCCAGCATCGCGTTGATCAATGCATCGCGCGTGAGGCCTGCGTTATTCAGCCCGGCTTCGGCGTACTCCGGTTCTTGCTTGCGCATTAACTCGCGCGGCTCCAGTCCCAGCAGCTCGAGAATTTTCTTCATTTCGGTTTTGCTCGGCGGCGTTTTCAGATACTCGATGATTTTGGGCTTGATGCCGCGCCTCTCAAGCAATTGTAAAGTTTGCCTGGATTTTGCGCACTTTGGGTTATGGTAAATAATCGCTTCCATATCTCTGCTATTATTTGATGTGGAGTCGCCATTCTACCTGGGCCTGCCTAGCAGGGTAATGAAAAACTTGTTTTTCAGCACCCTGCGGTGCGGTATAGGGATATACCGCCATTTTTCAAACACGCTAAGTGTTTGAAAAATGAAGCAAAGCAAAAACCACGTTTTTTGCTTTGCGTGTTGAAAAAGGCCACGGATGGACTTTTTCAACAACCTAACTAGACAGCCCAGGCCCGGCATCGATAAAACAAGCAAAAAAGGATTCTTTGAATACTTCAATGCACAATCTTCTTCGTTCTCCGGTCCAAGCTTGGCGGTTGGGACGCTTAGTGTTATCCCGGTTTAAGGCGGATCGCTGCAATAGGGTGGCGCAGGCGTTGTCGTATACCACCTTGCTCGCCGTTGTGCCCCTTACCACGGTGACCTTTGCCGTACTTTCGGTACTTCCGGTATTCCAGACCTGGATGACGATGATCCAGAATTTTATTTATGGTCATTTCGTCCCGGCGTCGGGCCAGGCAGTGCAAAAATACATGCTGCAATTCGCCAGTAAAACGGCGCAACTGACCGCGGTCGGATTGCTGGTTTTGTTCATTACCGCGGTGATGGTAATGGCTACGATCGAGCAGGTATTTAACGAGATCTGGCGCGCGCCGCAAAATCGCAAACTGGCCTACCGATTTTTAATTTATTGGTCAATCTTAACTCTGGGTCCGATTTTATTCGGCCTCAGTTTATCCATTACTTCCTATTTAGTTTCCTTACCGCTTTTCGCCCATCCGCGGTGGCAGGCTTTCAGCGACTTCCGGCATTTCTTCCTGGGCAGCCTGCCGTTTCTGTTTGAGGTATTGGCGTTTATGCTCTTATATATGGTCATTCCCAACGTGCGGGTGAAATGGCAGCATGCCTTAACCGGCAGCGTTTTTGCGGCGATCCTGTTCGAAATCGCGAAACACGGGTTTACCGGGTTTGTGCTGCATTATTCTTCTTATCAGTTGATCTACGGCGCGATCGCGGCGTTGCCGGTGTTCCTGATCTGGATTTATTTATCCTGGATCGTGATTTTGCTCGGCGCTATCTTTGTGGCGGAGCTGCCGCTATGGGGGACCTTGGATGCGAAACTCAACCCCAGGCTGAAGAAAAAATAAAAATTACGCCGGTTTCGCCGCCTGTGTGACCAACCGCTCGAATTCGTCCGCGCTCATGAGCCCTTTCTCGACCACGATATCCGCTACCTCCCGCCCGCTTTCGGCGGACTCTTTCGCAACCATCGCGGCGGCGCTATAACCGATCGCCCGGTTTAACAGCGTCGCGAGACCAACGCTCGTATGCGCATATTCGCGGCAACGCGCGCGGTCGACGCTTAAGCCCTGCAAATTTTTCGCGGTCGCGGCGTTCATGGCGTTGGTGAGCCAGTCCATGGCGTCAAATAACGCCGAGCCAAGCGCCGGCATCATCACGTTGAGCTCTAATTGCCCGGCCTGGGTCATGGCGGCAATAGCGGCGTCTTGCCCCAGTACCTGGTAGCATACTTGATTGAGCATTTCGAACATCACCGGGTTGACCTTGCCCGGCATGATGCTGGACCCAGGCTGCACCGGCGGCAGCAGGATTTCGCCCAGGCCGGTGCGCGGGCCGGAGGCGAGCAGGCGCATGTCGTTGGCGATACGGGTCAGCTCCAGCGTAAGCAGCCGGATGGCGTTGGAGAGATGCTGGACATCGGTCATCGACTGCATCTGCGCTGTCAGGTTGGCGGCGCTGCGCAGCGGCTCGCCGGTCAAGCCGGCGAGCTCTTCCGCAACGCTCCGGGCATAGCCGGGAGCGGTGTTAAGCCCGGTGCCGACCGCCGAACCCCCGAGCCCGATCTCGCATAAGCCCGGCCGGGTTTCCGCCAGGCGCTGGCCGCAGCGGCGCAGGGTCCAGGCGTAAGCCTGAAATTCCTGGCCAATGGTAATGGGCACGGCATCTTGCAGATGCGTGCGCCCGCTTTTGATCGTGTCCTTTTCCTGTTCCCCTAGCTTCTCGTAGGCCGCCGCCATGGTTTCTACCGCGGTTAGCAGCCGCGGCAATTTGGCCAGCGCCGCCAAACGGATGGCAGTGGGAATGGTATCGTTGGTGCTTTGCCCCATGTTTACGTGGTCATTGGGGTGGATGGGCTGGTAATCGCCCTTGTTGCCGCCGAGGGCGACATTGGCGAGATTGGCGATCACCTCGTTGGTATTCATGTTATGGCTGGTGCCGGCCCCGGCCTGGAACCGGTCGACAATGAACTGTTCGTGGTATTTACCGTCTATAATCGCGTCGGCGGCCTCGATAATGGCTTGGGCAAGCCGTTTATCCAGCCAGCCGGCGGCCTGATTGGCGCTCGCCGCGGCGCGCTTAATGCGGACGTGGGCGATAATGAAGTCGGTATCGGGCCCGCGCCCGGAGATGGGGAAGTTATCCGCCGCGCGCGCCGTCTGGATCCCGTACCACGCCGCATCAGGCACGGGATAGGTTCCGAGGCTGTCTTGCTCAAGACGCGTTTTTTTATTCATACCCGGCTCCAAACCATACGCTATGAAGGGTAAATTGGCTACAATTGTATCAGTCGTGTTCGATTAGGAGATTCCCTTGATTAAATCATTTAAATGGCTGTCGCTGCTGTTATTCCTGTTCCCACTCTTCGCCTGGTCCGCCAGCCCCAGTGTAGTGCTCAAAGATCTGGGCGGAAAAGACCGCAATGTAAATGAGTTTATCGGCAAAGGAAAATGGACCGTGGTCGCTATCTGGGCCCATGATTGCGTGATTTGTAATCAAGAAATCCATCAAATGACATTTTTTCACGACGCGCACAAGGAAAAAGATGCCATTGTCCTGGGGGTTTCCATCGATGGGTACGCGAACAAAGCCGATGCGCTGAAGTTTATTGACAAGCATGGTCTGAATTTCACCAACTTGATCGGCGGGCCGGAATCGGTGGCCCAATTCCACGCGGGGAGATTCATCGGCACCCCGACCTTTTATATTTATTCCCCGGAGGGCGCATTGCTTGCCACCAAAGTCGGCGCCATGACGCAAGAAGAGGTAGAGGATTTTATTAATAAGAAAACAAATGGAAAGAAGGTCTAGCTTAAAAAATACCAGTATCACGCCGGCTCTAGGGAGGTTTTTACTCAGCGGACTGATGGGGTTGTTCCTGTCCGCTTCGCCGCGGGCCGCCGATGTGCGCGACCCTGCCTATTTTTTCGATCGCAATTCCGGCAACCTGCGACAAGAAGCGGCGACCGCGCGCTGGGAGGGCAAGCGCGGCGTATTAATAATGTTCGACCAGGCAAATTGCCCCGCCTGCACCACGCTGATGACCACCGTATTGAGTCACGCCGCCACGCAGGATTTTTACCGGAAATATTTCCGCATCCTGCGCGTTGATATTAAAAGCGCGGCGGACTACACCGATTTTGTCGGGAAACCAATCACGGCCAAGGGCTTCGCCGCCAAATACCGGATCGAAACGGCGCCGGCTTTTATGTTTTTCGATCTTAATGGCAATCAACGCTTGAAATATACCGGCGCTAGCCATGACCCCGGTGAGTTTATCTGGTTGGGGGAATTTGTCGTTCAGGGCGATTATAAAAGCAAAACTTTTACCGCCTATAAGTTTGAAAAAACCCATAAAAAATAAGTCAAACCTGTTATGGCTCATCCGCAGGCCTGTTTACGCTTCCTCGTGTCCGGTAGAGTCCAAGGCGTGGCCTATCGTGTTTCCGCCTGCAGCGTAGCGCGCCAATTGGGATTGCGCGGTTGGGTGCGCAACCTGGCCGATGGCCGCGTGGAGTTAATCGCCGCGGGACCCGCCCCGGCGTTGGAGAAATTAGAGCAATGGTTGCATCAAGGCCCGCCGCAAGCGCGCGTCGAGCAGGTTATCCGTGAGGCGGCGAAGGCGGCTGAATTCGAGGATTTTGAAATTCGCTGAGAATTTGCACTGGCAGGGACGCCGGGATCGGTGAATAATCTTAATTTTTATCGCCGAATTTACCGATGCCCGAACCCGAACCCCAAGCGCTCGTTAACCGTACGATTGCCCTACCGGAAACGCGCCAACTCGATGTGCTTGCCGAATTGCTCGAGCGGCGCGGCGCTATCACCGTACGTTGTCCCCTGGTCTCCATCTTAGATGCGCCCGACCCCGTTCCAATTGAAGCCTGGCTTAAGCAATTCATCGAAGACCCGTGCGATGATTTCATTATCCTCACGGGCGAAGGTCTACGCCGCCTGTTGGGTTTTGCCGAACGTGCGGGGATGAAGGACGCATTTGTGGCCGCATTAGTCAACGTGAGAAAGATTACCCGTGGTCCAAAGCCCGGGCGCGCGCTGCGCGAGATCGGGCTAAAACCGGATTTACCCGCCGAACAACCCACCACCGACGGCGTCATTGCCGCCCTAACCAGGCAAAACCTGCGTCACCGCAAGCTAGGCGTACAACTTTACGGTACTGATCCAAACCTCAAGCTAATGGAATTCCTGAAACGGGCGGGCGCGATCCCGCGCGCGGTCGCACCTTATATATACGCTTCCGCCGCCGATGATCAGCGCGTGCTCGACCTCATCGACCAAATGGCCGCCGGTAACATCGATGCCATCGCCTTTACCAGCACCCCGCAGTACCGGCGCCTGCGCGATGTAGCGAAAAGCGCGCGCAAAGAAGACGTACTCGCGGGTGGATTACAGCGCGTCAAAGTCGCGGCCATCGGCCCGGTAGTGGCGGAGGAATTAAAACAAGCCGGCGTGCGCGTGGATATGATGCCCGCCGATTCTTTCTTCATGAAACCCCTGGTTACTGAGATTGTCGCCGCCCTGGGAAATAGGGGCTAGCGCGTAGGGTGCAATAGCGCAGCGTATTGCACCGAATGTAAAATCCTAGGCCTACAATCGAGGCGCAGGGCATACCGGATTACCGCCGTTACCGTATCGTGGAGAAGTGAACGGCGGGCGCTTTTCCTTCTTTAGAAGTCGCGTTTGGAGATCCTTACCTTGATCTAACCCAAAATTTTGCGCACACTGCGTTTGTACTTGGAGATTTGGGGGGAGAAAAAAGCAATAACAGAAAGATCGCTTAACCCTAAATAACGCAGCTAATCGTACCACCTTTTAAGGAGGCCGCAGATGAAAGCAATGCGTGTTGCGCCGTTCCTGTTGTTTGCTCTCACACTATCGTTTGGACTTGCTGCCGGCACCTGCATGGCCGCCGGCGCAGCCGATGGCGCGCCGACTCAATTTCGCGTCGATCCTTACTGGCCCAAACCGTTGCTCAACAACTGGATCTTCGGCGCCGTGGGAGGCATCGCGGTGGACCGGCACGACCATATCTGGATCATTCAGCGTCCCGGCAGCCTCACAGAGGACGAAAAGGCCGCGTCGTTCAATCCCCCCAGAACCCAGTGCTGCATTCCGGCGCCTTCGGTGGTGGAATTCGACCAGAAAGGTAACGTGTTACGCTCCTGGGGCGGGCCAGGACAGGGATTCGACTTTCCCAAGCGCGAGCATGGCATTTACGTCGATCCCCAGGACAACGTCTGGATCGGCGGCAACGATGAGGTCGACCACCAAGTGCTCAAGTTCACGGCCGACGGGAAATTCCTGATGCAGATCGGCGCAGCCGGCAAGACCGGCGGCAGCAACGACACCAAGCTGCTTGGTAAGCCGGCGCAGATGGAGCTCGATACCGCGGCGAACGAGATCTACGTCGCTGACGGCTATCTTAATCGCCGCGTGATCGTGTTCGACGCGACGACCGGTGCGTATAAGCGCCACTGGGGCGCATACGGCGCGCGCCCGAGCGACGAAAAGATGCCGAAGTACGATCCCACCGCTGCGCCTTCAAAACAATTCGGCAGCCCGGTGCATTGTGTGCGCATCGCGCGCGACGGCCTGCTCTATGTATGCGACCGCCAGAACGACCGCATTCAGGTGTTCCACAAGGACGGCACATTTGTGAAGGAGTTCTTTATCGAACCGAAGACCCTGGCGAACGGCTCGGTGTGGGACATGTTCTTGTCGAACGATCCCCAACAGAAGTACATGTACGTCGCCGATGGCGCCAACAACCGCGTCCACGTTCTGCTGCGCGAGAACGGCGCCGAGGTGTCTTCGTTCGGCCGCTCCGGGCGCATGGCCGGAGAATTCCACTGGGTGCACAATATCGCGATCGATTCGAAGGACAACATCTACACCGCCGAGGTGGACAACGGCAAGCGCGTGCAGCGCTTCACGCCCTTGCCTTGATTCCAGCTAACACCTGCTCACACTACGGCGGCACGGAGCATTAAAAAGGGTTAGGTAAAAGGGCTCTGACCCTCATGGCACTGTCTTAAGCACCTTTGATCGAGGATACGGCGCCGGGGGGGCTAAGGAGCGACGAGTAGCCCGCATGAAGCGACAGCGAAATGCGGGGGAGCCCGCCGACGGCACCGTCCATCCCCGGATTCCGCTCCGCTCCATCCGGGCTACTAACTTGAGTCGCCACGGAGTTTACGCTTAAGACAGTGCCATGAGGCTCTGACCCCAATGGCACTACCTTAAGGATTTTACCGCTACCGTGGGCGCATTTTTCTACACGGTAAGCTGCCCTCACACCTTTCCCGCTCCCGGCGAAAGAGCGGTTTTGTCCCCCTTCTCCCGCTGGGCATGGGTATCTACACATCTCGAATAGATCGTCATTCCCGCGCAAGCGGGAATCCAGATACCCCGCGTCAATACTGGATTCCCGCTTGCGCGGGAATGACCGTTGGGTGTTGCGGTGCGATGGGGCGGTTCCTACAGAATCATTGGGTTGATGAATTGTGTAGATACCCATGCCTGCTGGGAGAAGGGACGGAGATCAGGGATTTGGGGTACGTTTTATTCGTTCAAGGCTTAAGGTAGTGCCATTGGGCTCTGACCCGAATGGCACTTACTTAAGGCAATCGTCCGGATTTTTCGTCATTCCCGCCTGCGCGGGAATGACGTGATGCTGAGCTTTTGGGGCATAAGCAGTGAATTGATTGGGTACTGCCCTTAAGTAAGTGCCATTCGGCTCTGACCCGAATGGCACTTACTTAAGCTTCCGAGGATGTCCATTCTTCCGTACCTCCGCCCGCGCTTCGTTGCGAGGTTTCATCAACAACGGGTAGGGTTTTGGTCGTTGCTTAACCGCTCTGGGTTCTATCCTCCTGG
>WNFH01008006.1_pt1 | contig 11146 bp, 12 predicted proteins | sample 5400411 | NCBI WGS metagenome assembly WNFH01 (sample SAMN13153347, study PRJNA577476) | soil metagenome | isolation source: 200 cm saprolite under Douglas fir tree site 2 hole 3 | place: USA:California | collected 2015-04-18
CCGCCGGGACGCCGGTTTTCAACTTCATGTCCGCCAATTCGTAGAGAGGTCCAGCGGACGGACCGATTTCCTGTACTCTACGCCAGGTCTCCGCCGACCGATCGAAGTTTTGGATCGATTCGTAGATCATTGCCATTTCCGCGAGAACTTCTGCATTTCTCGGGTCGCGCTGAGAAGCATCCTGCAGCCGGGCGAGCGCACTTACGGTGTCACCACTTTCCCGGGCCGCTTCGGCTTGTTTTCGCAAACGATCCGCCACGGAGACTGTCGATGTTGCGGGAGTGAGCGCAGCGATCGGAGACGCGACCGCTAACGCGACGGGCGGCGCAGAAGGTGCGGCGGATGGAAGTGGAGCCGGTATCGCTCGCGGAGCGGCGACTGCTGTCTGGGCCGGACGCCTTCGGCCTAAGTAATGAACGCTCGCCGCGAAAAATTCCGCGACCGCAAAGAGGATGACGACGACGAGCCCGACATTAAAGCTCTTGTCGGTCCGCAAGCTGGGAACAAAGGAGGAAGACGGCATGGTGAATGATTTCTGTAGATAACTCTGCGCGGCTGTCAACTCGCGCGGCTAGCGCGAAATATCGGTCTGGCTCAGAAGTTGAAACCCGGCGCCGGTCAAAACCGAAATGGCGCAGTCGTTATCGTCCACGTGCAGAGCGAGGGCGGCCTGGCCACGCGGGCGCATGAGGAGGGGATAAGTGAAATGCACGTTCACTTCGGCCATGAAAAGCGCAGCAAAAAGCTTGGCCAGATCGGTGGCGACCTCCCGCATCTCAACCACGACAACTTCGCACATTCCAAAAGCGATGTTGTTTTGCCGGAACAATTTTTCCACGTCTCCCGGATCGCTCACAACAACGCGGGCAATGGCCGAGTCAGTCGATTCGGAAACACTCATCGCGACGACGTGACAGCTGTGCGAGTTCAACAATTTCACGATGTCGAGCATGGCGCCGACTTTGTTCGGCAGAAAGACCGAGAATTGTTTGACCAGCGGCCCGTCGCGTTTCGAGGTCGTTTTGGGTAAATCGAGTGGCATGGGTCGGTGGATCGGCCGCTCCGCGGACGATGTTAAACAAATGCGGCTGCGCCGCCTAATTATCATCGGTCCGAGCCGGATGGCGCTCCCAGAGAGCTCGATCCACCCTTGAGTATCTCATCGTCGATCTTTTGTTGGCAAACCAATATTTGGGACGTGATTCGTTAAAGCGTTACATCGTTATAAAGGGGAACTAAAACAGGCACTTGGCACAAGCCCTCTCCACCATAATCATTCCAACAGCATGGAGCCGGAAAACGAATTGATCGCGCAACGCCGCGAAAAGCTGGAAGCGCTTCGTGCTCGCGGGGTAGAACCTTTTGGTCGTGCCTTCGAAACGTCCGGCTCGATCTCGGAAGTCCGGCAAAAATTCAAAGAAGGCGATTCGTTGCGCGCCGCCGGCCGAATCACAGCGCATCGCGACATGGGCAAGAGTCACTTTGTCGATCTTCGAGACGCGACCGGCCGGATTCAGGCCTACTTCCATGAGAAAGAAATTGGCGCGGCGGCGATGGAGATTTTCAATTTACTCGATCTCGGCGATTTCATCGGCGTTGAAGGCGCATGTTTTTTGACGAAGACAGGCGAGCCGACGCTGAAGGCACGCAAATTCGAAGTGTTGGCCAAGGCGCTCCGGCCGCCACCGGAAAAATGGCACGGTTTGCAGGATGTCGAAGCGCGTCATCGACAGCGTTATGTCGATCTTGTCGCGAACGAGCAATCGCGGGAAACATTTCAAAAACGGATCGCGATCTCCGCATCGCGCCGGAACTTTATCTCAAACGTCTTTTGGTCGGCGGATTTACCAAAGTGTTCGAACTAAATCGCAATTTTCGAAATGAAGGGATTTCACGGAAACACAATCCGGAGTTCACCATGCTGGAAGTTTACTGGGCTTACGCCGATTTCGAGAAAATGGCGAACCTACTCGAAGAATTAATTTGTCATGTCGCTGAAAAGATCTGCGGCTCACTCGCAATCAATCATCGCGATGCCGGCGGAAAAGTGGTGCGCACGATCAATCTAAAACGGCCGTGGCGCCGGGCCCGTTATGTCGATCTTGTCCGCGAAGTCGCGGGTAAGGATTGGTTCAATATTTCCAGCGAGCAACGCCGTAAGCGTGCGACCGGCGAGTTGAAACTCGAGATCTTGCCGCAGCTGGCCGATTTCGAAGTGACGCAGCACGTGTTTGAAAAGTTGGTGGAAGAAAAAACGTTCGACCCGTTGTTCGTCACGCATTGCCCGAAGGAATTGGTGCCATTGGCGAAACAGAATGCGACCGATCCGTCGTTGGTGGATGTCTACGAGCTGATCATTAACGGGGTGGAAATGTCTCCTGGATATACCGAGCTCAATGATCCCGATGTGCAGCGGCAGCGGTTGCTGGCACAAGCAGGCGAGGAGACGCAAAGGCTCGATGAAGATTTTTTGCTCGCGCTCGAGTACGGGATGCCCCCGGCGGGAGGCCTTGGTCTCGGCATTGACCGTTTGGCGATGTTATTTACCGGCGCTGAATCAATCCGGGATGTGATTTTGTTCCCGCTTTTGAAACCAAAGCGCGACTAAGGCTTGGTTTCCAGGTGCGGCGGCAAATTATTACTTCGTCTCGCCCGAATTCTTCGCCGCCGGCGATGTGGTGGGCGAAGGAGTGGGGGATGGACTGGAATCTGATTGCGCTTTCTTCGACTCGTCGTTCTTATCGGGCGCGAAAGTTAACCGCTTCGTTTTGAAACGCGGATCGTCCTGATCTGTCTCTTCGCGATTTTCATTTGCCTTTTCGCTAATCTTCTCGATCGCGCTTACGTCCGAATTGAGAAGGCTTCCTTGAAACTTTGGGTCCGTGCTGCTGCTCCGCAGACTTTTTAGCGAATCGACCTCCTGGACCTTTTCCTTGGGGTGAGTCTTAAAGTGCAACGGCCCTTCGTCTCGCAGCATCGGATTCACCGATTCGGTGGTCTTGCCTCGATAGAGCGTGTCGTCACTTTCGTCCGTCTTGCTTTCATCCGGCGTGCCCTCCGGCGTTGCCCCCTTTTCTTTTACGGTTGCGCTGGTGGTCCCTATGCCAGTCGTGGCAGCGCCTGGAGCGTTGACGCCGCCGGGATTTTCGGTTTGAGCAGGACCCGTGACCGCAGGCGACATAATTCCAATCGCGACTGCGAGAGTCGAGAACGCGATGGGGAGTTTCATGGGCCAAACCGATTGCACGCCGATGCGTTGAAATCAACGGGTTTTGCTGCCCGGGTTCAACAAATTCCTGACCGCTGCTTACAAAAAGTGGGCTTAAGGCGTTGCCGTTGCAGTTGCGGTCGCGGTTGCGGTTGCTGAGGCCGTTGCAGTGGCGGAAGCGGTCGCGGTTGCTGACGGAGAGCGATGAGGATTGTGCTTTCCTTTTTCCCAGCCGTAATGATGCCCCGGCGGCGTGCCGGATGGAGGCTGTCCCGGCGTGCCATGGTGTCCATCAGGCTCCCCTTAAATGTTTTATCGGTTGCAGCGCCCTCGGTGCTTTCAGAGGATTCTTTCTCGCCCGGGTCTCGATCACCGGTCTCGATCATCTTTTAGCCGCGATCGAACGCGTTTGAATTCTGATGCGAACCCTCGTTGGAAGAGCCGTCCTCCGCGGTTTCGCGTCCGAAGGCGCTACCGCTTTTGCCAGGGTTGTCTTGTGAATTGAATTTTGTGCCGTCGCGGGCGGACTGGCCCTGTTGGCCGGGATTATTATCCTGATTGAATCCGGGTCCGCTCGAGCTGCCGCGGCCATGATCGCCGGATTGTCCCGGCCCGGCTACGACATAGGAAATGAGGCCGATGCTGCAGATGAATGCGAGAAATGTGCGAAAGCTGGATAGGTTCATAAGCTTGCTGTTTTCGGCGCTATTCCAGAACAGAAATCGGCCTAAAATGCAACCCATTTTACAGGGAGATCGCTTCCTAATCGGCAGTCGGTTTAAGTCCGACCGCTGTAGCTGAAAGAAGACCCGCACAAGATCGACATCTGCGCCACGAGATTTCGGGCGTTACGATGCTAAGGTTCTCAACAAAATATTGAGACCGCCGATCAACCCGACTCCAAGGGAGAAGCTTTTCAGGACTAAGCCTTTACCGTGTTTCAACATTTCTCCAAGAAGCGCGTGTGCGGCCAGATAGAGAAATCCGCCACCGACGTGGGCCATAAACAGACTTAGCCAAAACGTTGACCTGCTCGCCAGAAGGAAAAATCCGATTATTCCACCTAACAGAGTGGTCGCTTCCACTGCCGCCACCCAACCGAGTGCGCGCGCTCTTTGGAATCCGGCGCCAATTAAGAGGCTGCCCAACGCGAGGCCTTCCGGAATTTTGTGGATGCAAAGAGCAGAGAAGAGCGACCACTGACCGGCTGTGGTCGATTGTGCTTCCTGTCCAATTCCGAGCGCCAACCCGTCGGTCGTACTGTGGATTGCCAGTGCGACAATCAGCGCCGAAGCGATCTCACTAAAATGTTTTGTGGCGTCAGCGTCAAAATGGCTGGCCGCGCAAGCGGGACAAACGTGATGAACATACTTGCTGAGGAAGAAAAAAAGCGCGTAGCCGGTCGCAGCCGCCAATGCGACCGCCCACCACGGGCAATCATTTAAGCTTTCCGGTAAAATCGCAAAGAGGGTCACGCCGAGCAGTGTGCCGGCGGCGAAACTGATCAACGCGCAAAGCGGCTTGTGAGTTAAACGCAATAAAGTGCTGATCGATCCGCCGACAAGCGCGAATACACAAGCAGCCACGACCTGCCAGAAGGTGATTTGCCCGTTCAAGAGCTGGCCACCGTTTCGTGGTCTTCGTGGCAGTGCTGCGTCTCGATCGTGACGTGCACCAGTTCGTCGTGGTCGCGGAAAAGCGCTCGATAATAATCCGACGGCCGCGGCTCGTGGGCGACGATCGAAACAATAGCGGCAAATTTTCCGGCGCCCACCTGCCAGACGTGGAGATCGGTCACAATTGAATCGCCGTCGCTTTCTACCGCGCGCCGTATCTCGTCAGGCAAATCGGAGGAAAGCGGTGTCCGATCGACCAAAATACCGCTCGTGTCTCGCAACAATTGGTAAGCCCATGAAAAAACAACGCCGCTTCCGACCAAACCCACGACTGGATCGAGCCAGCCCCAACCGAAAAACTTGCCGGAAGTTAGTGCGATAATCGCCAGCAACGTTGTGAACGCGTCGGCCAGCACGTGCAAGTAAGCTGCCTGCAAATTCAAATCGCGTTGATGCGAATGATGTCGATCCTGTCCGCCGTGGTCGTGCCCTGAATCGTGGTGAGCGTCTTTGAGAATGAGAGCGCAGGCGACATTCACGGTCAGCGCGACGAAGGCAATACCAATCGCCTCATTAAAATGAATCGCCAAAGGAACAAAGAGGCGGTGGACGGATTCGCCGGCCATCAACAGCGCAACGACTGAGAGCACAACCGCGCTGGCGAATCCTCCGAGGACGCCGATTTTGCCTGTTCCAAAGCTGTATCGCTCGCTCGATGAATGTCGGCGCATGAAATAATAGGCGATCGCCGTGATCAGGAACGCCGTCACATGCGTGCTCATGTGCCAGCCATCGGCCAGCAGCGCCATGGAGTGAGAAAGAACGCCGGCGGTAATTTCGACGACCATCATCACGCCGGTGATGGCGATGACGATGCGGGTGCGGCGTTCGCCTTTCGTGAAGTCGCTCACGAAATCGTGGGAATGGCGGAAACGGGAATGCTCGGCCCGGTTCATCTTCCCGAAGATAGCGCGATTATCGCGACGTCAGCAAAAAAACCTCGCAATTGGCCGACGATTAATTTGGACGAAGCCGAGCGCGAATTAGTGCATAGCCGGCCACGGCGATCAGTAGCGCTCCGAAGGTGCAAACAATCGCCGCGCCGGAGGGCAAGTCCCACCAATAGGAGAGAAACAGTCCAGCGACCCCGCCGACAAGTGCGATGATCCAGCCGATGAGCAACCGGATTCCGATTCGCTGCGCAAGATTGATCCCACAAACGGCCGGCACAATCAGGTAACTGAAAACCAGGAGCACGCCGGCAATGCGGACGAAACTAGTCACGACCAAACCAAAGAGTGCGTAAAAAAGAAAATCCCACAAGCGGACGCGCAAACCTTTTTGATAAGCGCCATCGCGATCGAACGAAACGAGCAGAAAATTTCTGCGGAAGGCGAAATGAAAAATCCCGACCGCGGCGAAAAGCGCGAACCTTTCCCAAACTTCGCGCGGTGTTACCAGAAGAATATTTCCAATCAACATGTTTTTGATTTCTTCATCGCCTTCCGCGGCGCGACTCAATAACAACACCGCCGCGGCGGCTGCTACGACGTAAGAAATTCCGATGACCGCTTCCTGCGGAATCTGGCTCGCGCGTTTTCCCGTCACTGAAAAGATCGCTGCGCCAACCAAAGTGAAGGCGAGCGCGATTCCGAATGTGGTCCAGCTCTCAAGATCGAGATGCAACAAAACGGCCAGACAAATCCCGAGCGACGCCATTTGTGCCATCGCGATGTCGATGAAGATGATGCCGCGTTGGACGACGTGAAGACCGAGATAAACCAGCAGCCACGGCAAAAGAACGCAGGCCACGATCGGCCACAACATTACTTCCCACATATTATTTGAGCGCAGCCGCAAGCCGCGAGATGAGCGTATCGATTAATTTCACGTAGGTGTCGGTTCCGGGAATTCCTCCAGGAAATTGCGAGAACTCCACCACTTTCGCTCCGGTCGCGCTCGCGACTTTTTCGGCAATGCGCCGGTCGTGATACGGCTCGACAATCACCGCTTTCACATGCTGCGCTTTCATTTGCGCGATCACTTCGGTCAAATGCGAGGGCGAAGGTGGGATTCCAGGTTTGGGTTCGAGGAAGATGTCGATGTTAATGCCGAATCGATGCGCGAAGTACGGCCACGAATCGTGATAAGCAACGACATGCTGGTCCTTGAACGGCAACATGGCCGCGCCCCATTCTTGCAGTTTCGCGTTAATGGTCGCTTCGAATTTTTTGTAATTGCCGTCGTAAAATGCCGCGTTCGGCGCATCGAGGGCAGCAAACGATTGCGCGATGTGTTGCGCTATCGCTTTGGCAATGATCGGATCGACCGTGAAGTGCGGATTGCCAAGCGCGTGAACATCGCCGGCAGCGCGGGTCGCGGTTGTCGGGACATTCATCAGACGAATTCCTTGCGACGCCTGGATACGTCCAGGTTTACCAACCTCGATTTTCGGATTACGCGCATTTTGCAGAAGCGGCGGTAACCAGCCGAGTTCCAGCTCAGCCCCGCCGTCGATCAACGCGTCGGCGTTGCGCAGAGAAACAACAAAGCTTGGACGCGCATCGACAAAGTGCGGATCCTCGGTCGCCTTAGCGAGGACGATGATGTTGATCTTGTCTCCGCCAATTTCGCGCGCGAGCGAGCCGAAATCGGGAAGTGTGGCAACGACATTCAGCTTTGCCTGCGCGGAAATCGCAACAGCGCTTGAAATTAGAAGAGTTAGAAAAATTCGTTTCATAGGTTGATTAAATTTTGAGCGACGCGCACCGCGGAGTTTGTCATTCCGAGCAGAGCGAGGAATCTCCCAATCGAAGCGAGGATCACTCTGGTTGGATCGTGTGACGCTGGACCTTTTAGGGGATCCTTCGCTTCGCTCAGGATGACAGAGTGTTAAATGCATCATTTAAAATTTATGGGCTCCGTGTGCGCCGAGAATGAATTCAAACTGGAGAAAAACCGAATCGACGTCCCGGCCGGCCAGGAAAAATGTGTCGTCGAGAAAATCATGATTGTACTGGAGCCGGATTTTTGAGAACTCGGTCGGATACCAGGTCAGGTTCGCGGAAATACGCGAACGCGATTGTCGATCCAAATCATCGGTGAATCTTGAATCCTCGGCGTCGTAGTAATCGCCGCGGATTCCGGCGACCCAGCCTTTTTTGAATCCCCAAAGCACCTGCGAATAAAGTCCCCAATCGTGAAATGTTTCAGCGACCGGGAATGATTCGTCGATTCCGCGGCCGGCTTCGAATCGCCGATACATGAATTCAGTTTGCCATTTCACGAACGGAAATCCGCCCTCGGCGTTCGCGCTTTTCCATTTGTAAAGAAGATCTGCGCCGTAAATCTGCGTGCGCGAATTCGCGCCGGTCTCGTTCGATCCGAACGCGCCCGATACTCCTGCGAGTACGACTTGGGTCGGGCTAAGATCGACCGAATTTTCCCAGCGCGGAATCCAAACGAAATCCTGCAGACCGCGCAATTCGCGATCGGTGGTTCGCCGATCGAAAAATATTCCGTCGGCGCCCGGATTACGAAATGAGTAACCGGTGTTTCCGCGGCCGTTTTGCACGCCGAGAATTAATTGCGAATACCATGGCACCGGCACGATCCAGGAAATTTGCGAGCCGACGCCCCGCAAACCGTCCGGGCCGAGGAAACGTCCGGCGACGATCGGATAATCTACAAAATCCCAGGTGTGCGGGTGCGTCGGATTGATTCGGCCGAACGCAGCGAAGAATTGTCCGCCCTTCAATTGCAGGTTGAACGGCAAACTCGTCGTTTGCATGAACGCTTCTTCAACTTCGACATCGGTGTTGTTGTCGTTGTCGAGTTTGAACACGATGTTGGCGAAACCTTCGAAGTAAGGATCGACCGCGCCGTCGAAGGCGAGCTCGATGTTGCGCGCGTTGAATCCGCGCTGCATCGGGTCGTGATCGCCGACTTCGATGTGGTCGAGATCGCGCGCGGTCGAGCCGGCGAGGGCAAACAATCCGTCGAACGAAATGTTCATGTAATTTTTGCCTCCGCCGCCGATCGAGATCGGTTGCGTCAGAGAAGCTCCAGCTCCGGTGCTTGAAATTGTTTCTGGCGCCGATGAAACGACCGATGTGTCGGTCGTTGGAAAATTTCCGGACATCCCGGTTCCATTGGCGTTTACACCGGGGCCGGGCGAAGCAGCCGGCGCGGCTGTCGATGCGACCACGGACGTGTCCTCAGTTTGAAAACGCGCCGGCGCGCTCGGAGCCGGAGTTGGTGAATTTGCGGCGGCAGCGATCGGCGAAGGTTCCGGATTTTGCGGCGGCGAACCTGCATTTCCATTCGCCTTCTCAATCGCGGCTTGCTGATCTTTCACTTGTTGTTGCAGCGCCTTTACCGTTTCGGTGAGCGCTTGCACCTGCTGCCGCAGATTTTCCAGATCCGGCGAAGCAGCTGGAGTAGACGCCGCATCTTGGGCGCGCGCGCTCGCGAGCGCAGCGGTCGTTACTCCAATTAAAAGAAATTTGTTCATTAAAACTCCTGATTAAAAACTCGGACGAAATCGCCCAACGGATTTGCGTTCGCGCACGTTAAACTGGCGACGGAACGAACGCGCGAGGCGCCGCCATCCCACAGACGCGGGACAGTTAACGGTCAGGAGTGCGCAGGCGGCGCGTGCTCGAAAACGCGAGCGAGAAGAAATGAGGACTCAACCCATTGCGGAGTCAGAGTCGGAATTGAAGAAAATTGATCGACGAGCGCCGGAACGCTGAGGAGCGGAGCGGCTGGCGAATAATTATAGCTGCCGGAAGCAATGAAGGTTATCGCGCATGAGTGGTCGATGCGATTCGCATCAGGGTGAATCCGTTCATGTAACTGCGGCGAGACGCTGAGCGTAAGCGTCCAGAGAAAAGCGGCGGAAGCGAGAAGTCCGATCAAAGCACGGGTCGTCGTGCTGCTTTTCATCGAGGCCGAGCTTGCGTCCAACCGAGGCAGTAAGCAACAGGTTTTTGAGGAAGTCACTTCGGCGATTCGCCAGTTTTTTCGGTCTTAGGTTTCCACAAATGGAATGTGTAGGTGAAGACGATGTAACCCATGATCCGCTCCGGGTGATAATTTGCGAAGTAGATGGCGGGGTTCATCTGAAAATCCGGAGTGATATTCCAGGTAAAGCCGATGGTGGATGAGTTCTCGGCACCGCTTTGAAAATCCACTTGGACACGCCATTGCTTATTGAAGTCGTAGGCGTACCCGAGGATCGCTTCGTTTTTGTATCCGGCATGGATCGCTCCGACGATGAACTTATTGTGTTCGGTATAATATCCCGCTTCGATGTAAGGCTGCGGATCAACGTGACTGCGGGGAGACCAATTGGTGATACCGATCGAAAGCAGATAAGGCTCTTTCGTCAGGATACCTAACTCAGTAGCGAAAATTTCTTCATTTGGTTTGAAGCCCTGGAACACGGCAACCTCAGCCCATTTCGTTAGGCCAAGCTCGGCTTGCAGCTCATACGGGTTCGCGATCCGCTTATCCTGAATTTGCAGACTCAAAGATAAATCGCCCTCCTCCTGCAGATCAGGTGTCACGATCTGGCTGAGTCCTTTGGTGGTCGCGAACGACAAAGCGCAAAGAGAGAGACTGGCGAAGCCGACAAGCAGCATCTCGATCTTTGAGTTCGCGCGCACGCCGCAACGATTATCGCTGCGGCGTGCGCGAGTCGAGCCAGGATCTTTTCTGGCCAAAACAAAACAGCCCCGAAAAAATTTCGGGGCTGCGTGTCTTTGATTTTCCGGACTATCGACTACGGAGTCGGCGACCGGTGCGGGTTGTGCCTGCCCTTTTGCCAGCCGTAGTGGTGTCCCGGCGGAGTCGGGCTCGTCTTCACTTTTGTGCTTGCCAGTGCCGTGCCCGTCAGGTGGCCAGACTGATTCACGTGCATTGACGTTGCACCGCTATGCCCTTTTCCCATCACGTATGCAGATAGCGAAAAGCAAGCAGCTATGACAATCGCCAAAGCCGTGGAATTCCCTAGCTTCATGGTTTTGCCCTTTCTTTTTCAGTTTTCCTCGCCTTCACCGACCGAACGGTCCGCAGAGCGAAAGCCTGAATTAAGTTTGACGACCGTTTTGGTCGCAACGTTCACTCCATCTAGCTACAAATCGCGATCGACATGTCGGAGATCATCCGACAAAGGGCCTCATTGCGCGTCGAACGCGCGCGGTTCGATTACACTGCGCGTTGCCCAAGCCATTGCACGGCCAAGCGCGTGACCTGCCGCGCGTTCTTAAGCTTCAGCTTTTCCTTAATATTCGTGCGATGCGTTTCGACAGTTTTTGGG
>WNFH01003509.1_pt1 | contig 11145 bp, 13 predicted proteins | sample 5400411 | NCBI WGS metagenome assembly WNFH01 (sample SAMN13153347, study PRJNA577476) | soil metagenome | isolation source: 200 cm saprolite under Douglas fir tree site 2 hole 3 | place: USA:California | collected 2015-04-18
AGTTTGCCGGGAGTCTTTCGGAATTGCAAATTACCGCAACTCTACTGCTTCGGAGGCAGAGCCAGGATTTCCATGGCTTCGCGCCGGAACGCTTCAAGTTCGCGCAATTTCTCCTGCGTTGCTTCCACTTCCTTCTTTTTCCACACGAATACTTCGCCTGAGCCGCGCTTCAGCCGAACGCTCAAGTTGCCATCCATCAGATACGACGGCGGCGCAAGCAGTTTCATTCCGCCGTCCGGAACGGGAGCCAACACTGCCGCGCAATCGCCTCTCCTCATGCACAAGGCGCTCTCGTAGGGCGGAATCGCGATGGGGCGAAAGCCTGCCTCTAAGAGCCGCTCGACGACCTGCATTTGCAGCGGTGAAAGTTCAAGCATGGAGGTAACTAACAGGGCCGGCCTTGCTCGCGCAGAGTCCTCGAAGCATCCCGTCCGTTCTTGGCAGTCTTAAGCCGCCGTGGAATCGGCTTGCGAAGAGGATCCCTCGAGCTGCGCCAGTATTTCGCGCAGCGTCGAAATCAGCTCATCGCGCGAAACATGGCTCTTCTTGAACTGAATCCGGAACTTGAACGTCTCCGCGGGCGGTTCGAATTGAAAGATGAACGGCTGTGGCCGCTGCGGTCCCGCATGCTCTTCGCGGCGTTCACGGCGCGCCTCATCGCGAGTGAGCCCGCCCTGCATGATGCGGTGGAGCATCTCGATCATTTTCTTTTCGGTGGGCTGGCGCGCAATCTGGAGCAAGAGCGACTTGGAAACAATTCCGTGCTCGATGCACTTCTTCCGCAGCGAGTCGGGAATATTGCGCAGCGACAAAGTTTCGGTCACCGAGGACCGCGCCCGGCCAATCTTCTTCGCGATGTCCTCGTGCGTGTATTCAAACTGCGTGCTTAGACGGTGCAGCCCATCTGCTTCTTCAAATGGTGTGAGGTCTTTCCGCTGAATATTTTCGATCAGCCCGATCTCGAGCGTCTCCGCGTCGTCGGCGGTCTTTTCGATGCACGGCACCTCGCGCAGTCCCGCCGCGCGCGACGCATGATAACGCCGCTCGCCGGAGATGATATGGAAGCAGTCCTCTCGCGGGACGTAGCGCACCAGCAACGGCTCCAGGACGCCCTTTTCGCGAATCGACTCCGTTAGCTCGCGCAGGTCGCCAAGCGCCTTGCGTGGCTGGTCCGGATTCGGCCGGATTTGGTCGACGCGAATCATACGTCCGACCGCCGCGCCGCTATAGCTTGTCAGCGACTCTACGTAATGAGCGTCATGCCGCATCTTCAGCGTGACGGGTAACCCGATCCTCTTCGACACGTTGGATAACCTCCCCTGCGAGTTTCTTGTATTCGACCGCGCCGGGTGATTTCGGCGCATACGTCAAAATCGTTTCCTTGTACGCCGGGCTCTCTTCCAGCCGTACGTTCTTGGTTATTTTCGTCTTGAACAGCACTTCCCCGAACACCGACCGAATCTGCCCGTGTGTGTCCTTGGAAATGTTCGTTCGCTTGTCAAAAAGCGTAATCACCACACCCAGAACTTTCAGCCCTGGATTAGGACGCGCGCGAATTCGCTCGTAGGTCTCGAGCAAATCGTCAGTTCCCTCAATCGCGAAGTACGCTGCCTGGATGGGGACAAGCAAATGTGTCGACGCCACCAGCGCATTCACGGTCAGGATTCCGAGCGAAGGCGGAGTATCGAGGATCACGTATTCATAATCTTTCAGGACCGGCGTCAGCGCATCTTTCAATTTGAAAGGCGCATCGAACTGTCCCGCGAGCACCTGCTCCAACTTGGCGAGCGCTAGCCGGCCCGGCCCGAGAAACAACATGGGATCCTTGCTCGGCTTGATGACCGCGGCCATTGCGACGCGGCTGTCGCTCAGCACATCGAACATGGTAGTGGCAATTTCGCCGGAATCGTAAAATGCGATCGTCGAATTGGCTTGCGGATCGAGGTCGATCAGCAGCGTGCGCTTACCGCGATGCGCGAGCGCCGCGGATAAATTGATCGCCGTCGTGGTCTTACCTACGCCGCCTTTTTGATTCGCAATCGTGATGATGGCAGTCATCTGTTTCTGCCTCCGCCCGCGCACGAAAAATCGAGCCGCAGCGATCCGGCAACTGGGTTCCTATATATGGGTGCCGCCTCCAGAAAACCCCCAAGGCCTAGGCTAACTGTACGTTTGCTACCTGTTCATTGGCAAGGGAAAAGTGGGCCGATCGACGGCCGTCGCAGTGGAAAACCAGAGGAAGGGTGCAGAGCGGTGGGTGGGCGTTGCGCGGGGGAGCGCTAAAAATCGAGGCCCCAAAAATCCGGTGAAGGTTCCTGCAGCTCCAGGCCAAGTTCCCAACCCGCGCGGCCTTCGTGGCCACGCCAGATCAATGTCGCTTCGCAAGAAATCAGATTGGTGAGATTGACGATGCGCAGTTTCTGTCCCACGGCAAATCCCTGCGGTACCACGGCAAGGCAGCCTTTCGCACCGATATCGACAGTGTAGCCCTCCGCACGCAAGCTCCGGCCCGCATCGATCCACTCGATTGCCACCGCAACTCGCGAATTGAGGCGTCCGCTGCTGCGGATGTGCCTCATCCGGGATTCAAAACTTACATCTTTCAAAAGCGCCACGTCATCTCCTCAGTACCCGGGGGTTGAGGACAGTTCTCGCGCTGGGCACTCCACTCAATTTTGATAAATTCGTGTGCCGGTGCCAAGGTCCCCGAACTCAATAATATCATCAGCCTATGGACGTTCCCATGGTGGGTCAATGGGACTTACCTCCCAGTACGTTCCGGAAGTTACCTCAACCTGAGCGCCGGGCCCCTTTTGGTACCAACACTTGTCTCAGGGTTTCGTGGACGGGAGTACCAAATTAGGCCTTCACAAAAGTAGGATTCTATCCGAAAGTGTTGTTTCCCCCGAACTTAGCTCGCGCCATTGCCCCTCCTTGGTGCAAGGAGGCACCCATGGAAGGATATGCGTCCGAGCGGCGTGCTTCTCGCCGTCTTCAGTTCAGAACCGTCCTGCGAGTGCGCGTCTGGAAATCCGGTTCGACCGAGCAGAAGGCGGAATCGGAAAACCTCTCGGAAAGAGGAACCTTTTTCGCCACGGATGCGCCGCTGGCTGTCGGGTCGGCAGTCGAGATCCTCTTGAAAATGCCGGAAGAAATCACCGGTAAACCGGCGACGGAGTGGCGTTGCACAGGACACGTAGTGCGTCTCGAACCCGTCGATACGCCGCGGGGCAAGTTGGGCGTCGGCGTACAGTTCGACTGCTATGAAATTTTGCAGTCAAGAACGACTTCTCCGATTTGAGACTGGTTGATCCAGCAGGCAAACCGAGACGCACATCTGCGACCACTTTTCCACCTCGATCTGGACTAATTCGCAGACCCGTGGCGAGCGGCCGCTGGACTCGGAGGAAGCAGTGGGCGATCGCCAGAATCCGGAGGGTACCATGCAGAGGCGCGGCTTGGTCGTAGATGACGAACCAGTAGTTTGCGAATTGATTAGAAAAGTTTTGCATTCAGCCGGCATGGAAGCCTTGACCCTCACCAGAAGCACCGAAGCTCCCGAAATTATCGACGAAGGAAAGTTTGATATGGTGTTCTTGGATTTACACATGCCTTCTCCCGATGGAATCGAGCTCGCCCGGCAGATGCGCAGCTCGCGCTTCAATCGCATGACCCCCATCGTCCTGATTAGCGACGACCAGCGTCCCAGTGCGCTCTCGGTTGGATTTGCGGCGGGCGCAAGCTTTTTTCTATACAAGCCCATTGACAAGAGTCGCCTCCTGAAACTTGTTCAGGCCACGCAAGGTGCCATGGAACATGAGCGGCGTCGAACCCGTCGCGTACCCCTTCAATCCAAAGTGCGCCTCAAGTTTGGTGCGGAAGAGTTGGAAAGTGAATCGATTGACGTCAGCATGAGCGGCCTCTTGGTCCGCGCTCCCCGGATCGCTCCGGTCGGCTCATCCCTGCGAATGAGCTTGCAGCTCTCTCACCGCATGAGGCCGATCGTGGCGGCCGGTTCGGTCGTCCGCATTCTGGGCGGAAATCGGATGGGGATTCAACTCCATCAGCTAACTCTCTCGGACAGCGAGAGATTGCAGGAATTTCTTTTGCCATTGATTCCCGCGGAATAGTCTGCCAGCGACTTGCTCGCCACTCCCGCACTGATCACTTCGCTTCCTCGGCGCATCCGTTTGCTCCTTTTCTCCGCCCCGCTTACACTTGTTCCACTTATCTTTCGCCCATGGTAGGACTCCAGACACTGCGCGCCGAATTCCGCCCCACGCTACAGCTCGCCATCCCCCTCGTCCTCGCTGAACTCGGCTGGATGAGCATGTCTATCGTCGATACGATGATGGTCGGCCGACTCCCCAACAGCGCGACCGCCATGGGCGCCGTCAGCCTAGGCTCCAATATTTTTATCGTACTAGCTCTCTTCGGTGGTGGCCTGCTCATGGGACTAGACACGCTGGTCTCGCAGGCCTTCGGAGCGGGCCGGCGCGAGGACTGCCATCGCTCCCTGCTCAACAGCATTTACCTGAGCGTTGCCCTCGCCCCCTTTCTGGCCGCGCCCGTCTGGTTGCTTCCCTCTCTGCTGGCGGGGATGCACGTTGATCCCGGAGTTCTAGCCCTCGCCATTCCTTACGCCAAGGCGTTAGCCGCCGGCCTCTTGCCCTTGCTGCTCTATTTCGCCGTGCGCCGCTGCCTGCAAGCGATGAACATGGTGAAACCCGTGGCGTTCGCGCTCGTCACCGCCAACATCATCAATGCTCTCGGGAACTGGATTTTGGTCTACGGCAATTGGGGAGCGCCGGCGATGGGTGCCGTTGGTTCCGGTTGGTCCACCGCGATCGCGCGGCTTTACATGGCTTCCGTGCTTGTCGGCTACCTGCTGTGGTACGACCGAAAATACAGAACCGAACTCTTGAGAACTCCCGTCGACATCGATCTGCCGCGTATCCGCCGCCTCATTACTCTCGGATTGCCTGCCGCGATTCAGTTCACATTGGAAAGCGGCGTCTTTGCGCTCGTCACGGCGCTCATCGCCCGCCTTGGTGCTGTTCCGCTCGCCAGCCACCAGATCGCTCTGAACACTGTCGCATTTACTTACATGGTTCCGCTTGGCATCGCTTCCGCGGCCGCCGTGCGCGTGGGCCAGGCCATCGGCCGCCATGATCCCAAGGCGGCGGGCGACGCCGGCGGCACGGCTATTTTTCTTGGTGCTGGCTTTATGACCGGCGCCGGTGCGGTGCTGCTCCTGTTTCCCCGCTGGATCGCGCGAATGTACACTCCGGATGAGGCTGTCATTCACAGCACCATTCTTCTGCTCGCTGCCGGCGCCGCTTTTCAATTGTTCGATGGCATCCAAACCGTCGCCACTGGAGCTCTCCGTGGCGCGGGCGATACGCGCACGCCCATGTTCTGCCACTTCACCGCCTATTGGATCATTGGTCTCCCGCTCGGGGCCTGGCTGTGTTTCCACCGCGGATGGGGCGCGTTCGGCCTGTGGGCCGGCCTGAGCCTGGCGCTCATTTTGATCGGCATCGTCCTGCTTTTCGCCTGGCGCCGCACGGTTCGAGGCATGGCTCAGGCGCTTGCGAACAGCTTGCCGGTGGAAGTCTGATTCCCCGATGGTTCTTTTTGGTTCATCTGCAAAACGCCGTCTCTGCCGCTTGAAACCGCGCCGCTTCCAAAACTTGTCGCAATACTCGTGAGTACGGCCGGAGGTTATCCACTGCAACACAAGGGCTTGCAACCCGTTCCACATTCAGTGCATCCTAGGCCCAATAGAGAGATCCTCGGCAAGGTTGCGTAGTCGACCCTGCCTTGCCCGTCAGCCCAGAAAACAAAACACAGGAGGAATCCGTGAAAAGTACGCATCTCACTCTGTTTGTGGCTCTGACGTTTGCATGTAGTTCGCCCGTCTTTGCACAACGTTCGCATCCTGGAGGCGGTCCACCCGCGGCCCATGGGCCCTCCACTGCATCGGGTTCGGGCATGGGTGAAGCCAATAAGGGCGGCGCAATGAGCCATACCGATATGTCCCACTCTTCCCCGAGCGACGTGCTCAGCCATAACACAGCCATCGCCGGCAAGATCAAATCGCTGACCGGCCAGGACGCACAGGCGGCGTGCAGCGGCTTCAAGAATTTGGGCCAATGCGTTGCAGCGGCTCACGTGGCCAAGAACCTGGATATCCCAGGGGGCTTCGACGCCCTCAAAGCAAAAATGACCGGCGCCGGTTCCACAAGTCTCGGCAAAGCCATTGAGCAACTTTCTCCGAACGCGAATGCCAAATCCGAGACCAAGAAAGCAAACCACCAGGCCGCAGATGACTTGCGAGAGACCAGTTCCTAAACCGCGCGCGTCCAGGAACACAAATTCTCAACCAGGTGGCGAGCTCCTCCGCTCGCCACCTTTCTTTTTTTCTCTTGGATGATCGGATCACCGCATCTGCGTGGGCATGAACGACCTTCGCAGTGGGCAGAGGGACGCTGGTTGCTTACATCTTGTAGCGGCCGAGATCCTCGTCGGAAAGGCCATCGAGCCACGTGCGGAGTTGCTCGTTGGTATTGCGCTCGGAGAAAGCGCTCGAGATTTTGGAATTTTTGAGGACTGCTTCATCCACGAAGATCGGGCAGTCCATGCGCAGCGCCAGGGCCAGGGCATCGCTGGGGCGCGAATCGATCGTCATCATCTGGCCTTCGCGCTCCACCCAGATCAGAGCGTAGAACGTATCGTCCTTCAGATCATTCACCACGATTTTTTGTACGCGCACTTCCAGCCCCAGGAAAACGTTTTTCAGCAGGTCATGGGTCATGGGGCGCGGAGTTTGCACCTTCTCGATTTCCAGGGCGATAGCATTCGCTTCGTACACGCCCACCCAGATCGGCAGGATCGCCTGGCCCTGCACGTCCTTCAGCACCACGATGGGCATGTTCGTGACGGGATCCATCATCAGGCCGCGGATCTTCATCTCTACTTCCATCGAGGCCTCCCTGAGCTAGACAGCGTGCTCGCCTACCAGACTGTTTGGACCCGCTCCCGTAACGCGAACCTGCACGTAGGTTCCCAGAAGCGCTCTCTCTTGTGAAGCGAAATTTATCATGCGGTGCGATGTGGTGTACCCGGTCCAGTGGTTCTCGCGCCGTGACTTTCCGCTTACTAGCACTTCAAACGTTTGGCCGGCCAGTTCCGCATTCCTGGCCGCCTGGATCTCGCGCTGCTTTTCCTGGACGACGGCAAGCCGCCGGCCCTTTTCCTCTTCGGGAATCGCGTCGTTCATCGAGAGCGACGGCGTATTCGGCCGCGGCGAATACTTGAACGCGAACAACCCGGTGTACCGCACTTCCTCGAGCAGGCTGATGGTTTCATCGAATTCGGATTCCGTTTCGCCCGGAAAGCCCACGATGATGTCCGTAGTGATGGCGATAGGCCTGTTTGCCCCGCGCATCATGGCGATTTTTTCCAGATACTCTTCGCGGGAATAAGTCCGCTGCATCGTGCGCAGCACTCTAGTCGACCCCGATTGCACCGGCAAGTGAACGTGATCGCAGATTTTTGGCTGCCGCTCGATCGCTTCCACAATGTCTGGTGTGAAGTCACTGGGGTGCGAGGTAGTGAATCGAACGCGCCGAATTCCCTGCACATCGGCCACCGCCAGCAGTAAATCCGAAAAACGCATCTTGTGCGACGTCGGATCGGCATACGAATTCACCGTTTGCCCGAGAAGCTGAACTTCGGAATAGCCGAGTTCCGCAAGCTGCCGCACTTCCCTGAGGATGGAGTCGCTCGCGCGGCTGCGCTCGGGACCTCGCGTGTACGGCACCACGCAGTACGAGCACGCCTTGTCGCACCCTTCGATGATCGTCAGGTAAGCGCGCCAGGGATTGTCCCGGCGCGTCACGGGCGTTTCGAACGTTTCGTCCGTGTCCGTATCAAGCCCGGTGACGCGTTGATTTCCAGCTTCCAGTTGCGAGATCATTTCCGGCAACTTGCTGTAGCTCGCCGAGCCGCACACCAGGCTCACCCACGGCGCGCGCTTAAAAATCTCTTCGCCTTCCTGTTGCGCCACGCAGCCCAGCACCCCGATGACCTTGCCCTCGCTCTGCTTTTCCCGGTATTCACCCAATCGCGAGAAAACTTTCTGCGCTGCTTTCTCGCGGATGCTGCAAGTGTTGTAAAGGATCAAGGATGCGGCGTCCGGCGTCTCCACCTGCCGGTAGCCGCGCGAAAGCAGGACGCCGGCGACCTTTTCCGAATCGTGGTCATTCATCTGGCAGCCAAACGTCTCGAGGAAAAATGTTCCGCCCTGCCCACCGGCTGCGCCACGGACTGCCCCGGAATAAGACGGCTGGCCGGTCAGTCTTTCCAATTCGATGTCGAACAGTTTGCTCATGCCTAAATCGCAGTTTATCATACCTGCTTCACTCTGTCGGGCCGTCGCTTTGCCGTTCGAATCTGTCGATCTGCGGGGTAATGTGCATACCTAAGGAGCGTCCCGATGAAACTCGCCCGCATGATTTGCATCTTCAGCTTTTTCGTCCTGTTGCCGGCGGCGGTTCCGCTCTCCGCCCAGGACTTGCCCAAGGACTATCAGGAAGTTCTCGCGTTCCTCGGCCGCACGGGAGACTTCAAAGCCAAAGTGCTGAAGGTCAACATCCCTCGCAACGATCTGCATGTGACCATCGCCGGGCAACCCACGCCGACGCCCTTCGGTTTCGGGGGTTGGGTGGCCATGACAAAAGGCGATGGCAGCATGGAAGTCCTGATGGGCGACCTCGTCCTGACGCAAGACGAGGTCAATCCGGTCCTCTCCGCCATACTCGACCACGGCATTGAGGTCACGGCGCTGCACAACCATTTTTTCTTTGAGGAGCCGCGCATCTTCTACATGCATGTCCACGGGCATGGCGAAGCGATGAATCTTGCGCACGCCATCAAGCCTGCGCTCGATCTGATCGGACATATTTCTTCGGCCCCCGCGGACGCAAAACCCGCCGCCGCAGCCGCCGCTTCGCCAACGACCTTTCCCTTCGATACCGCTGCGCTGAATAAGATCGTCGCCTTCGAGGGCGAAAAATTAGGCTCCGTCTACAAGTTCACCGTGGGCCGCGACGACCTGCACCTGACCGAAATGGGCGCCACGGTTAACGCCCGCATGGGATTAAACTCCTGGGCCGCCTTGGCGGGAAACGATGGCGATGCTCAAGTCGCAGGCGACATCGCCATGCGCGAGAGCGAAGTCAACGCCGTGCTCAAGGCGTTGCGCTCGCACGGCTTGAATATCGTTGCGATTCACCATCACATGCTGGATACCCAGCCAAACGTGATTTTTCTCCACTACTGGGGCCGCGGCCCGGCTCCAAAGCTCGCTGCGGGCTTTCGCTCTGCCTTGGATGTCCTCGGAAAGTAAGCCGCCCGTTGTCCGATTAGCAGCAAATTCACAATCTTACGCATCCAAGTGGTTGCGTGCTCTGGATGCGTGTGCTACGTTTCTTACGCCCAGAAAAATGCTGACCGCATCGCGGTCACAAATCACTTGCGCTCACTGAGGGGTACATCATTTTTCTGTTCACCACGATTTTTGTAACCGATATCGGAAACATCCTCACGCAAACTGGCTGGGTCGCCCGCGGCGTTCTTCTGCTTCTTCTTTTGTTCTCCATCATTTCCTGGGCCATGATTCTCCAGAAGCTCGGCCTCTTCGGACGCATCCGGCGGAAGAGCGACGAGTTCCTGCGCATTTTTCGAGCGACGCGTGGCATCGCGAACCCTCAGGCACTCGTGGCCGCAGGCTCGCCTTTCGCCAACGTCTATGCCGCAGGCTACCGCGAACTGCAGAGCCAAGTCGGCAGCGCCCCGGGCAATCCTCATCCACCCAAGCTCAAGAGCTTGCAAGCCGTCACCGTCAGCATGCAACTCGCCTCCGCCGACGAGGTGCGCCGCGTTGAAAAAGGTATGTCCTGGCTGGCCACCACAGGCTCTGTGACGCCCTTCATTGGCCTGTTCGGAACCGTGTGGGGCATTATCGATGCGTTCTCCGGCCTTGGCAGCGCCGGTGCCGCCAGCTTGCGCGCCGTCGCGCCGGGCATCGCCGAAGCGCTCGTCACTACCGCTGCGGGTCTTTTCGCCGCCATCCCGGCGGTGATCTTCTACAACCATTTCTTGCAGAAAATTCGCGATCTCGCCCAGCGGCTGGACACCTTTGCTCTGGAAGTCACGGCGCAGGTCGAAAAAACGTTTGATTAGAATTCCGCGGCCGTTCCCATCCGGCCGCATTCAAGGAATTAGGAAAGATGCCGCAACTCTCCAAATCGACGCAGACTTCGCTCTCCGAGATCAACATGGTCCCGTTCGTGGACGTGGTGCTCGTGCTGCTCATCATCTTCATGATCACCGCCCCGATTCTTCAGTCGGGCATTGAAGTCGACGTCCCCAAGACTCGCACGGTGAAGGAAATCAATCAGGAGCGCCTGGTCGTTACCGTCGACAAGGCTCAGCGAATTTATCTCGGCAACGAACCGACCAATATTCATCAGCTTGGCGCTAAAATCCACGCCCAGTTGAAGAACTCGCACGATGGCGTCTTCCTGCGCTGCGACGAGACCGTTCCGTTCGGTAGTTTTGCCGCTGTCGTCGACGCACTTCGTCAGTCCGGCATAAACAACATCAGCATCGTCACCGAGCCCATCACCACGCGCGCCCGGACCAAATAAATAATGACGCATGCCGTCGCCAATTCGATGGATCCCGTCGGGGGCACACGACGCGAGGACGAAAGCCTCCAGCAATTCCTCGTCTACTCCGTCATCATGCACGCCAGCCTGGCCCTCGTCATTGTCGTCTCGGCTTATATTCAATACCGCGGATCGGCCTGGGGTGGTGTTGGCGGCAGCCTCGGCGGCACCAAAGTGACTTTGGTCAGCGCGGCCGGCATACCCATGCCTAAAGAATCGGTCGTCACCGAGAGCAAGGCGGTAGATCCAACGAAGGGCCTCTACAAGGAAGAGCCTCCGAAACCACCCGAGCCAAAAGCCGACGCAACGAAAATCCCGAAATTCGAAAAGGAAAAACCTCTACCCCCTTCGCGCCAATCGAGAACTCTAGAAAACAAGACGCCTACTCCGGATAATGCCGTTCCCTACG
>WNFH01003510.1_pt1 | contig 11144 bp, 9 predicted proteins | sample 5400411 | NCBI WGS metagenome assembly WNFH01 (sample SAMN13153347, study PRJNA577476) | soil metagenome | isolation source: 200 cm saprolite under Douglas fir tree site 2 hole 3 | place: USA:California | collected 2015-04-18
CGGGCGCTGCGCCCGTCCGGTCTTCGTCCGGCCGAAAAGCGCGTCCTCGTACCGGGGAAACTCCCAGCGTCGAGAACAACTCCGCCGAAACCTCTCGGCCGAACACGTACTCCGGCTCTCCCGGCTCGCTGATTGTGCCCCCGCCATAACTCCACGCTGCCAGGGCAAGCGTGCGGCTTTCGCGCTTCGCGTCTTGGAAATCAGGATTCGAGAATCCCCAGAATTCGCCGAGCTGTTCCGTGTGTCCGCGCAAAGCGACCAGTCTTTCCGGCTCGGGGTAACCCAGTGGCCTCAGCAAGACACTGTTGATTACCGTGAACATCACCGTCGTGGCCCCGATGCCGAGAGCCAGGACCAGCAGCGCCACCACGGCAAATCCCGGCCTCTGCCGGAAGGTGCGAAGCGCATAGCGGCTGTCCTGCAGCAAATCTTCCAGCCAGCGTGTGTCGCGCGCGTCGCGGCATTTCTCCTTGACCTGTTCGGGACCTCCGAGAGCAAGCCGCGCTTGGCGTCGTGCTTCGTCCGGAGCCCAGCCCCGCGCCACCAACTGCGAGATGTGCTGCTCGAGATGAAAGCTCAGTTCCTTTTCGAGCTCTGCTTCCATTTGCCTTCGTCGCCACAGTCGCTTCCACCAGCTCATTGCGCACCACCGTCGGCCATCCCAAGGATCAGTCCAATTGCATCGATTAGTCGCTGCCAGTCAGCCGTTTCAGTTTCAAGCTGCTTCAACCCTTTTCGCGTCAGGCGATAGAACTTCGCTTCGCGCCCGGTCTCAGTCTCTTTCCAATCCGCCGCCAAAAGGCCGCGGTTTTCCAGCCGGTGCAATGCCGGGTAGAGTGATCCTTCCGGAACTTGGACTACGCCGCGCGACACCTGTTCCAGCCGTTGCGCGATCGCATATCCGTGCACCGGGCCAAGGGCAATCACTTTCAAAATCAAAAGGTCGAGCGTGCCTTGGGGAAGGCCGGATTTGACGGGAGCCATCTCATACCTCGCGCTTCTATGTATTTAACAAGAAACCGCGGCGGAAGAGTTGCCGACCAAACGTCCCCTATGCGAGACTTGGGCGCGAATGTCGCACCCCGACCCGAACGGCGCGCCGGATCGCAGACCCATAAAAGTCGGCGAGGTCTGGGAGAATCCCGTTACAGGGGAACGCTCGGTGATCCTGGAGCGTCCCTGGGACAACCCTGCTAGCCGCGTGACCAGCGAGCTGACAGCACTCGTTGGCGCGCGTGTGATGGGGGAACACCGCCATCCTGCTCTTGTGGAGCAATTCACCGTGCTGGAGGGGGCCCTTAAGCTTTGGTGGACGAGATGGGATTCGAACCCACGACCTCCTCGTTGCGAACGAGGCGCTCTCCCAGCTGAGCTACTCGCCCACGAGCAGCAAGCAAATTTTAGCAAAGGCGTCCGCTGTTGCCAACCATCGGGCAGCGCATACGTGCAAAAGGGCGCAAGTCTCTGCGCCCTTAGCTCACATCTATTCAGACCTGAGTATGCGTTACGGCTGATCGATCCTTGCCCCGCTGCGCTGGGCCACGATCTTCCGCGCGTTCTGATAAAGCGCCCGAGCCTGTGGGACGGATTCGACGGCCTTCTGTACTTGGGGATCCGCTTCCAATTGAACCTTGAAGCCTTCCTGCATGCCAAACGTAGAAAAGAAGACCTCTTGCTTGATTTTGCGCTTTACCCAGTCGACGTTTTCCGCCATGTCCGGCTCAATGTAGCGCACGTTGCGCTTCGCCAAATAGTCGCGAAAAGACTTCAGCAGGCTGTCGTCAACCTCAAATTCCTTCGTGATCGCGGGTTTCGTTCCCAGATAGAAGCGGGTGAATCCGCCAACGCCAGCTTCGTATGGAAAGAAAACATCATTGCGCAGCAGTGTTTCCTGGAAATGATTGAGTTTCGTTGACGGAACAACGATGTCCGGCGTGATACCGCCTCCGCCGGTCACTTGGCGGCCGCTATCCGTGAGCTTGACCTCTGTCGGATGCTCGGGAACTTTACGCTCATAGTGATATTCATAAAGAGATACCGATTTGTAGTCCCGCTGGATCAGGCGCCCGCTCGGCGTGTAATACCGCGCGGTCGTCAGCGCAAGGCCGGTATTTTCGCTTAGCCCTGTCACCGTCTGCACGAGCCCTTTGCCAAACGTCGTCTCGCCCACGATCAGCCCGCGGTCGTGATCCTGCACTGCACCGGAAACAATCTCCGTCGCGGACGCCGAATTTCCATTGACCAGAATCACCAGCGGCACCGTCACGCCCTGATTTCCCCGCAGCGCGTGATACCGCCGCTCGGCGGAGGCCCGCCCATGGTGAGAAACGATTAGCTGGTTCTTGTCCAGGAACATGTCGCCCACGGCCACCGCTTCGTTTAACAGACCGCCGGGATTTCCTCGCATATCCAAAACCAAGCCGTCGAGCGTCGGGGCGTTCAGTTTTTTGAGGCTATCGGCAATTTCGCGGTCTGTCGTCTCGTTAAAGCCCGACAGACGAATGTATCCGATACCGGGCTTGATCATGTACGCGAGGTCCACCGAATGCCGGGGAATCTCATCGCGCGTCACTGTGAAAATCAGCGGCTCTGTATATCCTTCCCGCGCGACGGTAATCTTTACGACGGTACCCTTGGGGCCTTTCAACAAATCCGCCACATCGCTGGTAGTGAGGCCGTCCGTGCTCTTCTCGTCCACTTTCATGATCACGTCGCCAGGCCGCAAGCCCGCCACATAGGCCGGCGCACCAACGTATGGCTGCATGACCACGGTTCGATTTTCGCGAGGCGCAACCACCATGCCCACGCCGTAATACTTACCAACCTGGTCCTCGCGCAGCAGCGCAAATTGCCGAGCGTCAAAAAAATTAGAATGGGGATCGAGCACCCGCAGCATGCCCGGGATAGCCCCGTCGTACACTGCCTTATCTACGTCTACCGACTCGGCGTAATTCCTCTGCACCACGTCCAGCACGCGCGTAAAGTTTCTTACTGCGGTTTGATAATCGTCCGCCGAAGAGGTCGTGGCTCGGACGTTTGGGCCGTAAATGCCACCCAGAACAGCAGATACAAGCAAGACGCCAAGTACTACTACCAGCCCGCGGCGCTCTGTTTTCATCCTGACCTCGCTATACGGCTCAATATCAAATTATAGCACACCCGAAACTGCGGTTTGACACCGTGATACACCCTTTCTATGATGCCAACAGGCCTTTGGACGGCCACCAACCGCCATGTTGAGCATGCCCCACATGATTGTAGTATTTATCATCGTCCTGGTCGTATTCGGCCCGCACAAGCTGCCGGAGCTCGCCCGGGGCCTCGGCAAGCTCATGGCCGAGTTCCGCAAGGCCTCGACCGACTTCAAGGGTGCTTTTGAGCAAGAAATGCGCGACCTTGAGCGCCAGGCGTTTCAGGCGGAGCAAAAGAAAACCGCCGAAGCGGCGGCGGCCATGCCTGCGGTGAGCGCCAACGCACCGGATCAGTCCGCATCGCAACCTGCCGGGGCGCCGTCTGAGGCTGAGCCGTCCGCCCCGGAAACGCTCTCCGCGGAGACACCGGTGATCTCGCCGGTCGCCGAATCGGTGCCTCGCTCCCTGGAAGCTGTCGCCGAGGGAACAATCGAGAAACCTGCCGCGGTCACCGAGCCCTCTCAAGACCCTGCCCATGACCACCAGCAACCAGCCTGAATCCTCGACCGTGGCCCCCGATGCTGAGCCCGGTGGCCAGATGACCTTTTTCGAGCACCTCGTCGAGCTGCGCAAACGCATCATCAACTCCCTCATTTCCGTAGGCCTTGGAGCCCTGGTCGGCTGGTACGTGGCGCCTCATTTTGTGGATTGGATCACCAAGCCGATGATCAAGGCTCTGGCCGATGCTGGTCTCGACCAAAAGCTGGTTTTCACACATCCTGCCGGCTATCTCAACTTGCTTATCACCCTGAGCATCTATCTTGGCCTTGTTCTTGCGTCTCCCATTGTGCTCTACCAAATCTGGTTGTTCGTCGCCCCCGCGCTTTACAAACACGAACGCAGCGCCGTCACCGGATTTCTCTTTTCTACCGTCTTCCTCTTCTTGGCTGGCATCGCCTTCGGGTACTTCATCATGCTGCCCTATATCCTGCGGTTTCTAGTCAGGATCGGTTCTCAGGGCCCGGTGGTGCCGCTGATCAGCATTAACGAGTATTTTGATCTGATCCTCCTCATCCTCCTTGGGCTCGGGCTTGTTTTCGAAATGCCGATTCTTATTTTCTTCCTGTCGCTCTTTGGCATCGTCACGCCGAAGTTTCTCTGGCAGAATTTCCGGTACGCCATCCTGGTGATAGCTATTGTTGCCGCCATTGTGACTCCCACGCCGGATGCCACCACGATGCTGATTTTCATGGCGCCCATGGTGGGGCTCTATTTTCTGGGCATCGGAGTCTCCGCCCTGGTGGTGCGGCGGCGCAATCGCCGGCTTGCCGCGGCAGCGGAGGCACGATAGATGATTCCCCTTCGCGGAAAACTCTTCTGCGCGATGGCGTGGACGTACCTGTTTCTTGCTGGCCTCGCCGGCTGCAAGGCCAAAGCAGACAATCCGCAAGCGGCCACAAGCCGCCCGCCCTTCATGAGCACCGTTGCCACCGCCCCTCCCCAACCTGCGGATGACGCGCCTCCCCCTGACAACACAGGCGGCTTCGACGGCAAACGCGCCTTCGCGCATGTCGCCAAGCAGGTTGCCTTCGGTCCCCGGCCCGCAGGCTCGGCAGCCCTCGCGCAAACGCAAGACTACATTGTGGCGGAACTCAAGAGCTATGGCTGCATGGTCGAGACTGATGCATTCAGCGCCGATACGCCGGCTGGGCGCCTTCCGATGAAAAACATCCTGGTGAAAATCCCAGGATCCAGCCCCGGGATCATTCTCCTCGGCACTCATTACGACACGAAGCGCCTCGAGAATTTCGTCGGCGCCGATGATGGCGGCTCTTCCACCGGAGTCATGCTTGAACTCGCTCGCCTCCTGTGCGCAAAGCGCGGCCGATATGCCGTTTGGATCGCGTTCTTCGATGGTGAGGAAGCGGTGAGAAGGGAATGGGTCGACCCCGACAACTGTTACGGCAGCCGCCAGATGGCCGCTCGCCTTGCTACAAGTGGCGATCTGCCCAAGGTGAAAGCCTTTCTTCTTGCCGACATTCTCGGGAGCCGGGATTTGCGCATCAAGCGCGAGTCCTATTCAACGAGGTGGCTGACGGACCTCTTCTGGAACACTGCTACCAGGCTCGGCTACTCTGCCATTTTTCTGCCGGACGAAACCTCCGTCGAAGACGACCACCAATCCTTTTTGAAGCGCAATGTGCCTTCGGTTGACATCATCGACCTCGAAATCCCTTACTGGCATACGCCTCAGGACACGCTCGACAAAATCAGCGCAAAAAGTCTTGCCATCGTCGGTCACGTTTTTCTGGAAAGCGTAAAACAACTTCAGGTGAAGTAAGACGCTGCGCAGAAGATTGGCCCTAAGCCTCGAATCGGATGTCCTTGCCCTTCTGTATTACGGAGTGCTTCCCAAAATCTTCATCATCCCGATAAGGAAAATCCGATCGGTAATGGCTTCCGCGACTCTCTTCCCGCGCAAGCGCCGAGCTCGCTATCAACACTGCCAGCGAGTGTAAATTGCGCAGCTCGTGATCCGCTCTTTCGGGCTTTTCTGGTTTCGGCAGTTCGATGGTTCGAAGCTCTTTGATCGCCTCGGCCAATTCCTTCCCGCTTCGAAGGATTCCCGCCTGCCGCCACATCAAATCCCGGATTTTTGTCATCGTCGCAGGTGGCGCCCGTTTAGCGGCTCTCTTTGTTGCGCGGGCGGTTGTGGGGTCGCCAGGTTTTCGCGCGGAGCTGCCGGATAGAGCAGCGCCGCTCCTCTTCCCAGCCGGAGAGTCTTTCCTCATCGCCTGGCCCGCACGCGCACCGAAAACGAGCCCTTCGAGAAGAGAATTGCCCGCCAAGCGGTTTGCGCCATGCACACCGGTGTTCGCCGTTTCGCCCGCCGCGTACAGCCCGGGCAGGGAAGTGCGGCCCCACTCGTCGGTTTTCACTCCGCCTACGACGTAGTGCGCCGCAGGACAGACCGGCGCGAGGTCGCTGGCGAGATCCAGGCCATGCTGCAAGCAAGTTTCATAAATTCGCGCAAACCGCTTCCTGAGGAAATCCTCTTTCTTCGCTGTCAAGTCCAGATACACGTTTGCGCCCTGTGTTCGATGCATCTCGCTTGAGATCGCTCGCGCCAGCACATCGCGCGGCGCGAGTTCTTGGGCCTCGTGGTAGCGCTTCATGAACCGCTCAAGCTGCACGTTTCGAAGAATTCCGCCCTCGGATCTAAACGCCTCCGGAAGGAGAAGGCGCGGTGCGCCTTTGACCGCCAGTGCCGTCGGATAAAACTGAATAAACTCCAGGTCGGAGAGCAAGGCCCCGGCGTCGTACGCGATGGCCATCCCATCGCCCGTGGCGGCGTCGGGATTCGTGGTCTCCCGATAGACCTGTCCGAGCCCGCCGGTGGCCAGGAGGACGCCTCCAGCGCGCACCTCGTGCTCGGCTCCATCGGTTTCGTCGATGAATCGAACCCCCGCCACACGCCCGGACTCAAGAATCAGCACGGTGGTAAATGCGCGTGCCCTTAAATGCAGATGCGGGATGGACTGAGCTCGCGCGAGCAGCACCCGTCCAATCTCGAAACCCGTGGAGCCCCCGTGCGTGTGGAGAATGCGCGAGCGGCTGTGTGCAGCTTCTCGCGTGAAGGCCAGTTTCGTCCCTGCGTCACAGGAGCCGGCGCACCATCCAATCAATTGAGTGATGTATTGCGGGCCTTCATCGACAAGCAGTTTCACCAGTTCCGCGCGGCACAGCCCGTCTCCCTCCTTGAGAGTTTCCTGCTCATGCAATCCGACCGCGTCCTCGTCGCTGAGCGCAGCTGCGATGCCGCCCTGCGCCCACCCCGTTGCAGAATCGGCCAGGTCTGACTTTGCCAGAACGAGCACGCTCCCCGCGTCGCTCAATTCGATGGCTGCCCGGAGGCCAGCCACGCCGCAGCCCACTACGACGTAATCGGCGCGAGAACAATTGCGGGAGGGCTTCATGGGACCGTCAGACGTGCGGCCTGTGTATGGTAGCACGAAGGAATTCTTCGCATCACGAGCGCCCTTGGCGATGCCCGTCTACCGCGGGCAGTGTGTTACATTCAAAATGTTTGGGAGCACTTTCCCGCGAATGAAGCAGAAACGCATCCTCGTGAAGTCGTCTGCCGGCCGGTACGCCGTCTTGTTTGGAGAAGGCATTCTTCGGCGTGCCTCGAATGAAATCCGAAAGTTGGGTGAATTTTCCAGTACGCATATCGTTTCCTCGCCAAAAGTCTGGCGCGCGGTCGGGAATCGCGTTCGCGAGGGGTTGCGCCTGAATTCATCGAGCGCCGTGCATCTATTCAACGATGCGGAAAGCGTTAAGAACCTCGGAACGGTCGAGAGGATCGCGCGCTCGCTGAGCCGTGCCGGAGCAGATCGCAAATCCTTGATTCTCGCCGTTGGTGGCGGCGTGGTTGGCGACGTGGCGGGCTTCGTCGCGGCCGCGTATCTTCGCGGCGTGGCCCTCGTGCAAGTCCCCACAACGCTCATCGCGCAAGTAGATAGCGCACTCGGTGGGAAGACTGGCGTGGACTTGCCGGAAGGGAAGAATTTGGTCGGCGCGTTCTATCCCCCGCGGCTGGTCCTCGCGGATTTGCACGCGCTGAGGACGCTTCCGCAGCGCCAATACCGCGGCGGTCTCGCCGAAGTCATCAAGTACGGAGTTATCGCTGACGCGAAACTCTTCGCTTTCCTGGAGGCAAATTTCGAAAGGATACTTCGGCGCGATCACGATGCGCTCCGCTACTTCATACCGCGCTCCATCGAGATCAAGGCCGATGTCGTGAGCCGCGACGAACGGGAATCCAGCCTCCGCGAGATGCTCAATTTCGGCCATACCTTCGGTCACGCTCTCGAATCCGTCACAAAGTATAAGCGCTATCAGCACGGCGAAGCGGTGGCTTGGGGCATGATGGCTGCCGCCCTTCTGGGCCACGAAGTCGGCGTGACTCGCGCCGATGAGGTCTCCAGGATTGTGAGGCTGGTTCGCCGGATGGGCCCGCTCCCGGCGTGGCCCCGCGTGCCTCCCGCGAAACTCATTGCCGCGATGCGCACCGACAAGAAAACACGCGCAGGCAGATTGCGTTTTGTCCTGGCGCCGCGCATCGGCCAAGCTCGCTCGTACGACGATGTGCCTGTCCGCGTCGTCGAGCGTGTTTTACACTTCGCGCCGCACTTCGTCGACGGCACAGGGAATCGCCATGTCTGAAGCCGCCACGCCGGTAAAGGGGACGCGCCCGGAGGGCGCTGAGACCGAAGCCGACGCCTCGCGCAAAGTCCGCGAGATGTTTACCCAGATCGCCCCCCGCTACGATCTGCTCAATCATCTCCTCTCTTTACAGCTCGACCGCCTCTGGCGCGCACGCGTCGCGCGGCGCCTTTGCCCCATCCTGGATCGGCCAGACGCCCTTGTCCTCGATCTGTGCTGTGGAACAGGAGATCTCGCCCTCGCACTCGCGCGGACGGGGAAGTCGCGTGTCATCGGCGCCGATTTCTCCCACACCATGCTCGTCCTCGCCAAAGAGAAAAGCGCGGTGTTAGGAAACGGCTCCTCAAATCTTCCTCGGAGATCGATCCCTTTTTTCGAAGCGGATGCTTTGCGCCTCCCCTTCGCGGACCAATCTTTCGATCTCGTCACCACTGCGTTCGGTTTCCGCAATCTCGCCAACTACGAAGCCGGCCTCCGCGAAATTCACCGCGTCCTGAAACCGGGCGCCACGCTTGCCATCCTCGAATTCGCTGAGCCACCACAAGGCCTTCTCGGCGATCTTTACCGCTGGTATTTCCGGAATGTCTTGCCGCGGATCGGTGGCTTGATCTCCGGCGATTGCGCCGCTTACAGCTATCTCCCAAAATCCGTGTCCCGTTTCTTCCAGCCTGCCGAGCTCGCTTCGCTTATGGGCGCGGTCGGATTTCGTTCCGTCGAATTCCGGACCTGGACGCTCGGCACCGTGGCGCTTCATCTCGGCCTGAAATAGGCGCTCTACACAAACTGGACGCCCTGTATTCGCGCGAATCGTCGGTGCGGTTGCTGTTGCAGCGGGAATGGCCGTGATCATCTACGCCCTCCGCTAGCTGGCCCTACTTGTCGATCCCCGCAGAGCGCAGCTTGGCCAGAAGCGTCTTTGCCGACACGCCCAGCCTTTCCGCCGCGCGCGTCTTATTCCATTTGCATTCGCGCATCGTGTTCTCCAGCATTACGTGTTCGATGTGGTCCACCGCGCGCCCGGTCACTTCCTCCAGTGAGCCTTCCCAGTTGAATTGTTCCGGCAGCATCCCCGATGGCAGTTGCTTCGTGTCCGGTTTCAGCGTGGGCAGGTGCAGGCCGGCCGGTTTGATGCTCCCGCCGTCCGCCAGGATGACGGCGCGCTCCAGCGTGTTTTGGAGCTCCCTGACGTTTCCCGGCCAGGGGTACTGCAGCAGGCGTTCTTTCGCTTCCGGAGACAGCTTCAATCCGGGCTTCTTGAATTCCCGGCTGAACTTCTCCAGGAAATGTTCCGCCAGCAGCAGCACGTCATTGCCTCGCTCGCGCAGCGGCGGAATCGTCATCGGCACGGCCGAGATCCGAAAATAGAGATCCTCGCGAAAAAGTTTTTGTTCCACCTGCTTCTGCAAATTCCGGTTTGTGGCTACCACGATCCGCACATCCATCCCGATGGTTTGTGTTCCTCCCACGCGTTCGAATTGCCGTTCTTCCAGTACGCGCAGCAACTTGGCCTGGATGGCAAGTGGCAGCTCCCCGATTTCGTCCAGAAACAGCGTTCCCCGGTGCGCCAGGTCCATCTTCCCGACTTTCCTTGCCCCCGCGCCAGTAAAAGCACCTCGCTCGTGACCGAACAACTCGTTTTCCACCAGGCCTTCCGGGATCGCCGCGCAATTAAGCGCCACGAACGGCTGCTCCCGCCGGCCCGACAGGTGATGCACCGCCAGCGCGAAAAGCTCCTTGCCGGTGCCGCTCTCTCCCAGCAGCAACACCGTCGAGTCCGTGGCCGCCACCCTTTGAATCTGCTGGCTGATTTCCTGAATCGAACTGTGCTCCCCAACGATCCGCGGAAATCCGTAGCGCTTCGCGAACTCCTCCCGGAGCAGCAGGTTCTCCCGCAGCAGTTCCTGCTGTTGCGTCGCGCGTTGCACCAGCAATTTCAGGTGGTCCAGGTCAACCGGCTTTTGCAGAAAGTCGTACGCGCCTTCCTTCATCGCCGTCACCGCTTCGTCCACCGACCCGAAAGCGGTGAGCAGCAAAACAGGAATCGTCGCGTCCGCTTGCTTTGTCTCTCGCAGCACGTCGAGCCCGGAGGCCCCGGGCATCTTCAGATCGGTTATGACCAGCATGTATCGGCGTGCTTTGACTTTCTGGATCGCGGCTGCTCCGTCGGTGGCTTCCTCGACGGCATACCCGGCGCGCTCCAGGGCCTTGCGCAACATCGTGCGCAGCTCATTCTTGTCTTCTACGAGGAGGAGTGGTTCCATCTGCTTCGTTTCTACCATGAATCGGGCGTCTGCTTGCGGCAACGCGCAGCCGATGTGCAGAGAAGGGAAGCAGCATGCTTCCAGCGCATCAAGGATGTGTTGAGAAAGAGGGGTCGCCCTTAACCCAGCGAAGATCAGCAGAGGAGGGAAGCAGGTTACCGCGATCCCGCGCCCGGGCCTCCACAGACTTCCCCATCGTCGCTCTTCAGGTTTTCACCAAGAACTTACAACTAAGGACTTCTCACTGCAGTTTCACTCCCGCGCCCAGCCCGAATCTCCGCCTGCTCGCTTCATCGCCAATTCCATGTCCTCAAGCTGCTGCTTCAGGTTCTCGATCTCTTTTTTCTTGGCGGCGATCTTGGCGTCCTTCTCGTTGATATCTTTGCGGCTGTTTTGTTCCTGCATTGCTTTCTGCGGATCGGCGTAAAACTGCACCTGGGACTTTTCTACTTCGCGCTGCAGGATGTTGAGTTCTGTCTCTGCTTGTGCAATCTTTTCTCTTTGCGCCCTAAACTTCTTCCGCCAC
>WNFH01003511.1_pt1 | contig 11144 bp, 8 predicted proteins | sample 5400411 | NCBI WGS metagenome assembly WNFH01 (sample SAMN13153347, study PRJNA577476) | soil metagenome | isolation source: 200 cm saprolite under Douglas fir tree site 2 hole 3 | place: USA:California | collected 2015-04-18
CAGCGACAGCACGCCCGCGAAGTAGATCTCGGCGATCGTCAGGCGAAAGCGCCGCAAAGCCGTGCCCGAATGCACGACCAGGTAGGCGAGGAAGCGGCTGGCGAAGCCCAGCCGCCACACGTGGAAGGTTACGTTGGCGCCGAGGCGCTCCAGCCGCTGGCGAAGAGCAGCGACGATCTGCATGTCAGGCGGCGGCCAGCTCGAGATCGGCGCCGTAATCGGGCGCGGGATAGTGGAACGGCACCGGGCCCTCGGATTTGCCGTTGACGAACTGGTTGACGAAGGGCTCGGAGCTCGAGCGGATCTCGTCGGGCGTGCCCTGGGCGATAACGCGGCCCGCCGCCATGAAATAGACGTAGTCGACCACGCCGAGCGCCTCCTGCACATCGTGCGTGACGATGATCGAGGTGGCGCCGAGCGAATCGTTCAACTCGCGGATCAGGCGGACGATGACGCCGAACGAGATCGGGTCGAGGCCCGTGAACGGCTCGTCATAGAGGATCAGCTGCGGATCGAGCGCGATCGAGCGCGCGAGCGCGACGCGTCGCGCCATGCCGCCCGAGAGCTCGGTCGGCATCAGATGGGCCGCGCCGCGCAGCCCGACCGCCTGCAGCTTCAGCAGCACCAGGTCGCGCAGCAGGTCATCGGGAAGGTCGGCGTGCTCGCGCAGCGGGAACGCGACGTTCTCGTAGACCGACATGTCGGTGAACAGCGCGCCGAACTGGAACAGCATGCCCATCTTGCGGCGCATGCGGTAAAGCCCTTCGCGGTCGAGCTTGCCGGTGACCTCCCCAAGCACGCGCGCGGTGCCGCCGCTGGGCAGGTAAGCCCCCATGATGATCCGCAGCAGCGTGGTCTTGCCGCAACCCGACTGCCCCATGATGCCGACCACGCTGCCGCGCGCAATCTCCAGGTCGATGTCGCGCAGCACGGGGCGCGCGGGATCGTAACCGAAGGAAACGTTCCCTATTTCAACGATGGGGGATTGCTGCACAGCGTAATATTATCGCGTGAGGGAAGGATCCGCGAACGCGACTGCAGTGCGCGTTGCCGCGCTGGCGAAGCGCTACGGCAGGCTCGATGCTTTGAAACGCGTCGATCTCGACGTGCCGGCGGGCGAGGCGTTCGGCCTGGTGGGCGCCAACGGGGCGGGCAAGACAACGCTCATCAAATGCACGCTCGACCTGTGCGCCTATGATTCGGGTAGCGTTGCGATCTTTGGCGTCGCCGCCCGCTTGCCGCAGGCGCGCCGCCGCCTGGTCTACCTTCCGGAGCGCTTCGTCCCGCCGCACTACCTGCGTTGCCGGGAGTTCCTCGAGCTGATGCTGGAGCTCTCGGGGGGCCGTTACGACCCGGCGCGCGCGCAACGGCTGCTCGAGGAGCTGGAGCTCGAGCGCGACGTGCTCGAGCGCCCGCTGCGGCAGCTGTCGAAGGGGATGACGCAGAAGCTCGGCCTTGCCTCCTGCTTCCTGGTGGAGCGCGACCTCTTTGTCCTCGACGAGCCGATGAGCGGCCTTGACCCTGCGACCCGGGTCGCGGTGAAATCGGTTCTGCGCCGACTGAGCGCTGAAGGCAGGACGCTGTTCTTTACTTCGCACGTTCTCGCCGACATAGAAGAGCTCTGTTCGTCCATCGCGGTGCTGGACCGGGGAACGGTCCGCTTCCGCGGCTCGCCGGCGGCGCTTTGCGCGCGTTACGCGCAGACTCAACTGGAGCGGGCGTTCATGAGGTGCATCCGTGACGACGAATCCGCAGCCAGCGCCTGATTCGAAGCCGGGGCTGCTGGTCGTCGACGACGATCCGCTGATCACCGATACGCTTGCCTTCGCCCTGCAGGCTGACTACGAGGTGCACGCCTGCGACAGCCGGCAGCACGCCATCGAGCTCCTGCGGCAGCTGCCCGACGCGCCGCCTCTTGCGCTGGTGGACCTCGGTCTGCCGCCGGCCCCGCACACGCCCGATGAAGGCTTCCAGCTGATCGCCGACCTGCTGGCGCATTCCCCGAGCATGAAGATCTTCGTGCTCTCAGGCCAGAACGATGCGGCGAACGCGCGCCATGCGCGCGCGCTGGGCGCCTGGGAGTTCGTCGCCAAGCCGAGCGATCCGGCGCTGCTCAAGCGCCTGCTGGCGCGCGCCCTCGAGCTGCCGGCGGCCGAAGCGCCTGAGCTGGTCGGCGCGAGCCCCGTGCTGGCGAAGCTCAAGCACCAGATCGCGCAATTCGCCGGCTCGCCGTATCCGGTGTTGATCGAGGGCGAATCCGGCAGCGGCAAGGAGCTCGTCGCGCGAAATCTGCACCGGCTGTCTCCGCGCTCGAGCCGCCCGTATCTCACCCTCAACTGCGCCGCGATCTCGCCCACGCTGGTCGAGCCGACGCTGTTCGGATACGTCAAGGGAGCGTTCACCGGTGCCGCCTCCAACAAGGCGGGGTATTTCGAGGACGCGCAGGACGGAACCCTGTTGCTGGACGAGATCGGCGAGTTGCCGCTCGAGCTGCAGGCGAAGCTGCTGCGCGTGCTGGAGAACGGCGAGTACCAGCCCGTCGGGGAAACGCAGCGCCGGGTTTCCCGCTGCCGCGTCATCGCCGCAACCAACCGCGACCTGCGACGCGATGTGAAGCAGGGGGCGTTCCGCGCCGACCTGTATCACCGCCTGTCGGTGTTCACCTTGAACGTCCCGCCGCTGCGCGAAATGGAAGGCGACAAGCTCCAGCTGCTCGATCACTTCCGCCGCTTTTATGCGGCGCAATCCGGCATGCAGCCTTTCGAGTTCGACGACGCCGCCGTCGCCCGCTGGGTGCTGTACGACTTTCCCGGCAACGTGCGCGAGCTGCGCAATATCGTGATCCGGCTCACCACGAAGTATTCCGGGCAGCGCGTGTCCGTGGCGGAGCTCGAGCCCGAGCTCGACCTCGAGGCCCTCTTTCCCGGATCCGCTGCGGAAGGCGGCGCGATCGTCGACCAGGCCGCGCGTCAACTGGAGCGATCAGGGGCTTTCAATCTCGACGAAACGCTCAGGGCCTGGGAACGGGGCTACATCGAGGCGGCGCTGCGCCTGACGCGCGGCAACGTCAGTCAGGCGGCGAAGCTGCTGGGCGTGAATCGCACCACGCTCTATAGCCGCATGCACCCCGACGAGGACAAATAAACGGTGGCCCTTTACCTGGAACACTTCGGGCTCGCCGAGCCGCCGTTCCGCATCACGCCGCACACCGACTTTTTCTTCGACGGCGCCGACCGGGGCGCCACCCTCGAGGCGCTGATCTACGCCATCCTCCACGACGAGGGCATCGTCAAGGTGTCGGGCGAAGTGGGCAGCGGCAAAACCATGTTGTGCCGGGTGCTGATGGAGCGGCTGCCGCCGCATGTCGAGACGATCTACCTCGCCACTCCATCGCTCGCGCGCGACGAAATCCTTCACGCCATTGCCGACGACCTCGAGCTCAGGCTGACACACGAGCGCACCACGGTGGCGCTGCGCGAACTGCAGGAGCATCTGATCCGGCTGTACGCCGCAGGCCGCCGCGTCGTGGTCCTGATCGACGAGGCGCACGTCATGCCCGAGGAGACGCTCGAGCAGGTGCGCCTGCTGTCGAACCTCGAGTCGAACCGCCACAAGCTGATGCAGCTGGTCCTGTTCGGCCAGCCCGAGCTCGACGCTACGCTGGCCAAGCCGTCATTGCGCCAGTTGCGTGACCGCATTACGCATGCTTTTCGCATGCGCCCGCTGTCCGAACCCGAAGTCGCCAAATACGTATCGTTCCGCATGCGGGCGGCGGGCTACCGGGGACCTGATGTGTTCTCGCCGGGCGCGCTGGCCCGGGTGGCACGTGCCTCCAGCGGGCTCACGCGCCGCATCAACATACTTGCCGACAAATCGCTGCTCGCGGCTTTCACCCAGAACGTGCACGCGGTCATCGACCGGCACGTACGCGCGGCAATCGCCGACTCCGAATTTGCCCGGTCCAAGAGGCCATGGCGGCCGGCCGTGTACGCAGGCGCAGCGCTCGCCGCCGGTGTACTGATCGGCGCCGCGGTCCATTGGGCGTTTTTCGCACGCGCGGTCAAGCCCGAGGTGCCGGTCGCGCAGCTTCCGCCCGTCCCACCAGTCCAGGCGCAATTTCCGGCTATCCCGCCAGCCCAGGCCGCTCCCGCGTCGGTCGCAGTGACCAAGGAACCCGATCCGCCGCCCTCGCCAGCACCGTTTCTGAGGCCGGATCAGGTGCGCCGCTTCAGTGGGTACTCACCCGCCGGCCAGCGTCTTCTTGCCGAGCGTATCGTGGCGACGCACGAGTTGCTCGGGCGCGTGCCCGATGCGCAATTTGCCATTGACCTGTTCATCACGGACAACACCGACCCGGCCCGCATGGAGCGTTTTCTGGTGCGCGCACGCGACCTGGTTCCGCTCGGCGAGTTGTTCGTCATCCCGGTGGCGCGCGGGGGGCAATACCGGCTGCGGGTGATTTTCGGTGAGTTCCCGAGCCGCGCGGCGGCGATTGAGGCCGGCAAGCGTTTACCGCCCCGCTACCAGCAGGCCTTTCGGACTTCGCCGCGCAGCTTCGCAGAGCTCCGCGGTCAAATTTAGTCAGGACCCGGAAAACGCCAGCGGGACAGGCGCTTAGACCACTTTCCTCAAGTTAGTAATGTGCTATGCTTCGTGGCGGGAGGGAAGCTAGGCGCCATGAGGTTTGGGACAACGGCTGCGGTCGTGTTGCTGGCGGGTCTGCTGACCGCTTGCGCCCAGGCACCGGTCAAGCCGGCAGAGACGCATATCCGGGCCGGCGAGCCGCGACCCGAGGGCTCGATTCCGCCGCCGGTTCAGATGGCGCCCGTGCTGCCGCGGCCGAAGCCGAGCGTCAGGCCGGAGACCTACAGCGTCGTCGTCAACAACGTGCGCGTGCAGGAATTGCTGTTCGCGCTCGCGCGCGACGCCAGGCTGAATGTCGACATTAGTCCCGACATCACGGGCACCGTGACCCTCAATGCGATTGACCAGACGCTGCCGCAGCTGCTGGCACGGATCGGGCGCCAGGTGGACCTGCGCTGGGAAATCGACGGGCAAACCCTCATCGTCATGCGCGACCTGCCGTTTCTGCGCGCGTACAAGATCGACTATCTCAGCGCGGCACGAAACGTGACGATGAAGTCGACGGCGTCGACGCTGTTCGGCGGCGGTACCGGCGCCGCTGCCGCATCCGGCCCGGCGGCGACGGGCGCGACCGCCACCATCGACGTCAGGGCAGAGAACAACCTGTGGGAGTCGATCGTGCAGAACGTGAAGGAAATTCTGCGCGAGACCGACAAGATCCTGCCCGCCGCTGCGACATCGGCCGTGCCGGTGCAGCCGCCGCCGGTCGCGCCCGGCGCCGGGCAGGCCGCCGCCGCTCCGGGGGCGGCGGCGCCGCAGCCGCCGAGCGCCACCTACCAGGAGGCGGCATCGGTCATCGCCAACCGCGAGAGCGGAGTCCTCTATGTGAGGGCAACTTCCAAGCAGCAGGAAAAAGTGCAGGAATTTCTCGACCAGGTCATGGCCGGCGCCAAGCGCCAGGTGCTGGTCGAAGCCACGGTCGCCGAAGTCCAGCTGAGAAACGAGTACCAGCGCGGCATCGAGTGGCAGCGCGTGCCGTCCGGGACATTGAGGTTCCAGCAGCCGGCAATTGCGCCGCCGACGGGGTTCAATCCCAATCCCTTCTTGATTGGCTACACAAGCAACAATTTTTCGATCACGTTGAAGCTGCTCGAGCAGTTCGGGGACGTCAAAGTGCTGTCGAGCCCGAAGCTCAGCGTGATGAACAACCAGACGGCGATCCTGCGGGTGACGCGGGACATCATCTATTTCACCATCACCCCCTCCACGCAGCCGATCACCTTCGCTGGCTCGGGCGCCGGCGGCGTCACGGTCAACGCCTCCTTCACCACGACCCCCAACATCGCCGCCGAGGGATTCATGATGGCGGTGCTGCCGCAGATCAATGATACCGATGGTGTAGTGCTCAACGTGAGGCCGACCATCCGCCGGCAGGTCGGCAGCGCCCGGGATCCCAATCCGGCGCTGCAGGGGCAGGCGACCCAGAACGACATCCCCCTGTTCGAGACGCGCGAGTTCGATTCGATCCTCCGGCTGCAGAGCGGCGAAACCGCAGTGCTGGCCGGCCTGATGCAGGACCAGGTGGAAAACACGGACACCGGAATTCCCGGCATACGCAGCATCCCGATCATCGGCGAGGCGCTCTCGTCGCGCAGCGATCTGACGAGGAAGACGGAGCTGGTCATCTTTCTGCGCGCCAGCGTGATCCGCGATCCCAGTATCGACGGCGACTTCCGCAGGTTCCGGGACCAGCTTCCGGGTGGTGACTTCTTCACGAGGCCGAACCCGGGCCGCATCGCGCCGCCCGTCGGGCCGGCGGGCGAACCGCTACGGTGATATGAGCCTGCTCCTCGAGGCGCTGAAAAAAGCCGAGAAGGCTAAAGAAGAAGCGCAGAAGCGGGCGCGCGGCGATTCGGGCGGCGCGCCGGGCGAGTTGCGCCTGGAAGGCGAGGTTGCGCCCGCCTCCGACAACACTCGCGTCGTCACGCGTCCCGAGCTGCCCGACATCTCGCAACCACTTGAGATCATCAGCGACGATCTGGCCGCGAGGGAGCCAGCGACCCCCGGGGAGAAGGCGCCACCTGAGCACTCGGCGGCGCCGCAACCCGCGCCACCGCCACGGCCGCAAGCCCCGCCTCGCGAAGCCGATCCTCGATCTGCCGACCGTGCGGCAGCAAGGAAGGTCTTCGAGGCAAAGTTCAGGGAGCCGAATCCGCGCATGCCTTTTTACATCGCTATGGGTGTGCTCGGTGTGTTCGCGGTCGGCACGGTCGGCTATTTCTGGTATCAGCTTCGAACGCCCTATGCTCTTGCCAACGCCAATCCGCCGCGGCCTGGCGGTGAAGCAGTCGTCGCCGCGGCCGAGACCAGCGTGCCGGCAAAGCCTGCCGCCGCGCCCGCGGCACAGGGGTCGATCCCCGGCCTCCCAGGGTCTGCTCCGCCCCCCGCGGCTTTCTCTGCGCCCGAAACAGCGCCCCCGCCGAAGCCCGCGCCCAGGGCCCTGGTCGCCCCGCCCGCGCACCTCATCCCGGACTCGCCCACCGTCGCCCTGGAACGCCGTGCGGCGCCCCAGGTGCATCCAAAGGTCGAGTCCGGCTATGCCGCATATCTCGCCGGCGACCTGGCCACCGCGCGCGCCAACTACCAGGAGGTATTGCGCGAGGAACCGGCCAACCGCGATGCGTTGCTCGGGCTGGCCGCCATCGACGTGCGCGCCGGGCGTTATGAACCTGCGGAGGCGATTTACCTCCGGCTGCTGCAGTCCGACCCGCGCGACTCCCATGCGCACGCGGCGCTGATCGAGTTGCGCGCAGGCCGCATGGACCCGCTCACCGCCGAGAGCCGGGTCAAGTCGCTGCTGGCCAACGACCCGTCCGCCGACGTGCTGTATTTCACGCTCGGCAACCAGCTCGCCCTGCAGGGCCGCTGGGCCGAGGCGCACCAGCACTACTCCAAGGCGTTTGCCGCCGATCCGGACAACGCCGACTTTGCCTACAACCTCGCGGTGAGCCTCGATCATCTGCGCCAGTCCAGACTCGCGCTCGAGTACTACGGGCGCGCGCTTGCGCTGGCGGAGAAACGCGGCGCGAGCTTCGAGCTTGCGGCGGCCCGCAGCCGAGTGCAGCAGCTCGGCCGCTGACACTTTCTGACTGCGCTCGTGGATTCTGACCTGCGGCCAAAACGGGCGCCCGATATCATTCTGTCCGAATGAATTCACCCACCAATCCGCAGGCAAAGCGGCACATCGGCCAGATCCTGATCGACCAGGGAATCCTGACCGAGGACCAGCTGCGCATCGCGCTGCTCGAGCAGACCAAGCAGCACATGCCGGTGGGGCGCCTGCTGGTGCAGCTCGGCTTCGTGTCCGAGGCGACACTGCGCGATGCGCTGTCGGAAAAGCTCGGGCTGCAGTCGGTAGACCTGGGACGCATCATCGTCGACCCGGCGGCGCTCAAGACGCTGCCGCGTGACCTGGCGCGGCGCTACCGCGTCTTCCCCGTCGCGCTCGACCGCCAGCAGAAAAAGTTCATCGTCGCGCTCTCCGACACCAACAACATCGTCGCGATCGACCAGCTGCGCGCGCACCTGAAGGGCGAGTTCGAGGTCGAGCTGCGCCTCGCCGGCGACACCGAGATCGACCGCGCCATCGAGCATTACTACGGGCACGAGTTCTCGATCGACGGCATCCTGAAGGAGATCGAGACCGGCGAGGTCGACTACACCACCATCGTCGACGGCGACGAGTACTCGCAGCCGGTCGTGCGCCTGATCTCGGCGCTGCTGGCCGACGCGGTGGAGCGTGTCGCCTCGGACATCCACTTCGAGCCCGAGCAGAACTTCCTGCGCATCCGCTACCGCATCGACGGCGTGCTGCGCCAGATCCGCTCGTTGCACAAGACCTACTGGCCGGCGATGGCCGTGCGCATCAAGGTGATGGCGAAAATGAACATTGCCGAGACCCGCGCGCCGCAGGACGGCCGCATCTCCGCCACGATGTCGGGCCGCGTGGTCGACTTCCGCGTCGCCAGCCTGCCGACCAGCCACGGCGAGAACCTGGTGCTGCGCATCCTCGACCGGCAAAAGGGCATCGTGCCGCTCGACAAGCTCGGCCTGGAGGACGCGCAGCTCGAGCTGCTCAAGCGCATGATCGCCCGGCCGGAGGGCATCATCCTGGTCACCGGCCCGACCGGCAGCGGCAAGACCACGACGCTCTACTCGATCCTCAACCACATCAACTCCGACGGCATCAACGTGATGACGCTCGAGGACCCGGTCGAGTACCCGATGACCCTCATCCGGCAGACCTCGGTTTCGGAAGCGTCGAAGCTCGATTTCGCGAACGGCATCCGCGCCATGATGCGGCAAGATCCGGACGTCATCCTGGTGGGCGAGATTCGCGACCAGGAGACCGCCGAGATGGCCTTCCGCGCCGCGATGACGGGCCATCAGGTGTACACGACGTTGCACACTAACTCCGCGGTGGGCGCCTTCCCGCGGCTGATCGACATCGGCATCGTGCCCGACATCCTGGCGGGCAACATCATCGGCATCCTCGCGCAGCGCCTGGTGAGGAGACTGTGCCGCACCTGCCGGCAATCCTATGACCCGGACGCCAGGGAGCGCCGGCTGCTCGGCGTGACGCCCACCGAGTCCGCAGCGCTCTACCGCGCAGTCGGTTGCGAGCTGTGCGACTACCAGGGTTTTCGCGGGCGGCAGTCGATCCTCGAGATCCTCAAGGTCGACGGCGCGCTCGACGAAATGGTGGCGCGCCGCGCCACCGCGCGGGAGATCCTCGCTGCGGCGTGCGCTCAGGGCTTCAAGACCCTCGCCGACGACGGCGCGCGCCTGGTCCGCCAGGGGACCACCAGCCTGGACGAGCTGATGCGGGTGGTCGACCTGACCGACCGCATGGCCTGAGCCGCCGGGAGGCCCATTGCCCCTCTTCACCTACAAGGCCATAGATCCCCGGGGCAAGAGCGTGGTGGGCCGGGTGGAGGCGGTGAACCTGTTCGATCTCGAGCAGCGCCTGGCGCGCATGGAGCTCGATCTAGTGCTCGGTGCTCCCTCCAGCACGCGGTCCCGGCTCATCGGCGGCGGGAAAGTCACGCGCCAGGACCTGATCAACTTCTGCTTTCACCTCGAGCAGCTCGCCAGCGCCGGGGTGCCGGTCATGGAGGGGCTGGCCGACCTGCGCGAGAGCGTCGAGAACCCGCGCTTCCGGGAGGTGGTGTCCGGGATGATCGAATCGATCGAAGGCGGCCGCAACCTGTCGCAAGCGCTCGCCGAGTACCCGGAGGTGTACGGCAGGGTGTTCGTGAGCCTCGTGCGATCGGGCGAGCAGACCGGAAAGCTGCCCGAGGTGCTGAGAAGCCTCTCCGAGTCGCTGAAGTGGGAGGACGAGCTTGCGGCGCAGACAAAGAAGCTGTTGATGTACCCGGCGTTCGTCGGCAGCGTCGTGCTGCTGGTCACCTTCTTCCTGATGATCTACCTCGTGCCGCAGATGACCGGGTTCATCCGCAACATGGGGCAGGACATCCCGCTGCAGACGCGCATCCTGATGGCGGTGTCCGACTTTTTCGTGAACTACTGGTGGGCCGTCGTCGCTGCGCCGTTCGCCGCCTGGTTCGGCCTCAAGTTTGCAATGAGGACGAATCCGGCCATCGAATACGCGGTGGACCACTACAAGATCACGATGCCGCTGATCGGCCCGATCCTGAGAAAGATCATCTTGTCGCGTTTCGCCTCGAGCTTCGCCATGATGTATTCCGCGGGCATCACGGTCCTCGACGCGATCCGCAGCTGCGAAGAAATCGTCGGCAACCGGCCGCTGGAAGCCGCATTGCACCGGGCCGGCCAGCAGATCGCGGAAGGCAAGAACCTGACGGCGGCGTTCCAGGATCTCGGCGTGTTCCCGCCGCTCGTGATCCGGATGCTGCGCATCGGCGAGAACACCGGGGCGCTCGACACGGCGCTGCTCAACGTCAGTTATTTCTATAACCGCGAAGTGAAGGAATCGATCAGCAAGGTGCAGGCGATGATCGAGCCGGCGCTCACGCTGGTGCTCGGCGCTATTCTCGGCTGGGTGATGCTGTCGGTCCTCGGACCGGTGTACGACACGATTTCGAAGATGAAATTCTAGCCATGGCCACGCGGCGCATTCTCTACTTCACGGCCGAGGACCATTACCTCTACCGCAGCGCCGGGGCGGGGCTCGAGCTGGAAACGAAGTTTTCCGGCGACGACCTCGGCGTCACGGCGTTCCGCGAGCACTTGCGCGGCCTGAAGGGCGAGCTGTTCTGCGTGCTGGTCGATGTCGCGGGCGAGGACTTCCATGAGGACCAGATTCCGTTCCTCCGCGGCGGCGACCGCGACGCCGTGCTGCAGCGCCGGCTGGCGCAGCGCTACCGCGACACCCGCCTCGCCGCGGCGCTGTCGCTCGGCTACGTGGCCGGCACGCGGCGCAACGAACGCCTCCTCCGCGCCTCGTTCACGAACACGCAGCAGCTTGCGCCCTGGCTGGATGCGCTGGAGGAGGCGGGCATCAAGCTGACCGGCGTCTA
>WNFH01004279.1_pt1 | contig 11143 bp, 10 predicted proteins | sample 5400411 | NCBI WGS metagenome assembly WNFH01 (sample SAMN13153347, study PRJNA577476) | soil metagenome | isolation source: 200 cm saprolite under Douglas fir tree site 2 hole 3 | place: USA:California | collected 2015-04-18
CCCACCGCCGGCAGGCAGACTTCCGGCGAGAGCACCTCCGAAATCCGCTTGCTCAAACCGAGGCGATCCAGTCCCGCTTTGGCAACCACCACCGCTTCATATTCTCCGCTCTCCACTTTTCGCAATCGCGTGTCGACATTCCCGCGCAGGTCGCGCAAGTCGAGGTCTGGCCGGAGATGCCTAAACTGCGCTTGCCGGCGCAGACTGCTTGTTCCCACGCGCGCCCCATGCCGCAAATTCGCCAGCGTCGAGCCTACCAGGCAATCGCGCACGTCATCCCGCCGGCACACCGCGGGAAACATCAGCCGCGAAGGAACGTCAGTCGGCACGTCCTTCACGCTGTGCACCGCAACGTCGATCGTTTCCTCCAGCAGCGCGTCTTCCAGCCCCTTGACAAAAATTCCCTTGCCGCCGATCTGCGCCAGCGAAGCATGCTGCATCTTGTCGCCGCTGGTCTTGATGATAACAATTTCCGCTTCCACTCCTGTGGCGGCAAACAGTTTCTTGCGAATGGATTCCGCCTGCCATTTGGCCAGCATGCTCCCCCGCGTGCCGATCCGCAGGATTCTCACGGCTTCTCCCGGTTCGAAAGGAACAGGTCGCGCAACGCCTCGACGTTTTGAATCTTCCGCCGGAGTTCTTTTTCGCCCCGCAAGCGTTGCGCCGGCTCCAGCAGGAGCTTCTCGAGCATCTCGTCCATCAATCTTTCCACTTGCGCTCGGTCCGTCTCCGTCAAGTGCTTCATCGTCTCCATGCGTGAGTGGATGAAGGCGGCGCGTTCCTCCTTTATTTTCGTACGCAGCGCATCCACAAGTCCAACCAGCTCGACACTCGCCTGCCACGAAAGGAACTTGGCCACATGCTCCTCAACGATGCCCTGCGCCCGGGGAATCTCGCTTTCGCGAGCCTGGCGATTCTGTTGAACGACTTCGGTCAAGTCATCGGTGTTGTACACGTACACGTTGTAAAGCTCCGCGACGCTCGGATCGATATTCCGCGGGACGCCGAGGTCCATCAAGAACAACGCGCGATTTCCCCGCGCCCGGTTCTTCCGCGCCCACCGACGTCACCACCACATCCGGCGATTTCAGCGCCGTATCCCACTCGCCCCAGCCCACCACCTCTCCGCCGAATTGCTTAGCCACCTCCTCCGCCCGGTCGCGCGAGCGGTTCATCACGTGGAGTTGCGCAATCCCGCGATCCCGGAGATTGCCGACCACTTGCTCGCTGATCGTCCCCGCCCCCAATACCAGCGCCTTGCGCTCGCTTAATTTTCCGAAAATGCGTTCCGCCAGTTTCACGCCCGCAGAAGCCACCGACATTGGCCGCGTTCCCAGCTCCGTTTCTGTCCGCACGCGCTTCCCGGCTTCCAGCGCTCCTTGGAACAGGCGATTCAAGACCGGTCCGGTCGCGCCATGCTCGTGCGCGAAGCGATACGCTTCCCGCACTTGTCCAAGTATCTCCGCTTCCCCCAGCAACATGGAGTCAAGCCCCGCCGCGACTCGAAATAGATGCCGCACAGCCGCCTGATCGTAGTGGTGATAAAGCGACACGCCGAGCACATCCGGCCGAACCGAGTGAAACTCGCTCAGAAAAGAAGAAAGTCCGCCGGCGGATTCATGGGAAGATTCCGGCGGCACGCCGTACACTTCGCTGCGATTGCAGGTGGAAAGCACCAGCGTCTCTTCGAGAATTCCCCGCGCTCGCAACTCCTCCGCCGCTCGCCGGCTCTGTTCCGCGGTGAAAGACACCCGCTCGCGCACCTCAACGGGCGCTGTGCGGTGATTCAATCCGACGAGAACAATCTCCATGCCCTGGGCAGTTCGCTCCTAAAAGTAGCGGTGGCTATGCGAGAGATATAGATTTACGACCGTAAAACTGAGCACCACAATCGCAAAATTGAAGATGCACAATCTGGAGGCCCGCGCCCCGCGCCAGGCCGTCGTCCGCGCCAGCCGAAAATAAAGCACATAAAGCGCGAGTACCACCACCGTAATCACGTACTTCGGGTCGTAGAACGAATACTGGCTGCTCAGCCGGTCGACCCAAACAAAACCCAACGCGGTACCAATGGCGATGGAAACCAAACCTACCAGCACGCTCGATTGGCTCATGCGCTCCAGCAACTCCAGCGGCGGCAAACGCCAAACCATGTCGCCGACTTTGTGATTTCGCAGCAGGCGCTCTTCTCCCAAAAAAATCAGGCTGAGGACAAATGAAAGTGCAAACGCCGCATACGCCAGAATGCTCAAAGTCACGTGAAATGCAAACGTGGCCCCGTGCGCTGCCGGAGGCGAAAGCCGGTCGGCCGGAGCAAGATGCGCTGCCAGAAAGAAAACCAGCACAAAGGGCAGGACGAAAGCCCCGACGGATCGCTGCCGGTGGTACAACTCCAAACCAAGATAGGTTAGCGCAAGCAGCCAGCCGAAGAGGGACATCGAACCGTACAAGTCATGGTAAGGGACGGTATGCAAACCGCGTGATCTTTCCAAAAGCGCAAAATAGTGCGCCACCAGCCCGAGTCCTAAGAACAGCGTAGCCAACCGGCCAGTCAGTTTCTTTCCTGTGCTCAGGAACTGCACGTACAATCCGAAACTCAAGATGTAGGCCAGCGCCGTCAAAATGGGGAATAAATGATTCATCTTTAGAACCTGGGGCCCCAGCTCTTCCCGGATCCCAGAGCCTCACCTGCAGCCCTCCTCAGGCAGCTCGCGCGAGTCTCCCTCATTTGGAGTATAGCCCACACTTGCAGCGGCCCGCACGGCACGACAGCGCCCGTACTCGTATCAGCAAGACCAGCGCGGATTTGCTATCCTTATCTCTCTGGCGGAATATGACCCTGCAAACTGCATCCATCCACCGAAAGGATTTGTTCCTTGGCGCCTGCCGCGGCGAGGCCCTGCCGCGGGTACCCGTCTGGATGATGCGCCAGGCGGGCCGGTATCTCCCGGAATATCGCGAAATCCGAGCAAAGCACGCATTCCTGGAGGTTTGCAAGACGCCGCAACTTGCCGTCGAAGTCTCCCTCCAGCCCTTCCGCAGGCTTGGCGTCGATGCCGTCATCGTCTTCTCGGACATTTTGATCCCCGCCGAAGCCATGGGCCTGCCGTTGGAACTCGGCGATGCCGGGCCAAACTTGCCCAATCCGGTCCGCTCCAAGGCCGACGTCGATCGCCTCAAAATATTCGACCCCGAGTTGGAAACCGGCTTCCTGCCAGAAACCATCCGCCGCATCGTCAAGTCCGTCGGTCCAGAGGTCCCCGTTTTGGGTTTTGCCGGCGCCCCGTGGACTCTTGCCTGTTACATGGTCGAGGGCAAAGCCAAAGAAGGATTCGCCACCGTCAAGAACTTCCTCTACCATGAGCCGAATACCTTCCGCGAGCTGCTTCACCGCATCGCGCAAGCCAGCATTCCCTATCTCCAAGCACAGATCGCCGCCGGGGCCACCGCCGTTCAATTGTTCGATACTTGGTGCGGCGAACTGAATCTCCAGGACTACGAAGACTTCGCGCTTCCCGCCGTCCAAGAGATCACCGCGGCCCTCGGCGGCTCGGTCCCAGTGATTTACTACACAAAAGCGTCGCAACATTTGCTCCCCGCCGTGGCACGCTCCGGCGCGAACGTCCTTAGCATCGATTGGCGCGTGGATTTGGCAGAAGTTCGAAAAATGCTAGGTCCAAAGATCGCGTTGCAAGGAAACGTCGATCCGGCCGTACTTTTGGGCCCTGCCGAGAAAATCCGCGATGTGACAATAGCCACCATCTGTTCCCTGGCTGGCCGCGGCCACATCCTCAACCTCGGCCACGGCATCCTGCAAAATACGCCGGTGGAGAATGCCCAGATCTTCATCGAAACGGGCCAGCGGGCGCTGATTCAGCATGTCAGGCCCGTCGCCCAGGCGCGCTAGGAACTGCCGCGTATGACCCTCGCACCTCCCAGCCTCCAGCAAATGCGCGGCGAACTCCACGTCGGCGAGGAATTCCTCGCAAAATACAATCGCCCAGGGCCGCGTTATACCAGCTACCCCACCGCGCCCGTTTGGAACGACGCCTTCGGCCCAACCGATCTGCAACGAGTGCACGAAGAAGCCGAGCGCGTCAGAACGCCCGTTTCGCTGTACATGCACATTCCCTTCTGCGAAAGTCTCTGCCTCTTTTGCGCCTGCAACGTCGTCATTCAAAAAAACAAGAGCATCGCCCCGCCCTATCTCGACGTTCTCAAGCAGGAGATGAAGCGCATCAGCCAGAGCGTCTCGAAGAACCGCCCCGTAGTCCAATTCCACTGGGGCGGCGGCACGCCCACTTACCTGACGCCCGAGCAGATTGAAGATCTATTCACCTTCACAAAAGAAAATTTCCACTTCGACCCCGACGGTGAGATCGGCATCGAAGTCGACCCACGCGTAACCTCCCGCGAGCATCTCGAAACCCTCCGCAAGCTCGGCTTCAACCGTCTAAGCATGGGCATCCAAGATTTCCATGCCGATGTGCAGCAGGCCGTGCACCGCATCCAGCCGTACGAAATGACCCGCGATCTCCTCCTCGCCGCCCGCGCTCTCGGCTTCGATAGCATCAACGTCGACCTGATTTACGGCCTTCCCTACCAAACGGCCGTCACTTTCGCCCACACTGTAGATCAAATTCTCGAACTTGCCCCGGATCGCATCGCCCTCTTCAGCTACGCCCACGTGCCCTGGTTGAAAAAGCAGCAAGGCTCCTTCGCCGCGCATCTCCCGGAAGGCATGGAAAAATTTGAAATCTTTCGGGTGGGGCTGCTCAAGTTTCTCGAAGCCGGTTATCTCTACATCGGCATGGACCATTTCGCCAAGCCCGGCGACGAGCTCGCCGTCTCCCAGCAAAACCGCACCCTCCACCGCAATTTTCAGGGCTACACCACCAAAGCCGGCGCCGACCTCTACGGCATGGGCATCACCGCCATCAGCGGCATTCAGGACGCCTACGCGCAAAACTTCCGCGACATTCCTTCCTGGGAAAAAGCCGTCGCCGAACGCGGCCTCGCCACCATGCGCGGCTATCAGCTTTCTAACGAGGATCGTCTTCGCCGCGCCGTCATCAGCCGCCTGCTCTGCCACACCATCGTGCTCAAGGACGAGATTTCACGCGAATTCGGCATCGATTTTGACCAGCATTTCGCCGAAGAACTTCCCCGCCTCGAGCCTTCCCGCCAGGACGGCCTGGTGCTCCTCGATCGCGGGGAAATCCGCGCCACTTGGCTTGGCCGCATTTTTATCCGCAATCTGGCCATGGTTTTCGACCCTTATCTTGAAAAACAGCAGCTCATCGCCAAGCCGCTCTTTTCTAAAACGCTCTGATCCTGTGAGGATGCTCACAAGCCCGTGACTCGTCATGTCCCAGCGCTGGTGGTCGGCGGCGGCGTCTCCGGCCTCGTCTGCGCGTACGCCTTGCGCAAAGCCGGCATCGACGCACAACTAGTCGAAGCCTCCCCGCGCCCCGGTGGCGTCATCCATTCCGTAATGCGCGACGGCTTCCTCTTGGAATTGGGGCCGCAAAGTTTCAGCGGCACACCTGCCATCCGCGAGCTTTGCGCGGAACTCGGCATTTCGAACGAACTCTTGGAAGCTCCAGCACGCGCACCCCGCTATGTCCTGATCGACGGCCAGCTCCGCCCCGTGCCCCTAAGCCCTCCGGCCTTTTTCCTGAGTTCGCTGATCAACGGCTCAACCAAGTGGGCTCTCATGCGGGATATCCTGGGGAAAAGCATTCCTCCCGATGGCGACGAGTCCGTCGCAGATTTCGTTCGCAGAAAATTTTCAGCGCAGCTCCTCGATCGCCTCGTCGGCCCTTTTGCTTCCGGCATCTACGCCGGAGATCCCGAACATCTCAGTGTGCGCAGCGCCTTCCCGCAACTCTATGAAGCCGAGATCGCCACTGGTGGCATCGTTCGCGGCATGCTCCGCCTCGCTAAATCCAGAAAGGGCCCCCGCGAGCGTCCGACCTTGCTGACGTTTCGTCAGGGCAACGAAACACACGTGCGCGCGCTGGCAAATAAACTCGGCCCAGCGCTGCACACCGAAACCTCCGCAACAGAAATCTCTCGCCAACAAGACGGTTCGTTCGCCGTCCGCCTGCAAAGCCGCGGCGGTGAAGAATCCGTTTCCGCGGGATCGGTAATCCTAGCGACGCCCACGGACATCGCGGGAAAACTTCTCGCCCAACTCGATTCGTCATTCGACTCTCTGCTCAGTCCTGTCGAATACGCTCCTGTCGCCGTCGTCTCTCTCGGTTATCGCCGGAAGGATGTCGGCCACTCTCTGAACGGCTTCGGTTTCCTCGTTCCACGCTCCGCCGGGCTCCGCGTCCTCGGCACCGTCTGGAACTCATCTCTCTTCCGTGGTCGCGCACCCGAAGGCCAAGCGCTCCTAACCAGCTTTGTAGGGGGCGCCACCGATTCGGCAGCCGCAACGTTGGCGCCTCAAGAACTCACGAGCCTAGTCCACCGTGAAATCTCTCCCCTGCTCTCCATTGCAAACGCCCCCGTTCTTGCCAATGTCACCATTTGGCCGCGTGCCCTGCCCCAGTACAATCTCGGTCACGCCGACCGCTTGGCAGCAGTGGCAAGATCATGTTCGCGCTTCTCTGGGCTGTGGTTGATCGGCAATTATTTGCAAGGCCCTGCCATCGGCTCTTGTGTAGATCAGGCCTTGGCAGTCGCCGAAGACGTGCGCAAGCATCTGTAATGGAAGTTTGGCCTATGCGCCAAATTTCTATTTTCTGTTTCCCGAATCCGTCCCATAGCGCAGCGCCAAGCGCGTCTTCCGCCGCTCCGCCGCTTCCTGATACCTCCGCCGCTCGCCCGCGGTCTTCACGATCAGAGGCGGCACGAGCTTGGGCAACCTCGTATGTTCGTCAACCGCCACGAACGTCACGTATGCCGTCGTCGTATGCTTTCGCTCTCCGCTCATCGCATTCTCGGAATAGACCTCCACGCCTACCTCCATCGAAGTATGAAAAACGCGGTTGACCTGCGACTTCAAATTCACGATTTCGCCCAGATTCACCGGGTTTCGAAAATCTATGTAATCCACCGACGCCGTCACCACGTAACTGTTCGAATGCCGGTGCGCCGCCAACGCCGCCGCCATGTCCACAAGGTGCATCACCTGTCCCCCAAGAAGTTTCCCCAGAGGATTTGTCATCGCCGGCAAGACGATTTCCGTCATCTCCGACCGCGACGCGCTCACCGGCTTCCCAGGCAGCTTAATTCCGTGTCCCTGATTCTCGCTGCTTTTCCACTTCATCCGTATCTCCGCCTCTCCGCGTAACTCTGCGATCTCTGCGTCTCTGCGTTATCCTCTTCTTTCCTTTCTCCTCACCGGCTTCGCCTGCCGCTCGATCAATTGCGCCTTATTCAGTGCTCCTCGCACCGTGGCCGGGCAGATCTCCCGCCGGTTCACCCAAGTCTCAATCTTCTTCTAACTTTCGACTGTCAACTTCCCTTCCTTGTCTTTCCCTCTCAACACGTATAATACGAGACGCCACCATGACCGACCAAAAGAAAACCCGCCGCCGGATGCTCGAAGAGTTCGTCGCCAAAAAGCCCGATGACGCCTTCTCCCGCTACGGCCTGGCCATGGAGTGCATGAACAGCGGCGATCCCGCAGCCGCCGTCACCCATTTTCAAACTCTCCTCGACCGCCACGCCGACTACGTCCCTGCCTATCTGATGTACGCCCAACTCCTGGCCCGCGAATCCCGCCCCGCCGAAGCCAAACAAGTCCTCTCCAATGGCATTGCCGCCGCCGCGAAAAAGGGCGACCAACACTCCTGCTCCGAAATGGAAGCCCTCCTGACCGAACTCTCCTAACGAACTCGTCTCTCAACCAGTCCGATTCGATAGTCCGGTCTGAGCCGGCGCAACATCGTAAAGTCTTCCTTGATTGTCTTTGCTTTCATGATATACTTACTTTTGTAGATAACTGCGTTTGGAGTGCGGGAGCTTGCTCCCGCTTTTCCTCCTGAGGGGCTCGCGATTCTGCCAATACCAGCTCCCAACAACCAAAAACCTATCCTTTAAAATCAATCACTTACAAATTGCAAATTTCGTAAGTCTTTTCTTTTGATATTCTTGCAAAATGCCGGGGGGTATACGGCGTGCCTCTGTGCTCTTTTGCTGTTCCTCTAGCTCTTTCAACAAGGAGTGAAAAGCAAGCCTTTTAGAATCAGGCAGTACCGCACTCTTTCTTAGAAGTAGGGGGTGTGGGTATTCTTCGCTAGACGGAACTGCGCGGCGTGCAGCCTCTTGCGCCACCTACCGCCCTTCCGCTGGGAGCGCCTAGCTCGAGGCAGATCACGGCAAGCAAGAGACTGGCGGTGGATCCCTTGGTTTTACTTTCAACTTTTGACTTTCGACCTCCTGCCAGTCACGTCTCCAGTCACCGACTCTGGTATCATGTCCTCTGGGACCCATGCGGCCTGATCGCATTCCGCTGTTTCCTCTGAACGTCGTCCTCCTTCCCGGCGCGGAGCTTCCCCTGCATATTTTCGAGCCGCGTTACCGCGAGATGGTGAAAGACTGTCTCGAAGACAAGTCCGAGTTCGGCATGCTCCTTTCTCTTCCCAAGGGCCTCGCCCGGGTCGGCTGCACCGCCGAAATTCTGCACGTCGCCAAACGTTATCACGACGGCCGCCTAGACATTCTCACCGTCGGCCGCGCCCCCTTCCGAGTTGTCGAACTCTTCCAGCAGAACCCGCTCCTCGAAGGTCACGTGGATTACCTCGAGGATCGGGAGATTGCCACCCCTCCGCGCGTCCAGCGCGAACTGGTGGAGCTCTTCGAAGCCTGCCACACCTTGATTTTCGACGACTACCCGAAGAATCTCGAAGGCTGCGTGCCTGAGAATCTTTCTTATTTGGTTGCCGCCAGGCTTCCGATGGACCTATTGTGGAAGCAGCAAATCCTCGAGCTGCGCTCGGAAGCCGACCGCCAGGAGCGCTTGGTAGCGTACCTTCGCGAGTGGGCGCCGCATCTACAGAAGGCGGGGGCTTCACGCCAGCGCGCCGCAGGCAACGGATTGAATTAGCCTTGGGCGGGGCGGCGCGGCCGGCTCGCGGAACGGGAACCCATGACGGCAAGCACATCGATGCACTCTTCAGGACACCCTAAACCGCGCAACCTCGGCGAGCTCAGGCGCATCCCCGATTTTGATGCGAGCGGCGCGTCGCGCTCCGTCAAAAATGAGATCCGCCGCAATCTTCTCCGGGCGATTGAAAAAGGCGAATCGCTTTTCCCCGGCGTTCACGGCTACGAAGACACCGTCGTCCCACAAATCGTCAATGCCCTGCTTTCCCGCCACAATTTCATTCTTCTCGGCTTGCGCGGCCAGGCCAAGAGCCGCATTCTCCGCGGCCTCATCAACCTGCTCGATGCGGAAATGCCCGTCGTCGCCGGTTGCGAAATTAACGACGATCCCCTGAAGCCTATCTGCCGCGCCTGCCGCGAAAAAATCGCCGCCGATGGCGACAGCACTCCCATCTCCTGGATGCCCCGAGACAATCGCTTCGTCGAAAAACTCGCCACACCCGACGTCACCATGGCCGACATCATCGGCGACGTCGATCCCATCCGCGCCGCCCGCGGCGGACGCGACCTCTCCGACGAACTCACCATCCACTACGGCCTTCTTCCGCGCGCCAATCGCGGCATCTTTGCCATCAATGAACTTCCCGACCTCGCCGGCAAAATTCAGGTCGGCCTCTTCAACATCATGCAGGAAGGCGATATTCAGATTAAGGGTTATCCCCTGCGCCTCCCGCTCGACATTCTCCTCGTCTTCACCGCGAACCCCGAGGACTACACCGCGCGCGGAAAAATCATCACCCCGCTGAAAGACCGCATCGGCGCCGAGATTCGTACGCACTATCCGGCAAATATCGAAGAAGGAATGACCATTACCGCCCAGGAAGCCTGGGTGGGCCGCGATTCCGGCAAGAAAATCGAAGTGCCGCACTATCTCCGCCAAGTCGTTGAAGAAATCGCGTTCCAGGCCCGCGAGGACAAGCGCGTTGACCGCCGCTCCGGCGTCAGCCAGCGTCTCCCAATCACCACTCTGGAAAGCCTCGTCAGCAGCGCCGAGCAGCGCGCCGCTCGCAACGGCGAGAAATCGGTCGTCGCCCGCGTCGCCGATGTCTACGCCGCCCTTCCCGCCATCACCGGCAAATTGGAACTCGAATACGAAGGCGAACTCAAAGGCGCGGACACCATTGCCCGTGAACTCATCCGCACCGCCGTCGGCCGCGTCTTCAGCAAGCACTTCACCGATATCAACTTTCAGCCCGTCATCCAATGGTTTGAATTGGGCGGCGAACTAAAGCTTCCTGACCTGGCGACCACCAGCGAACGCTATCAGCAGCTCTCAAAAATTCAGGGCCTGATGGAGCACGTCGGCAGGCTCGGCGTTCAGGATCGCAAAGACGCCGGTGCCGCAGCGGCCGCCGCCGAAATGATCCTCGAAGGTTTGTGGGCCCACCGCCGCATCGGCCGCAGCGAAGAGCGCGGCTACTACGCCGAAAAACCCAAGCAACCCGACCAACGCGAAGGACCGCCGCGCCCCCCGCGCCGCCAATTCAATTGATGATCACTATGCTCAAACCGGTCTGTAGGGCCCACCTTCTGAGGCGGGCCGCTTCTTGTGCTAGCAAGGTGCGCTTTCCGATCGCAGCCTTTTCTCTCTTAGCTTTTGACTTTCAACTTTCGACTTTCAACTTCCTAAGGCCCCGCACATGAAATTCATCCGCTACGGCAAATACGTAGGCGAACCCGCCGACGCCATCGACCTCGAAGAACTCATTAAACGCCTCGGCGACTTTTTCCTCCAAAGCGGCTTCGAATCCCAATTCTACGGCGTTTCCCAAATGGACCCGGAGCGCTCCATGGAAGCCCTTCGCGAAGCCATCCTTCGCGCCTTGCAGCAAGGCGATCTGCTCCCCGAAGATGCCATGAGCGACGAACTCCGCGAAATGCTCCAGAATCCCGGCGCCATGAACAGCCAGGCCGTGAAGGATCTCCTCGATAAACTCACTGAACGCCTGGCCAACGAAGGTTTCATCAATCCTCAGCAGCCTCCGCAAGTCACGCCGCCGCCGCAAACTTCCGCGCGCGGCCA
>WNFH01004782.1_pt1 | contig 11129 bp, 13 predicted proteins | sample 5400411 | NCBI WGS metagenome assembly WNFH01 (sample SAMN13153347, study PRJNA577476) | soil metagenome | isolation source: 200 cm saprolite under Douglas fir tree site 2 hole 3 | place: USA:California | collected 2015-04-18
TTTGATGATCATCTAGAAGGCTTCTCCAAGAGGCTGTAGGGTTGGCGGCATAAGCCAACCCCACAACTCAAAGGAGGAGACGAGATGAAACTTTACGGTGCCATCGACTTGCACTCCACCAACAACGTCACGGTGCTGATCGATGAGCAGGACGAGATCGTTTATCAGAAACGCCTGCCCAATGATCTGCCCTTGATCCTTCAGCAGCTCTCGCCCTATGCGTCATCGATCCAGGGGATCGTGGTCGAATCGACCTACAACTGGTACTGGCTGGTGGATGGTCTGATGGGCAAAGAGCACGTCGTGCATCTGGCCAACACGGCAGCGATCCAGCAGTACGAAGGATTGAAGTACACCGACGACCACTCCGATGCGCGTTGGCTGGCGCACATGCTGCGCTTGGGAGTGTTGCCCGTGGGCTATATCTATCCCAAAGAGGAGCGGGCGGTGCGGGATCTTTTGCGCAAGCGCGGCCAACTGGTGCGCCAGAAGACGGCCAACCTGTTAAGCATCCAGAACCTGATCACACGCAACACGGGCTCTTCGCTCAGCGCCAACCGCATTAAACGGCTGGGCGCCGAAGAGGTTGAAGGCATCCTCACCGACGCCGATGTCGCGCTGGCCGCTAAGGCCAATCTCTCGGTGATGCGCTCTCTGGAAGCCGAGATTGCCACGCTGGAGCGGGTGGTCAAGGAGCGGGTCAAGCTGCGGCCGGCGTTTCGCTATCTGCTCACCGTCAGCGGGATTGGTCCGATCCTGGCCCTCACCATCATGCTGGAGACCGGAGATATACGGAGGTTTTCCACCGTGGGCAATTTCGCTTCTTACTGTCGGTGTGTCGGCAGTGAGAAGATAAGCAACGGCAAGCGCAAAGGGAGCGGGAATACCAAGAACGGAAACAAGTATCTGGCCTGGGCGTTTGTGGAGGCGGCCAACTTTGCCGTGCGCTATGAGCCGCAGATCCGCAGTTTCTATCAGAGAAAGAAGGCCAAGGCCCACCGGGTGGTGGCGCTCAAGGCGGTGGCTCACAAATTAGCGCGGGCTTGTTATCATATCCTGCGGGATGAAGTTCCTTTTGATGTAGCCCGAGCCTTTGCCTGAGGCGCAGGTTTTTTCAGTTGGGATGGGGCAGTGAGCTCGAAATAGGGTTGGCTTAGAACCACGAGATTTGATTAGCGGCTGCCCCATCCCTGATAGACAATGCGCCGGTGGTGTGATTGCATGGTACGCCCACGCCGTGAGCCACTTAGGGGTTGGACCTCCAACGGGAGGAGCCAGAGGATTTGTGAATCCTAAAACCTTGGACACGGCGTGGTACCGACAGTTTTCTGGGGCAACAAAGATTGCCAGGGGCGGGAGATGGCTCCCTTCTACAGGGACAGCTCCCATGCCTTGATCCTGATGGGTGACTGGTGCGGACCGTGTCCGACACCGACTGACTGAAAACAGGGGCGCGTACAGTTAGTGACAGCTCCGGCGGGGGTGTGCCTCTTGACCGCAGCCTTCTAATGGGTGCCCTATTTTACGCGAAACAAACTTCGGCTGGGTTTTTCGATCCGGTTACATCTTTGGTTGACGCATCATGGCCCGGACTGGTTCTCCCAAAAGAAAATAGGCAAGTTACGCAAGTCTTCTGACACGGAACCACATTTCAGCCGAAACAGAGGCCTTGCCGTTGGTTACATCGGATAGCGTTGCGCGGCGAACGCCGAGAATCTCGGCCGCGCTGGTTACAGTCAAACCAAGAGTTTCGATAATCTCTTCCCGGATAATTTCTTCCGGATGGGGTGGGTTCTTCATAGCCATGGTTTGTTCCTCCTAATGATAATCCTTAAAGTTCACTGATTGTCTTAGGCCTACGGTCTTTTAAAACTCTTCTGTGGATAGTGATGTTCAGACTTTTCAATCTTAACAATCTTCAGCCCAGTTAACTTCCTTCAATAATTCGTCCTTTAAAAAAGGAGAAAGATTTATCAATTGCCTAGCTGCAATTCCCGGCAGTGGTTTCGGGGTCGAGCGAAAGGAATTGCCTCACTGTCTGATCAGGCCTTTCAATCTTGTTGTGTCCTACGCCGCGTAGTAATGTCATATATCATGGGAACGGAGGCAGAATTATGAAACGGCGTCAGTTCATGCGGCTCATTGCGGCCGCGCCTCTGGTCATGGCCGTGACGGGGCGCTCCCGCTCGGCGTGGTCGGCGGATGCTGCAGGCGACAAGTCGCCGGACGGAATTCGCAAGAATTGGAAGTCGCTGCTTGCGCGGGACGCGAAGGTGAGTCTTTCCGCGGAGCCTCTGCGGAAAACCAAGGCGGAGTGGAAGCAGGTCCTGAGCAGCGCCCAGTTTTACGTGCTGCGCGAGGAGGGCACGGAGCGCCCGTTCTCCAGCCCACTCAACGACGAGAAGCGGCCGGGCGTGTTTGTCTGCGCCGGCTGCGCGCTGCCGCTTTTCACCTCGCAGATGAAGTTCGACAGCGGCACCGGCTGGCCGAGCTTCTTCACCAACGTTCCCGGCCATCTGGACACGAAGCGTGACTTCATGCTGATCCTACCGCGCACGGAGTATCACTGCGTCCGCTGCGGCGGTCATCACGGGCACGTGTTCGACGACGGCCCGCCGCCGACCGGCCAGCGCTGGTGCAACAACGGCGTGGCGCTCCGGTTCATTCCGGCGTAGGCCAGGGTTGATCACCGGCCTGGCTGCCGATCACGGCATCGGCTTCGACTTCGGGTACACTTCTTTCGCCGGCATAGCCGTCAACGAAACCGAACTCCACTTTAGCAATGTCCGGTCTAAGCGGCCCTTTTTCCAGAAGGTCCCTTAGCGTCTCGGGCTACCGACTTCGATACGGAAAAAGATTTTCTTTCGCGTGAGAGTCGTTGGTTCATTGCCCGGTCGAACCAGCTATCTTTTCCCATGTGCCTCTGCTTGTACTGCAACAGGCCTCGCCTGACGTAGCCTGGATCGATCCGTAAATATCCGCAGACGCTGTCGAAGCTAAAAAGCCCGTCGTCCGACCCGTTGAAAAACCATTCTTCGGCTTCGTCAAAGATCCGTCTTTCTCTCAAGCGTTTGGCAGGCAAATAAGTCACATAGCAGTTTATCGCGTCTTCGAGCACCGCGGCCATCAGTGCGAGTTCGGGTTCACGAAGATAGCTGCTCCGGTAGACGTCGAGACATTCGAATAAGAGAACAGCATCGAATTGAGAGAACAGGTCTATTGTCTTCGGTCCGTGTAGCGGTTCTCCCGCGGCTTCGTAGGTCATAGAGACTCCTCCCGCTAACATTAGTTGACGCTGCAACGCGTTCGAGATGACTTGTCTAGAAGCAGGGTGGCAACATCCTAAGGGACACCATGAGCAACTTAGGCAGCAATAAGTGCGCCAATTCAACACAGCGAAGAACGAAATTCAATATTGCTTGATTTGAAAGTCTATGAATTTCAAGCACGTGGATCACTTGTTCACCCCGTTTATCCAGCAGAACATTCTCTAAATATTGTAAATAATCCTACAGCGCACTGTAGGGAATTTCATCCAACAGGTCGGCTCCTAAAAAACTTTGCTGAGTACCAATACGTTTTGAAAAATCGGAGAGTTAGAAACAAAAAAAGCAAACTGGCATAACCCTTGCGGCATTGGTGTAACAGAAAGCTGCACGTCGAAAATACCCGCCCGCAAGGAACTTCATCTTCGTCACTGCTTTTCGATGCAGTCAGGATCGAAGACTAAATAAATAGAATAGAAAGGAGGACAATCATGAACTCTACCATGATGAATCGTGCGCTTTTGCTGGGCGTTTTCATCGCCGTTGTCGGTCTGCCGGTTCCGGTGACGGCTCAGGATCAGCTCAAAGATTCGGCGGCGAATCTTCTTAAGTTTAGTGATCGAGCCCATAGGAAGCAATGGGAGCAAGGGAAGCAAGAGCTTGTCGGGTTGCTCAAGAACGGAGAGGCGCGCGATTTTTACCGCCAGGAATTGGAGAGAGCCGGCTACCTGATCACTTCGGTGAACTACGACAAAGCCGATTACATGGAGTACGAGATCGTGAAGGGCGACCAGACGTACGAAGTGGAGATCAACATCGATAAAAACACGCAAAGAGCATCCAAAGTCGATATCTCCGCCAATTTGTGGCTGGCAGAAACCACGGACCAAGTCCTGAAGGGAAAAAAGAAGCAAGTTAGCAAGAAGGAGTCTTACAAGAAGGACAATGAACGCTATAGCGACAGGGATCGCAAAGGGCAGTGGGAGCAGGATAGGGAAGAGCTTGCCAAGGCCCTCAAGAGCGGCCAGGAGCGTGATTTCTATCGCCGAGCACTGGGCAAGATGGGGTACCTGATCACTTCTGTGAACCAAGACAAACCCGATTACATGGAGTACGAGGTCGTGAAGGGCGACCAGACTTACGAGGTGCAGATCGACCTTGACCAGAACAACCATAAGGCGACAAAGGTTGATATCAGCTCCAACATGTGGAAGGCCGAGGCCACGGAAAAAGTCCTTGCGTCCAACAAAAAGGCACAAGCAAGTAAGTTGCCGAGGAGCCGGGGTGGGAGTGCCAATATCATCACTATAAACGAAGGGAGGTGATCGTATGGCAAAGGAGCAACCCAGTCAGCAAAAGCAGCAGCCGGGCCAGTTTCAGCAAAAGCAGAAGCTGGGTCAGTTGAGGTGTAACGAATGCGGTCAATCCTTTGATTCTCAGGACCGGCTTCGTGAACACGAGTCGGACTGTTCCGGCCGCAAACCGGGACAGATCTAGTGGGGCCGAGCCTGGCGCGCCCGGGATTCCGGGCGCGCCGCATGCTCCGGGGATGGTTAAGCAGGAGGCTTGAGGGGCAGGCTTGAATACGTGAATGAAGTTAGGCTTTGGCCCTGTCTTGTTGCATTATCCGGACAACGAGTGTCTCGAAGTCCCCCGGCGTTTCTTTCTGGGAAGTAGAAGAACGAGCGGCTAGCGGGCGTATAGTTTGCGCGTGAAGCCTTCGGCCTCAAGTTTTTTCAAGAAACCGTCGTTGATGAACTTCTTCGCGTCCAGCTTGGCCGCCTTCGGGTCGCTCTCCGCCAGCTGGTCCACGACGGCCTGCATCGCCGCCAGAGACGGATAAGGCACGTCCGGGATCCGACCCTTATGGTACTCGTAAGCCTCCTTGAGCAATTCCTGGTCGTCCACTTTGCTGAACTGCGAGAGAGCTTTTAAGATGTACTCCGGCTCGGTCTTGAATATCTTGATCGCCTCGACGTAGGCGCGCATGAAATTCAACATCTTATTTTCGTTGCTCTGCATCATTTTCGCGCTGCCGCACATTCCCGTGTTGAAATAGAGGATGTTGAGCGCGCCGGCGTCGGCGAGAATATTGAAGTTGAACTTTCTTGCCTCCGCGCCGAACGGGGCGTTGAAGATCGAGGCGTCGATGGTGCCGGACTTGAGCGCGACCAGCCGTTGTTGTTCATTGCCGATCTGCAGGATCGTTACCTCACGGGGATCGACGCCGATCTTGCTGAGCAGCACCTTCGTGCTGAAATCGGAGGAAGAGCCGAAGCGGCTGATTCCCAATCGCTTGCCCTTCAGGTCGGCCGGTTTTTTGATATCGCTGCGCGTCGCCAGTTGATAGGCCATCTTGTCGTCCGTCATCGCGACGTAGGTAACATCCGCGCCTCTCATGTTGGCGAGAACGCCGGGAGGGGCGGTCAACTGGGCCAGGTCGATATCTCCGGAAACGAGCGCTTGAATCGACGTGGAGCCGCCCGGGACGTAAACCAGGACGGAAGAGAGGCCGTACTTCGCGTACAGCCCGCGCTTCTCCGCAATCCAGGCCAGCAGCGCGTGAGGGTTGACTGAGCTGTAGGCGATGCGAATTGTGTCCGCCGCGCGCGCCGTGCCGCACGCGAGCAAAAAGAGAACGAGTATGAAAAAGACAGATTGGCGAATTGATCGGACCATTGAGTCCCGCCGTTATTAAAGAGCGAAAAGCTCTTTGGCATTCCTGTAGAGAAGTTTTTCTTTGACGTCCTTTGAGAGTTGAGAGTGATTTTGCAGCTGTTCCAGATTTTCCGGAAATTCGTTGTCCCAATGCGGGATGTCCGACGCGAAGAGGAAATGGCCGGCGCCAAGATAATCGATGGTGTGAATCAGCTGGCTCTCGCCGGGCTCCACGCTGAAGTACATCTTGGACTCCCGCACCAGCTCGCTGGGTTTTTTCTTCAACAGCGGCATCTCATGGACTCCGCGCTTCTCCCAGTGCTCGTCCAGCCGATCCAGATAGTAGGGGAGCCACGTCGCGCCGATCTCGAGGAAGGCGAGCCTGAGCTTGGGAAAGCGTAGCGACAATCCCTGACAAACGATGCTGGTGAACTGGAGCATGATGCCGGCGGGAAAGGCGTAGGCATGGACTTCGGAAAAACTCGACAGCCCGGACGCGCCGAGCTCGCGCGAGGTATTGCGTGTGCCGTGGATTCCCAGGACGACCCCTAATTTTTCCGCCTCTTCGTAGATCGGATCATAAAAGGGTCGCCGAGCGCGAGCGGCAAACCGGTCGGGAGAATCTCGAATCCCTTTAATCCCAGCTCCGTCACCGCCCGTCTCAGCTCTTCGGCCGCCGCCTTCGGAGATCGCATGGGCAGGATGCCGACGCAGGAGATCCGGTTCGAGCGCGCGTTGTACTCTTTTGCAAAGTGGGTATTGGCGGCGCGCGCGACGGCCACCTGATAGGGCACTTCCTGCAGCTTGGCGACGTTGCCCGAACCCGTCGGAAAGCAGATCGCCCGCTCGATGCCGTGCTTGTCCATGATGGCATGCCATTGCTCGATCTGTTCGGCGGGACCGAGACGGCGCCACTGCCTGGCCATCTCGAAGGAATCCATCAGCTCGGTATCCCACGGCTGGTCCCCCGGCCAGAGGGACGTCGGCCGTTTGTCCCATGGAGATTCGAGATATTTCCGAATGTCGGCCTGCCGTTCAAGAACATGTCCATCCGTGTCGATGACTGGTATTTGAGTCATGTCGCATCTCCTTCCGTAAAAAGAGCTTCCTATCGATGGTTTCTTTTTATGGCACTGGCTTTGGCCTCGAGCAGGGTTTTTCACCGCCATAGCCGTCGGCGAAACCGAACTCCATAACGGTCGCAGCTTACAACACGGGAATGTGTAAAGGGAAGGGGCGGGGTCGGCTCTTGACTCACGGTTGGTTGATGTTAAGTTCTCGTTTCGACGGGGAGGGTAACCACCATGATCGAGCTTTATCACAACGATATGTCGGTGTGCGCGCAGAAGGTGCGCTTTGCGCTGGCGGAAAAGAAGCTCAAGTGGGAAGGGCATCATCTGAGCCTGAGAGCGGGTGATCAGCAAAAGCCCGAATACCTCAAGCTCAACCCCAACGCCGTCGTGCCCACGCTGGTTGACGACGGCACTGTGATCATCGAATCCACGGTGATCAACGAATACCTCGACGACGCTTGTCCTGAGCCCCGCTTGCGTCCCGCCGATTCTCGGGCATGCGCGCGAATGCGCCTCTGGACGAAACAGCTCGACGAGGGCGTGCACGCGGCGACGAGCGTGCTGAGCACGGGCATTGCGTTCCGCTATCAGAAATTAGTCAAAGGACAGGAGGAGCTGGAAAAATTCCACAAACAGATGCCCGATCCGGCCAAGCGGGAGCGGAGCTGGGAGACGATCACCAAAGGCGTGGAGTCGAGCTATTTCGCGGGCGCGGTGCAGCGCTTCGACAAGCTCCTGGCGGATATGGAAGCGGCGCTGTCAGAGGGGCCGTGGCTTGCGGGAAAAGAATTCTCGCTGGCCGACATCGGCTACGCGCCTTACATGGCGCGGCTTGAGCATCTTCAACTTCAGTTCCTGTGGGACGAGTGCGCCCCCATGTCCCTGCGTGGTATGAGCGGCTCCAGGAGCGGCGCGGCTACACTGAAGGCATCGAGAAGTGGCTGAACGCCTCCTACTTGACTCTGATGAAAGAAAAAGGCGCCGAAGTCCAGTCGCGGGTCAAGGCTATCGTTGAATGAGCGCGCCCCGGTCGGGCAAAAAGTTGAGGCGTTGAAAAATTTGGCGACGGCGACGGGCCGCTTGGGAAGATCGATATGACAGGCAAGGTTCTAGTTTTGAGCATTGGAGTCCTCCTCTTTTTTCCGTTCTCCACGGCCGCCGCCCAGGAAAGGGTGATTGTGAGCCATACCACCAGGGGATCGCTTTCGGTCGGGCCGCTGCTGTACGGCATCGAGAGGGGCTTTTATCGCGATGAAGGGATAGACCTTTTGTACGTTACAATTCGCGCCGACTTGGGAATCAAGGCGCTGCTCAGCGGGGATGTGGACTACATCTACAGCGTGGGAACGATTATCCGAGGGGCTGTTCTCGGCGTCCCCGTCAAGACTCTCAGCTTCGACTTCGCCAAGGTGATGCACTTCCTCATGGCGCGCCCGGAGATCAAATCGGCGGCGGCGCTCAAGGGCAAAAAGGTCGGCGTCAGTTCGTTCGGAGCCACCGGTGACCTGGCGGCCAGAGTCGCGCTCCAATCCTTGGGATTGGATCCAAACCGGGACGTGACCATCGTGACCCTCGGGGCGGATACGATCCGCTACGCCGCCCTTCAGTCCGGAGTGGTTCAGGCGACTCACATGCCGATCCCGCTGAATATCCAGATGAAGAAAGAGGGCTATAACGAACTCGTTTACGCGGGGAAAATCCTTCAGCGGCCCCTGACGGGTCTCGCGACCAGCAACGAAAAGATCCGGAAGAATCCCAATCAGGTGCAGCGGATGGTGCGGGCCTTCGTTCGAGCGACGCGGGCCCTTAAGAACGAACGGGAGGGTTTCATCTCATTCGCGCAAAAGAAGTTCGGATATCCCAAAGAGGTAACCGAAGAGGCCTACAAGGTTCTCGTGGACGCGCTCTCACAAGACGGATTTGTGGAAGATAGCGTGCTTCAGGCCGCCATCGATGAAGCGAAAAGCGTGGTCGGCGCGCCCAGGCCGATAAGCCAGGCGGATGTCGTCGATTACAGCTTTCTTCGCGCTGCCCTAAAATAAGCGGCCCGACTTTTATTTTTGTTGCGCCTTCCTTGTGGCCGACGCGAACTTATACCAGGCCGGAGGTCGCATCAACGGCTGCAGATTTTTTTTCCGTTGAGCAACAAAGCGCGCATCGAGAGATAGAGAACCGCGCCGTTCAGCAGGTGCCAGAGAAAATGGGTGCCGATCGGCATGAAAGAACAGATCGCCCGGTCGATGGTGCGAAAGAAAAGCGAAATGATAAAAACTCCGCTTGCCGTGAGCAGCAAGAACCGGCCGCGCTTTCTCTCCAGGAAATGAAACAACCCCAAGCTCGCTAATAGAATCAACGCCGGCGCATACATCAGCGAGCCGTTAAGAACCGCTGGAAATCGCTGCGCGAGATAGGCGGCTGCATAATAGCTGATGACCGAGCCGAGAGCGCCGCCGAAATTGAATCCCAGCAGTCTGCGGGCATAGAGCCAAAGATAACAGAGCTGGAACAGCAGGATCGGAACGAGGTCGAAGAGCCTCGCCCATCCCGTCGCGAAGGTGTGGTACAGGGTGCTCCCGATGCCGATGGAAAGCAGCAGGACGATGAGAACCCAGACGCCGGTTGACAGGGCGTTCAAATGATGTCCGAGGGTCCAGCTTCGCCATACAGCGATCAAGAAGACAAGATTCGTGAGGACGTTGAACGGTTCCGCGAATAAGCCAAGGCCAACACGTTCGCAGTAGAGATCTATCATCTATTCTTCCCAGTTGGTGTCCAGGCGCAGATACCCGCACCGACACATGATATGCAACAATCTTCGGAGACTTACTCTCCGGAGCGTGTGACGGGCTTGTTATATCTTTACTTGCGTATAGGGAACAAAAGCTCTTGGCGCGGCCGGCGTCGGGCTTAGACGGGACATGGCGGTCAGGAAACGGAGAAGCTGGTCTACATCGACAGGCTGCAAAGCCAGCGAGTTTTTTCGCAGCAGTCGAAACTCGTCGCGGATAGCAGTAGAGGAGGCGAGTTGCTTCAGTTCTTGTTTTTCTTCCTCAGTGAGCACGTGCAAACCGCTCCTTTAATCGCTTGGATTCTTCCCCGAGACCGAAGATATCATAAAACTGTTGGACGCGTTCCCAATCCAGTTTCGTGCCGTATAGAGACATAAGCCTTTCGACGTCCGCCAACTCTTGCGACTTACGGTCCGGATCATTGACCATTGCCTGTACTTTTAGGCCAATGATATCCTCCGGATCGACGGCCCGTACAGTTTGTTTTCCTCCAAAAACAGAATAACTTTTCGCCCGTGCGAGCATGGAAAGCGCTGTTTTCCGAAACGCATGGACGAAATCAACTGATCCCCACAGGTCGTGATTGTGGCGATACTGCGAGACGTTATCCGTATGGGCAAGGCGCTGGTAGCCTAGTGCAGTTAGCAGATCGTGCAGCTTACTTAGATCGTCTCGATGCACGAGAAAATCCAGATCCGTCGTCGCCCTGGAGGCGCCTAGAATTCCCAGAGCAAAGCCGCCGATGGCCGCATAACGGATATGCTGACGGTCGAATTCCGCTACTAAGCTCCCCAGGACCCGTTCAAAGTCCACGCTCTTATTCTAGACGTTCCGGTATCGAGCCGCAAATAGCAACAGTGCAAGGCGAAGCATCGTCGTTCGTGTCCGTGGCCCGTGTTCGCGAATCAGCGCGAAATACGAGCGCGGAAGACGAAATAGTCTCTTGATGTCTTGACGCTGTCACAGATTAATCTAGTCAAACGGTGATTTTATGCCGGTTGTGGTGATTGTGGATAAGGTTCTTAACACCGTGACAACTCAGGACAACCGGTGTTAGCCCAGGCAAGCGAGTTTATCTCATTTTGGCTTGTTCTGGACACTTTGAGGACATATGAACCAGCTAATGGACAGAGTGTTAAAGTGCCCCTGGCCGCGTCTATTGGCTGGGGCCTCCCCCACCCTGCCCATATCGGGGGTTGGGGTCCGAGCGCAATGACTCACTGCCTCCGAAATTTTTTCTAAATTTTACCTAAGCTCACAACTACGCCCAACTCACCATTAACACCGATTGAAGGAGAAGCTAGAATGAGAGTGAAGGAGAAACTAAAATGAGCAGATGGGAG
>WNFH01003519.1_pt1 | contig 11123 bp, 11 predicted proteins | sample 5400411 | NCBI WGS metagenome assembly WNFH01 (sample SAMN13153347, study PRJNA577476) | soil metagenome | isolation source: 200 cm saprolite under Douglas fir tree site 2 hole 3 | place: USA:California | collected 2015-04-18
GTTCGGATTCACAGCGACATTGATCGCCAGCGCGCCCGAATCGCCCAGAAACAGCGCATAGCCGTCGGGCGTCGTTTTGACCACGGCTTCCGCTGCTACGACGCCGCCGGCGCCGGGCATGTTCTCGACTACGAAAGGGCGCCCGAACGTGTCCGCGAGCTTCTTCGCCAGCAGGCGCGCGAGCACGTCCGGATTGCCGCCCGGGGCGGCAGGGATGATCATGCGCACCGGTCTGGACGGATAGGCGTCGCGACCCTGCGCATGAGCCAACCCGGCGCTCAGGACGGCAGCGAGCCAGAAGGCCATCATTCTCACAGGGCGGATCTCCCTCTATGGATTTCAGCCGCGCTTGTCGACGAAGCGCGGCGCCTTGATGTTCGCCTCGAACTCGCGCGCGATCGTGCCGCGCTCGAGCAGAGTGATCTCCGGCGTCACCTGAAATGTCTTCCGAATGATCTCCACGATTCGATCTTTGGCCGGGGTGCGCGTTTCTATATGAAGATGAAGGACGTCGTTCCCAGCGGCCGAGTCGTAAACCTCGGCACGGAAGTCCACAACATCCGGGTCGCGGAACATCGCGTCTTCCAGATCGGAATGGTTGATGTTGACGCCGCGCACCTTGAAGAAGCCGACGGTGCGGCGCGCGTGCCGCATGACCGGATACACTGACCAGGGGCCTTCGCCTGCGCCTTGCGAGCTGAGGCTGACGAGGTCGCCAGAGCTCCAGCGCAGGAACGGCGTCATGCTGTTGCTCCACAGCGGCGTGACGATGAGCGAGCCCACCTCTCCCTCGGCGACCGGCTCGCCGCTCTGGTCGTCGATCACCTCGAGGAAGTACATGTCGGCGAAAGCATGCAGGCCATGGTGGCCGACGGCCTCGCCCGAGACGAGCGCGCCTTCGGTCATGCCGAAGTGGTCGAACACCTCGGCGCCCCAGGCGCGCTCCAGCTTCTCGCGCTTCACCGGGGACAGCGGCTCGGCCGCGACGATGATCTTTTTCACGGCGCTGTCTTTCAAGTTGAAGCCTTTTACTTCCGCCAGATTCGCAAGATGCAGTCCATAGCTCGCCATGCCGATCCAGACGGTCGGCTTGAGGTGGTCGATCAGCTCGAGCTGCGTCTCGGAAGGCGTGTTGGTGCCCGCACCGCACCAGACGGTGCCGATGCCCAGGTTGATCGCCGCGCGCGCATAGAGATGCGCCACGGGATGCACGCCCAGCGGGAACGAGATGTGCGCGCAGTCGTCCGCCGTCGCGCCGATCAGCGCCCAGGCGCGCTCGAAGATCAGCATGTTGTGCTGCATGTCCTCCGCCGAGCGCGGGTAGAAGAGCGGCCGGCCGGTGGCGCCCCCCGAGCGCCAGTATTCGACCACCCTGGTGCGCGGCTGGATGCAGAACTCGTCGTGGAAGCGCTCGGGCGGGATCTGCCGCAAGTCCTCCTTGGTCAGGACGGGTATTTTTCTCCAGACCTCTGGATGATCGAGCCGCTCCAGGTCGAGCTTCGGCATCCTTTTCCTGAGGAAAGGCGAGCGCATTGCGCGCTCGACGGCAACGCGCTTGCGTTCATGCTGGATGCGCTCCATTTGGACACGCGACGACGGCCATCGGAAATCCACGGGGTTTTTCTCCTCAGCCATCATCGTACCTGCGCTGCAAGCTTCCTCATGACTGCTTCGGCTTCTTGATGGGCGCCCGCGACAAGCTTTACGGTAGCGCCGGCGCCGCGCCTGAGCGCTGGTTTGCCGGCTCGTGGAAAGGCTTTCCAGGCGTCCAGCAGCCGTCCCGGCATTTGTTCCTCTAGCGCCGCTGCGATGATCGCTGCCTGCTCGCGGTCTTTGCTGGTCTTGCTGGGGTCAATGCGCCTCGACTGTGAGGAGAACAGTTTGTGGAGCACGAACCGTTCCGGGGAGGGTACTTTCACGGCAATGACCTAGTTCGGACTGAGGACGACGGCATCAAGCGGCTCTTCGATCAAGAATTCCAGAAATGGAATTGTTTGGGCGTGCGCGCCGAGCTCTTTCACCTCCACCACTTTGCCGATTTCCTTTCCGGGTACCAAGAGATCGACCAGGAGCTGCTCAGCGCCAGGCAATTTGAACGACGCCGATGGTTTATGGGACGGCATCCCCGGGACCGGCACGAATTCCAATCCGCTTTCATTCAATAGCGCGCCAAAGGAGGCATCGTGCGGTATGGCGATCGACAGGCGTTGCGCGCGTGCTACATCGAGGTCTTTGGTGCGATAGGCCGAGGCGGACACACCGAGCTCGTTCAGTAGCGCGCCATAGGCGTGCGAGCCAACCAGCGTGAGGCCCGCTTGGTACAAACCCCGGTTGAAGAAAACGGCAAGCACGGCGGCCGGCTTTCGATCGGTCCTTTGGAAACCGAGAAGGCGTAGCGCCGCAGATGCGGAGGCAAGCGATTGTGCTAAATCGATCTCGGCTCGGAGCTGCTTGATCCGCGCTTCATTGACTGTCGCCACCGGGCCGATGTATTCGTCGACCTTCGCGCCATCAGTACGGATATGCTCGCGTACCCAATACTGATTTCCGGCCTGGGTGCGTTTTTTTAGGGTGCCCGGCGTACCCGCGAGAACTCGCCGTTGACTGCGGGCCAGCTGGACAGTGTTCTGATATTTGGTTCGGCTGGCCTCGTCGTGGGGGCGGAAGACAGCTCGCAAGGGTTTACCTCCAATTTACAGATTGGAGGTAAGAATAGCGCCTTTACGCTAGACACCCAAATAGCGGTGCCACAGCCCGCGGTCGGCGTCGAGCTCGGCCGAGCTGCCCTGCCAGGCGACGCGGCCGCGCTCGATGATGGTGTGGCGGTCGGCGAGCCTGACCAGGCGCTCGAGGTACTTGTCGATGACCAGCAGCGTCTGCCCCGCCTGCCGCAGCCGCTCGAGGCACTTCCAGATCTCCTCGCGCACCAGCGGCGCGAGGCCCTCGGTCGCCTCGTCCAGGATCAGCAGGTGCGGGTTGGTCACCAGCGCGCGGCCGATGGCGAGCATCTGCTGCTCGCCGCCCGAAAGCTGGTTGCCCATGTTGTCCGCACGCTCGGCGAGCCGCGGGAAAAACTCGAGCACTTTACCGGGGGTCCAGGGATCGGTCCGGGCCGAGCGGTTGCCGGCAAACGCAACCAGGTTCTCGCGCACCGTGAGGTTGGGAAAAATCTGCCGCCCTTCGGGCACCAGCGCGATGCCGGAGCGCGCGATGCGATCTGGTTCTTCGCGCTCGATGCGCCTGCCGCGGAAGGTGATCGTTCCGCCCTTGGCGCGCGTCAGGCCCATGATCGAGCGCACGGTGGTGGTCTTTCCCATGCCGTTGCGGCCCAGCAGGGTTGCCGCCTCGCCGGTCTTGATCTCGAAATTCAGCTTGAAGAGCACTTGACTTGCGCCATAGGAAGTCTCGAGATCCCGGATCTGCAGCATCAGGCGGCAACCTCGTCGCCGAGATAGGCCTTTCTCACCTGCTCGTCCGCCTTGATGGTCTCGGGCGCCCCGCTGGCAATGAGGCGGCCGTTCACCAGCACCGAGATGCGGTTCGCGAGGCGAAACACCGCGTCCATGTCGTGCTCGACGAGGAGCACCGTGACCTGCGAGCGGATGCGGTCGATCAGGGCGATCATGCGCTGCGCCTCCTCGGGCCCCATGCCGGCGAGCGGCTCGTCGAGCAGCACCAGCTTGGGCCGCGTGGCGAGCGCGAGGCCGACTTCCAGCGCGCGCTGCTCGCCGTGCGCCAGCGTAGCGGCCAGCGCGTTCTGCTTTTCATGCAATCCAACTTCGCTGGCGAGCGAGCGGGCCTCATCGGTCAGCGCGGTTTCGCGCGACACCGGCCGCCAGAACGAGAAGCTGGAGCCGCTGCGCGCCTGCACGGCGAGGGCAAGGTTGTCCAGCACGGTGAAGCGCTTGAAGATGCTCGTGATCTGGTAGCTGCGGGCTAGCCCAAGCTTCACCCGTTCGTAGGGGCGGGCGTGCGTGATGTCGCGCCCATCGAAGCGGATTTCTCCGCGATCGGAAGGCAAGGTGCCTGAAATCTGGCTGATGAGCGTGGTCTTGCCGGCGCCGTTGGGGCCGATCAGCGCATGGACCTCGCCGCTCTTTACTTCCAGCGTCACGTCGTCGGTGGCCACGACGCCGACGAAGCGCTTCGACACGCGCCTCAGCTCAAGCACCGCGCCTCCGCGACAGCAGCCCGGCGACGCCGTGCGGCGCGAACAGCACGATCGCCAGCATCACCAGGCCGACGCCGAGGTTGGCGTGCTGCGGGTAGTTGGGCGCCACGGCGGCGAGCCAGGGGATCGGGTAGTCGGAGATCACATGCTCCAGCCCGAGCAGCACGGCCGCGCCGATCGCACCGCCCCACAGATGGCCGACGCCGCCCAGGATCACCATGATCATCAGCGTGCCGGACTGCACCCAGTGCAGCACGTTCGGGTTGACGTACTTGCCGTGGCTCGCGAGGAGCGCCCCGGCGAGCCCGGCGACCGCGCCGGCGATGACGAAGCAGACCAGCTTGTAACGGTACACCGGCAAGCCGATCGCCTCGGCTCTGGCCTCGTTTTCGCGGATCGCGACCACCACCCGGCCGAAGCGGGACTGCATGACCCTGTGGAGCCCATAAAGCGAAATGGCGAGAAGGAAAAGAACGACGTAGTAAAAGACCACTTCGTTGCCGAGATCGAGGCCCAGCCCCAGCTCGGCGCGCTGCGGCAGCGTCAGGCCTTCGTCGCCGCCGTACGCCTTCATCGAATTGACGAGGTAGAACGCCATCTGCGCGAAGGCGAGCGTGATCATGATGAAGTACACGCCTCGCGTGCGCAGCGACACCGCGCCGATCAGCCACGCCGCGAGCGCCGAGGCGGCGATCGCCGCCGGCCAGCCGAGCCAGGCGCTCGCCACGCCCTCGGCGATGCAGATGCTCGCCACGTAGGCGCCGGCGCCGACGAACGCCGCGTGGCCGAACGAGATCATGCCGCCGTAGCCCAGCACCAGGTTCAGGCTGGTGGCGGCGATCGCATAGATGATCACGCGGCTGGCGAAGCTGACGTAGAACAGGTTGTCCATCGCGCTCATCACGAGCGGAAAGCCGAGGAGAACGATGAACACCAGAATGCTGCGTTTCATCCGCGCGCGGGAAACAGGCCTTGCGGCCGGAAATACAGCACCACCGCCATGAGGAGGTAGATCATCACCGAGGCGATGGCCGGTCCGGCAGCGCTCGCCACGCGCGGCTGGAAGAAGATGCCGAACAGCATCGGCAGGAAGGCCCGGCCGATCGTGTCGACGATGCCCAACAGCACCGCGCCGACCAGCGCGCCGCGGATCGAGCCGATGCCGCCGATGACGATCACCACGAAGGCGAGGATCAGGATGTTCTCGCCCATCCCGACCTGCACCGCGAAAAGCGGCGCGAGCAGCGCACCGGCGAGCGCGCACAGGCCCGCCCCGACGCCGAACACCAGCGTGAACAGCGTCTTGATGTTGACTCCCATGGCGAGCGCCATCTCGCGGTTCGACGCGCCGGCGCGCACCAGCATGCCGACGCGGGTCTTCGTGACAAGAATAAAAAGAAGGAGAGCAACCAGAATCCCGACCGCGATGATCACCAGCCGGTAGGCCGGGTAGCGCAGGCCGGGCAGCAGCTCGACCGGCCCGGAGAGCGCCTGCGGCATCGGCAGCGCGGCGTCCGGGCCCCACACCAGCCGCGTGAGCTCGTTGATGATCAGGATCAGCGCGAAGGTGGCGAGCACCTGGGAAAGGTGGTCGCGCGCATACAAGGATCTCAATACTGAAATTTCCAGGAGCATCCCGAGGATCGCCGTCGCCGGGATGGCGAGCAGCACGCCGGCGACGAACGAGCCGGTCGCCTGCACCAGCGTCGAGGCGATGAAGGCGCCCAGCATGTAAAGCGAGCCGTGCGCCAGGTTGATCATGTCCATGATGCCGAACACCAGCGTCAGCCCGGCGGCGAGCAGGAACAGCATCAGCCCGAACTGCAGGCCGTTCAGCGACTGCTCGAGGATCAGGATCCAGGACAAAACAAATTACTTCATGGGGCAGTCCTGCACGTAGGCGTCGCCGTGATCCTTGAAGACGGTGCCGATGGTCTTGTTGACGAGACGCCCCTGGGAGTCCTTGCCGACGACGCGCAGGTAGTAGTTCTGGATCGGGAACTGGTTGCGGTTGAACTTGAACGACCCGCGCACCGACTCGAACTTGCCGGCCTTCAGCGCCTTTCGCAGCGCCTCGACGTCCTCGATTTTGCCCTTCACCCCGCGCACGCCGGAGTCGATCAGCATCGCGGTGTCCCAGCCCTGCGCGGCGAATACCGAAGGCAGGCGCTTGTACTCTTTCTCGAAGGCGGCGACGAAGCGCTTGTTCGCCGCGTTGTCGAAGTCGATCGCCCAATGCGCGGTGTCGAACAGCCCGAGCATCGCTTCGCCGACCGGGCGGATGATGTCCTGGTCGGAGCCGAAGCCCGGCACGATGAGCGGGATGTCCTGCGACAGGCCGGCGCCGACGAACTGCTTGATGAAGTTGATGCCCATGCCCCCCGGCAGGAAGATGTAGAGCGCGTCGGGCTTGGCGGCGCGCACCTGCGCGAGCTCCGCCGAGTAGTCGAGCTGACCGAGCTGCGTATAGACCTCCGCCACCACGTTGCCCTTGTAATAGCGCTTGAAGCCGGCGAGCGAATCCTTCCCGGCCTGGTAGTTCGGCGCGATCAGGTAGGCGTTCTTGTAGCCCTTGTTGGTGGCGTGCTGCCCGGCGGCCTCGTGGTAGGCGTCGTTCGGCCAGGAAGCGACGAAGAAATACGGGTTGCACTGCTTGCCGGCGAGCGGCGAAGGCGCCGCGTTCGGGCTGACGTAGATGATCCTGGCTTCGAACGCCACCGGCACGGCCGCGAGCATGATGTTCGAGAACACGAAGCCGGTGAGGAAGTCGACCTTGTCGAGCTTGACGTACTTCTCGGCGATCTGGCGCCCGACGTCGGGCTTGAACTGGTCATCGCCGACCAGCACTTCGGCCGGCAACCCGCCGAGCTTGCCGCCGTTCATCTTCACGGCGAGCTGGAAGCCGTCGCGGATGTCGACGCCGAGCGCGGCGCTCGGGCCGGAAAGCGTGCTGATGAAGCCGACCTTGACCTTGCTCGCCGCCTGCGCGCCCGATGCGACGGCGAGCGACAGAGCCAATGCAAACATTCTGCTTGTCATGGACCTCCTCCCCTGAGGCGCCCGATTCTAAAGCGAGTCGAAGTATTGCGCCATGCTGCGGCGCTGCGCTTCGTCGGGAAGCCGGCCGCGGCCGGCGGCCAGGTTGTCCAGCATGTGCTCCGGCTTGCCGGTGCCGGGAATGGCGCAGGTCACCGCGGGATGGGACGCGATCCACTTGAGGAAAAATTGTGCCCAGCTCGCGATGCCGAGCTCCGCCGCCCACGGCGGCAGTGATTTCCCTTTGACGCGCCTGAAGAGCACGCCCTCGGCGAAGGGCCGGTTCACGATCACCGCCACGCCGAGATCGCGCGCCAGAGGGAGGATGTTCTTTTCGGCATCGCGCTCGCCGAGCGAGTAGTTAATCTGCACGAAATCGTATTGCTTCGTCCTCAGCCAGCGCTCGACCTCGGCATAAGCCGACGATGTGTAGTGGGTGATGCCGATGTAACGCACGCGCTGGCTCTGTTTCCACTCCAGGAGGGTTTTCGTGTGGGTCGAGACATCGACCAGGTTGTGCACTTGCATGAGGTCCATCTTCTGCACTTTCAGGCGGCGGAACGACTCCTCCATTTGCCGGATGCCTTCGTCGCGTCCGCTGGTCCAGACCTTGGTGGCGATGAAAAGCCGCTCGCGCAGGCCGAGCGCGGTGATGAGATCGCCCGCCACGGTTTCGCTCGAGCCGTACATCGGCGAGGAGTCCACGACCCGGCCGCCGCCGGCGGCGAAAGCCTTCAGCACTTCGCGCAGCGGCGCGCGCTCGGCGGCTCCGGCGCCGACGTCGAACGTCTGCCAGGTGCCGATGCCGATCACCGGCAGCGGCTCGCCCGTCGAGGGAACGGGCCGCGGGATCAATTCCTTCTTGTCGTCTGGCATCACGCTGCCTGCCGCGAGCGCGGCAAGGGCGCCTAGCGCGGCGCGTCTTCCCGGGTCCACGTTTTCATTCTACCGCCCAGAAAAAAGGCGAGCGCGATCCAGGCGGCGGAAATCGCCGCCGCCACGAAGGCTAGCGCCGGCACGCCGCCCAGCACCCAGCCCGAAAGCGTGTCGCCGCCGCGGTAGATCACCGTGTCGATGAAATTCTTCGCCTTGTAGCGCTCCTCGCGCGGCACGACGGTGAAGAGCGCGTCGCGCGCCGGCTTCGAGATCGAGAATTCTCCTATGCGGCGCACGACCCCGAAGGCGATCAGCACGCCGAGCACCGGCGCCGCCCCGAGCCACAGAAAGCCGGCGAGCGACAGCATCGGCATCAGGGCCAGCATCCACGCCGGACCCAGAGCCGTGCTGAGCCGCGCGAAGGCGAACAGCTGGACCAGCAAGGTCAGCGCATTCACCGTCAGGTCGACGCCTGCAAACAGGCGCGTGCGCTCAGCGGCGTCCGGGACCGCATCGCGCACGATTTCGACCTGCGCGAAGTAGAGCGCCGTCGACAGCGCGGTATAGCAGAAAAGATAGCCGCAGATGGCGAGAAGGAAGGGCGAGGAAAGCGCCGCGCGCACGCCGGCGAGGATCGAGCCGCCGATCGGCGCGTCCGGCGGCGGATCGCCTGCGCGCGGATGCGCGCGCGCCCAGCGCCCGAGCATGACGATGCAGACGATGGTGAGCGCAAGCAACGCGGCCGATATGAGCAGCAGACCCGTGAGTCCAACTTTAGATACTGTTCCGGCTGCGATCAACGGGCCGGCGATGGCGCCGCAGCTGCCGCCCGCGGCGATGCTGCCGTAAAGGCGCGCGGCCTGCGCTGCGCTGAAGAGATCGGACATGAAGCTCCAGAACACCGACACCACGAACAGGTTGAAGACGCTCAGCCAGATGAAGAACAGCGCGGCATCGAGCTTGACACTGAACAGCAGCAGGTTCAGCGCGAAGAAGGCGTACACCACGGGAAGAAACCTGGCGCGCGGCAGGCGCGCGCACAGCCAGCCGAAGACCGGCACGAGGGCCAGCATCGCGGCAAACGTACCGGTGAACAGCCACTGCAGCTTTTCAGTGCCGGCCTCGACCGCCAGCGCGTCGCGCACCGGCCGCAGGAGGTAGTAGCTGCAAAGTACCAGGAAGAAGTAGGCGAAAGCCCACGCCAGCGCGCTCAGCTCGTGCGGCTCGGCGCGCAGCACACGGCAGAGGGCGGCACGCATGCGCTATAGTAGGCCACCGGGAGGAATCACCATGAGCACAGGGGGCTGGATCGCAGCGGCCGTGGCGGTCGCGCTGGTGGCGTTCGCGATCGCGGTTTATAACCGGCTGGTCGTCCTGCGCAATCGTTTCAGGAATGCGTTCTCGCAGATCGACGTGCAGCTCAAGCGCCGCTACGACCTGATCCCGAACCTGGTCGAGTCGGTCAAAGGCTACCTGCAGCATGAGCGCCAGACGCTCGAGGCGGTCACCAAGGCGCGCGGCGACGCGGTGAGCGCCGCGCAGCGCGCCGCGGCGGCACCGGGCGATGCCGCGGCCATGCAGGGCCTGGCGCAGGCCGAAGGCGTGCTCGGCGGCGCGCTCGGCCGGCTGCTCGCGGTGTTCGAATCCTATCCGGATCTGAAGGCCAACCAGAACGTGCTCGGCCTGCAGGAGGAGCTGACCAGCACCGAGAACAGGATCGCTTTCGCGCGCCAGGCCTACAACGACTCGGTGATGGAATACAACACGCGCCGGGAATCCTTCCCGGACAACCTGCTCGCCGGCGCGTTCGGCTTCTCCGCCGCAGAGCTCCTGCAGGCGACCGGGACGGCTGACGAACGCCGCGCGCCGAAGGTTTCCTTCACCTAGCTTGGACTTCTTCGAGCAGCAGGAGCAGGCGCGCCGCACCACGCGCCGGCTCGTGCTTTGGTACGCGCTCGCCGCGGTGTCCGTGGTGGCGAGCTTCTGCGCGGTCGCCGCGCCCTTCGGGCCGCCGCTGCAGGTCTATATGGCCATTGCCGCCATCGTCGGCGGGTGCATCCTGGTCGTGTCGGCCTATCGCATCTGGCAGCTGAGCGAGGGCGGCGAGGCGGTCGCCCAGCTGCTCGGCGCGCGCTATGTCGATCCCTGGAAGTGCAGCCCGACCGAGCGGCGGCTGCTCAATGTGGTGGAGGAAATGGCGATCGCTTCCGGCATCACCGTGCCACCGGTGTATCTCCTGGAGCGCGAAACCGCGATCAATGCCCTGGTCGCGGGGCACACGCCCCACCAGGCGGTGATCATCGTCACCCACGGCGCGTTGCAGCAGCTCTCGCGCGAGGAGCTGCAGGGGGTCATGGGTCACGAGTTCAGCCACATCCTCAATGGAGACATGGCGCTCAACCTGCGGCTGGTGGGCATCCTGGCCGGACTGACCTGGTTCAGCGAGCAGGGCGAGAAGCTGGTGTATCGCGCCGCCTGGCAAGCCAAGGGCGTGCCGAGGGAAGAGAGCAATCCCGATGCAATCAGCGCGCTCTTGGGGGACTGGTCGCATTCATCGGCTTTCCGGGAAGCTTCGCCGCGGATGCGATCAAGGCCGCCATCTCGCGGCAGCGCGAGTTTCTCGCCGACGCGGCCAGCGTGCAGTTCACGCGCAACCCGGAGGCGATCGCGGGCGCGCTGGATTCGATCCTCGCCCTGCGCGCGCCCACCGCGGTGCTCGCCCTGCATAGCGAGCAGCTTTCGCACATGTTCTTCGCCCTCGCGGTGTCGCGCTGGTGGAGCTTCTCGACGCACCCGCCGATCGAGGAGCGCATCCGCCGCGTGTATCCGCGCTTCCTGCGCGATGACTACCGCGCCACGCGGCATGGCATCCGGCGGGAAGTCGCAGTGCTCGACGACGCCGGCAATGTGATTCCGAAGACTATCGATTTGGCCGCCAGGCTGCTGGCCGAGCTGCCCCCACCGCTGCGCGAGGCGCTGCGCCAGCCGGAGGGTGCGCAGGCCGCGATGTTCGCGCTTGCCGGCCAGGCGAACAGGCTCA
>WNFH01003522.1_pt1 | contig 11120 bp, 20 predicted proteins | sample 5400411 | NCBI WGS metagenome assembly WNFH01 (sample SAMN13153347, study PRJNA577476) | soil metagenome | isolation source: 200 cm saprolite under Douglas fir tree site 2 hole 3 | place: USA:California | collected 2015-04-18
CCTGCCCTCTTGCCGATCTCTGCTGCCCGCATCAGCGTCTCGGCGCTGGTGTTCTCTGGATCGGTCATCTTGTAATCTTTGTGAAAGGCCGTTGCATGCCAAGGAATATCCGACGACACGCCTGCCATAAACTCGGCCAGCCGAGTCAGTTCGTCACTGGAGTCGTTGAACCCGGGAATCACCAGCGTAACGATCTCCAGCCAGAAGCCCATCTCGTGGAGCCGTCGAATGGTATCCAGGATGGGCTGTAACCGACCGCCGAGCTGACGATAGTGGCGGTCATCAAAGCTCTTCAAGTCCACCTTGTAAAGATCCACCCACGGCCGTACGTATTCGAGGACCTGGGGCGTGCCGTTTCCATTGGAAACAAAGCCGGTCACCAATCCAGCCGCACGTGCTTCTTTGAAGACGGCCACGGCCCATTCGCTCGTGATCAGCGGCTCGTTGTACGTGCTGACGATGACCCTGCCTCCTTGGCGCAGGGCGTCAAGAACAAGTTCTGAGGGCGTGACGCGCATCGGGCCTACGACGGCAGCGGGATCGCGCAGGGCTTGCGAGGTCACCCAATTCTGGCAGTAGGAGCAGTGCAAATCACAGCCGAGCATGCCGAAGCTGTAAGCCAGTGCCCCTGGATGAGCATGGAAGAAGGGTTTTTTCTCTATCGGGTCGCATTGGACGCCGCCAACATAGCCCCATGGCACATAGAGAGTTCCACCCCGGTTGTAGCGAACCTTGCAAACGCCGGGCTGGCCGTCAGGGATCTTGCAACCGTGCCCGCAGGCAAAACACCGCACCCAGTTGCGGTCAAGCTTTTCGTACAGTTCGCCCCCGCGAACGTTTTCATGAATGATTTCCCGCAGCGTACTCATACGTGCCAGGTGTCGTGCCTAGGCGGGTCTCTTAGGTTGGAGTCGGATTGGGGCGTAGGCGGTGCAGGCTCGGGGGCGGGTTCCGGCGCTGGCTGCGGTATGGGGTCCGGCTGTGGGATTGGTTGTTGTGGATCGCTCACTTTTTGATACTTCTCGGGCTGAAACTTACCGCCGTCAACGTAATTCTTGTTGGTCTCTATGTACGCGTGCCACTTCTCCGGCAGATCATCCAGCGCGAAAATGGCCGTCACTGGACAGACCGGTACACAGGCGCCACAATCAATGCACTCGGTGGGATCGATGTACAGTTGAGGCACTTCGTCGAACGTCGGGCGGCCATCGTTATAGGTTCGACCCTTCGCCGGATGAATACAATCCACCGGACACACGTCCACGCAGGCAGTATCTTTGGTCCCGATACATGGTTCAGCGATGATGTATGCCACCGGCCAACTCCCGCGGGCAAGATCTTCCCCCCTTCGAGTTTACGCTGATTCCTTCTCTCCAGGTAAAGGGGCGTTTCTTGGCACAGCTTGCGCCCAGCACTTCGTGCAAAGCGTCTTGATTGAATACGGGCACTCGTCCTGATAATTTGCCTCGCCACATTCCCATTTCATTCCGCAGCGCGGGCATTCATGCGTGTGAGTGCTGAGCTTGTCCACAAACCGTCCTCAAGTGTTCTTTCGCTCCTTGCACTCGCGGCAGAGCCGTGTCCAGGGAACGGCGTCCAACCGGGCTTTTGAATAGGATGTCCGCACGCTTCGCACACCCCGTAGGTGCGCTTCGGGATCCGAACGAGGGCCTCTTCGATTGCTCTTGCAAGACGCCCATCAGTTCGGTGCAACTGAATCTGCAACTCCGCTTCCGCATCGGCGTTGGCCTGGTCCATAACATCGCCTTCCCAACCACCTGCCCTGGGCACCGGGGCTCGCGGGTCGCCCTGGGCAGACGACAACTCACGCCGCTCCTCCAAGAGCAGTTTCCTGTATCGCTGCAAATCGGCTGGACCCATAACCGGTCCTCTGTGGAACATTGCCTATGGCTCGGAATTCTACACCCGCACGACCCCGTGTCCGCAGCCCCCGGCCTCGCTGCCTTTCCTTTCGTCCTAATCCCGGCACCCCCAGTGCTAGAATTGAACCAACCATGTCAGACCTCGCAACTAAAACCTGTGTCCCATGCCGCGGAGGTGTACCACCGTTAAAGGGTGAACAACTCGGTTCTCTGCAAGAGCACGTGGACGGATGGAATGTTATTGAGGAACACCACATCACGAAGGCCTTCACGTTTCCCGATTTTCGCGGAGCCCTCACGTTCGTAAACCGCGTAGGCGAGCTCGCGGAGGAGCAAGGGCACCACCCAGACATCTTCCTTGCCTGGAGAAAAGTCGAGATCACCACCTGGACGCACAAAATCAATGGCCTGACGGAGAGCGATTTCATCCTGGCCGCAAAGATCGACAAGCTCTACAAACCCTAAACTCCGCGCCATCTGACGAAATCTCACAACCCTCTGGGAACTGCCCACTCCTGCTACTGTCCTTTCTCCTTTACACCTTCTGTCCCCTGTACTATCGTCGGCTTTCCTCCGGTTTGTCCGACGGTACCCCAGTTCCGCGGCTTCGGAGTTCTCAGGGTGGAGGTGTGTGATGTGGCGTAAACCTCAAGAAAATAAACAGCAATCTGCCCTCGACGCTCTGCCGTCCACCGTTCCCTCACCCCAGCGTCCCGCTGCTGCCTCACCGCAGGTTTCTCCAAACGCGCCAGCCTGCGTGACTCAGGGCATCAAGATCAAAGGAGAAATCTCTGGCCGGGAAGATCTCTTCCTGGATGGCGCGTTCGAAGGAAAAATTAACATTGCCGATGGCAGTTTCACTGTCGGTCCCAACGCCCGCGTCAACGCAGAAATCGAAGCCCGCGAAATTATCGTTCGCGGGGAAGTGATTGGCACGCTCAAGGCCCGCGAGCGCGTCCAGGTCTGGAGCACCGGCAGAGTCACTGGCGATATGGAGACGCGTGGCATCGTCATCGAAGACGGCGCGATTCTACGCGGCAAAGTCGAAGTTCGTCAAAAAGAGGAGCCGCTGCAGAGCGCCGCGCGCTCTGCAGGCACATAACCCCCTAAGGCCACTCCGCGTCCTCATTCTTTCCTGCAAAATCCCTCGCCGCCCGTCGAAGCATAAGCCCTGTCTTTTCAGACTTCTGCGCCCCATGCAAATCAGAAAGCTGATTTGTCAAATCAACTTTACGCCTGCAACCTTTCGCGGCTCTGCTTATCTAACAAGTATGAGCACAAAAACACTTCCGGTTACGGCAGGCAGTTTTGAAAAGGTCTTTGCTGCAGTTGCGACCAAGCGACCGCATACGCGCCGCCAGGGAAATACTTTGATGGACTGGCGCGAAATCGCTTGGGCTGCTCTCAAGAGAAAGAAACTAGGTGACACGCTGCGGCGTGCGAGTGAGACCCTCTCCGTTAAATATCGGGAAGTGCTCTTCCTTCAAAACGTCAAGAATCTCAGCACAGCGGAAACCGCATGGGTCTTGAACACCACTGTTGGAGCCGTGAGATCCCGCTCGCTGCGAGCAAGGATGCGCGTCCGCGATGCGCTAGCGTCGCGTCTCTTGCCGAAACCCAGTCAGAAAAACTCCGACCTTGGCAATTCCTGCGCGCACGAGATTCCGTACAAATTTCGGGTCCCAACCCTGCAGAATTCGTTTTCCTCGCGTAGACAAAAACTAAGGTCCGCCTACTCGGGCACGAAGCGGGTATTCCCATCCGAGATCGCAACCACTTCGTAGCGGTCAATCACCAAGATCGCCCCGGACGGGCGCCGTATCGTCAGGTCTGCGTTCGTAATGTAAATGAGTTGTCCGCGGAATTCTTTCGTGGGCTTCCCCTCGCGCTCAACCGGCTCCCCGCTCACGAAGTCAATTGGAACCACATCAATCACCCGTGGTTGTTTGAGTTCCACCGTCAGCGTCTTTAGGTCTTTCCGCCAGCGTTCAAGCAATACTTTCGCTTCGCGCCAACCACGGACTGTCTTCCCCTGTGCCTTTGGTTTCGCACGCGTCATTGTTCTTCCTCTGTGCAGGAATGCCAGTCCGGATCGCCGAAGTGTGTCTGGCAGAACCAGCGATTACACCGTTCGCAATACTTGGTGGCGACAATCATGCACGGCTCATCCCAGGGAGAAACGCCCTGGCAGAATACGCCGCCCGGCTTACTTTTTTCTTTGCCTGGAGGTTCTCGAGCGCTGATGTGATCCCAGAGGCTCAACCTTACTAGCTCTTTTTCGAGGTAACCGCATAGAAGGCTGCCCACCGCTGCTCTACGTCCTTGCTCTTGCAGTGCGGACAGACGATCCCGCCCTTCTCATACTCCGAGAGCGTCAGGATTCTTGAGAACTCTTTCTTGCAGGCCCGGCAGAGAAAACTGTACTGGGGCATGACTTCCTCTCCATCGAAAACTCATCTTAGCGAAAATCCTAGTCCCCCGTCCTGCTGCCGTCAATTGGCTCCCTCCCCGAAAACCTCACCAGAAGCGAAGGAACCAGAGATGCGTCTAATCGGAGTAGAATACGAGGGAGCCATGCCCGGAAGAACCACGGTATTACTTTTCGCAACCGCCCTGCTCGGCCTCACTGGAGGTATCGCGGTACACGCGCGAAACGCCCACCAGGCACCCGCTGCCGATCAGCCGTTATCAGAACAAGAGCGCGCCCGGTTGCTCGCCACAGGCAAGGAGCTTTTCGTGGCACGGTGCGCCCGTTGCCACGACGAGCGCGGCGACAAGCCGCTCAGGACCGGCCCGCCCTTGAACGAGCGCGGGCTCTCCAGGGAAGCGATTGCTCGGGCGGTGAATGGGCGCCTCCGAGACAAGACCGAGGAAGAACGACGCGCGGTGACGCTGTACATTTCGAGCTTGATGAAGGCCAAAGATTCGGAAGAAAAGGCGAACTCCCGAAATAAGGAATGATGCTCCCAGGCGCGGCCTTATTTTCGTTTGTAGAAATTTCCGCTTCCATTCGCCTCCGCTAAGACGCCCGCACGAACTTCGTTACGTCCGCTTGTAGGAAGTACCAGGCTCCCCAAAGATTGTCAACAACACGCATTTCACCGAGAGTTCATCCGTTCGAGTAACGAACCAGCGACAGTGCTGCAACTAGACGAGGGGTCACTTGTCTGCGTGGATGCGGTCGGCGGGGACTTCGACATCGGTAACGCCACGGAAGGAGAATAAAAGCTTTACGAGGTACTTTGGTGGTTGTTCCGAAGTCTGTTTCACTATGTGACCGACAGCGTCGGTGACCGCGGCCTGGAACATTACACCCTCGGCCTGCAGGCCAGCAAGGTTCACACGCACGAGTTGGCCCGATTGGAACATCACTCCTGCACAAGGATACTCCCGCTGCGAGAGGTCAAATGCAAGCCGTTTCCGAAGAGTGGATTCGGCGCGTACCAACTCTTGACAGGATTCCAGGGAAAGAATTTACTGTACGTCACATATACCGACCGCGAAAGCATGTCAACCACGTTACAGGAGGCAGCACTATGCACCTTGCGCGTAGGTTCTTGGCCATATTTCTGTGCTTTGCGGTGCTCGCCAGCGCCCAAGGAAACAGTTGGAACAAGGTCCGCTACAACGGCGGGACGCTTCAAACGAAGGTTGACCCCAAGGAATGGGACAATCAACTCACCGTGACCTCTGACCTAATCACGCTAAAGCTCAAGGATGGCCAGACCACCCAGATAACCACCAGGCAAGTGATCGGCTTGAGCTACGGCCAGGAGGCGCACCGCCGCGTAGGTACGATGATTGGCCTCGCTCTAATTTCCCCTATCGCGCTATTCGGCCTATTTCACAAGACGCGGTTACACTTCATCGGAATTGAGTACGCGACGCCGGACAACAAGAAATCTGGGATTTTGCTGCAGGGTGACAAGGACAATTACCGGGCAATCCTGCTGGCCCTTCATAGTGTCACGAATGCTCCCCTAACGGTTGCTGAGAAAGACCGCGAATTCGTGCCGATGGGTATTGCAACCACAGTTACGAAAGACGCAGAAAGTCAGCCGGAGTCGCAGTCGGCAACCAAGGCCAATTCTGCCGAGACGGGCAGTATCATTGTCGCCTCAACGCCCGACTCCGCGGAGGTATACGTCGATGGCGCATTCGTGGGCAATTCGACGGCGACGCTGAAGCTGGCCACTGGTAGGCATATCATCAAGGTCACATTAGCTGGGTACAAGGAGTGGACCAAGGATCTCACCGTGCTGGCCAACTCGGAGCTAAAGTTAAACGCGGCGTTGGAGAAGCTGTGAACTGCTCGAAGTTCTACCGGACCCACTGAGAAAAGCGGATGCAGCAGCCCGCCGCTGCGCCATCCTCACAGGAGCAAGACGCAGCAAAATCAAAGATCTCATAATCGCTCGACGCTACCCGGAGCCTTTATGGGGATTCACGACCTGTCGATGAGATTGTGCGAGAGAGCGCACAGCGATGCAGGCCTCGCGCGTTGCGATCTTATGTCCTCAACAAAGGGACGGAGCGTAAAGTGTGAATGAGTCTCTCCATCCGTCCGTGTTTCCCTCCTGGGTTCGCAGGCTTAGCTTGGTGTGGCTGGCAGTATGGGTTCCGTCTTATGCAGTCTATTGGGGCTGGGCCAATTTCCTCCATCTTTGCGATGTCGGAGTTTTCTTAGCGTGCCTCGGCTTCGCGTACAACAATGCGCTGTTGCTTTCGAGCCAGGCTGTCTCTTCCCTGGTGGGCGATCTTCTGTGGTGCCTCGATGCGGGCTGGCGGTGGTTTGTCGGCAGGCACCTGACGGGTGGCACGGAATATATGTGGGACGCGCGGCTTCCTCTCTGGGTGCGGCTACTCTCACTGTTCCACGTTGTCCTCCCGGTGCTGCTACTCGCAGCACTGCGCCGCGCGGGTTATGACCACCGCGCTTTGCGTCTCCAGTCTTGGATTGCGGCGGCTCTGCTGGTGGCGTCGCGCTTCTTGGGTCGAACTCAAAATCTGAACTACGCGTTTGCCGACCCGATCTTCCATCGTGCGTTCGGGCCGGCGCCTGTCCATCTGGCACTAATCTTTGCCGCGCTGGTGGGAATCATCTACTGGCCAACCCACCTGCTTCTCGCTCGGGCTTTCCCTCCGCAATAGCCTCGGAATCCCCAACGCAAAATCACGTCCAACAAAATCCTAGGGCGCGGGACTAGTTGCCGTTGCTAGGCTCGCGCGATCGGTGTACCGATAACAGCAATGGTTCTTCCCTTCTCAGCTATCGCAGCCTTCAGCGCAGCAGTATCAACGCCTTTGGCCAGTCCTGAGACCACAACTACACCAGCTCGTGCAAGCTCTCGGGCCAGTCTACGTGAGCGCGCAGCACCTTCTGTCGAAACGTTTCTGGCACCGACTATTGCCACGCAAGGTTGCTTCACTAAGGAGATATCGCCTGCCATCCAAAGCTTCGCGCCGAAACCGCCGTCTCGCGTGAAACCCATTCGCTCCTGTTGGTCCTCAGGAATTGTTCGAACGCCTTGAATTAACTCGCCTAGAGTTGACGTGATGACGTGTTCCGGCGGAGCGTACGGATCACCAGGCGTGTTGCGAGACTTGCGAACAGCCGTTTGCCTAACAGCAGCAGTTTGCATTTTCTTTGCTTCACCCCGAAGATCTTTCCTAACTTCCTCAGCATCCGGCTCAGGAGACTGTTTGCGAACTCCGGTTGATCACTTCTTCTTGTTTTTCTTCGGCGCAGTCATCACAAACGATATCCGCTGGAAGGGTACAAAAAGTATCCCAACACGGATAATGACCTCTGCAAATTAGACATGAATGGTCATGGTCGGGCTGCCTGACACTTGCCATGAGCGGAGGTACTCCCTGCCAGAAACTATAATAAGTTATGGCGAAAATAAAGCAAAATCCCACTTCTGATTGTTGGTACACCATACTCTTGAGGCTGCTTTCGGATCGAGATGACCCACACCTTGACCGCACGCGGGAAAATGAGTTTCCGGGGCTGGCGTAGACAGTCGACAATGCGCGGACTCTGTCGTAAACAGCAGCAATCGGGAGGGCGTGTGCTGGTCAATGAAGAAAGAACCGTGCTGGTGACAGGGCCAACAGGACGACAAGGTGGCGCGGTCGTCCACCACATGCTCCCAAAGGGATGGAAACTGCGAGCACTGACTCGCAATCCAGATGGTCACGCTGCGAAGGCCTTGGGACGCCAAGACGTCGAAGTGGTGCAAGGCGACTTAGAGAATGCGGCGTCGGTCGCGCGCGCTGCCCAGGGTGTCTATGGCATTTACAGTGTTCAGGACTTCTGGGCAGTGGGCGCGAAACGTGAAGTGCAGCAAGGAAAGAATGTGGCGGATGCGGCGAGAAACGCTGGGATAAAACACTTTGTCTACAGTTCCGTCGGTGGAGCCGAACGAAACACGGGCATTCCTCACTGGGAGAGCAAATGGGAAATTGAGAAGTACGTTCGGAGCCTGGGTTTGCCCGCCACGGTGATTAGGCCGGCTGCGTTCATGGAGACCTACTACATCGACCAAGTTGAAATCGGAATCCTGAAAGGCAGGCTGGCAGACCCCATCCGCGGTGACAAGCCCTACCAGACGATCGCGACTGACGACATTGGAGCTTTTGTCGCCCTGGCATTCGAGCGCCCGACAGAATTCATCGGAAGAGAACTGGAGATCGCCGGATGCGAATTGACGAACCGCGAAGCTGCGAAGGTTTTCAGTCGCGTGTTGGGCAAGCCGGTGAAATTTCAAAGACTTCCCTTGCCGCTTGTCCGGCTCATCCTGGGTAACGAGTTTTACCGGATGTTCCGCTGGTTCAATGAAGCGGGGTTCAAGGCTGATATCCCGGGTCTTCGGCGAGCGTATCCGGAGGTCCATCTTCAGACCCTGGAAGAGTGGTTGCGAAACGAAGGCTGGCACAAGCGGGCCAGGCCGGTACGTGCTCCGAAAGAGTAGATCCTCGAGAAAATCTTTTCAATCATAGGGGAGATCAATGAAACCAGAGCAGCTGCATGACGGCCGATACTTCCAGGAAGAGGTCCCCCCGACCCGATATCTCTCCTTTGATCCTGATGCCCTGGCTCACGCACGCTAGCGCATTCGGAGAAACTGCAGGCGCCGCATCGGCAGGGCGCTGCGGTGAGGGAATAGGGGAAGGCGAAGTGTCGGGAGAAGGTTGCGGTTTGTTTGCTTCAGCTTACGCCACATTAGACACCTCCATGCTGCGAACTCCGAAGCCACGGAGCCGGGGTACCGTCGGACAAGCCGGAGGAAACGCGAAGATAGTACAGGGGACCGTAAGGTGTAAAGGAGAAAGGACAGTAGCAGGAGTGGGCAGTTTCCAGAGAGTTGTGAGATTTCGTCAGATGACGCGGAGTTTAGGGTTTATAGAGCTGGTCGATTTTGGCGGCCAGGATGAAATCGCTCTCCGTCAGACCGTTAATTTTGTGCGTCCAGGTCGTGATCTCGACTTTTCCCCAGGCAAGGAATAGGTCGGGGTGGTGCCCCTGCTCTTCCGCAAGCTCGCCTACGCGGTTTACGAATTTGAGGGCTTCGCGAAAGTCGGGAAACTTGAAGGTCCTCGTGATGTGGTGTTCTTCGATGACGCTCCAGCCATCCACCTGCTTTTCGAGGGCGGCAAGCTCCTCACCCTTGAGCGGGGGCACCCCTCCACGGCAGGGAACACACGTCTTGGCCGCAAGTTCAGACATCGTGGAACGTATTCTATCACCCGCCGGTGGGACGCTCAGTTCAACTCCTTCTGGGCCATCTGAGCTTTTCGGAATGAGATAAGGGCGAGTGCCTCGGTAAACCGAAATGATTAGGCTGCACTTGGAAGAATGCCGCGTTCGGTCAAGAGATGGGAAATTGAATGCTAGTAGCGAGTGATCAGCGAAGAAAACCGCTCGACGAGCGTATTCTTGGATGCTGAGGGTATCGCATGCAAACGGCGCTTATGTTTCTCGTGGTTCTCCTCGGCACACTCGCTCTGCCGGCGGTGGCCGGCGCCATCTACCAGGCCATCGGAATGTGGCGGGATCGCCGGCATTTTCCACCCCCTGGGCGCCTCGTGCGAGTCAACGAAGGGCGGATGCACATCCACGTAACCGGAGAAGGCACACCGACCGTGGTCTTCGAATCGGGCATGGGCGCGTCCTGCTTGAGCTGGACGCTGGTGCAGCCGCGTGTGGCTCAGTTCGCTCGCGCGGTAAGTTACGACCGCGCCGGACACGGTTGGAGTGATCCGGCGCGCGAGCCGCGCACGGCTAGGCAGGTCGCGCAGGAGCTACACACGCTGCTGGACGCAACAGATCTGCCCGGGCCATACGTCTTCGTTGGGCATTCGTTCGGCGGATATGGGAACCGGGCGTTCACAAACATATATCGCAATGAGGTCGTTGGCATGGTGCTGGTGGATTCAGTGCACCCTGCCGAATGAAAGAATCCGACCCCGGAGCAGTTGCGGATAATCGAAGTGGGCCTGCGATACGCCTGGATTGCAGCGTGGCTCGCGCGACTGGGTTTTGTTCGGTTTTGCCTCGCCCGGCTGGCGCGAGGTTCGCCCAGACTGGGACAGGCGGCGGTGAGCGCGTTCGGCGTCGGCACGGCCGCTGCGGCACAACGGATTGCAGGTGAGATTCGCAAGTTGCCCGCACCGATCCTGCCAATTGTGCGCGCGTTGTGGTCGCAGCCGAAGAATTTCATGAGCCTGGGACAGCACGTCGCCGCACTACCGGTCAGTGCTGCGCAAGCGGTTGCGATGAGCTCGCTCGGGGATTTGCCTCTGGTCGTCCTTTCGGGGGACCATCATGCTGCACCGTACACCCACTGGCAACGCGAACTGGCGCAGCTCTCTTTGTGTGGACGACATGTGGTGGCGAGCGACATCGGACACTGGATCCATCTTGACCAGCCGGAACTGGTCACTAGGGCTATCCGCGAAGTGGTTACCGCTGCACGAGATGCGGCATGGATGCTGCCTCGTTCCGCTCGAGAATGAGCGCCTCGCAGACGATCGGCGCAGTCACGCTAAACGGAAGATCCCTGCCGCGAGCGAGCGAAGCTTTTCTTGCCCACCTCGGCGCGAGATCGTCAAAGGATGCTGAATCTAGGTTAAAGTGATTGAGTCAGGAGGATTTCATGAGCGTTGTGAATCCGCTCCCCAAGGAAAAAACTGCTTCCGAGTTGCACCCCATCTATGACGGATTGTCCAAGA
>WNFH01005392.1_pt1 | contig 11118 bp, 9 predicted proteins | sample 5400411 | NCBI WGS metagenome assembly WNFH01 (sample SAMN13153347, study PRJNA577476) | soil metagenome | isolation source: 200 cm saprolite under Douglas fir tree site 2 hole 3 | place: USA:California | collected 2015-04-18
TCCGCGAAAATGGCCGAGCAATTTGCATTCGCCCGGGCCGGCGTTCACTGATACCAACATTGATCATCGTCGCGTTCCAAACTTAATGATTTTTTTCGGCAATCATGGAGCTACGCTGCCATTGTCCGCTGAGGCCCGTGATTATCGGCCTGGCGATCTGGTTACGTGGAATTTGGGCGGCGGGGTTACTCACATTGGAATCGTTGTGGACCAAAAATCGCCGCAGTCAGGGCGTTATTTGATCGTCCACAACATCAGCCGAGGTCCTCAGATGGAAGACGTGCTCTTCAGCTGGAAAATCATCGGCCACTACCGCTACCTGGGAGATAGTTCCCTCCGCTGAGCTGGAATTTCCTCAAGGGATCATTTTGGTGCATTGGCCTTTCGGCCAGTTTAGCAATTGGTACGTTTACTTCACGATGTCCACGGCAGAGGGTTGGTGCGAAATATGATGAACGCAGCTATGTAACGTCCTGCGAGGTGGGGGTCCCCGTGTTCTTGCCATTACGCCACGAAAATTCGGAAGGCCGCCGATAGCCGGTGATTTCAATAGCCCTGGTGCTGCTTAACCTCCTGGTTTTCCTGGCCACGCATTGGAAAATGCAAAAGGCAGCCTCGACTCCGCAATCGCAACTCTGCAGGGTTTCATCGCAGGTAAGTCCGACTCTGTCGAAGGGCTCACGCTTCTGCACCAGGCGTACTGGCGAAAAAATGATCTGGCTGCGTATCGCGACACCATCGGCAAACTGATTCAGCTGCATTTGAAGAATCAAAACGTCGATAGGGCTCTGCAGGACTATGAAGACTTCAGAAATTCGGGCGGCGAAGCGTTGCCGAGCGCAACGTGGCTGGAGCTTTGCCGCGCAATCGAAGGTCAGGGAAACCACGAGCGAGCGGTCGCCGAGTACGAGCGGCTAGCGAATGCATGTCCTTCGGAACGCCCTGCGCTGCTGGCCTTGCTGGCCGCGGGCCGGCTTTCGTTGAAGAACTTGAGTCGTCCGGCCGACGCGCTACGGTTTTACGAAACCGCGTCAAATTCACCAGTGCCGCATTTAGATTGGGAATCGAATATCCGCAACGGAATCGAAAATTCGAAGAAAGCTCTCGTACCGGTCCCAGCATGACCCTAAATTCTCGCGGCCGGGACACTAGTCATTGCTCTGTAGAGGATTGCGTCACGCGAGCAAGGTCGTCGTAAAACGTCGGGTACGATACGCCGGCGCATTCCGCGTCGCGAATCGTGGTTGGTCCGTGTGCGCCGAGGGCGGCCACCGCAAACGCCATGGCGATGCGGTGATCGCCATGCGGCTCGATGACGGCGCCGCGCAATTTTCCGGCGCTGCGGCCGGACACTTTCAAACCATCAGGAAATTCTTCGACTTGGGCGCCCATGCGTCGCAAATTTTCCGCGAGCGCCGCGATACGGTCGCTTTCTTTCACGCGAAGTTCAGATGCGTCGCGAATCTCGATTCCCTCTTCGGTGAACGGACCCAGCGCCGCGAGCATGGGTAGCTCATCGATGACCAGCGGAATTTCCGCTCCCCTGATGACGCCGCCTGTCAGCTCCGCGCCCTTCACAGCGATGTCACCGATGATTTCGCCTTGCGCGCTGCGCAGCGAAAGCATCTGGATGGAAGCTCCCATGCGCGCGAACACATCCAGAATTGCAGTACGCGTGGGATTTAATCCCACGGCCTGAATGTGCAGACTGGACTCGGGAAACAGCGATGCCGCCGCAATAAAAAAAACCGCGGAAGACAAATCGCCCGGCACTTCGATTTTTCTACCAGTCAACTTGATTTCATGGTTGGCTGGAATGCGGGTAGTGAGGCCATGGCGCTCGATCGCAACGCCAAATTCTTCGAGAGCAAGTTCGGTGTGGTCGCGGGTGCGAGCAGGTTCGCTGACGCTGGTATCGCCTTCGGCGAATAGTCCCGCCAGCAGCACCGCGGATTTTACTTGCGCGCTGGGCATGGGCATTTCGTAATGGATACCGCGCAATTTTCCGCCGTGAATTTCCAGCGGCGCGAAATTTTCGTTGTGCGCGAAAATTTGTGCGCCCATTTCGCGCAACGGCGTCAGGATGCGCTTCATCGGGCGTTTGTTCAGCGAATCATCGCCGGCAATTTTGCTGATGAAATTCTGCCCGGCAAGAATTCCGGAAAGCAGGCGGATGGTGGTGCCGGAATTTCCTGCGTCCAGCGCGCGTTTGCTACTTTTCAGACCGTGCGACCCGTGGCCAGTGACGCGCACCAAACTCTTGTCGACTTTAACTTCAGCACCCAGCGCTTTCATACAGGCAAGCGTGCTGTGGCAATCGGCGGCCAGCGCGAAGTTTGTAAGTTCGCTGGTGCCCTCGGCGATTCCCGCCAGCATCGCGTAACGGTGGGAAATGGATTTGTCGCCGGGAGGCACCACGCCGCCTGCGACCACTTTTGCCGGATGAATTGTTTTTTTGCTCAATGCCGCTCGCTCAGAATCACGCTCTGGAAGTTTAGTTGCCTGGAAATTTTAGCACGCAGGGCTGGCGTTTCCTTGCTACAACTGTCCGCCGGGACAGTTTAGAAAAATGTACGTCCTGTCCCACGCAGTGAAATCAAAGGGCCTGCTGCTACGTATCATAGAAGGGGAACATGAATTGATGCGTCGCATCGAAGTTGTGGAAGAGCGCCAACGGCGCGTTCAATAAAAGTTGGAGGAGCACGTTAATGTCTGTCCGTAGTTCTGCAGTTAGTCTGTTTGTCCACGCCGGAATGGTGGTAGGAGCGATTTTAGCCGTTTCGATTTTGCTGGCCGCCATGCCCGGCCACAAGACCCCCGCAGTTGAAACCGTCAGTCTGTCCCGGGAGCAAAGGGCTGCTTCACAGCCAGTGGCCAACATGCCTCGCGGCTCGATCAGAACGAATGTGAGCGACGAAAGGGCCAATGAGACAGCGGCCATCAGCGACATGAGCGAGATGCACGGTAGTAGTGCCCACATGCACATGACCGAAATGCGGCGGCAAACGCCGGCGGACGTTGAGCGCGCGAATCAAATCGTGACGCAACTGCGCGCCGGAATTGAAAAATACCGGGATTATCACGTCGCTCTGAACGAAGGTTACAAGATTTTCTTGCTGAATCTGCCGCAGCCTGAGTATCACTTCACGAAATATGGCAATGGATTCATGGAGGCGTTTCGATTCGATCCGTCACAGCCGACTTCCCTTTTGTATCGCAAGACTGCCGATGGATACGAATTGGTTGGTGCGATGTACACCATGCCGAAGAGCGCCACGGAAGAACAACTCAATGAGCGAGTTCCGTTGAGCGTCGCGATGTGGCACTTGCACACCAATTTGTGCATGCCGCCGAGGGGCGAGCTGAAGACCGCGGACTGGACCAAGTTTGGATTGGAAGGATCAATTATCACGCAAGAAGCCTGCGACGACGCGGGCGGCAAATTCCATCCGTCCATTTTCGGCTGGATGGTGCATGTGTATCCCTACGAAGATTCGCTGGGCAAGATTTTCGCCATGCACCACCACGATTGACGATGGATGTTGCGACGCGCGTCTACCAATTTGGACGAGCGACGGGAAACCGCGGGATAAACCCGCGGCTACACTAAGGGAAACACATCCATCGCAGACGTGGTGTGGTTCTTTGGGCGGTAATGTAACCACTTTAATCACAACAACCTCCACCTAGGCGAAGATGACGGTTTTGTTGCCGTGAACGAAGACGCGGTTTTCGATGTGCCAGCGCACGGCGCGTGATAACACCACTTTTTCCAGGTCGCGGCCTTTCTCCACCAAATCATCCAGCGAATCGCGATGGGAAATGCGGGATGTGCCTTGCTCGATGATCGGTCCATCATCGAGCACTTCGGTGACGTAATGGGCTGTTGCGCCAATTAATTTCACTCCACGTTCGTACGCCTGGTGATGAGGCTTGGCGCCGATAAACGCCGGCAAGAACGAGTGATGAATATTGATGATGGGCTGCGGATATTGCACGATGAAATCCGTCGAAAGCACTTGCATGTAGCGGGCTAGGACAACCAGGTCGATGTTGTGGGCGTACAGAAGCTCGATTTGCTGCGCTTCGGCTTGGGGTTTGTTTTCCTTCGACACCGGAATGTGATGGAAGGGTACGCCAAAGAAATCGGCATGGCGCTTGGCGTCGAGATGGTTGCTGATCATCAAGGGAAAATCGCAGGCGAGTTCCCCATTGCGCTGGCGATGAAGCAAATCCACCAGGCAGTGATCGTACTTGGAAACGAAGATGGCCACGCGTGGCCGGCGATCACTCAGCGCGAGCACCCAGTTCATGCCGAACTTGTGCGCGACCGGGCCAAACGCTCCATCGAAATCAGGCAGGTCCAAGCGGAAGCCGTCGAGGTCCCATTCGACGCGCGCCAAGTAAAAGCGGTCTTGGCCGGCCTGGTGCTGCTCGAAGTGGAGAATGTTGCCGTCGTAGCGATAGATGAATTCGGCAATGGTGGCGTCCAGTCCCTTGCGGTCAGGACACTGCACGAGCAGGATCGCGGTGTTTTTCATGGGGCCTGCCTCCTGAAAATAGACATCATTGTAGTGAAGAGCGTGGTCAGTGCAAGGGATCCAGGGACAAGTAACCAAGATCAGATAAGCCCCGCCGCGCCCGTTCAAGTTCCAGGACGACTAGGGCAAACGGGCTAGGGTTTGGTGTGCTTGGGTTGGATTGCGCGGCGGTACTGTGACGCGTATCATCGAAATTCATGCTTCTGGCCAATCGTTCGCTCCGTTCTTCCGCTCGAATCGTCCAAATCCCGCTGCACGCCTTAATCTTGGCTTTCGCAAGCCTGCTGTTCAGTGGCAACTGCGTGTTCGCGCAGGTTCCAGCTACTTCGAACGAGACGATCCCGGTCGATCAGGTGCAGCCGGGAATGCAAGGCTACGCCTATACGATTTTTGCCGGCGACCAGGTAGAGAAATTCGACCTGGAAGTGATTGGCGTGATGCCGAATTTTCTGGGGCCGAAGCAATCGATCATTCTGGTGCAACTCAAAGGGCCAAAGGTGGAGCACACCGGCGTGGTGGCCGGCATGAGCGGAAGCCCGGTTTATATCGATGGAAAACTGGCGGGCGCACTTTCGCTGAAGCTGGGGATTTTTACCAAGGAGCCGATTGCCGGAGTTACTCCGATTGCGGACGTTTTGGCGGGTGGAGGAATCACCAGCCCAATTGCCGGCACAGTTTCTGGTAACACAAGCGCGGGGAATTCGGCGCAAGGACCGGTTTCGAACGGACTGGCGAGTGAATTTTCGCAGCGTGCGGGGCTGCAGGGTGGCGCCGAATTACATTCGATCGAAACGCCACTGGTTTTTTCTGGATTTCAGACGTCGGCAATTCAGAAATTCTCCAGCCAATTGGACGGAATGGGATTTGTGGCCGCGCAAGGAGGAACAACGCCGGCGCGGCCGGACGACGCGAAGCTGGCTCCCGGCGATATGGCGGGAATGGTGCTGGTGCAGGGCGACGTGTCCATCAACTCGGCGTGCACGGTGACGGCGATTCGCGGCGACCGGGTATTTTTGTGCGGACACCCGTTTTTGAATCTTGGCGATGTGCAATTGCCGATGGCGCGCAGCCGGGTGCTGACAACGCTTTCGTCGGATCTGGCCTCCACAAAAATCGTGAATGTGGGCGGGCCGATTGGCACCATCACAGGCGATCACTTGACGGCGGTTACCGGAAAACTGGGCGCATCGCCGGCGATGATTCCGCTGGAGCTGACGACGAAATCGGCGCTGGGGGAAAAACTAATTCGCGCGCAAATTGTGGATCATCCGAAATTAACGCCGTTGCTGGTGGCGCTTACGGCTTTTAACGGACTTACGCAGAATGTGGTGTATGGCGAAGGCACAACGCTGAAACTGCATGCGGAGATCCGGATGAAGGGCCATGCTCCGGTGGAAATCGAAAACACGTTCGCTCCAGGCGACACGCTGAGCCCGGACGGAATGCCGGTGGCGCTGAACTTGATGAGCGTGGTGATGCGGCTGTTTACGAACCAGTTCGAAGCGGTAAAGATCGAAAACATCGCGGTGCACGTGGAAAGCGTGCCGGGGCGGCAATCGTATTCGATCGAGAGCGCGTGGCTGGAAAAGGGTGAAGCGGCACCGGGAGAAACTTTGCGGTTGCGAGTGTTGGTGCGGCCTTACCGGGGTGCGGCACGGATTGAAGAGACGACGATCAAAGTGCCGGACCAGGTGATGCGCGGCACAACTTTGCGGGTGATGGTAAGCGATGCGGACTGGATGAACCGAGCTTCACGCGGATTTGCGGGCGGGTTGGGACAAGGAAGTCCGGCAGGGCTCGATCCGTTGATTGCGCTGATCAATCGCGAACGAAAAAATGACCGGGTATATGTGGGGCTGTTTGTGCCGTCGCCGACGATGTTGTGGGACGACAAGGAATTGCCTAACGTGCCGCTATCGCAGATCAATGCGATTGACGGGCGGCCAGCGCCGGGAACGGTGCAGATTTTGCGGGAGTCACTGGCGAGCGAAGCAAATGTCGCGATGTCGGGACCGGTGACGGGGATTATTTCGTTGAATTTGCCGGTGCGGTAAGTAAAAGCGACCAGAGATGATCGACCAGCGACCAGCAAAACCTATAGAGATTGTGATGAGCGAGGGATGCGAGTGAGTGGAAGAATCGGAAAATTGGGAATGCTGACGCTGGATGCGGCGACACTATTCGCTGTGTTTGCAGGGGTGGCGACGGCGGAGCATACGCGGCGGTGGCGGCAATCTACGTATGAAGATTTCTTGAAGGGCACCACGCATGGAATTGCGGTGCGCAGTGATGGAAGGCTGGAGCTAGCGCCGAAGTTTACGCAGCTTGCGGATGCGGATGCGTCGTATTTGTGGGCAGTGAAACTAGATGCGCAGGGTACGCCGTACGCAACGGGCGGATCGCCGGCAAAAGTTTTTAGGCTGGGTGCGAATGGTAAAGCGGCGACGGTGTTCGAATCGAGCGAACTTTCGGCGCAAGCGATTGCGTTCGATGCCAAAGGAACGCTGTATGTGGGGACTTCGCCGGATGGAAAGGTTTATAAGGTTTCGTCTTCCGGCGAGAAGAGCGTGTTTTTTGATCCCAAGACGAAATACATTTGGGACATCGCATTTACTCCAGACGGGACTTTGTACGTAGCGACCGGAGACAAAGGACAGATTTACGCGGTGGCGCCGGATGGCAAGAACGAACTCTTCTATGCGAGCGACGAAGCGCATATCCGGGTGATCGCGTTCGATGGAAAAGGAAGCGTGATTATTGGCACGGAGCCAAGCGGTCGCGTGCTACGCCTAACGAAAACAAAAGGCGGCGGAACCGCGGAAGGTTTCGTTCTGTACGAAACTCCGAAGCGAGAGGTTACGGCGCTGGCGGTTGGACAGGACGGCTCGATATTTGCGGCTGCCATTGGAGAGCGGCAGCACAATGCAGCCGTGAATCCGGGACTAACAAGCGGAACAACGACAACGATGGTGACGGCAACCGGAAATGTGACGGTGGTGAGTCCGCCGCAAAATACTGGACAACCGCAGACCCCGTTTATTGCGTTTCCTCCACAGATTTCCAGTGGGATCTACAAGATTGCTGCAGACGGCGCGCCGGAAGAGTTGTGGACGTCGCGCGATGATGTGGTGTACTCGCTGGGAATTGGCGGCGATGGGCGATTGCTGGCGGGACTTGGAAATAGTGGAGCGCTGCTGGCTATTGATGGCAAGGGAGTGTTCGCGCAATTGGCGAAGGCGGGCTCGGCGCAGATTACCGGGATCGCGCGCAACAGCTCCGGGAAAATATTTTTGTGCACGGCGAATCCGGGAAAGCTGATTGCGCTGGGACCGGAGTACGAGCCGGAGGGCACGTATGAGTCGCGGTCGTTTGACACGCAATTATTTTCGCACTGGGGTCGATTGGAATGGTGGAGTCCCGCGGGCCCGGATGCAAAGAGCGCTTCGAAACGGCAAGAGCCGCGCCTGGAATTCTACGTGCGCAGCGGGAATACGGAAGATCCGGGCAAGGAATGGTCAAAGTGGTTCGGACCTTACACGACGAGCGGATCGCAAACGGAAGCTCCGACGGCGCGATTTGCACAATGGAAAGCGGTGATTCACGATGGCCGTCCGGGAGATGGGATTGAGTGGGTGAGCCTGGCGTACGAACCAAAGAATGTGGCGCCAGTAATCGATGGAATCGCGTTACAGGATCCCGGAGTGCGCGCGCAGGCACAACAAAATTTGGCTATGGGAGCCGCCACGACCGTGGCATTGAAATACCCGCCGGCACCGACAGCCGCCGGAAACGTGATATTGAACCAACCGCAGACCAACGTGACTACAAAATTCGAAGCGCCGCCGCAAGCCACTGTACAGAAGGGCTACCAGACGGTGGTGTGGACGGTGCACGACGACAATGAAGATGAACTGAAGTACGCGGTGTCTTTCCGCGGCGAAGGCGAGAAAGAGTGGAAGCTGCTGAAGGATAATCTGGAGCAGAAATTTTATTCGTTCGACACCACCACGCTGCCGGATGGGGCGTACTACTTGAAAATTGCGGCGAGTGATGCGGCTTCGAATCCACCGGAGAAGGCGTTGAGGACGGAGCGGGAGAGCGAACGGTTCGAAGTGGACAACACGCCGCCGGTAATCGGAAAGATTGAATCATCGTTGGCTGGCAGCAAAGCGACCTTAAGCTTTGAAGCGACGGACGCGGAATCAAATATCGAGCGCGCGCAATATAGCGTGGACGGTGGAGAGTGGCTACTGCTCGCGCCAAAAGCGGGCATCAGTGATGGGAAACAAGAGTCTTACGAGTTCGCGGTAAGCGGACTAAAAGCCGGCGAGCATGTGGTTGCGGTGCGCGTTTACGACCGGTTCGAGAACGTGGGCAGTGGAAAAGCCGTAGTCAACAGCAAGCCGTAAATACGGGGATTAACCAGTCCAGCGATCGGCGCGCGGCATGACGACGAAAGTTTCGATTTCGGCGCCGAAGCCGATACGGCCGTCGCCGTAAGGCTCACTTCGCACGTGCACAACGCGCGCGCGGCAGTGAGTTTCCTTGGGTTTATCGCCGGTGATTTCGGCGGGCATGCGCAAACTTGCTTCGATGGGCATGCCGATCTGAAGCGGCGCAGATGTGGCGAAGTAAAATCCGCCTTGAGAAACGTTTAGCGCTTCAGTGAAATGTTCGCTTTTATCGGCGGCCAAGCCCATGGCTTTAAAGCGAATGGGAGTACGCATGGGATAGCGGGTTAATTGGCGACGTTCAGAAAGACCCATACAAGACTCCTTCACGGCGGCAGAATGCTTGGAAACAATCGGTAATAGGACGCGACGCTGGTTCGCTCCTTGTTCGCCCTGGCGAAATTGCAGCGCGACGGAAGCAGCTAGTGCATGAGAGTCGAGGTGGGCTGATGTTGCTGGCCGTTTCGAAATGCCTGCAGGAGAGCGATGCGATGAGACATGTCGAGTAAACCGAACGTGGTAGTTGAAAAATCCACGTGGAAAAGCATTGAGGCGGCGCATGCGCGAATTGCGCCACGGATTCACCGGACGCCGGTGCTGCGTTCCGCCACGCTGGATGCGATGTGCGGGGCGGAATTATTTTTCAAGTGTGAAAATCTACAGAAGACGGGATCGTTTAAGATTCGCGGCGCCACGAACGCAATATTTTCGTTGACGAATTCGGAAGCGGCACGTGGACTCGTGACGCCGTCGAGTGGCAATCACGGAGCGGCGGTGGCATGCGCGGCCGGGTGGCGCGGGGTTCCGGCATGGATCGTGATGCCAAAAAACGCGCCAGCAGTGAAATGCCGAGCGGTGCAAGCGTATGGCGGCAAAATTACGTTCTGCGAGCCGTGGATTTCTGCGCGTAACGAAGCCGCGGCGCGCATTCAAGCCGAAACCGGAGCAGTGTTGATTCACCCATATGACGACGACCGGATTATTGCGGGCCAGGCGACGGCGGCGAAGGAGTTGCTGGAAGAAATCGAAGCGCTGGATGCGCTGCTGACGCCGGTAAGCGGCGGCGGATTGCTGAGCGGATCAGCGCTGAGCGCCAAGCATATCCGGCCTGAGATACGAGTCTATGGCTGCGAACCGGCTAAAGCAGACGATGCTTACCAGTCTTTGCATACGGGAACGCTGCATTCAATGGAATCGAGCGACACGATCGCGGATGGGCTACGAGCTTCGCTAGCGGCGAGGACGTTTGCGATTTTGCAAAAACACCTGTCGGGAATTTTTCTGGTGAGCGAAGAAGAAATCATTAGTGCGATGGCGCTGATCTGGGAGCGGCTGAAAGTGATTACGGAACCGTCGTCGGCGATCGTGCTGGCGCCGCTGCTCAAGCGCGAGGTCATCGACTCGATTTCAAGTGAAGCGCCGCGCGCACGGCGGCTGCGAATCGGAATTATCCTCTCTGGCGGGAACGTTGATTTGCGAGCACTTCCCTTTCATTAAGTTATATCGTCAGCGTATTAATTTTGTGGTACCTTCAGCGCGTTCGGTGTCAGTGCCGTCCCACCGGCATTCTGGCGGGTTTCGCGATAGTTTTCTCGGATTAGCGAGGGGCTCTCGCGGGACTCATTTGCCGGTGAGAAGGCAATCCTCAAAGCCAGGATGACCGGGTAACCCTCGATGAAAATATCCCAGCGACTGCTCACTTATGGGTGTGCATTGGCAGTGGTGTGTTCGTTGGTAACAAGGGGATTGGCGGGCCAGAGTGCGAGCCCTGTTGCGAATCGTGTGACGCAGGCGCCGGACGGAAAGACGCGCGTAACGCTAACGGGAAATGTGCATCCGCTGGCGCGTGCGGAGAACAGCCGCGGGGCGGTGGAGGATTCGCTGGCAATGCCGCGTATTTTGCTGCTGCTGAAGCGAAGCGACCAGCAGGAGGCGGCGCTGCAATCTTTGATGGAGGCGCAGCAAGATAAGTCCTCGCCAAATTATCACGCGTGGTTGACGCCAGATCAGTTTGGAAAACAATTCGGGGCCTCGGACACGGATTTACAAGCGGTGACGGACTGGCTGACGGCACAAGGATTCCAGAACGTACGAGTGGCGGCCGGACGGACGGTGATTGAATTCAG
>WNFH01011563.1_pt1 | contig 11116 bp, 8 predicted proteins | sample 5400411 | NCBI WGS metagenome assembly WNFH01 (sample SAMN13153347, study PRJNA577476) | soil metagenome | isolation source: 200 cm saprolite under Douglas fir tree site 2 hole 3 | place: USA:California | collected 2015-04-18
CGTCGCCTGCAACCGGATCGACATCGCCCGCGCCGCACGACGCATGCCGGTGATCCTGGAGGCCCTCCGGTCCGGGCAGATGCACCTGGCCGGACTGCGCTTGCTCGCGCCGCACCTGACCCCCGAGAACCAGGAGAAGGTCTTGACGGAGGCCGGCAAGTCGAAGCGCCAGATCGAAGAGCTGGTCGCGCGTCTTTCGCCGCAGCCGCCGGTTCCCACTGTGGTGCGAAAGCTTCCCGGCCGCCCCAACCCCCCACCCGAAGCGTCACCGGCATTCTCGTTCGGCGCCGCCATGCCGGTGGCGCCACCCGAGTCGCCCCCTGCTCTCGCGTTCGCACCGCCACCCGCGCCAGCGCCGCGACGCGATCAGCGGGCTGTGATTGCACCGCTCTCCGAGGAGACGTTCAAGTTCCAGTTCACCGCGAGTCGCGCGTGTCATGACAAGTTCCGCCAGGCCCAGGATCTGCTCCGCCACCGCATCCCCGACGGAGACCTGGCGACGATCGTCGAGAAGGCACTCGACTTGCTCATCGAGGAGGTGAAGAAGGAGCGATTCGCCACGGGTCGGAAGGCGCGACAGGCTTCGGCCGACAAGACCGACCCCTCGCCTTCGCGCCACATTCCCGACGCGATCAAGCGCGAGGTCTTCGAGCGCGACGGCGGCCGCTGCACGTTCACCGACGAGCATGGCCGCAGGTGCGGCGAGACTTCTGCCCTGGAATTCGACCACCGCCACGGCTTCGCGCGAACACAGCTCCACCGAGCCGAAGGGATCCGCCTGCTCTGCCGTGCTCACAACCAACACGCCGCGGAGAAGATGTACGGTCGCGCGTTCATGGAACGAGCGCGCGCATCGGTCGACCGGCTTGCAGCCGATCCCGGGACTCCGTCAGGGTGAGTGCAAGATGATCCGCGCCGGGGCGGGACGCGCTGCGTTAAGGCGTGCACGCTGCGCCACGCCGGAAAGTTCCCGATGGTGACGGCGTCCGGTACATCGCTCCCGTGGAACAACGCCGCCGTTTGCGCAACGGGCTGCGACCGATCCTATGGGTCCTCGTCGCATTGAGCCTTGCCCTCTCCGCCCATCCGGTCGTCCGCATCGCGCGCACTGCGGTTCGCGAGAACGCCTTGGCCCCCTTGGTGCCGGCCTGGGTGGCGGGCGGGGTCGAGGACGCGAGCCGGCTCGATTCAACTCCGGTTCTTCGCATCGTCCGCCTGCCGGGAGAAGAAGCGGCCGCCGTGGAGATGCTGCGCCGCGTCCTCGTCGATGCGCGAGCGAGGCATGTACCCGTATCGATCGCCGGCGCGCGGCACAGCATGGGAGGACAGACGGTCACCAGCGGCGGGATCGTCGTGGACATGCTGCCCCTGCAAGGCATGGAGCTCGACGAATCGCGTCGCGTGCTCCACGTGCAGGCCGGGGCGCGATGGGAGGAAGTCATCCCATTCCTCGGTGCACACGGGCTGTCGGTCTCCGTCATGCAGTCGGACAGCCCGTTCACCGTCGGCGGTTCCCTCAGCGTGAATTGCCACGGATGGCAGAACGATCGCCCACCGATCGCGAGCACGGTCGAATCGTTCCGATTGATGCTCGCGGACGGGCGCATCGTTCGTTGCAGCCGGACCGAAAACGCGGAGCTGTTCGCGGCGGCGCTTGGCGGATACGGCCTGTTCGGGATCATCCTCGACGCCGACTTGAGCGTGGTCCCAGACGCCCGCTACCGCATCGAGCACACGCGTGTCGGGAGCGCCGAGTACGTCGAGGCGCTGGACGCGCGCGTCCGCTCGGCTCCCGTCGGGCTCGCCTATGGCCGGCTGAACGTCACCCGCGAGCGTTTCCTGGAGCGAGCCGTGCTCACCACATACGTGCGAACCTCGGATGCGCCTGCTGGCGAACGGATCGCCGATCTCGCCGCCTGGGCGGCCTCGCTCGAGCGTTGGATCTTTCGAGGTTCGCAAGGAAGCGAGTACGGCAAGGAACTCCGCTGGGGCCTGGAGGCGAACATCGCACCTTGGTTCTTCGCCCGGACGACCCACCGGAACCAGGTCATGCAGAGCCGGGTGCAGGTCTATGAAAACCGTGACCCGGCGCGCACCGACGTGCTCCATGAATATTTCGTCCCGCGCGGGCGCCTGGAGGAGTTTCTACGGCGCGCACGAGCGATCCTTGCGGCTGGGCGCGCGGACCTGCTGAACGTCACGATGCGCGACGTGCGGCGGGACGGCGATACGCTGCTGCGATACGCGGATACGGACGTCATGGCGCTCGTCTTCTTCTTCTCGCAGTCCCGCACGCCAGAAGCGGATGCGGCGATGCGGGCGCTGACCGGAGAGCTCATCGAAGCGAGCCTTGCCGTCGGTGGACGCTACTACCTGCCGTATCGACTGCATGCCTCGCGTGAGCAGTTCGCGCGGGCCTACCCGATGCAGGCGGCGTTCTTCGGCCTCAAGCGCACGGTCGATCCCGACGCGGTCTTCCAGAACCAGTTCTACCGCACGTACCTCGGTCCGCCCTCGACGAGCGGACGCTGATTCAGTCGTCGAATCGCAGGGTGGCGAAGCGGTCCAGGTTGTGGAAGTCGCCCACCATCGGCGGCGAGTAGGCCTGTCCCTCGCCGGGTTGACCGGGTCCCTGGCGCAGGCGGTACAGGTTGAAGCGCCACCTGTCGCCGCGCTGGGGACGAGGGCGGGGCATGCCGGTCAATGCCGCGAAAGGGATCGCCAGCTCCGCCGTCCAGCCGCGGTCCACGTCGCGCGAGTCGTTCAGCGTGCCGTCGACGTGAACGGCGTGGCGGGCGCGCGACGACCAGGACAGATCCATCCCCTGCCTCCGGCCGGTGAACGACGCGTCGAAGAGCGCATTGGACGGCGCCAGCTCGATCTCGTCGTAGCGACGCAGGTCGCCGCTCGGGTTCAGGAAGATCTCCACCACGTTGGAGGTGTAGAGGGGCTCGTCGTCCCGGCTGAAGGGCGTCGAGACGTCCGGGTCCTCCGCCTGGAACGCGACGTAGAGGTTGTCGTCGTCCCAGAGCAGGCGCGCGACCGTCTGGGCGCTACAGGGCTTCCCGTCCAGGGACCGGACGAACGGACCGGCGCGCTCCGCCCGATCCCACGCCGCCTCGGCCAGCACTCCGTCGATCTCGATCGGGCCGGTCGTTCGGTGGACCACGTACTCGCCGCTGCGGCGGCTGCACCCACCGGTCGCTGCGATCGCGCCCGCGGCCAGGGCTGCGAGGGCCCGAGAGCCGCCAACCGCCAGCGGCCAGCCGCTCTCAGACAAGCCCGGCGCGCCGGACGATCAGATGGCACAGCCGCTCGTGCCCGCCGAGCAGGCTCGAGAACTGGAGCGGCCCGAGCCGCGTCCGCACCGCGTAGCTGGTGCCGAGCAGGGTCGGCAGCACGTCGACGCGCAGGATGTCCTCGAACGAGAAGTGCCGCACCGCCGAGAAGGTCCGTACCGTGAGGCCGGAGTCGCTCACCGTGTACGCGAGCCGCCCGTAGAACATCGAGCAGGCGGTGAAGAGCGCGATGAAGAACGCCGCCGAGAGGAACGCCGATCGGGTCGCACCCTGGAGCCCGAGCAGCGCGACGAACACGCCGATCCAGAGCGTGTCGGCGGCGAGCACCACGGTGCGAAGGACGGCTCGGGGCCGGAAGGTCTCGGGTGCCAGCGCTTCTCGACCTCTGGGAAGCTGCACCATGTCAGGAGCATAGCGACGCGGATCATGGCGAGCAATTCCGCGCCTCAGCGCTGCTAGCATGGGAGCATGCGCGACCTTTCGCAGGCGCTCGCCTCCCCGGCGGCCTGGGAAGAGCCCGATCGCGCCGCGCGCCTCGCGCCGCGGCTGCCGGAGGAGACCGGCCTCGCCGCGCCGGACGCCGAGCTGCTGCTGCGCCTGTGCGAAGTTAGCGCCGACCCCGACGGCGCGCTCGCCGGAGCCGTGCGGGCGTTGGGCGCGCGGCGGACGCACCTGGGCCGGCCGGCGTCGGTCGCCGCGCTGGAGCCGCTCGTCACGATCTGCGCCGCCTCGCGCTACCTGGCTGCCCACCTGGCCGCGCGGCCGCGCCTGCTCGATCTGCTACCGCTGCTCCCGGGACGCACGCGGACTGCCCAGGAGGCGCTCTCCGCGGCGTTGCGCCACGCGAACGCAAAGGACGCGGAGGCGCTCGCGCGCAGGCTCCGCCGCCACAAGCTGATCGAGGTGCTCCGCATCGCGCTTCGCGACCTCGGCGGCCGCGCTGCCCTCGCCGAGTCCGCGCGCGAGCTGTCCTGGCTGGCTGCCTCCGTGCTGGAGACGGCGGTCCGCTTCCATTACGCGCACCTGTGCGCGGAGCACGGGCCGCCCGAGGGACGCACCGCGCTGGGCGCCTCGGGCTTCTGCGTGCTGGGGATGGGGAAGCTGGGCGGCACCGAGCTGAACTTCTCGAGCGACGTGGACCTGCTCTACGTCTACGACCGCGACGGCCGGACGCAGGGCCCGCAGGCGATCGACCACTTCGCCTTCTACGCCCGGCTCGCCGAGGAGGTCACGCGCGCGATCGGGGCGACCCCGTTCGTGTTCCGCGTCGATCTCGACCTGCGCCCCGAAGGCCGCAGCGGGCCGATCGTGAACTCGCTGCGGGCGCTCGAGCTGTACTACGAGGCGCAGGGCGCGCCCTGGGAACGATTCGCCCTGCTCAAGGCGCTCCCTTCGTCTGGCGCAAGTACCTCGACCTGGGCGCGGTGGAGGAGATGCGCGCGCTCAAGGCGCGGGCCGAGCGCGAGGCCGGAAGGCGCGGCGGGCAGGACCTGAAGCTCGGGCCCGGCGGCATCCGCGAGGTGGAGTTCTTCGTGCAGGCCTTGCAGCTGCTGCACGGCGGAAAGGATGCGAGCCTCCGGGTAAGCGGCACCCTGCCCGCGCTGGAGCGGCTGCTCTTCGCCGGCCTCATCTCCAGCCGGGACCGCGACGAGCTGGCGGAAGCGTACGTGTTCCTGCGCCGGCTCGAGCACCGCGTGCAGATGGTGGCGGAGCGGCAGACGCACGCGCTGCCGGACGATCCGGCGGAGCGCGCACGCCTCGCGCGCCGGGCCGGTTATCCCGGGCCCCGCGAGGAAGCGGCGCGCGCGCTCGATCGGGACCTCCAGCTGCACCGCGGGCGCGTCGAGGCGCGCTTCCGCGACCTGCTGCGCGTGGCGGGCGGCGGCGCGCCGGACGCCGATCCGAACGCGACCCTCGCCGCCGATCCACAGGCGGAGCCTGCCGAGCGCCTGCAGGCGCTGCGCGCGCTGGGCTTCCTCGACGCCGAGGCGGCCGCCGCCGAGCTCACCCGCCTCGCGCGCCGGCGCCAGACGCCGTTCTCGCCCTCCGCTCCTCCCGAGCTGCAGCAGCTCGCGCCGCGCCTCTTGCAGGAAGCCGCCGCGGCACCCGACCCGGACCAGGCCCTGCGCCACCTCGCCGACCTCTTCGGGCAGCTCTCCAACCCGCGCGCCGTCTCCGATCTGCTGGCGGGATCGGCGCGGACCGCGCGGCTGCTCGTCTCGCTCTTCGGGTCGAGCGACTTCCTCAGCCGCTCCTTGCTGCGCCATCCCGAGCTGATCGACCAGCTCGTCCACCGCGGCTCCGCGCCGCTGGTGCGCACGCGCGACGAGCTGCGCGCGGAGCTGCGCAGCCGGCTGACCGCGGATACCGAGCACGACCTGACCGAGCTGCGGCGCTTCCGCCTGGAGGAGCTGCTGCGCATCGGCGTGCACGACGTCGCCGGCGCGCTGGACGCCGACCTGGTGCCGCAGCAGCTCTCGGACGTCGCCGAGGCTTGCGTGGCCGCGTGCCTCGACCTCGCCACCGCGGAAGTGCAGCGCCGCGACGGCCTGCCCCGCCACGCCGACGGCTCGCCGGCCAGCATGGTGGTGATCGGCCTCGGCAAGCTGGGCGGCCGCGAGCTCGGCTACCACTCCGACCTCGACCTGCTCTTCCTCTACAGCGGCCCGGGAGAGACCGACGGCGCGCGCCATGCCTCCAACCACGAGCACTTCGCGCGCGTCGCGCAGAAGCTGATCAGCCACCTGACCCTCCCCTTGCGCGAGGGGAGCCTGTACCGCATCGACACGCGGCTCCGGCCGAGCGGGAGCGCGGGGCCGCTGGTCGTCTCCTTCGACGCGTTGGCCACGTACCACGCGCGCGAGGCGCGGCTCTGGGAGCGGCAGGCGCTCCTGCGCGCCCGCGCCGTCGCGGGGGATGCGCGCCTGTTCGAGCGCGCGTCGCGCGAGGTGCTGGTGCCCAGCCTGTTCCGGACGCTCGATCCGAAGGAGGCCTCGCGCGAGCTGCTCGCCATGCGCGAGCGCATGGAACGCGAGATTGCCGCCGAATCCGACGCCCGATACAATTCGAAGCTCGGACGCGGGGGACTCGTCGACGTGGAGTTCGCGGTGCAGTTCCTCCAGCTGGTCCACGGCTCCTCCCACCCGTCGATCCGCACCTCCTCGACCACCGCCGCGCTCGCCGAGCTGCGGCGCATCGGCCTGCTCGCCGAGGCCGCCGCGGGGCCGCTCGCGCGCGGCTACCGGTTCTTGCGGCGGGTGGAGAGCCGCCTGCGCATCGTGCGCGACCGCCCCATCAGCCACCTGCCCACCAGCGGACGCGAGCTGGTCCTGCTCGCCCGCCGCCTCGGCTACAGCGGGCCCCGCGCCGGCGAGGAACTGCTCGCCGACTACGAGCGCGAGACCCAGTCGGTGCGCGCCGCCTTCCTCCGCGTGCTCGAGGCGGCGTAGATGCGCCCCTCCCCGGTTCCATGACGCTGCTCGCCGAGCGCTTCGCGGAGATCCGCCCGCTGCTGGAGATGGAGGTGCAGCTCGCCCGCGCCGCGCTGGAGGCGCGAGGCCGGCTCCACCCCGAGGACGAGGCTACTCTGCGCTACGCGCTCTCGCTGGCGCGCTGCTGGCACGTGCGCGCTCCGGACGGACGGGACGTGGCGGTGTCCGCCTTCGTGCGACCCCTGCGCGAGCGCCTCTCCCACCTGCTCTGGCCTTTGCTCGATCCGCAGCGTGAGCAGCTCGCCGCGCCGCACGAGCTGCTCCCCGCGGCGCGCGAGGCGGCCCGCGCCGTCCAAGAAACCCGCGACGAGATCTCCCGGCGCCTGTCGCACCGGCTGCCTGCGGAGTCGCTGGACCGCGAGGTCCGGGAGCGCCATCTGGTGCTCGTCTGCGGCGGCGGCGGCGGGACCGGCTACGTCCACCTGGCCGCCTTCGCGCTGCTCGAGGCCGCCGGCCTGCAGCCGGCCCTGATCGCGGGCAGCTCGATGGGCGCCATCCTGGGCCTGTTCCGCGCCCGGGAGAAGCGATTCGATCTGGCGCGCATCCCGGAGATCCTCGCGGACCTGAGCTACCGGAAGATCTTCCGCATCGTCCCGCAGCCGAGCGTGTACGGCCTGCCGGGGCCCCTCCGCCTCCACCTGCGCGCGGCGATCGGCCACTGGTTCCGTCATCCCGACGGCACCATGCTGCGCATCGCCGAGCTGCCCATCCCGCTGCTCGTCACCGTGACCGGCATCCGCCGCGGCAAGCTCCCCCGCCCGCTCGAGGAGTACGAGTCGCTCCTGGGCGTCACCGAGCCGGACCCGTCCGGCTGGGGAGTGCGCGCCCTGCACCGCCACGTACAGCGGCTCACGCAGGCCATCCAGGAGCTGGCGCGCATCCCGCGGCTGACCCAGAAGCTCGTCTTCGGCGCCTCCGAGGAGACGCGGCAGGCGGACGCGATCGACGCGGCCGGGTTCTCCGCCTCGGTGCCCGGCGTCATCCACTACGACGTGCTGCGGGACGACGCGCGCATGAAGGAGCTGCTCGATACGCTAATGCGGCGGCACAACCTCTTACGGCTCTGCGACGGCGGGGTGTCCGACAACGTGCCGGTGCGCTCGGCGTGGCACCACGTCCAGCGCGCGGGCCTCCCGGGCACCGGCAGCCGCAACACGGTGGTGCTGGCGCTGGACAGCTTCGCCCCGCGCCTGCTCACGCCCCTGTGGTACCCGCTGCAGAGCATCGCCGCGCCCGCGGTGGCGCGGAACCGGCCGTACGCGCACGTCTACAAGGCATTCCGCCGGACGCTGTCGCCGCTCGCGCTGCTTCCCTCGCAGAGGTCCCTGCAAGGGATCGTGGACACGGCCAAGGACGAGCTGCTCAGCGAGGTGCCCGTGCTCCAGCGGCTGCTCGCCCCCATCCCGGCGATGTGTTAAGAGCGCGCCTCCGGAGCGGAGGAAGACCGTGGCAGGGAAGAAGGTCGAGAAGATCCGGGGCGTCGATTTCATCTGGATGGACGGCCATCTCGTTCCCTGGGCGGAGGCCAAGGTCCACGTCCTGACGCACTCGCTGCACTACGGCGTGGCCGTCTTCGAGGGCATCCGTTGCTACCCGCAGCCCGACGGCCGCGGCGCGATCTTCCGGCTACGCGAGCACATCCGGCGGCTCTTCGAATCTGCGCACATCTGCCTGATGGAGATGCCGTACTCCAAGGAGCAGGTGTCGGAGGCCTGCAAGGAGGTCCTCCGCGGCAACAAGCTGAACGAGGCGTACCTGCGCCCGATCGCCTACCACTCCGACGGGCTGATGGGCGTCGGCGCGGTGAACCCGGTGAAGCTCACCGTGGCCGCCTGGTACTGGGGCGCGTACCTCGGCGAGGAGGGGCTCAAGAAGGGCATCCGCGTGAAGATCAGCTCGTACACGCGCATGCACATGAACTCCGATCCGACCCGCGCCAAGGTGACCGGGCACTACCTGAACAGCGTGCTCGCCAAGCGCGAGGCGCTGGTCGCCGGCTACGACGAGGCCGTCCTGCTCGACCAGCAGGGCTATGTCGCCGAGGCGACCGGCGAGAACGTCTTCCTGGTGCGCGACGGCATCCTCTACACGCCCCCGGTCGCCGGCGGCATCCTCGAGGGGATCACGCGCGAGAGCATCCTGCGCATCGCCAAGGACAAGGGGATCCCGGTCGAGGAGCGCCGATTCTCGCGCGACTACCTCTACTGCGCCGACGAGGCGTTCATGTGCGGCACTGCCGCGGAGATCACGCCGGTGCGCGAGGTCGACGATCGTCGGATCGGCATCGGCGAGATGGGTCCGCTCACCAAGGAGATCCAGGCCACCTTCTTCCGCGCCGTCCGCGGCCTGGAGCCTCGGTACGTGGAGTGGCTGACACCGGTGTAGAACGCGCCATTCAAGTCCGCGCCAGTCGCCGCCGATCGGGCGGCGCTGCGCTTTTCCCAGGGGCCGCATGGGAATTCCGCGGCGCGCGGCGGAATGTCACGTGACCGTCGGAGGTTGCGGAACCGGGCGCGGCCGACCGGGAAGGTGGCCGCCCGTCCTACACGGGGGTCCGCGGAATGACGCAGCGAGCCGTGATTTCCGGACAGCAATGCTGTTGATTGACAGGAGCCGGTCACCTGCCCGCCCGCTGAACGGGCAAGTGTTTCAAGGGGTTGCAAAAGGAGCAGCACCGTGAGCCGCACCCGGTACATGGACCTGGACGATCGCACCGAGGACGTTCGGCAGCTGATGCGCGAGCGACCGCGCGAAGCGCGCGATTTCATGGAAAAGTACGAGCTGTCCTGGGTGTACCACGAGAACGCGCTCGAGGGGATGGTCCTCACCCATGCCGAGCTGCGGCAGGCGTTCGATCCCACCGGCATCACGGACAGCTCGATGGTCCACACCTACACCGAGATCCGCAACCAGAAGGCTGCCATCGAGTACGTGAAACACGAGGCCCGGTCCAAGCAGACCCGGCACACCCTGACGCTCGTCAAGAAGCTCTACGAGATCCTCTACCAGGGCCTGCCGAACCGGATGCCCGTCGCGCTGCGGCGCGACATGCCGCTGCACCGCACGTACTTCCACGACATCGTGCAGCCGGTGCAGATCCAGCCGGGACTGGAGCAACTGTTCGACTTCATGAACAGCGAGGAGTTCGACAAGCTGCACCCCATCCGGCAGGCGACCCACTCGCACCACCGCTTCATGGAGATCTTCCCGTTCAGCGATCTGTCCGGGAAGGTCGGCAGGATGATGATGAACCTCATCCTGATCCGGCACGGCTACATGCCGGTCATCGTCCACAGCATGGATCGCCAGAAGTACTACGACGGGCTCCGCCTGCCCGCGACGCAGTTCGGGCACGTCGTCATGGACGCCATGGACAACTCGCTGGACAACGCCTACCGGTACTTCATCCCGGGCTGGAACGAGATGTCGCGCAAGCGGGCGGCCAGCGAGTAGGCAGGCGCCGCCAGCGCGCTCGCCCCTGAACCGATACACTGCGCGACCATGCTGCTGGGAGCCCACGAGAGCACCGCCGGCGGCCTCCACGAGGCGTTCGCCCGCGCCTTGGCTGACGGGGCCGAGGCGGTGCAGATCTTCACGAAATCCAGCCGGATGTGGCGCGCGAAGGAGATCACACCGGCCGATGCCGCCCAGTTCCGCAGCGCGGCCACGCTGCCCGTCTCGGTGCACGCGAGCTACCTGGTGAACCTCGGCGCCGATCCCGGCGATCTGCGCGAGAAGTCCATCGCCGCGTTCGTCGACGAGCTGCAGCGGTGCGACCTCCTCGGAATCCCGCACCTCGTCCTCCACCCGGGCGCGAACGCGGACAAGCAACGTGGTCTTGGCAACGTGGCGGAGGCGCTGGACCGCGTGTTCGCGGCGCACCGCGGCCGCTGCCAGGTGCTGCTCGAGACGGCCGCCGGCCAGGGATCCTGCCTGGGCAGCCGGTTCGAGGAGCTGCGCGAGATCCGCGACGCGTGCAAGAGCCCGGACCGCGTCGCCATCTGCCTCGACACCTGCCACGTGTTCGCGGCAGGGTACGACATCGCCTCGGATCGCGGCTACGAGTCGACGTTCGAACAGTTCGAGCGCGTCCTGGGCGTCGATCGGATCCGCGCCTTCCACCTCAACGACAGCGTGAAGCCGCTGGGATGCCGGGTGGACCGCCACGAGCACGTCTGCAAGGGGGAGATCGGGCCGCTCGCCTTTCGCAAGCTCGTGAACGATGAGCGATTCCGCGACGTTCCGGGGTACCTGGAGATCCCCCCGGAGGGGAATCGCGCCTGCCTCCTCCGCCTCAAGAAGCTGCGCGTCAAGGCGGCGCCAGCC
>WNFH01003849.1_pt1 | contig 11103 bp, 11 predicted proteins | sample 5400411 | NCBI WGS metagenome assembly WNFH01 (sample SAMN13153347, study PRJNA577476) | soil metagenome | isolation source: 200 cm saprolite under Douglas fir tree site 2 hole 3 | place: USA:California | collected 2015-04-18
GGCGATCTCGACAAGATTGCCGTCCGGATCGCGGCAATAGATCGAGGTCATGGTTCCGAGCGCGCCGGTTCTCTGCACTGGTCCTTCAGTAACAGTGATCTGACAATTCCGCAGGTGATCCAGCACGTCTTTCGGGGCACTAGTCGTAATGAAGCAAAGATCGAGCGAGCCTGGCGCATCTATTGCACCTGTCGGCCAATTTGAGGCTCCTGTCAGCCGCAGATTTATTTTCTGAGAACCGAACTTCAGTGCAATCCGTCGATCCGGCCCAAACTCCTCGCGTTGCATACCCAACACGCGCGGATACCAAGAGGCAGTAGTTTCGAGATCCCTGCAATTGAGGACGACGTGATCAATGCGGTCTATCGCAAAGGGCATGTTTCTCTCCCACAGAACGCCACGCGAACATTCTGCCCAAGCATTGCCCAACCTGACCAGGTTTTTGGGCACGGTTCACGGCTTGTTCAGGCAGGGCGAGACACCAAGCCCTTTATCCCCGATATCCCCGACCGGCAGAAATCGTTGATTTTCAGAGGCTAATATGGTGGGCGCGGCTGGGATCGAACCAGCGACCCTACGATGTCAAGGTAGTGCTCTTCCCTGTAGCTCAGCGCGTTTCAGTTTTCACTAGCACTCTCTGGGAGCGAGTGCTAAAAGCAGTGACATCGTCGGCAAGAGTTCCCTGCCCAGCGATCAGTCCGACAAAAAAACCGAGGAACGACATCGGGTTAGGAGGCAAGTCATGAAATTCCGTCCACTTCACGATCGCGTCGTCATCAAGCGTATCGAGGCCGAGGAGAAGACGACAGGCGGCATCATCATCCCCGATACGGCCAAGGAAAAACCGCAGCAGGGCGAAGTCATCGCCGTCGGCCCTGGCGGACGCGACGAGGCCGGCAAGCTCATCCCCATCGACGTCAAAGTCGGCGACCGGGTGCTCTTCGGAAAATGGTCGGGGACCGAGGTCAAGCTCGACGGCGTCGAGTACCTCATCATGAAGGAAAGCGATCTCATGGGGGTGCTGGTGGAAGCCGAAGGGCGCCGCAAGGCCGCCTGATCCATTAACATCCGTAACGCCTCGCCTTCGCACTGAAGGCATCGAGCCTGACTTCGCAGATTGGAGCGAACCGCTCGCAAAGAGGCCACACAAACAGGTCTTCAGGAGTAACGACATGGCTGCGAAAGAAGTGAAATTCTCGGTGGATGCCCGCGACAAGATGCTGCGCGGCGTCGACATTCTCACCCATGCAGTGCGAGTCACGCTCGGTCCGAAAGGCCGGAATGTCGTGCTCGACAAATCGTTCGGCGCGCCGCGTATTACCAAGGATGGTGTGACCGTCGCCAAGGAGATCGAGCTCGAAGACAAGTTCGAGAACATGGGCGCACAGATGGTGCGCGAGGTCGCCTCGAAGACCTCCGATCAGGCGGGGGACGGCACCACTACCGCGACGATCCTCGCCCACGCGATCGTCAAGGAAGGCGCAAAGGGCGTTGCCGCCGGGATGAACCCAATGGATCTCAAGCGCGGCGTTGATCTTGCCGTCGAGGCCATCGTCCAAGATCTCAAAAAGAATTCGAAGAACGTCACCTCGAACGAGGAGATCGCTCAGGTCGGTACCATCTCGGCCAACGGCGACGCGGAGATCGGTCGCTTCATCGCTGACGCCATGAAGAAGGTCGGCAACGAGGGCGTGATCACGGTCGAGGAAGCGAAATCGCTCGAGACCGAGCTTGAGGTGGTCGAGGGCATGCAGTTTGACCGTGGCTATATCTCGCCCTATTTCGTCACCAACGCCGAGAAGATGCGTGTCGAGATGGAAGACGCTTATCTGCTGATCTATGAAAAGAAACTCTCCGGCCTGCAGGAGCTGTTACCGCTCCTCGAAGCGGTGGTCCAGACCAGCAAGCCGCTGGTCATTATTGCCGAGGATGTCGAGGGCGAGGCGCTGGCGACACTTGTGGTCAACAAGCTGCGCGGCGGCCTGAAAGTCGCGGCCGTCAAGGCGCCGGGGTTCGGCGATCGTCGCAAGGCCATGCTGCAGGATATAGCGATCCTGACCGGCGGCACCGCGATCTCCGAGGACCTCGGCATCAAGCTCGAGAAGGTGACGATCAACATGCTCGGCCGTGCCAAGAAGGTGATGATCGAGAAGGAAAACACCACGATCGTCAGTGGCGCTGGCAAGAAGGCCGAAATCCAGGCGCGCATCGCCCAGATTAAGGCGCAGATCGAGGAGACCACCTCCGATTACGATCGCGAGAAACTGCAAGAGCGGCTCGCGAAGCTCGCGGGCGGGGTTGCCGTGATCAGGGTCGGTGGCGCGACCGAGATCGAGGTCAAGGAGCGGAAGGACCGCGTCGATGATGCCATGCATGCGACCCGCGCCGCCGTTGAGGAAGGCATCCTGCCGGGCGGCGGTGTCGCGCTGCTGCGCGCCGGCAAGGCGATCGAGAAGCTTAAGGGCAAAAACGAGGACCAGCGGCACGGCATCGAGATCGTCAAAAAGGCGATCACCTGGCCGGCGCGCCAGATCGCGATCAACGCTGGCGAGGATGGCTCGGTCGTGGTCGGCAAGATCCTGGAGAAGGATACCTACGCCCACGGCTACGACGCGCAGACCGGCGAGTTTGGCAACCTGGTGTCCAAGGGCATCATCGACCCGACCAAGGTTGTGCGCATCGCGCTGCAGGATGCTTCCTCGATTGCGGGCCTCTTGATCACTACCGAAGCGATGGTTGCCGAGTTGCCGAAGAAAGAAACTGCAGCACCCGGCATGCCTCACGGTGGCATGGGCGGCATGGACTACTGATTGCGCAGAGCATCACGATCACGGTGAGGGCTCGGGTGCACCCGGGCCCTCATTGTTTTGGACGGCGGCCTTTCGGGCGGGATCGCCGAGCTGCGCCATATACTTGGCTACACTCGTCCGCCCGACATCGATGCCGAGCTTGAGCAGGGTCCGCTGCAGGACATTGATCTGCTGGCGCAGCACCAGGATCTCCGCCTCAAGCTTTGCTCTCGGTCGGAACAGGTCGCCGAGCACCCACCAGGTCAGTCTGCAAAGGTCCCACATCAGGCGACAACATCGCCCGATTCGCGATCATCTGCCAGCCGGATGAGGTTTGCGAGAGGCACACCATTCCAAGTGCCTTCGGCTGGAGCGGATATGAGTTGTACGAGGTCGTCGATCTCGGGCGGAAGCTGCGGGGTGGAGAGGGAGGCGACCACCGTCCCAAGGCTGGAGGACCTTTCTTCGTAATCATGCTAACGGCATCGCGTCGATGGATCTGTTCATGGTCCCGACGATCTCGTTCCGGCTGCTCTACGGTTTGCTGATCTTGCGTCACGGCCGGCAGCGGGCATTCGGAGAGGTTCATCGGCTCGATCCGGCGGGAGTGCCTTGACTATGTCGTGGTGTTCGGTGAGTGCCACCTTCGCCATGTGCTTGCATGTTATGCGGCCTATTATAATCAAGCCCGCACGCACCTATCGCTCAACAAGGATGCGCCGCTCTCTCGCCCTATCCAGACTATTGGCCGCATCTTTCCACGACCGACCCTGGGCGGATTGCATCATCATTATGTCCGGATTTAGTTTCCGACGGGGAGAGGGATGGACATGAGGGCGAGCCGGTTCACGGAAGAGCAGATCATCGGAGTCTTGCGGGAGATGAATAACGCTCAATCGCAATCAAATAGGTGTGGCTGATCTGAACGCCTGGATCGGCAAACTGGGCGTTTGAGAATTTGATCGGCGTCCAATCGTGACCCTACCTTTTTCCTAAAAACCGCCCGTCGCTCAAAGACTTGCGACCGTATCGACGGGGGTCAAAGTTGGACGCCGATTCACACCGTCCCGCCATTGCCGCGAGTTGGGTCATTTTTAACCAATCGTTAACTGTATTTGGGCAACCCTTGCCAGGCTCTGGGGACGGCAATGCGCGGAGGGCGCTCATGCGCAGTCTCACGTTTACTTGCCCACGAACAGGTCGCGCCATCCACGCTGGAATCGATACCGATCCGGCCAGCCTCTCTTCGGTTCAAACAGTGGTGCTTCATTTCACGTGTACATACTGCGGAATGGCACATCAGTTTCCAATCAAAAGCGGGTACCTGGCCCAGCCCCTTTATTGGCCTTCCACGAGATCGTTCGGACACGTGCCCCCAAATATCAACGGTCCTTCAGGCTGTCTAAAAACAGTGCTCATGCATCCACTGTTTAGCTAGCCCTGTTGACTCCCCATCAAGGGTTGGCCGTGGCCGGCGAAAAGTCGCTCGATTACCAGCGCGTGATATACTAACCGTTGTATGAAAAAGCTAAGGCGGCCGGAGCTCTTTACGTTTCTTGGCGGCACGGCCGGCGCCCTGGCGCTCCGGGCGGCCCTACTTTTGAGAACGCCAAACGAGCACCTGTGCCTCGCGCCCAAGTGGATGTAGGCTCGCCCGTCGACGCCGCGCCGAAATAGCCCTTTCCACGCGCTCCCAACCGACATTTCTTTGGACGTCATTCCATCTCAAGAACAGCCGTGAAGACTCCAAACGCCATTGCTAATCCCAAGAGAACGACGCCCCACCTTCGGTCCTTTCGAACGAGGCGAACGATACCTTCGACGGCGCAGATAACCCTTTTGCATGGCCCACTGGCTAAAGTTCTCGAAGTCTACGTGAGTCGCCTCATACGTGCCGACAAACTTCTGGATTGCGCGAATGATCGTAACTACGACCTCCTGCTCGGTGATCTCGGCTGTGTCTGGGCAGGACGGATGCTTCATCCAATGAATGAAAGCATTCGTCTCATCAGCCGAGAATTTGTTCCGGATGAGACGAAATAAATGACGACTCGTCTTCTCCTTCACCTGCCCCTCGGCGGCGCCGGCGAGCGTGATGGCGCACTCATAATCTTTCTTATGAAAGTGCTCGATTGCCGCACAAATCTGCCGCCGCGCTGAGAGCTGTTTATTCGTCTTCACCATGGCGGTTACTCATTCCGTTATCTCCAGGCCAGACTTGATGCGCGGCTACTATGCTTCGCCCTTCGGTCAATGCCCAAATTCTGCTAGCGTCTGCCTTGCCCGTTCGACCACGTCTTCGGGCATTTCTTGCGCATAATCGATCGCAATTTGCTCATAGGCGCAATCCAGCCTGTCGTGCTCTGCAAGCATTTTCAGGCCGTCTGTCTTCTTACCTCGCCGTATAGTGCGGATCAGGGCTTCGCGGGGGCCATAGTTTCGAATTTCCCGCTCGGTGTATCCGGCAGCTTGGTCTCGGCCATGCTTGTGCTTGAGCAGTTCGCGATACACCCGCACACCCTCAAGGACACGTTCCTCGACGGAATGCGCGTCAGGTTTGACTCTCAACGCATCTTGAAGGTCGAGGTCCCGAAGTCGCCTCGAAACGGCCTCTACCACGTTCTTTTTTTCAAGCTTGGCATTGTGATCGCGGCATTTTTCCAGCCATGCTCGATCCGAAGAGCCCGCTATCACCTCAAGTAGGTGATCGCTCATGACCATCACCCTGCTTTCCCCGCCGCGCCCAACATTAAAGCCGATATCGACCGCCCAAGCGGCCGACCAACGTCCATTGATGCGCTTTGCCATTCCAGAGGACTACTTCCCGCCTGGTCAAGGGGTGCCTTTATCATGGGCCACTACCGCGGACTGGCCCAGGGCTTGGCCCTTCCGCGGGCCGTCCAGGCCGTTGGCGGCTCGCCGGGGCTCCCTGCTGTGCCCCGAGGAACCGAGAGTGCCCGCCCACGGGCCCGCCAAGCGCGGCGGCGGCCTTTTTGCCGGCGCTGGGCCGCGGAAGGCTCGTCGAGCGGGACGAGACAATTCCCGGCAGAGACCGGGCCCTGCCAAGACCGCCTATCCTGCGCAAGGAATCATCCAGTGCGCGGACCGGCGAGCGCAACACTTATTACCTATCCAGCTTGGCCCATCGCGCTCGGGCTGCAATGCGCGCGATTACCGATCTGCGGCTCTTCGATAGCTTCCTTGCCCGTGCTTTCCCGCCCATGCTGGCGAAGAGACGCGCGGCTTGTTTTTCATCCATGTTATTGGATGGGCTCTAGCGAGTACGTATCATCCGCAAAGAAATGACGAGGACAGAATTTCGGCTCACGACTGTCTTGCGTTCCGAAGTAGAGGCCATTTTTTGTGATGCAGCCTCCCTAAACGTCGTCAACCTCATGGACGCGCTGCGGCGGTCGGTTGAGGCCGAGAAGCCAGGGCGCGCCAGCGCCTGGCAAGTCCGCGAAGAAGCCCGCGAGGGAAGCCGAGCGTCGGCCCAGCGAAGGGGGCGCGGCGGGCTAAGAAAGACAAGCCGCTGTCCCGCCGGAGAGCGGAAGGACGCGAGCATTGATTCGGTCACAATTGCTCGCGTTTCAAGTTTATGTGCGGCTCGTCATGCAGAACGACGTTCAACAATGAGCTGTGGACTTCCAAGTGGCCGTTGTAATCAATGAAGCCCATTTGCCGGAATTTATTCATGAAAGAACTCACCCGGGATCGCGTCGTGCCAATCATTTCAGCGAGCGTTTCCTGGCTGATCTTAGCAATGACTGCCTCCGGTTTACCCTCCTTGCCGAAGTTTGCTAGGAGAAGAAGAGCACGCGCCAAGCGCTTTTCGCTCGAATTAAACAGTTGGTCCACGAGATCGGCTTCAACTCGGATAGTCCGAGTCAGAAGATGTGACATGAACATCTCGGCAAATGTCGGCTCCTCGTGGATCACGCGAATGATGGCTGCTTTCTCGAGCCGCACGATCACACATTCAGTCATTGCGGCGGCCGTAGCGATGCGCAGTGGCTGCCCGGTCAAGCATCCCTCGCCGCAGAAATCGCCCGTTCCAAGGATCGCAACGACTGCTTCTTTCCCTTGCTCGGAAACAACGGTGAGTTTGATCTTGCCGTGCTGGATGTAGAAGACAGCATCCGCCGCCTCACCCTGAGAGAAGACAATTTGATCCTTCTGGTAGTTTGAAATGGTTCTGCCGCCGTCTGCTTTGGCGAGAAACGCTTTGGGGTCGAAGACGGGCTTTCGTTTACGTTTCATAGCAGAACTCCTTGACCAAAGAGCCTGAAAAAACGCGGTAAATGTGCGGGCCCGAACGCCTAGCGTATCGGACCGAGGGATGCTACGCCCATTCCTACAGAAGTCGAGGGTGATCGCCGATGGAGTTCGTGAACCCCGGCGCTCGTCGCCCCTTCTATTCCGGCTTCTAAGCAGCTACACGACCGAAACCGATGCGGAACCCGCGGCGGACTGAACCCCAGAAACGAGGCGCCATGGCCTGGAATACTCAAGCACCGAGGAACCCACGGAAGCGTCAACCGCCATCTTCAAAAGCCGAGCTTCGCGAGATGGCCAAAAAGGCCGTGGCGAGCTGGGATAAACCGATCACCCGAACGCTAGCCCAGAACAAAAGCTGCCCGAGCTGCGGTCACACGGAAACAATCCCGTCGCATTGGGCTCGGTGCCCCCGCTGCGGCGCTCTCAAGTGAAGGCCCAAAGGCCGGCGGGAGGCGCAGGCTGCTGGCGGGCGAGGGGGCGCATAGGCCGGAAATTTGGCCGAGATTGCGGGGCTTTGAAGCTCGTGTCTTAATCTCGGGGCGCGAAGCGCGGGGCCAGTAGTTCCGGGACGATCATGGTGTGAGCCGGGTCACAGGTACCGCGAATCGACTCGGCCATCCTCCTGGCAATCGGACGTGGAGGGTACCATGCGTAAAATCCTGCCCCAAAGAAAGCGAGAAAAGTGACGTGGCTGCTTACTGCCAAACTCGCCCACCTCACTTCTCGTCACGTTGAGGATAGCGCTCACCGGACTTCGCGCGTTGCAGCGTGGTGACTGTATTTCCACCGATTGAGGGTGTCGGATTTGCCCAGGTTATCTCGTCGCCCTTGATTGCAGCGAGGCGTTTTTGCTTGGTGCCGTCCCAGTTTGGAAATGTGCTGCCAACGATGTGAAGGGTGATTGATCCATCCGAACTGATTTCGTAGGTGCCGAAGCTGCTGTTGCTTCTCTGCATCGCTGCCTTGTTTTCCTCTGGTGTCCCTGTGGTGCGGTTGTTGGAGACGAACTTTGGGCGGTCAGGGCGGATGATATTGATTGAGAAATAGCCATCAGCGGTGAAAATGAATTGGCCTTTCGGATTTGCACCATAAGGCTCGGTCTTTTTACCGTCTGCTTCGTTCACTACCGAAACAACCGCCCAGACACCGAACATCTGTCCTTTGACGGTCTTTTCCTTCATCTCCTGAGCGCCAGCACTATCGGCAGTGAAAATAATTCCGATCAGTATCACTGCAATCATTGTGCATATGGTTTTCATCGTTGGTTCCTCCCTGGTTCGTTCCTACCGGACTGGCTCTCCGGGGAACCATTGCCCGGTATGGCGACACCTGGACCGGCTCGCCCCAAAAAGCTGCTTACTCGGCCCGTTTCCCGACTGCACCGCCAGCAAACAGCGCCATTCCCGAAACCAGCAAAGACACGATGGTGAGCCTCATCGGTTGTTTCATTGGTATTCCTCCTTCTAGAACGAACATGTAGCCTTCAGCCTGCGCCTCGGCGATTGTCCGGGTTCGCCAGTAGGTTCCCATGGCGGCGATCATTGCACAGAGATGCCCGGGAGCAAGTTCGGGAACTAACCTGTCCGTCTGGCGTTCTTGCGTCGAATCCCTGGCGGCACGTTATCCGTTCCCCAACACGCCCGACCGACCAGGGGCATCAGGACCTCGATGCGGCGTGTCCCCGGGGTCCACCTCCTTTCGATGGAGCCCCGGTCCTGGGAGTAGACCGGGGCTTCTTTCATTCGGAGGGGCAGTCCTGGGCTGCCGCAATTGTCCGGGTGCCAGTAGGAATCGATTTCCATGGCGGCGATCATTGCACAGAGATGCCCGGAAGCAAGTTCGGGAACCCCTTTGTCCGTCTGGGCCGGATCGTCGAACCGGGGGACAGTGGGCTTTGAGTCCGTCGGACCATTCGAATATCCTGGCCTTCGCCCCCGGAACATGGCCGCCGCTTCAATATTTTCCTTTCATGCCGGATTTCGATCCCAGTTCGGTTCCCATGGGCGTCGATGAGGAGGTTGGCGACACGCCTGCCAGCACGATCAAGGCTGCCCGTAAGATCGAGCGACGCGGTCGCCCTCTGCCGCAACTCGAACAGGGCGTGGGCGATGCCTGGATTCTCATTGCATTCATCGTCGCGTTGGGATTGATATTTGTGGTGGCCGCCTGGGTACTGGCAGGTTCCGATGTCCCTGCTGAGCGAGAAAGCAACGGCCAGGGGATAATTGCCTCCTCGACTCCACCTGAGTTCGTCCGTGTCCACGTCGAGAAGGGAGGTCTTACACATGACTGAGCAACGGCAAATTGGAGAGAAATATTGGGGAGTGTGCTGGAAGTGGGGGTTTATCCCATTCCCCTGCCGAAAGACTCGGCGAGCTTGAGTTCGACAGCCGAGTCATCGAACGGTTTCGCACAGGCGTGGGGGAGGGCGGTGTAGGGCGGGGGCGGCTTGCAGGCCAGTCAGCAAGTGATAGTCTTGCCGTGCCGTTCGGTATGGGCATGTTCCCCACGGGATGAGCCTCGACGAGCGGCGCGACCCCGGCACGCCCCCAGGCTAGCCGGGGTTTGCCGTTTGGGCCGCCAACGGCGGCAGCCTCTTTGGTGCAATTATCAATCCCGCTTCCGTTTGTCCGCGATCTCTTGCACCGGGCCGATCATTGGTGGGTTTGAAAGGCGATATTCTCCAGTGCGGTTGCCACGGTCGACACAGCGACAATCATAGCCTCTTCGTTGGTGAGGGTGGTCTTTCGCTCGTCCGGAACACCCCAATCAAGTTTTTTGAAATTGTCATCGAGCGTGAAGTGAATGGCCATGGCTGCCTCCTATGTGCATTGCTACCTTTCGATTATGTACCGCAAAATCGGCCACTCTCAGATTCAAAATCGGCCACTAGCTGTGCAGCCGCCCTCGGGAAGACGCTTCTCCTTTTAAGCGAGCGGCGTATGCAATCGCTCCTGCCGCTGCCCCGGTTCCCATGTCAGTGCTGGGTGTTCTATTCTGCACAGACCTGCCCGGTCCCTAAGCGCACCCTCCTTTAAGGCGACCGGACCGGTTCGCCGGAACGTGCCTTGAAGATCGCGTCGAAACGCTTTGGCGGTAGGGGGCCTATGCTTTCTCGACTGAACGGGAGGCCCCTCGTGCGCAAGTATCTGCCGATCACCGTGGGGGCCGCCGTGATGCTGCTGGCCGATCTGGTGATGGCCTTGGACCTAAAACCGTTAGAGGCGTCCAGCGTAAAAGCTGCCTCTGATTATGTTGCGGCAGCGGCACCGAATGATCTACCACTTTATCGAGCAAATGTCCGACTGTTTTTTGATGCAACACCGTTTGGGCCATTCACTAAGTTCAGTTTGGGAGTTGCGCGCACAGAACAGCCAGATGAAAGAAGAAGGAGTCGATCATACTAACCCCGGGGTAGGGTCTCGTGGAACGGCTCGCAGGCAGAATTCGAATAATGCCCGGTTGCTCTTCTCCGTACTTTGGACATTTGACTGCCGCTAGTTTCCGGCGAGACCCTCCGGCGGGTCCGGTTTGCCCGTGTGGTTCCCGAAAATTCGATCCGACCGGATTCGCGCCCGAGCTGGTTCCTGGTCGCCATTGCGCTGAACTGGCTCTCCGACATAGGTGTCCTGGATCACGCGACTGACAGCGGTGATCTAGGCACCTACCGAGTTCTCGCGCGTTTGGCGTGACTCGGCGGCGTCGCCTGTTGCTCGATCATCTTGGTGCGACCGAGTCAGCCCTTTGCAGCTCCTCGAGCAAGGTGGGCGGCACGTCGAGGCCGAGCGCATACCCCGACCACACATCTCGGCCTCCCGATCCGGTCGTGTCTCACTTTAAATGTGGCGGATGCTGATTCAGTCTTACGGCAAGTTCGACGGCCATTTGATCATAGGCTTCAGTCGCTTGGATCATTCCCGCGCGGGCTACCGGGTCCGTCATCTCGGCAGCGTGGTCGCGACATTTTTGTGCCCGCCGCCGGAAGCGTGCGAGCTTTTCCTTGTCGCTTTCCATAGCGGGCCTCGCTTGGCCCCCC
>WNFH01006920.1_pt1 | contig 11101 bp, 13 predicted proteins | sample 5400411 | NCBI WGS metagenome assembly WNFH01 (sample SAMN13153347, study PRJNA577476) | soil metagenome | isolation source: 200 cm saprolite under Douglas fir tree site 2 hole 3 | place: USA:California | collected 2015-04-18
AAACGCAAGAAAAAATAGATCCTCTTTTGCGAATTGTGCTGAATAGATGCTGTTAGCATAGGTGTCTTGAGGACCTATGCTAACAGCATCATTTTTCTCTTCCATAATATGCCAATAGCAAGTATCATCTATGTATAACGATCATAACACTGTTTGGATGAAAGGAACAGTATGAAACTTTTAATGCTCGGCGGCACCGTATTTTTGGGTCGCCATATAGTGGAGGCGGCCCTGGCACGGGGACATGAAGTCACGCTCTTCAATCGAGGGCAACATAACCCTGATTTGTTTCCTGGTGTCGAGAAACTACGTGGCGACCGCAATGGGGACCTGGCAGCACTTGCAGGTCGGAATTGGGATGCGGCAATTGATACCAGTGGCTTTGTGCCTCGCGCTGTACGCGCATCAGCCGAGGCCCTGGCAAACTCAGTCAAGCACTACACCTTTATCTCAAGTATCTCTGTCTATGGCGATTTTAGCGTCGAGGGCATAGATGAAAACTCACCGATAGCCAGGCTGGAGGATGAGAGTGTAGAAGAGGTGACGAATGAAACATATGGTGCCTTGAAAGCCCTCTGCGAGCAGACGGCGGAGGCGGCCATGCCCGGTCGCGTACTCGTCGTGCGACCTGGTCTGATCGTTGGCCCCGATGATCCCACTGATCGCTTCACCTACTGGCCATATCGCGTGGCGCAAGGAGGAGAAATGCTGGTACCAGGGACACCAGAGCAGCAGACTCAATTCATTGATGTGCGCGACCTTGCCTGGTGGATTGTGCGTATGGTGGAGGAAGGCAAGACGGGTGTCTACAATGCCACGGGGCCGGATTACGCGCTCTCAATGCGGCAATTCCTCGAAGAGTGTAGGTCTGCAAGTGGTAGTGACACTCGTTTCGTCTGGGTTGATGAAGCGTTTCTAGCGGATATTCTGGAAGAGGTGAATTTTCAGCCCTGGGTGCCTGATGAGTATGCCGGAATGCGAGCGGCTAACTGCAACAAAGCCTTTGCCGCTGGCCTGACTTTCCGTCCATTGGCCGATACAGCACGCGATACGCTCGCCTGGAAAGCGACCAGTTCCATTAAAGATGAGATGCGTTCGGGCCTGAAACCCGAACAGGAGCAAGAGTTATTGCAAAAATGGCATAGCCATCTGCAATAGATTTCAGAGTGTAGTGAAAACAAGTTGCAGGCAGTGTACACTGCCTGCAACTTGTTTTCACTACACTCTGAAATCTATGATAGGATATTAAGATGATGAATTTATCTGATGCGTGCGCTTGAACTCTGGCGCACGCATCGCGTTTACCCGTTTCCCAGGAGGAGCTATGTCCCAATTTGATCATTTGAAGTCTGATATTGATGAGCTTGTGCCCGATATGGTGGCACTGCGTCGCGACCTGCATGAGCATCCTGAACTTGCGTTTGAAGAGGTGCGTACCTCTGGTATTGTAGCACAGCGTCTTCGTTCACTTGGGTTGGAAGTGCAGACGGGGGTCGCTAAGACGGGGGTTGTCGGCCTGTTGCGCGGGGGAGCTAGCCACGTGGGAGCTAAAACTATCGCCATCCGTGCCGACATGGACGCCCTCCCCATTCACGAACTGAACGAGGTGGAATACCGTTCCACCGTTGATGGCAAGATGCATGCCTGTGGGCACGATGGACACACCTCCATCGCCCTCGCCGTCGCCAATATTTTGAGTAAACGCAAGGCAGAGCTGACTGGTAATGTGAAATTTATCTTTCAGCCAGCCGAGGAGACTATCGGTGGTGCCGAGCCAATGGTGAAAGAGGGAGCCATGCAGGGTGTCGATGGTATCATCGGCCTGCACCTGATTAGCGATTACCCAATAGGACGAGTCGGCGTGCGCTCTGGTGCCTTCTTTGCCAGTGCTGATAAATTTGTGGTGACGGTGAGAGGCAAGGGAGGACACGCGGCCATGCCGGAAGCATCGGTCGATCCTATTGTGATTGCAGCATACATTATCACGGCGTTACAGACGCTAATCAGCCGCGAGAGCTCGCCATTCAGTCCGGCGGTTATCACCATCGGCGTCGTGAAAGCAGGGACGGCTTTCAATATCATTCCCGAAACGGCGGAACTGCACGGTACGATGCGCTCCTTCAGCAAAGAACACCGTGAGAAGTTGTTGCGTCGCATTAGTGAATTAGCCAGGGGCGTTGCCGGTGCTATGGGGGCTACCTGCGAGGTCAAGGCTTTTCATGGCTGCCCACCCTGCATCAACGATGAATCTATGACAGAAATGGTGCAGAAGGCTGCGGTCAAGTCGGTGGGAATGGAGAAAGTCGATAATGGTGAAGAGGTGATGAAGACCTACAGCGACGACATGGCTTACTTCCTCAATACTGTCCCCGGCTGCTACTTCGTTGTGGGCGCGAACAATCCTGAGAAAGGGGCGAAGTACCCCCATCACCATCCCCGCTTCAACGTCGATGAGGATGCAATGCCTATCGGCGTCGAAGTACTGACACGGGCAGCAATAGAGTTTTTGAAATAGCCCGATATGAGTCATGCCGAATGTTTGCGCTGTTGGTTCCAGGGCGAGGACAAGCCATCGCCCCTACTATGCCTATGCTGCATCAGCCTGCAAAGCGCGTCCATAGTAGGGGCGATGGCTTGTCCTCGCCCTGGGGTGGGGCTGAATCATGTTTATTGGGCTATTTCAGAGATTCAAACTTATGTGACCGGCAGCAGTCGGCCACTTTTTACATCGTAAATGAAGCCGCTGACTTCTACACTCTTTGGAATTAAGGGCGAGTTCTTGATAGTAGCTACATCATCGCGAACGGACTTTTCAAGGTCCTTGAATGGTAAGAAGTCAATATGCTCAGCATCAGCATTCAGTTCTTGCTTCAATTTCCCGCGTAAATCTGCATTGCTAAACGTCAGCATGCCACAGTCAGTGTGGTGAATGACTACTACGGTATTGGTGCCAAGCAATTGTTGGGAAATTACCAATGAGCGAATGGCATCGTCGCTTGCCCGCCCACCCGCGTTACGGATGACATGGGCGTCGCCCAATTCCAATCCGAGGAAGCGCGCGGGATGCAAGCGCGCGTCCATGCATGTCAAAACAGCCACATGTCGAGCAGGTGGCATTGGCAGATGCCCCTTCTGAAACGTTGCTGCATAGTCCTCGTTTGCTTTAAGAAATTCCTGAACCGTTGACATAGATATCCCCTTTCTCAAAAGAACTTGACTCCTCACTGCCTACGGCAGGTAAGGGTTTGTGTTGTGTAGGTTTTGTGTTGCTGCAAAGCTCTGCTGCCGAAGGCAGCAGAGCTTTGCAGCAACACAAAACCTACACAATGGACATAAAATCTCAAGAAATTGTCTGTGACAGGACTTCGTCTACTTGCTCAAGCAGTTTCTTCGTATTAACGAAGCCGTAATTCACCGCGTGTGTACGACCCGTACTATTCAGTACTACGGTGGTTGGTAACGTCAGAACGTGGTAACGTGCGGTAAGTTCAGGCTCACTTGGAGCGTCAACTTCCATAACCGTCACCTTATTTTGATGAGTCTCTACTACTCGTTGAAGCGCGGGGGCCTGGAGTTGATGGCACTGGCGACAGTCGTCACTACTGAAGGCCAGAATACGTACCGGTGATGGGTGAGAAGATGTTTCCTTTGGTGTACCGGCACCGATCAAAGAGCCGGGCAGCGTGACATTAGCAGCCAGGGCATGGCGGCGTTGGTTCTCTACGTACCGTCGTCCTGTCCAGACCATAAGCCAGGTAGCCAGGCAGACCAGGATCAGTACGCCTGAGCGCAAAATGATTTCTGTCATCACTGTTACACGCTTCGCCAGTGGAAGCCACCTTCGTAACGCACACGTGGCAAGATGCCCAGGCGTCCCAGGTGATAGTAGACAAAGCAGCCTGCGCAGAAGCCAACCGTCAGGTTGATGCCAGCCAGCACAAAGACAATGAGATCAAGTACCCAACCTACAGCCGTAGCTTTGGTCAGCAGGAGCACTATCGTTGCGGCAATCAGAAAGGCTGCACCAATGCCCTGTGCGAAGCGATGAGGCGCGGGATCATCCTCGACAATGCGCGGCTTCAGCAGGTGCAGCGGTATCACTACACCTCGATAGAGCAGTCGGAAGGGACTTGCGGCAGGAATCAGTGCGCTCAATGTCATCAATATCGCAGCAATCAGCACAATGATGGGCTGGTTCAAGAGAAAGGCCAGGCCTGTGAGCGCAACGACACTGGCTTGCGTGAACTTGGCCAGGTGCGTATCAACACGCGGAATAGTGCTTGATGTGGAGGTTATGCCTTCCATTTTTATATCTCCTTCCGACCGGGGCCGCCCCCGCCCCTGGCGACCGCATTGCCTGCGGGCAAGAGGAGCAGGAGGGTCGCCACTACATATTCACCCTCACATGAAGATTGACTGATCACTGCCTATCGATAGATCGGTCTTTAAAGTGGACTAAATCTATCAACAAACTTAACTAGCTTTCACTATTGTAGAATCAGGAAGGGATAAAAGTCAAGGCAAATGGATCAGGAAAGAGTTTTTGCTATGCGTTTTCCCGCTCGCTGGCCGAGTACAATGCCGGGCAGGACGCCCAGGGAACCAAGTCCTTCAATAGCCCAGGCGGGGGCCATTTCTCCTATTTTGCGCAAAGCCGGTATCATGTCAGCAGACACCTCTAAGTCTACACCCCAGGTGTAGATTGGTTCTTTACCCTCCAGCTCTGGCAGCCAGTGACGGGCAGCATCGGCAAGCCGTTTGTGGTATGTCGCGTCACGGCGTGTTACACCTGCTTTGCCATAACGTCCACCGCTGACGGTGAGGCGGCCATTGCCTGGCCGGTAGTCGGCGTAGGTGTAGGGTGAGGCGTCCCAGAAGAGGGGGAAATCGTCAGGGAGATTGGCGGCGAAGGCCAGGGCATAGATGCGCTGGTTGGGCTGAGCGGTCGGGCCTACAGCACGAATGAGTCCACGAGCGGTGATCACCGTTCCATTTGCCAGGGTAAGCTGCCAGTGATGGCTGTCCATGTTGCCCTGTATCTCCTGGCAGGTATTCACATGTGCGCGACCCGCGATTACCACCCCCTCCGCTCGCGCCTGCCGAGCCAGGTGCGCCAGTAACGTGAGGGGCTGTATGCGTCCTTCATCGGGGAGCCAGAGGGCCGCCTCGACCGATTGTGTATGAAGACGCCTTTTCGTCGCTTCCGACACCTGGGCCGCAGTCCACATTTCCGCACGGAGACCGGCAGCCTGGCGAGCGCGTGCCTCACGTGCCAGTTTGCGGGTTGCCGCTACACTTTCCGCGAGGCTAATCGCTCCGCTCAAATGAGCGGAGAGTATAGCGCCTGGTTGAGCGGCCTCATCGACGAGAGAGAGCAGGAGACGGGTTGTTTCGGGCCAGAACGCGGCCTCGGGTCCATCAGGGGCCAGGTCGGTCAGGTGCATGTTGATGCCGACACTCAATATACCCGCGTTGCGTCCCGTAGCGCCTTGTCCCAACGTATCCGCACCTTCGAGAAGCAGCACCTGTGCGCCTGCTTTACATGCACTCAACGCGGCACTGAGACCGGCCACACCTCCACCAACCACTACAACGTCAATAGTCTGGGCGGTCAGTGACCGGATATCTGGCAGTTCAAGTTCAGCGTGGGCGACGGGATCGAGGTCGTTCCACCAGGGTATTTGCTGCATCTGCATTACGTCCCCAATAGCTCCGTGCGTTTATCGCGCAGAAACTGGGCAATCGCGGCTGGATCATCCTTGTCTAAGGCCATCCTTTTCAGGTCGGCCAGTACCACGCTCCACTGCTCTTTGGTAGGCAGGTAGCGATTATCCCGGCTGACCAGTTCCTCAAAGATGCGGCGTTCCAATTCGTGCCAGGCCGAGCGATCTCGTCCATCGATATCGCCCCCTTCGGGAATGTAATCCTGGTCGTTGGTATTATTGTCAACACGCACGTACAGGGGTTGGAAATAGCTGCGTATCATCTCCTCCATACGTGGCATATCAAGAGAACCGGCATCAAAGTTCAGTGTGCCAACCAGGTGTACCTGCACAAGAGGACGCAAGTATTCATCGTGTTGTTTATAGCCCTCGCGCTGGCAGTAGTCCTCCAGGCGAGCGTAGAGCAAGTCTGGCTCGGTCAAACCATCCACCCGCAGCTCGTGGCGCACGTATGGACGACGTTTGCTCACCAGGTGGGTCGCACGGTGGCAACGCGCCGTTTTGTTGGGGTCGATGACCCGCTCAGGCTCGTCGGTATCAATTTCGACAAAATAATAGCCGCGGTCCTCCCATGCCGACTCTTCCGCGCCGCAGGTCTCTGTTGAACCGGGGTTATACATCCAGCCATCAAACTCGTAGGGTTTATGTACATGACCCAGGGCCAGGTAGTCTACATACGAATGCAGTGGCTGGAACTGTGCCATAGCGGGCAGACCCTGGATACGCGGCACAATGCCCTCTACGCCCGTGTGCATCATCAACACGCGATACTCGATCCCCGCAGCCACTTCCTCCTCACGCGCTGTCTCCAATGCCTCGGCCAGCCCCTCCATGCTGCGATTGGTTGCCGCACCCTGCCAGGGAAGGCCGTAGACGCGCAAACGCCCGCCAAGCAGATCGACGTGGGAGCCGCGCATGGTGTCCGCTTGCCAGGCACTCAGCACGGGCGCGCCATCCCGCATAATTGGGGCCAGCAGGACGAGGTATTGCTGGTGACACAAAAATTGCAGCCAGGAAATACCGTCTCGATAGTAGCTGCGATCATGGTTGCCCTCGATAGCGATGACAGGGATGTGCATCTCTTTGAGCTTCTTCAAACCTTCAATGGCATGAATAAGCGTCTGGGCATCGATGGCGCGTTTATTAAACAGATCGCCCGCGATGACCACAAAATCAACATGTCGATTTGTCGCTTCGGCCATGATATCCCAGAATGCGCGGCTAAAATCATTAAAACGCTCGCGCACGCCATATTGTTCATAGCCCAGGTGGGTATCCGCTATATGAATAAAAGAAGCTCGCATATATCTCTCCGAGTTGTAGATATTCTCAGTTAAGGCCACTGCACGGGGCCGGTCATCCAGGCGCGAAAGCCCGCGGCGAACAGCACCAGGGCGGCAAGGCTATAGACCAGCACGTCCCGGCGCGGCTTTTTGCCGCCGGTGGCATACGTCAGGGCGACGGGAATGGCCAGGGCCACAATGCCACCATAGACATAGTGCAGGTAATAGAGTTGGTCTGTGGATGGACCAGGCCTTTGGCCCAGCAGTACCAGTGTGACGCCGAATAACCCTTGCAGCAGGCTCAGCGCAGCTGTGATGATTAACAGGATACGCCAGGGCCTGTAGATGGTCGCGGTTCTCTTCATAAAGAAGAGGATAAGTCCCCAGATTCCGGCAACGAAGCTTGCCGTGAGTATCAGGAACAGGTTGAAATAGTGTAGTTGAAGGATGACATCCAACATGAATCATGCTCTCCGAAGTCGCTTGTATTTGCGACATTTATTATGCAGACTGTTCTTTTTCAAGAACCAAAATCTGGTACCCCTTTATGCGGGCACCTTGCCTTACTATAGCGTGAATGAGCTATAAACACAAGTAGGTTAGTAGTAGTCATTGCCTTCTGCCAGGCTGGTTGTTTCCAGTACTGGCTGATACCGCCGCCACCTGCTCCGCCGAATAGCCCGCCATTCCAGACGGTCTCAGATTGATAGCTGTTGCCAGCACACAATGTGAGGTTTGTGCCGCCTACCCCGGTGACGAATGGCTGCGCCGCGGGATCGTCCGCGTTCAGCGAGATATCAAAGCTCGAACCGCCCAACTGGAAGCAGCTTGAACTGCCGCTGTCACCTGCAGCGACAAGAATGCTCTGGCCCTGGGCAGCAGCCTCCTCGTGTAGGGGCGGGGTGGTGTGGAGCGGGGTGGGGGCCCTTGCGGGTGTCCTGGTGGGGGCCCGCGTGCCTCTGTACTTCCTGCTGGCCCATGTTTTTCTCGCAATCGCCCCAACTGACGCTGATCACCGGCGTGCGGTCGCTGACGATACGCGCAAATTCATCGTTGTAGCCCTGGGTCGTGTTGGGAGCTTCATAGACAATCAGTTTCGACAGCCTGGGAGCCATGCTCAGAATGACCTCCTTAACAACAATAAATAGAGGATAGATAGCTCCGTCTTGTTGCAATAACGTCTTGCAATAACGTCTTCGCTCAGATAAATTGTAGATGAGAGAGTGTCAATCAATTGTGCCAATGCGAGAATGAGGAGCCTGGCAACCATCAGTTGCCAGGCTCCTCATTCTCGCATTGGCACAATTGATTGACAAAAACGCCGTTGAAGAGTCAATTTGATGCGTAAATGGACTATATTTTATATAGTGATATGTCCTTATGTATATTGAAATGTATATCGAAACAAATAAAGCACATGCATCCGTCATAGGATGGAAGGAGGGTATGATGACATTTCTCATCATTCTGCTCATCATGACCGTTGTGCTGGATACAACGGCTATACTCTGGGGAGCCGATAGTAGAGACGGTATTAACAGTCTCGAATGGATACGTAGACAGCTATGGTACGGCTTCCACTAACATCGTAGGGGCCCGATTTATCGCGCCCATCGCCGATTTATCGGATCCCTACGAATGGAAACTTCATGAATAATAGGTATCAAACGGAACTAACTCCTTTGCAGACAGACATTGTAAGTGACAATAATAACGGCGACCAGGCAATTGTTAAGAGTAGACCTCTAGCACCTGGCGGCAATCGTTTTCTTATCCTGCTTTCTCTGCTGGCTCTCTACTTCATCTGGGGAGCAACGTACCTGGGTATGCGTATTGCTTTGCTTGGCTTCCCACCATTTTTAATGGCAGGTGTCCGCTTCTTAATAGCCGGATGTATCCTTTACCCCATTTTGCGCTTGCGAGGTACGCCCGCCCCCAGTCGAGCGCAGTGGATAGGAGCGGCTATTATAGGCACGCTGCTGCTAGCAGGTGGTAACGCTGGAGTAGCCTTTGCTGAGCAATGGGTTGCTACCGGACTGGCCGCGGTAGGCCTCGCCGCTATACCTCTGTGGACAGCGCTCTTCGTCGGCCTGTGGGGACGCTGGCCCAGCCGTATAGAGTGGTCTGGCCTGGTGCTGGGCTTCGCCGGTGTGATGCTCTTGAACCTGGGTAATGGAGTCTGGGCAAATCCTCTTGGAGCAATAGCCTTGCTGCTCGCCCCCATATGCTGGGCCTTAGGCTCGGCATGGAGCCAGCATATTTCGCTGCCTCCTGGGCTAATGTCCAGTGCAGCGCAGATGTTAGTTGGTGGAGTGGCGCTCGTTCTCATGAGCTTATTGCTCAGAGAGAGGACACCCAACCTCGCGATAGGCCAGTCGCTCTGGGCCATAGGCTTCCTGATAGTTTTCGGCTCTCTGATCGCCTTCAGTGCCTACGGCTACTTGCTGCGCCATGTGCGCCCCGCCCTGGCGACCAGTTACGCCTACGTCAACCCCATGGTGGCCGTAGGGCTTGGCGTTTTGCTGGCCGGTGAGCGACTCACTCCAATAGAAATAGTAGCTATCCTGGTGATTTTGTCCGGCGTGGTGCTGGTCTCAATGGGTCGCAATCGGGGTTGAGCTGGATTGATATATGGGGGTGCGTTTCATTTTTTTGTATGAGCATTTGCGCTCCCAGGCCAGGATACCCTGCTCGCCTGCAAAAATATGAACCTCACCCGATATGCTGTATAGGATTGTGTTTCCCGCTCAAATAAGGTATGCTCTCAGTAGAAGTTGGTGTGTTTTCTCCTCCGAAAAAGGATGGTCTTTTATGCCTCCGCGCCTCACCGATTGGAGCATTGCGTTCGCCGCTGTTCTCGCCTTCACGACCGGCGTTGTCAGCCTGATTAGTGGCCACCTGGAAGATTGGTTCATCTTCGTACTGCATGGCATAGCGGGCTTCTGGCTTCTGCTGCTCTTGTGGGGCAAGCTGAGGCGCGTCTGGCCCCGGCTGATCCATTCCCGGCGCTGGGATCGCCGCACCGTCTTCGGGCTGCTGGCGCTGCTGCTTGTCACGTTGGCGCTTGGATCGGGCATCTGGTGGGTCGGAGGTGGCGAGTGGTACTTCGCCGGGTTCAATCTGTTGAACTGGCATATTGTGCTGGGCTTTGTACTCACGGCGGCCATCGTCTTTCATATGGTCGCCCGCGCCAAACGGCTGCGCAAACGCGATATTGCCGGAAGGCGACAAACACTGCATTTGGGTGCGTTGCTCCTGGGGAGTGTCGCGCTCTGGCCAGCACAGCAGTTCAGCGAACGTGTCCTGAATCTGCCCGGCTCAAGGCAGCGCTTCACCGGCTCGCGCGAGAGCGGTAGCTATGCTGGAAACGCCTTCCCCACTTCAAGCTGGGTAGCAGATCAGCCTCGTCCGCTTGATGCGCAAATGTGGCGGCTCTCGCTTGGCGGTGCCGTTAGCACGCCCCGCGATTTCTCCTACGACGAGCTTGTTTCGGCTGGTGATGTATTGGAGGCGACGCTGGATTGTACGGGAGGTTTCTACAGCACCCAGCGCTGGCATGGCATTCGTATAGGTCGCCTGCTCGACCATGTCGGCCTCACCAAGGAGGCACGCTATGTGAGTTTCATTTCTGTGACGAGCTACCGCTGGAGCTTGCCGCTGGAGGAGGCTCGCACGGTGCTGCTGGCGACCCATATAGACTCCGAGCCGCTCTCTCATGAACATGGCTTTCCCCTGCGCTTAGTCGCGCCAGGACGGCGCGGTTTTGAGTGGGTCAAATGGATCACGCGCATCGAGGTACTGACCGAGCTTGATCCCGGTCAGGTCATTAGTATCTTTAGCAGCAGCTTCACCGATGCGGGGCGTGGAAGGTGAGAGCCAGTGCTAGTTGCACTTTCTCTTTATTCTTCCCTTCTCCATTCAGATCCACGTCACCGCAACCATGGTCATCGCGGTTCCTCCCGTACCGAGCGACTTGAACGGCATCCCGGTTTGAGTCGCCTGGAGGTCGAGTATTTGCGTGAGTGAGATGGAGCCCTCTCCTGTTGAGAACGCACGGGTATCGACAGTGGCCTGCATCATGCCCGGCGTATCGAG
>WNFH01008831.1_pt1 | contig 11101 bp, 11 predicted proteins | sample 5400411 | NCBI WGS metagenome assembly WNFH01 (sample SAMN13153347, study PRJNA577476) | soil metagenome | isolation source: 200 cm saprolite under Douglas fir tree site 2 hole 3 | place: USA:California | collected 2015-04-18
CAAGCAGTCTCCGGGCCATTGCTGGGAGCGATGGCTCGACTGGCGCTGCGAGCCTCCAGGGAAGGAAAGCTCCAGTCGCCGGATGAACTCGACGCCTGCTACATCCGGCGCTCGGACGCCGAACTGCTTTTCCCACGGGCACAAAACCAGGGCCAGAAGGTATGAACCCGTCGGCATAAACCATTGGGTATTATCCTTGCTGCCCACTCTGCCTTTGATCGAGTTAAAATGCCCGCGTAGTGCGCGCGGCAACAGCCGGCGCTTCGGTCCTCGGCTTGAGAACGGTCTTTCAGCCCAATGAAGGTCAGGCAGTTCGAGAGAGAAGACCTCACCGCGATTCTCGCCATACAGGAGAAGTGTCCTGAGGCCGCTCATTGGGTGGAGAGTGATTACTCGCGCCTGACGAGCAACCCGGGCGGGATGATCCTGGTGGCAGTGCTCGATACTGCGACGACGCCGAAAGTCGTCGGGTTCGCGGTTTTCCACCGCATTATTGATGAGGCGGAGCTTTCAAACCTGGCCGTTGACCCCGACCACCAGCACCAGGGCGTGGGAAGGGTGTTAGTCGAAGAAGGCCGGAAGCGCCTGCTCGAAGCGGGTGTCCGCAGGGTTTACCTGGAAGTCCGCGTCTCCAACAAGAACGCCCAGGGATTGTATTACTCGCTGGGGTTCGGTCTGCACTCGCTCCGCAAAGACTACTACCGCAACCCGATCGAGGACGCTTACGTGCTTTGCCTCACCCTCTTCCCGGCCGAGGTTCTTTCGACCGCCCCCTGAAACGAAAGCGCCGGCCGCGGCGCACCTTTAGTTCCTTTGCCCTCCTGATGGGCTTCGGGCATGCTCCGTCCGTAGACGTAAAGTTATCAGCTGAGATAACTGTTGCCTCACTCAGGAAGTCGGCCTTCTTGTCACTCGCGTCTGAAAATCACCGTCAACGCCCCAGCTTGAACGGCTGAAGCCCGTGTGCTAGGCTTTGCCGAGGGACAACAACTGAAGCCGAGGAGGTGGCACAGCCGTGAGCTCTCCTACCGAGGCCATCCGGGAGCAGTTGATGGTCAGCAGCCAGGAATACCAGCGCCTCCGCGATGAACACGCCCGTTACGCCGCCCAGCTTGAGCAACTCGCATCCAACTCCTACCTTAGCGAACACGATAAGCTGGAAGAGATCCGCTTGAAGAAGCTGAAATTGCGGGTCAAGGACCAGATGGAGATGCTGGTCCAGCGGGCGCGAATCGCCTAGGCCCTCGACAAGCCCGGAGCTCCTGAAGTCCGCCGGTCGGGCCTGCCCCACGGCGGACGAAACCGCCCTCTTATATAAGGTTCGAAGATCAGCCAGGGCACGGGCGCGAATGTCCATGGTAAAAGAAGGTTACTGGTACGGATTGCCGCTGGTCCTGCTGGCCGGCGGGCTGATGGGATTCCGGCTCTACGGGTCGGGAGCCTTCTTCCTGATTTTGGCCCTGCTGGTCCTGAATTTCTTTCGCGACCCTGAACGCGAGATCCCGGCCGACCCTCGCGCTATCGTTTCCCCTGCGGATGGCCGGGTGGTTGAAATCCGTGACGTGGAGCTCGACGGCCGGCCCGCGCGCCGGGTGAGCATTTTCATGTCCCCGTTCGACGTCCACGTAAACCGTTCGCCCATTGGCGGGACCGTGAAGCAGGTCTCGTACCGGAAGGGGAACTTCCGGATGGCGATGCGGGCGCGCGCCTCGGTCGAAAATGAGCAAAACGTTTTTACGATCCGGGGAGAAGACGTTGAAGTGGTCGTCAAACAAATCGCCGGCGTCCTGGCTCGTCGGATCGTTTTCTGGAAGCAGCCGGGCGAAAGGCTTGAGCGCGGAGAAAGAGTGGGTATGATTAAGTTCGGTTCACGCGTGGACGTCGTCGTGGAAACTGTGGTTGAATTGAAAGTCGAGGTGGGAGACCGCGTCCACGCCGGGAGCAGCGTCCTTGGGATCACAAACTCCAATTCGTAAGCCGGATACTAAAGGCCAGCCGCGGCGAGGGATTTACCTCGTCCCGAGTTTGTTCACGGTCGGGACGCTGGTGTGCGGGTATATCGCCATATTGTCCACCCTCAAGATGGAATTCGATTACGCCGCGAAGGCGATCGGCTGGGGAGCGCTCTTTGACATCCTGGACGGGCGGATTGCCAGGCTCACCCATTCTACATCGGATTTCGGCCAGCAATTTGACTCGTTGGCCGACGTCATCACCTTTGGCGTGGCTCCCGCCTTTCTGGCCTTCGCCTGGGGTGTGCGCCCCGTGGAAGAAGTCTTCGGAACCCAGCTCGTGCAGCACCTGCGGCAGGCCGGGTGGATTGTGACCTTCGCGTTTCTGATCTGCGGAGTGGCGCGCTTGGCCCGCTTCAACATCCAGAGCACGCGGCCGACAGGCGACCGCCGCTACTTCGTCGGCCTGCCCATTCCGGCGGCCGCAGGCGTAATCGCCGGCATCGTCCACTGGGCCAAGTACCCCGTGAACGATTGGATTTACGAATCGGTCTGGCTGGCGGTCGTGGGCCTGCTGGCGTTTCTGATGGTCAGCCGGTTGCGATACCACACTTTCAAGACGCTGGACCTGCGCCGCCGCCGCCCCTATTTCGCCATCATTATCATCGGGATTGTTGCCTATGCGATTTGGGCCTATTCAGAACCTGTGCTGCTGACGCTGACCCTGACCTACGCTCTTTCCGGCCCGCTCGCCCGTCTCACCTCCAGGCTGCGACCGCAACCTCACGCTCCTGAAGAGGTCCACGTCGCATGAAGTTGGCTCCGCAGGGTTTCCGCGTTGCCGTCGTCGGAGCCTCCTCGCTTCTGGGAAAGGAAGTCCTGACCGTGCTCGAGGAGCGCGGTTTTCCCGTCTCCCGGCTGATCAAATTTGAAAGCGACGAGGAAGAGCCTGACGCGCCCATCGTGGACTTGAATAAGGATTTTGAGTCGGCGATGAGAAATGAGGAAGTGCGCGAGCAAGACGTGGACTTTACTTTCCTGGTCACCCAACCCCAAGGCGGGGCGACCCTCCCGGCATTTCTTCGAACTGTCCTCTCGAGCGCGGTCGCGGGCGCGCCGGCAGCGGCGGCCGCCGCCACCGCGGGCGCGGGGAACACCGGCGGCCCTTCCGTGCCGGCGGAGGCGACGCGCGGCGTCGTTATCGACCTCACGGATGCGAGGGCCTGCGCGCAGGGCGCAGGTTCGGCCGGCGTCCTGAGTGTGCCCTTCCTCGACCGCAGCAGTCTTCGCGGTCAGACCTCGCATCGCGCCGCGCCTGGCACCCGATTTTTTGTCTCTCCCCATCCGGCCGCCATCCTGATCAGCAGTCTCGTGCTGCGCCTGGCGGCGGTCAACACCATCGAAATCGCCGAGAGGCTGCGCGCGTCGAAGTAAAAACCAGAAGCGCTCCGCACCGAGAGCAATGACGTTTATCCGACTATTGAGAATTGCATCTTAAGGAATGGTCATCTTTAGCGGCTTCTGCGGCACGGCTCCCGACAAGGATCGTCGGGACAGGTTCCGCCGCGCCCTGACGCGCCGCCTGTCACAAGAATTCGCAGTCTTCAGTAACTGGATGAAGAGGCCGCCGCAATCCCCGGACGTCTGTGTTTCCGCAGCGTGGTGGCTGGACCTGTCGCTCCTCTTGTTTCTGCCCGCCTGCGGCTATCAAGTGGCGGGGCGCGCCAGCCGCCTGCCCCCGGACATCAAGACCATCGCCGTCCCGATCTTCGTGAACGACACTCCGAAGTTCCGGGTCGAGCAAAAGCTCTCCGCCGCGGTCACGCGCGAGTTCATTGAACGGACCAGGTTTCGTGTCACGGCGAATCCCTCCGAAGCCGATGCGGTGCTGAAAGGCACCGTCAAGGACGTCAGCTCGGGAGTCGTGACGTTTGACCTCACCACCGGCCGCGCCACGACCATGCAGGTCCAAGTGACCGCCAGTATTGAACTGGTGGACCTGCACACTCAGAAAGTCCTGTTCTCGAATTCCAATTACGTCTTCCGGGAGCAATATCAGATCAACCCCAACACCTCCGTCCTTTTCGAAGAGGAGGAGCCGGCCCTTGACCGCCTCTCCCGCGACCTTGCCCGGACACTCGTCACCGAAATCCTGGAAAATTATTGAGGAGCAAGTCCTGAATCCGAAGTAAACTCCGGACGGAGCCTCGGGCCAGGGTAGTCGGGGCGTGACGTCCGCCTTGCTGCCCCCTTCAGCGCCGCGGCCGATAAAAAATTTAGAAGATGGGTCCTGCCGAATTCACCGCCGCCGTTCGCAAGGGTAAACCTGCACCGGTTTACTTCCTCCGCGGCCCCGACCGTTTCCTCCATGAGGAATGCCGCCGGGCGCTCATCGAATCGGTTCCGCCCCAGGCGCGCGAGTGGTGCCTCTCGGATATCGAATTCCAGCCGGGCCGCCTTGCCAAGGAACTGGAGGGCGCCGACCAGATACCCATGCTGGGGAGCCGCAACTACTTTTTCTTTTCCGACCCTGAAGACTTCGGTCATTCAACCGATGAGGACGCTGAAGCGCTGCGCGTCTATCTCGAGCGCCCGTCCCCGTTTTCGACCGTCATCTTCGCGGCGGTCGATCCCGACCGGCGGCGCCGGTTCATTCAACTGCTTGAAAAGAACGCGGGACTCGTGGAGTTGCGTCCGCCCGGCAGGCGTGAAGCCGCCGCCTGGGCAAGGGAATACTTGAGCCAGACCGGAGTCGAAATTGAGGAGGAGCTGGCCGAAGAGATCGCCGCGAAATTCGAAAACACCAGCGACCGAGACCGCGAGCGCGCGGGCGTGAATCTCCTCTGGATGCGCACAGAACTCGAGAAGCTGCTCACGGCCCGGCCCGGCGTGAAAACGCTCGGCCGAGCGGACCTCGACCTGATCACCGCCTTCCGGGAAGAACACCAGATTGGAAAATTCCTGCTGGCGATTGCCGGACGAAAAACCGCGGAAGCTCTCGGTCACCTTCACGCGCTGCTGGCGAGCAAAACTGCGGAGACTCTCCTGCTCTGGTGCGTCGGGGACTTGTTCCGCCAAGCCTTGAAGCTGCAAGCTGAAAAATCCGCGAGTGTCCGCCGGGGAAGCGCGCCTTTCGGCCAGGCGCGCGGCGGCTGGGCCCGCTCTGGCGGGGCCTTCTCAAACTGGGAGATTGCGGCCACTGCCGTCGAAAAATATTCTCAAGAGGAGCTGCTACAGTCTTTGAGGCTCGCCCGTTCGACCGACCTGAGGATCAAGTCTTCCTGGAAGGACTCGAAAATTCTGCTTGAATTCCTCGCCTGGAATATCACTGTGGGCAAGGGGAGTTCCGCGGGAGGCGAGCAAGTGCCGGCCCCTGCCGTGGAGGACTCGAGCGCCTTGTAGCTCCTCGACGGACGCTGCCGGCGCAAATTCCCCTCGGGGTGAAGCGACTTCACGAGAGCGCGTTGAATCGAATGGTCAGCCGCGATTTGTACCGGGCGGCCGTATTGGGGTGGAGAATACCTGCATGGATGGAGTGGTCAATTAGCGCCAGAGTCGACCGCAGCAACGCCTGCGCGGCCGCCTTGTCCTTGGCGTCAAGGGCGGTGCGAAGCTTCCGGATCTGATGGCGGAGCCGCGTCGTGTGCATGCGGTTGAGCGCCGTGCGCTTTCGGGTCTGCCTGATTCGCTTGAGGGCGGACTTGTGACTTGCCACAAACTCTCCTTCTCAAAAAATTATCGCAACTCAATTTAACAGATGCCCTTCGAACCGTCAACGGTGCGCGCATGGATCAGCCCTTAGAAACGGGAAAGAACCTCGAGGTCCTCCTCGACGAAAAGCGGATCGCGCAAAGGGTCCGCGAGCTGGGCGCCCAGATTTCCGCCGATTACCGCGGACGAGTGCCCCACTTGATCGGCATCCTGAAAGGCGCGTGGGTCTTCCTGGCCGACCTGGTGCGACATCTCGAGGTCGAAGTAACCCTGGACTTCATGAGCATCCAGACTTACGGCTCCAGCACGAGCTCCTCCGGCGAGGTGAAGATCACCAAAGACCTCGACGTGAGCATCCAAGACCGGGACGTATTGGTGGTGGAAGATATCCTGGACACCGGCCGCACGTTCCGTTTCCTGCAAGAGGTACTTCTTGCGCACAACCCCAAGACCCTGAAAGTTGTTGCCCTGCTGGACAAGACTTCGCGCCGCGTCGTCCCCGTGCGGGCAGACTACGTCGGTTTCCCGATTCCGGATGTTTTCGTTGTGGGATATGGACTCGATTACTCCCAAAAATACCGCGAGCTTCGCGACGTCCGCGTGCTCCGTTCGGTTCCTTCCCTGTAATCGCCGACCCTTTCCCTCCCGCAGGATTTTCCATCCAGGCTCTTGGCCGCGATATAATGGGTGCTGATAAGCTCCACCCTCATGAATGAGTTCTCTACTCCTTTGATGCGCCAGTACAATGCCATCAAGGAGCGTCACCCGCACGCTCTCCTCTTTTTTCGCCTGGGCGACTTTTACGAGCTCTTCTTTGAAGACGCTGTCGTTGCGGCGAAGGAACTCCAAATCACCCTGACTTCGCGGAACCGGGAGAAGGGCGTGGCAATCCCGATGTGCGGCGTCCCCTACCACGCCGCCGAAGGGTACATTGCCAAGCTCATCCGGAAGGGCTTCCGGGTAGCCGTGTGCGACCAGGTGGAAGACCCGCGCCTGGCGAAGAAACTGGTCAAACGCGAAGTCACGCGCGTCGTGACGCCGGGGACGGCCATCGAGTCGCAAGTCCTCGAGCCGCGCGAGAACAACTTCCTTGCGGGCGTCGTCGAACGGGAGGGAGGCATCGGGCTGGCGTTTGCCGACCTCTCGACCGGGGAGTACCGCGCCACGGAATTCACCGGCGCGGAATCGCGGTCACGGTTGATAGAGGAACTCGGAAGGATTCGCCCGCGCGAACTCCTCCTGCCCTCGCCGGGCGCGAACCCGGGACCGCCTTTGCCCGACCCCCCGTCGCCCTGGACCGAAACGCGGCTTGACGATTGGGTCTTCAGCGAAGAGTACGGCGCCCGATTCCTCCGGGAACACTTCCGAGTCACGTCGCTTGCGGGCTATGGGATGGACGGGCATCCCCTGGCCATCGGCGCCGCCGCAGCCATTCTTCATTACGTGCGCGAAACTCAGCGCGGATCGGTGGGGCATCTCGACGGCATCCGGTTCTACCAGCAGCAGGAGTTCCTGATGCTGGACCCGACGACGGTCCGGAACCTCGAGCTGCTGGAACCTTTGTGGGAGGGCAGCCGCGACTCGACTCTCGTCGGCGTCCTCGACGAGTGCGTCACCTCGATGGGCGCGCGAAAACTCAAGAGCTGGATCCTGCGCCCGTCCATCAACCGCCAGGAGATCGAAGCACGCTGGGATTCGGTGGAAGAGCTTCTGAAGAACACCATCGGAAGAGAGGAAATGCGCCGCCTCCTGGGCAACATCCAGGACCTCGAACGCCTCCTGAGTAAGGTGACGCTCGAGTCCGCCAACGCGCGCGACCTCCTGGCCCTCAAGCAATCCGTGCCGGCCTTGCGGCTTTCCAGGCTGGAAGGCTCCGCGAGCTTCACCAGTCCCTGGACGAACTCGGCGACGTCCACGATTTGATCGAGAAATCCATCCACCCGGACCCGCCCGCCACGCTGACTGACGGCGGCCTGATCCGCGCGGGCTTCCACGCCGAGCTCGATGAGTTGCGCGACTTGAGTCAAAACAGTAAGCGGCTCGTCGCCCAGATTGAAGTGCGCGAGCGGGAGCGCACCCGTATCGCTTCGCTCAAAGTCCGGTTCAACAACATCTTCGGTTACTACATCGAGATTTCGAAACCCAATCTGCATCTTGCCCCCGCCGACTACGAGCGCAAGCAGACCCTGGTGAACGCCGAACGATTCACGACGCCGGAACTTAAGGAACTCGAGGCTAAAATCCTGGGCGCGGAGGATAAGAGCCGCACACTTGAAAGGGACCTGTTCATTGAGGTCCGGCAGCGCGTGGCCAGCGAAGCCCGCCGAATCCGGCAGACCGCGGGCGCCGTCGCCGAGCTCGACGTCCTCACGTGTTTCGCCCGTCTTGCCGCCGAGCGCGCCTACTGCCGCCCGCAGATTTCCGAGGACGGCGAGCTCGAGATCCAGAAGGGCCGCCACCCCGTGATTGAGCGCCTCTGCGAGCAGATGCAAGGCCAGCCTTTCATCCCGAACGACCTTTACATGAACTCGGCCTCGGACCTCCTCCTGATCATCACCGGGCCGAACATGGGAGGAAAATCCACTTACCTGCGGCAAGCGGCTCTCATCTCCTTGATGTCCCAGATGGGCAGTTTCGTCCCCGCCGAGAGGGCCAAACTCCCGATCCTCGACCGCATCTTCACTCGTATCGGAGCGTCCGACAACCTGGCGCGCGGCCGCTCCACGTTCATGGTGGAGATGACGGAGACGGCCAGCATTTTGAATACGGCAACGCCGCGAAGCCTGGTCCTGCTCGACGAAGTGGGACGCGGCACGGCGACCTTCGATGGGCTGGCAATTGCTTGGGCCGTGGTGGAACAACTTCTGACGCACACCAAGGCGAAGACGCTTTTTGCAACCCACTACCATGAACTGACCGAATTGGCGGACCTATTGCCCGGCGTGCGCAACTATCACGTCTCGGTCAAGGAGTCCGGCTCCGACATTGTCTTTCTGCGCAGGGTGGAGCCCGGAAGCGCGAATAAAAGCTACGGCATCGAGGTCGCGCGCCTCGCAGGGTTACCCGCGCCCGTCATCGAGCGCGCGAGAGAGATCTTGGCCCGCCACGAACAGAGCGAGCACAGCCTGAGCGAGAGGCTGGCGGCCCGCCGGGCTTCTCCCGAACCGGGAGCGGTCCAATTGACCATCTTCACGCCGCTCAACGCCGAAGTCGTCCAGGCCATCGAAAAGGCCGACCTCGATAACCTGAAGCCGATTGAAGCGTTAAACCTTCTCGCCGAACTCAAAAGGCAAATTGAATCATGAGTGTTTCTCGGACGGAGCCGCTCGGCCAGCTCTTGATGGTGGGCCTGTCTGAAGAACGCTGGACGAGCACCCTCGAGCGGCACCTTCTCTCAATAAAGCCCGGTGGCATCCTCCTCTCGCCTCGCCAGCTCCGGAAGCCTGACTCGGCAGCCGATTTGCTCAAAAACGCCGCACGTACGCTGCCGGCCGCATGCTTTCTGGCGCTCGAAGAGGAGGGCGGCCCCGTCAATCCTCTTAAGGCCATTTTCCCTCCCTTGCCCTCGCCGCGAGCCGTCGCTCAAAGCGGCGTCTCCGCGACCCAGCGCCTCGGCGAGCTTATCGGCACGGGCCTCGCGCTGCTTGGATTTAATACGGACCTGGCTCCGCTGCTCGACCTTGAGACGCCGCCTTCCGAAAAACGACTCGGCGGGCGCCTCTTCGGCTCCGACCCCCACCAGGTCGCGGAATGCGGCAAAGCGTTTGTCAAGGGCCTCGAGCGACACGGAATCCTGCCCTGCGCGAAATATTTTCCGGGCCTCGGCGCCGGCGACACAGGCAATGGCCCCGGCCCGCCCTTAGTTGGGAAGAGTATGACCGAGCTGTGGCGAGAAGACCTGGTCCCCTACCGCGAACTCCTCCACCGACTTCCCCTCGTGATGGTAGGCCACGGCGCATACAAAGCGTACGACTTCGACGTGCCGCAGCCCGCCGCGCTCTCTGAAAACGTGGTGGAGGGGTTGCTGCGCATCAAAGTCTGTTTCAGCGGGGTCGCCGTGGCGAACGATCTGGACACGCCGGAGATCAGGCATTCGGTCGAGCTCGGCGAGGCTGCGGTGCGATCGGTCAATGCAGGGTGCGACCTCCTGTTGACGGGGTTCCGTGAAAAATCCGCCGAGGACCGGATTGAAGAAGGGAATCGAGTCCGGGAAAATCTCATCCCATCGAGTCGAGCAGGCCCTGGCGCGGCTCCGCAGAGCCAAGAACGGCCTCTCATCGCCCGACGGAAAAATTTCGACGGCGGCCTTTAGCAAGCTCGCGAGAAAGTTCGAAGAGTTCTCAAAAGAAATCCTGGCGCCGGAGCGACAAATTGCCTAAGAGGCTCAAGAGCGCCGGCCGCCTGGCCGTGGGGCTGATTTCAGGGACCTCCATGGACGGAGTTGATGCCGCACTCGTCCGCCTGGGCGGGCCCGCGGAAAAACCCCGCGTCCAGCTCCTGGCCTTCAGCACGGCTCCTTATCCCAAGGCGGTCGTCCGAAAGTTGCTCGCGATTGCCGGCGGACGGTCTACGAGCGCGGGCGAGATCAGCCAGCTCAACTTTTTGCTGGGCGAGTTCTTCGCAGAAGCGGCGCTCAAGGTCTGCCGGCAGGCGGGCGTCCGGCCCCGGCGGCTGGAGGTTATCGGCTCCCACGGGCAGACGATTTATCATCAAGGCTTCCCGACGACGATCGGCGGGCGCCGTACTTCGAGCACTCTCCAAATCGGCGAGCCCTCGGTAATTGCCGCGAGGACGGGAGCGACTGTGGTGGCGGATTTCCGAACCGCGGACCTCGCGGCAGGAGGACAAGGCGCGCCTCTGGTTCCCCTGGTGGACTATTTGCTCCTCCGCCATCCCCGGCAAGGCAGGGTGGCGCTGAATATCGGCGGGATCGCAAACGTCACGGTGATCCCCGCGCGAGCCAGGCCCGACCAAGTCTTTGGATTCGACACCGGCCCGGGGAACATGGTCATTGACGGTTTGGTCCGCCATTTCACTGCGGGGCGGCAAAAGTACGACGTCCAAGGACGCCTGGCAGCTCAGGGGAAAGTGATTGAATCTCTCCTGGCTCGCATTCTGCGGGTGGCCTTTTTTCGCCGTCTCCCGCCCAAAAGCGCGGGGCGGGAACAGTTCGGGAGCGATTTCCTCTCGCACCATTTTTTCTCCGGGCGCCTCGCATCCGTCGCTGACCTGGTGCGCACCGCCACGGAGCTCACGGCTCGCACAATTGCCGAGGCGCTCGAGCGGCTGGTCTTTCCCCGGGCGAAGGTCCACCGCCTGATTGTCTCCGGCGGCGGAGCGCATAACCGGTTGCTGCTCTCCCGCCTCCGCGAATTGTTGCCCGGCCTCCCGATTGAACTCTCCGACCTTTACGGCCTCCCGATCAAAGCCAAAGAGGC
>WNFH01003540.1_pt1 | contig 11098 bp, 11 predicted proteins | sample 5400411 | NCBI WGS metagenome assembly WNFH01 (sample SAMN13153347, study PRJNA577476) | soil metagenome | isolation source: 200 cm saprolite under Douglas fir tree site 2 hole 3 | place: USA:California | collected 2015-04-18
GACCAGCGCCCGCGCGTCGGCGAGCGCCGCGGCCGCGACGCGCTCCATCGAGCCCTCCCAGCGCGGGCTGCCGGGCAGCGGGGGGAGGTGGACCATGCCGATGAGCGTCCGCGCGAGCTTCATGACGGCGAGCCTACCACGGCGCGGCTCACGCCCGCGCCCGGACCGGGGGCAGCAGCGTCCCGCAGCGCCGGCAGCCCACCGACCGCCCGCGGTGGCGCCACCTCACGCGCCGCCGCCGGCCGCACTTCGGGCACTGGCGCACCTCGCGCCGGCCGAGCGTGTGGACGACGAGCCATTGGAGGATCGGGTTCATGGCGACGGGACGGACGCGTCCAGCGTAGCATGGGCGCGGCGGGATGACGCGGAGGCGCGCGACGAGCGTCGAGGTCCGGGAGGCGCGGGCCGGCGACCGGCCGGTGCTGCGCCGGCTCATGCAGCTCTACCTCTACGACTTCGCCGCGATCGACGGCTGGAACATCGGCGACGACGGGCGGTACGGGAGCGCCTCGAGGATCGAGCGCTTCTGGACGGACCGGACGCGGAAGTCCTTTCTCGTACGGCTGGACGGGAGGCTCGCGGGCTTCGTGCTGATCCGCGACGGCGCGCACTTCGCGGGCAAGGGCACGCGGGAGATCAGCGAGTTCTTCGTCCTGCGGCGCTACCGCCGGCGGGGCGTGGGCGAGCGCGCCGCCACGCGCGTCTTCGACATGTTCCCGGGCAAGTGGGAGCTCTGCGAGCTCGCGAGCAACGTCGACGCGCAGGCGTTCTGGCGCCGAGTCCTCGGGCGCTACACGCGCGGGCGGTTCGAGGAGCTGCCGCGTCCGGACGGCAAGGGCGTGCTGCAGCGCTTCGACAACGCCGCGCGCTGATTTGCCGGCCGCCGGGCCCTCGGCTATAGTGGCCCGGTCATGGCGCCGAAGACGCTGCGAGACGTGGCGACGTAACGCGAGGAAGGAGCCCACCGTGGGATACGAGACTCTCCTGGTCGAGCGCGCGGGCGGCATCGCCACGATCACCATGAACCGGCCCGAGGCGCGGAACGCGCTGGACATGACGATGCGGCGCGAGATGCTCGCCGTCCTCGACGAGCTCGAGGCCGACCCGACCTCCCGGGTGGTCGTCCTGACGGGCGCGGGCGGCCACTTCTGCTCGGGCGGCGACGTGAAGACCATGCGCCAGCGGCACACGGCCGCCGAGGGGCGCGGGCGCGTCGAGATGCTGAACCGGATGGTGCTCCGCCTCGTGCACTATCCGCTGCCGACCATCGCGATGGTGGACGGCTACGCGGTCGGCGCGGGCTCCAACCTGGCGCTCTGCTGCGACCTGATCGTCGCCTCCGACCGCGCGAAGTTCGGCGAGCTCTTCTGCAAGATCGGGCTCGCCGTGGACGGCGGCGGCACGTGGCTCCTGCCGCGCGTGGTCGGCATGGCGCGCGCCAAGGAGCTCGTCCTCACCGGCGACGTCCTCGACGCCGCCGAGGCGGCGCGGATCGGCCTCGTGAACCGCGTCGTGCCGGCGGCGGAGCTGGCGGCGGCGACGCGCGCGCTGGCCGAGAAGATCGCCGCGGGCCCGCCGCTCGCGCTGCGCCTCGACAAGCAGCTGCTGAACCGCGCGGCCACGAGCGACCTCGCCGCGGCGCTCGAGGCGGAGGCGTTCGCCCAGGGGCTGGCGATCGCCTCCGAGGACCACGCGGAAGGGGTCGCCGCGTTCTTCGACAAGCGCCCGCCGCGATTCAGCGGGCGCTGACGTGAACCGCATCGTCGGCACCGGCATGGCCGTGCCGCCCTGCGTGGTGGACAACCACCTCCTCGCGTGCTGCATGGCGACGAGCGACGAGTGGATCGTCCAGCGCACCGGCATCCGCGAGCGCCGCGTGTCGCCCGACACCTACCGCATGCTCCAGCGCCTCGCCGAGGCGCCCGACAAGACCGCCTTCATGAAGTCGGTCTTCGCCGACGGCCTCGACGGCAAGATCGACTCCACGCTGACGGTGAGCGACCTCGGCGTGGAGGCGGCCGAGATGGCGCTCACGAGCGCGGGCATCACGGCGCGCGAGGTGGACTGCCTCGTGGCCTCCTCGACGCTACCGGACTACGCCTATCCGCACACGGGCTGCGTCATCCAGGGGAGGCTCGGCCTCACGGCGACGCCGGCGATCAGCCTCCAGCAGGGGTGCGCCGGCTTCGTCTACGCGCTCGCCATCGCCGACCAGATGATGCGCGGCGGGATGTACCAGCAGGTGCTCGTGATCGGCGCCGAGCTGCTCTCGTCCGCCTTCGACTACACCGATCTCGGGCGCGACATGGCCGTGCTCTTCGCCGACGGCGCGGGGGCCTGCGTCCTGCGCGCCGAGCCGGGGCCGCGCGGCGTCCTCTCGAGCCACCTCCACACCGACGGCACGACGCTCGACGGGCTCTCGGGCGAGCTGTGGGGCTCGTCCACGTTCCCGCCCGTCTCGAAGCGCAAGATCGACGAGGACCGCGCGCGGCCGCGCATGAACGGCCGCCAGGTGTTCGTCCAGGCCGTGCGCCATTTCAAGGAGGTCGTCCTCGAGTGCCTCGCCGCCAACGGCATCGGCGTCGGCGACGTGGACCGCTTCGTCTTCCATCAGGCGAACCTCAGGATCATCGAGGCGGTGGGCGCGGGGCTCGGGATCCCGGCCGGGCGTCTCTACAACAACGTCGAGCGCTACGGCAACACCGCCGCGGCCTCCGTCCCCATCGCGCTCCACGAAGTCGTCCGGGCCGGACTGGTCAAGGACGGCGACCTCGTCCTGCTGGCCGCCTTCGGCACCGGCTTTTCCTGGGGCGCGACGCTCGTCCGCTGGTAGCCGCGCGGCGGCGACGCGGCGCTACCGCGACGGGGCGGGTGCTGGCCCTGGCGGCGCGGGCGGCGGCGGGCTCGGGGCCGGCGGCGTGACCGGAGGGAGCGGCGCCGGAGGCGGAGGCGCGGCCGCGCCGGGCGGCACGGGAGCCGGGGCGGCGCCGCCGGGAGCGGGCGCGGGCGCGGACGGCGGCGGCACGCTGGTCGGCGGCCGTGGGCCGCGCTTGATCGTCTCGTTCAGCTCGGGCGTCGCGCGCCGCATCTGCTCGGTGAGCTTCGCGGCGTCGAGCGCGGTGCCGATCACGCGCGGCGTGATCAGCAGGAGCAGCTCGGTCTTCTCGACGGTCCGCTGCTTGAAGCCGAAGAGGAGGCCGATCAGCGGGATGTCCTTCAGGAACGGGATGCCCCGATCGCTGATCGTCACCTTGTCCTGGATGAGGCCCCCGAGCACCAGCGTCTGATTGTTCAGGAGCACCACGGACGTCTCGGCCTCGCGCTTGATGAACGAGGGCGAGTTGGTCGGCGGGACGTTGTTGCCGACGGAGTTGACCTCCTGCTTCACGTCGAGGGCCACCGTGCCGCGCTCGCCGATGCGCGGCGTGACGGTGAGGATCACGCCCGCGTCCTTGTACTCGACCGTCTGGTTCACGCCGCCCGTCGTGATCGTCGTGCTCGTGCTGCCGCCCGTCGTGCCGGGCGTGCTGACGGTGCTCGTCTGCTGGCCCGTGATGACCGGCACGGACGTCGAGACGTTGATGACCGCCTTCTTGTTCTCCGACGTGAGCACGTGCGGGTTGGAGACGATGTTGACGCGGTTGTCGGCGGCCAGCGCGTTGAGGATCGCGATGAAGTTGTCCGACTGGAACGTGAACGCGGTCAGGCCTTGCCCGATCGGGCCGAAGAAGGACGCCGGCCCGCCGAGCTGAGCCGGGAAGGACAGCGTGCCGCTACCGGGTCCCGGCGACGTCGGAATGGTGGTCCCCGGGCTCGTCGTGTTGGCGAACGCCCCGCCGACGTTGAACCGCCCCTGGCGCATCGCCCAGTCGATGCCGAGGCGTATGTCGTCGGTCAGCGTGATCTCGGCCACGAGCACCTCGATCAGGACCTGGCGGGGCATCCTGTCGAGCTGCTTGATCGTCCCCTCGATCTCCTGCCAGAGCCGCGGGTAGGTCGTCACGATCACCGAGTTCGTCACCTCGTCGCCGATGAAGCGCAGCTGGCCCTCGGTGAGACTCGCCTCGCCCACCGCGGTCGCGCCGGCGGCCGCGGGCGGTGGCGGCGCGTACGGCGGGGCGCCCGGGCGCGCCGCGGCGGGAACCGGGGTCGCGGCGCCGGCCTCGCGGCCGTAGATCTGGTTCAGCGTCGAGGCGAGGTCCTTCGCCTTGGCGTTCTCCGCGTAGTAGACGAACACGCGGCGGCCGCCGTAGATGTTCACGTCGAGCTGGCCGATGAGGCCCCTGATCGTCTCGATCTCGTGCTTCTTGGCGTGGACGATGAGGGAGTTCGAGCGCTGCTCGGCGATGATGAGCGGCGGGCGCTCGGCGGCGGCGCCGGGCTGCTGCGGGGCGCCGGGCGCGCCGGGCACGCCCGGCGGCGTGACGACCGGCGGCACGCCCGGGGCCAGGGAGCGGATGCGGCCGCTCGCGAAGAGCTGGTTCAGGATGCCCGCGAGCTGGGTGGCGTCCGCGAACTTGACCGGGATGATCTGCAGCTCCTCCAGCGCCACCTGCACGTCCACGAGGCGCACGATGTCGAGGAGCCGCGCCACGTTCGACGCCGTGTCGGTCAGGATGATCACGTTCGTCTCGCGGTGGGCGATGAGCGAGCCGCGCGTCGAGATGAGCGGCCGGAGGAGCGTCGAGAGGTCCGTCACCGAGGAGTAGCGCAGGGGCACGATCTGCGTGATGACCTCGTCGGTCGTGCGCCGGGGATCGGCCCGCGGCCCGACGATGGTCGGCACCGCGCGCTCGCGCGCGCCCTCGATGGTGACGATCTTGTAGAGGTTGCCGGCCTTGACGGCCGTGACGCCGTTCACCTCGAGGATCGCCAGCAGAACGCCGAAGACGTCCTCCTGCGCGATGCGCCCCGAGGTCTGGACTGTGACCTTCCTGCCGCCGACGCCCGGCCCCAGCACGTAGTTGAAGCCGACGATCTCGCTCGCGGCCTGGATGACGGTCTCGATGTCCGCGTTGTCGAAGTTCAGCACGATGAAGCGCCCGCGCTGCGCCGGCGGGACTTCCGGCACGGTCGGCGGGGGCGGCGGAGGCGTCACGGGCTCGGCCACCTTCGGCGGCTCGGCCGGTGGCGTCGCCGGACGCGGCCCGATGGACGCGGGCGGCAGCGACGGCAACGGCTCGGGCGTGGGCGGCGGCGGGGCCGGCACGACCGCGGCCGGCGGCGGCGATGGCGCAGGCTTCGGCTTCGCCGCCGGCCCCGCGCAGCCCGCGACGAAGGCCACGAGGGTCACGAGGGCGATCGCCCGCGTCAGCATGCTATTGCTGAGGCGCCGGCGGCGCCCCGGTGATCGGCGGAACGGGCGTGCGGCGGCCGAGGCTCGGCGACGGGCGCCCGCCCGGGAAGCCGAACGGGCCCACCCCCGTGCCGGGGGCGCCGGGCGGGAGCTGCGGCGCGATGCGTCCGGGAGCCAGGATGGACGGCGGCACGGGAGCGCCCGGAATGATGATGGACGGCTGGCCCGGAGGCACCATACCCGGAGCGACGGCGCCCGGCGCGGGAACCGGAGGAGCCGTCGGCGCCCGCGGCTTCGACGGATCGCGCAGCTTCACGTCGATCGGGCCCTCGGGCCGCGCGATGACCACGCGGTCGGCGTCGATCGTCTGCAGCGTGCCTCCGGCGATTGCGTCGCCGACACGGTACGCCGCCACGCGCCTCGTCAGCGGATCCTCGAGGTACGCGAGCGGGTTCTGGTCGCGGAGCACGACGCCGTAGAGGTTCGGTTTCGCGGCGCCGAACGCGGCGGGGCCGCCCGTCACCGTCGCCGGGCCCTCCGAGCGCGCCGGGCTGAAGACGTTGCGCAGCGCGACGACGTTGTAGGCGGTGGCGGGAGGACGCGACGCCTCGACGGCGGGCGCCGGAGCCGCGGGTGCGGCCGTGCGCGCGCGCGGCACTGGCGAGGGCCACGGCGCGGCGAGCTGCCACGCGATGAAGGCCGCGCAGGCGACCGAGACCCCGCCGAGCAGCACGTTGAGGAGGAGCAGCCGTCGGGGCACGCTCAGGTCCTGGGCCGGGCCGGGAGATTGAATCCCGCGAGCGTGATCGTCGCGAGCAGCTCTCTCGGCTGGATCATGTTGACGACGCGGATCCGGAGTTCCTGCACGACGAGGAGCTTCGGCGCGGCGTCGAGCCTCGCCAGGAGATCCACGAGCTGGCGGATCTCGCCCGACACGGCGATCTCGACGGGGACCTCGACGAGCTCGCCCCGCTCGACCGTCGGCATGATGCGCTCGCTGCGGACCTCCATCTTGGCCTGCGCGGCCATGTCCTTGACGATCTTCTGGAGCTCCGAGGCCGCCACCGCGGGCGTCGTCGCGGCGAGGAGGCGCGCCGAGAGGGCATCGACGCGCCCGCGCGTCGCCTCGAGCTCGGCGATGATCTCGGCCTTGCGCGCGACGAGGTCGCGGCGCCGCTGGAGCATCTGCTCCCGCGCCGGCGCCATCTCGGCCGCGACCCGGTTGGCGGCCACGATCGGCTGGACCACGAGCGACCAGGCGGCGATCACGAGGACCACGGCGCCGCCGGCGGCGATGATGGTGCGCTCGCGCCGCGAGAGGTTGCCGATCATGGGCGTCGCGCTCCCGGCGCGGCCGCACCGGGCGCCACGACGGGCGGGCGCGGCGCCGCGGGCGCGGGCGCCTCGGCGTGCGGCGGCGCCTCCCACGCGGCGCGGATGCGGAACTGCTCCTTGTCGCGCCCCCGGGTGACGGGCGAGGCGAACTCGACGCGCTCGAGCCGCGGGGAGTCTTCGAGGAGCGGGATGAGCAGGCTCGCCTGCGAGGCCTGGCCCGTGAGCTCGACGCCCTTGGCGTCGAACGCGAGCATGGTGAGCCACGCGTCGCCCGGCAGGATCTCGGTCACCTCGCGCAGCACGGGCAGCGGGCGCATCGCGCCGGTCTCGAGGGCGGCGACCGTGGCGAGGAGCCGGCGCTTGCTCTCGAGCTCGCGGAGCACGCGCTCGACGGCGCGCACCTCGGGGTCGATGCGGGCGGCCTCGGCGTTGAGCACGCCGAGGTGCCGGCGCTCGCGAACGCCCGGGGCGAGCAGCGCCCCGAGGCCCAGGAGGAGCGTCGCCGCCGCCACGCCGACCGTGAGCCACTGGGGCCGCGTGAGGCGGCGCGGCTTCAGCGCCGGCGGGATGAGGTCGAGGGGCCGGATGCCGTGGCCCGACGCGACGGCCACCGCGAGCTCGGCCGCGCCGCGGTGCCCGTCGCCCGCGGCGTCGAGGCGTCGCCGCGCGCGGCTCGTGTACGGGGGCGCCGTCACGGGCGCGCCGAGCGCGGCGAGGTCGCCGCCGAGCGCGTCGGCGCCATCGCCCGACGCCCAGACGGCGTCGCACTCACGCCAGCGGGCCACGGGGAAGCTCCGGCGGACCTCCGCGACGAGCGTCGCGCCGTCGGCCGCGGCGAGGCTCCGGCTGAGGACGAGGTCGGCGCCGCGGACGAGCAGCAGATCGGTGGCGTCGCCCGCGCGATGGAGCCACGCGACGCGCTGCCCGCGTGCGGGGCGCACGAGCGCGAGGAGGTCGTGCGCGGCGACCGTCACCGATAGGGGGCGGAGCTTCGCCTCCTCCGCGAGCCGGAGCGCCGCGTCCACGACGCGCCGGTCGGCGGCCGCGACGAGCACGCGCCGGGTCTCGCCCGGCGGGGCGGGCGCGCCGTCGGGCGCGAGCGGCAGGAAGTCGAACGGCGCGTCCTCCGCGGGGAAGGGCAGGTGCCGGTCGAGCTCGAAGCGCACCATGTCGCGCGTCTCGCCGGCGACGGGCGGCAGCTCGATGGGCTTCACCGTCACCGCCGAGCGCGCCAGGCCGAGCGCGACCGCCCGCGGCGCGAGCCCCCGCGCGTCGAGCTCGGCGCGGAGCGCGGTCGTCGGGTTCTCCGCCTCGACGACGAACGTGTCCACGCGACCCCGCCGGACGGCGGCCACGCTCAGCCGATTGCCGAGCAGGACGACGCCGAGGCGGAGGAATCCGATCTTCATGCCCGTATAAAGTATGGTGTTTGACGGATCAAAGGGCCACAAATTCTTGCCCTCATTCGGGCCTCCGGTAATCTCCGTACGCTCAGCGGAGCCCGGACCACCAGAGGATCGCCACGGAGGTGGGAACGCCGGGGCGCTTCCGGATCACCGCGGTCACGCGCGCCGCGACGCGCCCGTCCACGATGCCCTCGGCCTCCACGCGGAAGGTCTGCGTCGAGAAGCCGAGCCCGCGGCCGCTGAACCGGTCGGGGACGGCGGTGTAGGGCGTGACGTGTCGCGCCTGCAGGATCTCCACCACCTGCGCTTCGGCGAGGCCGAGGGCCCTGAGCACGGCCGGCGACGCCGTGTTGATGTTGACCTGACCCGTCGCGTGGACCGCGAGGAGGTCCACGAGCCCCGGCGCTCCCGCCGTGCCGCGATAGATCTCGGGCGTCACGCCGCGGACCTGCAGGAGCTCCGCGACGGAGTCGAGGTTCGCGTTGTGCGAGCGGTAGGGTACGGGCAGGGCGAGGTAGTAGTCGCTCTCCGCGCCGTTGAGGCGGTGCTCCTCGTTCGCGTCGCGCCAGTCCTGGAGCGAGTCGCCGATGACGTCGCGCACGCTCTTGTCGAGGCCGAGGCCGAGCAGGAGCCGCTCCATCTGCTCGGGCGGGGCGGTGTTGACGTTGAGGCGCGCCTCCTCGTCGGTGATCCGGTAGGAGAAGCGGCCGCCGGGGAACGCCACCTGCTCGCGCGGAAGGTGCGGGAGCGGGAGCGGCGGCGTGCCCGTGTGGAAGGTGAGCCGGCCCTGGTCGTCCATGGCCACGTACGTCGCGTCGGCGACGAGCTCGCGCGTCGCCTGCGCGATCGCCGCCTCCGCGAGGTGGAGGGCGATGACGCCGTCGCGGTACGCGCGCACGGCGGAGGCCTCCAGGCGCATCGAGTAGGCGAACTCGGCGCCGACCACGCCGACGATCGCCATGACGAGGAGCACGACGATCAGCGCGATCCCCCGCTCGTCGCGCGTCATTGTAGCGGGGCTCGCGAGTCCGGCTCGCGTCGTGGGCGGCCTGCCGTAGGTACGTGGGGCGTCATTGGCCCGTGGTCTCCCCGACCCGCAGCGAGACGGTGAAGGGCGGGAGCGTCTGCGCCCGGCCGTCGAGCGTCGCGCCGACCGCGACGCGGACGGCGCGCGGCGGCGCGTTGTCGGTCCGCGCGTCCCACTGGTCGACCCACTCGCCGTCCACGCCCAGATACTGGAAGGCGAGCGCGGTGACGCTCGGGTCGTGAAAGACGATCTCCGCGTCCGTGAACGGGTTCTGGTTCGGCAGCGGGCGCTGCCGGATCACGAGTCCCGGGCGGTCCGCGCTCTCGTCGAGCACGATCACGACCGCGGTGAACGCGATCGGCACGGCGAAGGGGAACGGCGGCGACTGCGTGACGAACTCGAGCCGGGTGGGGCCGCCGAAGAAGAGCACGACCGAGTCCCGCGTGAGACCGGGGGCGCCCCGGTACGGATAGGCGCCGCCGAGCGTGCGCGCGAGCGCCTGCGCGATGCCACGCACGTGCTGCTGGGTCTCGGCCCGATCCTCGCCGCGGCGCCAGGAGGCGAGCGCGACGCGCAGGCCGCCGAACGCGATCACGAGGAGCGTCGCCACGAGCGCGAGCGCGAGCAGCACCTCGAGGAGGGTGAAGCCGCGCGGGCGCGTCGCAGGTGCGGGTGGCGTCATCGTGTCACGGCCTTCTGGATCGAGGCGCGCAGCGTGACCAGCTCGACGTGGCTCCGGTCGCCCCAGCCCACCCGGACCGCGATCCGGTAGATCGTCCACGCGGCCGTCGCGCGCGAGCGTTCGAGCTCGGGCGTCGGGTCCACCGTGATCGTCCGCTCCCACGTGAACGCTCCTTCCGTCCCCGACTGCTTCTCCTCGGCCGGAACCAGGACCTCGCGGATCTTCTGGTCGGCGAGCAGCATCGCCTGCTGGTGGTCGCCGGCGGTCTTGAGGAGCCGGAGGCCCTGCGCGAAGCCCTGGATGGACGCGACGATCGCGATGCTCAGGATCGCGAGCGCGACGACCACCTCGAGGAGCGTGAAGCCCGACTCGGGCGCGCCGGCCGCGGGCGCGCGGGGCGTCATTGTCGGATGCTCCGGACGCGGCCGGTGATGGGGTCCACGGTGACGCGGTAGCTCACGCTGCCCGAGGCGAGCCGGTACTCGCCCCCGGTGGAGGTTCCCTCGGGCGCGAAGCGAACCGTGCCCGCGTTCGACGACGCGGGGACGATCACGAGGCGCTCGGGGAAGACGCGCGCGCGCAGCACGTCATCCTCGCCGGCCAGGAGCGTCAGCCGGTGCGCGTCGGGCTCGACGACGACCCGGAGCGCCTCGCGGCGCGTGATGGCCTGTTCGCGCGCGTGGCGGAAGAAGGCGGCGAAGCCCGCGACGTCCGCGCGGGCGCGGACCGAGTCGGTGCTGCGGCCGATCGCGGGGCCGACGAGGCCGACCGCCAGCGCGATGACGAAGAGGGCGATGACCAGCTCGAGGAGCGTGAACCCGCGCGCGCCTACTTCTGCGCGTTTTCCCATGACATGATGTCGGCGTTCTCCCCTTCGCCGCCGGGCTGGCCGTCGGCCCCCTCCGACCAGAGGTCGTAGTCCCCGTGCTGGCCGGGACAGCAGCGGTACTTGTACGCGTTGCCCCACGGGTCCTTGGGCACGTCCTTCTTGAGGTAGGGGCCGTTCCAGTTGGCCACGTTCGGATTCCGCTGGAGCCCGTCGAGGCCCTGCGCGCCCGTCGGATAGGCGCCGGTGTCGAGGCGGTACTGATCGAGCCCGGCGCCGAGCAGCTCGATCTGCGCGCGCGCGGCCGCCTGCTTCGACTGGCCGACGCGACCGAACAGCCGCGGCCCCACCAGGCCGACGAGCAGCCCGAGCACGATGATCACGACCAGCAGCTCGATGAGGGTGAACCCGCGCTCGCCACGAGCGACCCGGCGCCACGGAGAGCGTCCGGGGCGGCGAGCCCCTCGGAGACCCGTGTAGTGGGCGCACGGAGGCCGCGCCGCTGGCAGATCGACGCGACCCGACT